>Ga0302320_10025069_pt1 | contig 11610 bp, 9 predicted proteins | sample Bog_T0_3_FD_202130 | JGI IMG/M metagenome (GOLD analysis project Ga0302320, IMG submission 202130) | Peat permafrost microbial communities from Stordalen Mire near Abisko, Sweden - Bog_T0_3 | ecosystem: Environmental > Terrestrial > Soil > Wetlands > Peat | place: Sweden: Abisko, Stordalen Mire... | reverse complement strand
TGAAGGTGAACGCGGTCTGCTACTTCCGAGTCGTAGACGCAAATCTGGCGCTATCGCAAGTGCAGAACTATTTATACGCGACGTCGCAATTGGCGCAAACGACGCTTCGGAGTTTGGTGGGGCAGTTCGAGCTGGACTCGATACTTTCCGAGCGCGAAAAGGTTAACGCCAAGCTGCAACAAATCCTTGACCAGGATACGGAGCCTTGGGGTATCAAGGTAACGAAGGTTGAAGTGAAGCAAGTGGATATCCCGGAGAATATGCAGCGCGCGATCGCCCGGCAGGCCGAGGCGGAACGCGAGCGGCGGGCAAAGATTATTCACGCCGAGGGTGAATTTGAAGCTTCGACCAAGCTGGCGGAAGCAGCGGAAGTGCTCGAAAAGCAGCCCGCCTCGATTCAGCTTCGCTATTTGCAGACGTTGACGGAGATTGGCGTCGAGAAGAACACGACGATTGTGTTCCCATTGCCAATCGATTTAATTTCGCAGTGGGTGAAGGCCCTAGGCAGCAAGCCGTAATTTAGAAGCAACGTCGAGAGACAAAGCGAGCGGCGAAGAAACGAAATGGCAAGAGGCGGCAAAGGCGGCGGCGACAGAGTACTGGAGAGCAGGCATCTGGTCGGCCTGTTTCTCGGCGTGGTGCTGCTCTGCGGAGTTTTCTTCACGCTTGGCTACGTAATGGGCAAGACGCAATTTGATGCTGCCGTGCATGCCGCCGAGTCCGGCATCAGCGGCAATAAATCTAAGGTGCCGCCTGCGCCGACAGCGAAGGACAAGAGCGCGACACCCTCGGCGACTCCAGCGAACGATCCGAATTGGGACAATTACGACCCGACGAAGAAAAACAACGACGAACACATTGAGCTGGCGCCGAAAGCTGTTCCGGGCCCGGCCGCTCCGAGTACGGCGAATTCAAAACCAGCGCCGGCACTGAGTGCGGCAAAGTCCGTTACGCCGCCGGTGAAGCAAACGGCTAAATATCAAGCGCCGGCAATTCCGAAAACCGCAATCGTGTTGCAGGTAGCGGCGGTGAAGCAGCAGCGCGACGCGCTGGAGATGGCGGACGAGCTGCAGCGCAAGAAATTCCCAGCGTTTGTGACGACCTCACCTGCTGACAATTACTATCGCGTGCAAATTGGACCTTATCCGGACGTGGCTGCTGCTCAGGCCGGGATGCGCGCCCTCGAACAAGCTGGATTCAAGGCGATCATCAAACGGTAGATGAATCTTCCTCGTTACGCGCGAGTCCTGCTCGCCATTGGTAGCGGCGCGGCACTGGGATTCTCGTTTCCCAATTACAATTTGTGGCCGCTGGCCTGGATCGCGTTGGGAATGCTGGTGCTGGCATCGAGCGGCGCAAAATTAAAGGAAGCGCCGCTGTACGGATTCCTGCACGGGCAGGTATTCTACCCGGTCTGTCTGCCGTGGGTGGATACTGTGATGCGGCAGTACGGAAATATCGACCCGTTGATCTCGGCGGCGTTTGTGGGGCTAATTGGATTTATCGGCGGATTGATTTGCACGATGTTTTCGACCGGCGTGGCGCTGGCATCGAGGAAGAGCAAACTGCTGGGGTGCGCGGTCGCGCCTTTTTTGTGGACGGCGCTGGAATATTTCCGGACGAACATTCCGATCATCGGTTCCTCCTGGGATTTGTCGGGCTATCCGGTTACGCGGAATCTGGCGTTTTTGCAATTTACCTCGGTGACGGGTATCTACGGGCTTTGTTTTCTGATTGCGGCGTACGGATCGCTGGTGGCGTACGCGGTGATGGAGAGGTCAAAGAAGACGTGGCGGATTACGGGACTCGCGACCGTGGCGCTGGTTTCAATTGGATGGATCGGTCCGCATCTGGTGCCGACGGCGACGCCGCGGTATGTGGCGCATCTGGTGCAGACGAATTTTCCGCAGTCGGAAAGCTATCCGGCGGATTGGATGACGATCCACGCCGGGGACATGGCGCAGCTAACGGAGATTAGCGTGAGCGCCGCGAAGGCTCAGCCGGGGTTAATTGTGTGGCCGGAAGTTCCGGCGCCGTTTTCGTTGACGGATTCGATCTTCGCGAAAGATGCTTCTGGAATCGCGCGCGAGTCTGACAGTTACTTTCTGGTTGGTGTGGTCGATTGGAAGCGCGACGTCCAGGGGAAGTGGCTGGCGTCGAACACGGCGGTGCTGCTGAACCCGTCTGGGACCAGGATTTATTCGTATGACAAAATTCATTTGCTGCCGTTTGGCGAGTACGTGCCGCTGCGGGGGTGGCTGACGTTTGCGAAGAAGTTGACGGCGGACATTTCCGATTTCACGCCGGGATCGGTGTACGGCGTGGGGCAGATTCCAGAAGGGAAGTTCGGCGCGTTCATATGCTATGAGGCGATCTTTCCGAGCGAAGTGAGGCGGTTTACGGCGAGTGGCGCGCAGGTACTGATCACGATTTCGAATGACGGGTGGTTTGGCAGGTCGTCGGCGCCGGAGCAGCACATGATGATGGCGCGAGTGCGGGCGGTCGAGAATCGCCGCTGGCTTTTGCGCGACACGAACAACGGGTACACTGAATCGGTAGATCCGTACGGGCGCACGGTGGCGCAATTCCCGCTCGACATTCGCGGACAGCTCGATGCGCCGTACGATTTTCGCAGCGACTTGACGCCGTATGTGCGATTCGGCGATTGGTTTTCGTGGATGTGTATTCTCGTGACAGTTGCGTTGCTCGTTTGGTCCCTCGGTTGGCCTCCGAGCTGGCGACGCGAAGTAGCCGCGGGTTAGCGATCGAATTGTTGACGATTGCGACACGGAATCGCAGTTTGATAGCCGTCGTGGCCCTGATGGGGGCGTAGATGCGAAGAATCCTGCTTACGGCATTCGCGTTTTTCTCTCTGGCTTGCTTTTCAGTTTGCGTCGAGGAAATAACGCTCCAAGACGGCACCAAGATAACGGGGAAAATCACCGAGGTCACCGGCGATACGTTCAAGGTAAAAACCCGAGACGGCGAGATTCAGGTACCGCGCGACAAGATCGTTTCTATTTCGTTTACGGAGTACCAGCCGAAAGACGCGGCTACGGCGAAGCGACCGGATCGAGGAGATCGAGGAAACGTTGCAAGGGACACAGTACACGAACCCTACGGGCGGATTTCGAATGACGGTGCCGGAAGCTTGGATTCCGGCTCCGGAAGTTCGCGCCAATACACCGGATTTGGTGGCCGCGCTGAAATCGCCGGGCCAAACGTACTTTTTGCTGGTGGCGCCCGAAAAGTTCGACGGTACGGTGGCCACATTTTAAGCTCTGGCGGAGCTTCAGTACCGAACAGGATTCTCCGGCTATAGGAGGGTTCGTCAAGCTCCGGCAAAGATTGATGGGCAAGATGCAATCAAGCTGATTTCGACCGGCACGAATACGTCGGCTCACAATGCGCCGATGAAAACACTCGTTCATATCGTTCCGTTCAAGGAACGATACGTCCGGGTGCGGTTTATGACGATTGATTTACTTTTTGATGCGGAACGACCGGTGTTTGAAAAAAACGCAGCGTACCAGTCGATCGCGCCGGCGGCACAGTACTATCGGCCTCGTGCCAAACGACGCGACCACTATCACGGGAATTTATGGCTGAACATATAGAGGACCTGCAACATCGCTTCGCCGAGCTCCGGAAACGCATCGAGCTTGTGCGGAGCTTTCTTTGACGCTGACTCTGCCCGGAAACAACTCGCCGCATTCGAAGAAAAGACCAACGATCCAAATTTCTGGAGTGATCAGGCCCAGGCGCAAGCGACGCTGCAGCAGCGGAAGCTGGTCGAAGACCGCGTGAACGCTGAGGCATCGCTCGATCGCAAAGTGGGCGACGTCGAGACCTACATCACCCTGGTGCAGGAAGAATCAAACGACGCCGAACGGACCACGCTGCTCGAGGGATTGGCGAAAGAACTCGAATCGACAGACGTATATCTGTCGGACCTCGAGACGAAAACGCTACTGGCCGGCGAAACCGATCACATGAATGCGATATTGACGGTGAAGCCCGGCGCGGGTGGCACTGAATCGCAGGATTGGGCGGAGATGCTGCTACGGATGTACCTGCGATGGGCGGAGCAGAAGGGATTTCGCGCGACGGTGCTGGAATCGACGCCCGGCGACGAGGCCGGAATCAAGTCGGCGACGGTGCAGATTGGAGGCGAGAACGCGTACGGACTGCTATCAGGCGAGAGCGGAGTTCACCGGCTGGTGAGAATTTCGCCATTCGATCAGGCGGCTCGGCGGCACACTTCGTTCGCGTCGGCGTTTGTGATACCGGAAATCGACGACCGGATTGAGATTGTGGTGAAACCGGAAGACTTGCGCGTTGATACGTACCGGGCCGGTGGCAAGGGCGGGCAAAACGTGAACAAGGTGGAGACGGCGATACGTATCACGCACTTGCCGTCAGGAATTGTGGTGCAGTGCCAGGCGGAGCGCAGCCAGCACAAAAATCGCGAGCTGGCGATGAAGCTGCTGCGGTCGCATTTGTACGAGAGGGAACTGGAGAAACGGCGCGAGGCGTTGCACAAGCTGGACGCTTCGAAGCCGGAGATCAGCTTCGGCAGCCAGATCCGGTCCTACACACTGCAGCCGTATCAGCTGATTAAGGACCACCGTACGAAGGTTGAGCGCGGCGACGTGCAGAAGGTGTTGGACGGCGATCTGGACGTGTTTATCCGAGCGTATCTGCTATTCCGGCGGGACCGTCTTTAGGCGGAGCCGGGCAACCGGCTTCGTATGTGTATCAAGTTGCGAAAATTTCGAGCTTTCCGCGGATTTCCGGAGGCTCGGTGGCGCAATTCCGGCGCGAAAATCGCCGTTCAACCTCGGATTAAGGCCTTTCGGTGCATGCGATTGACAGGCCTATACCCCCATGTTAGCCTGAGTTTTCTTGGTCATTCATCCGAAAGAGCAAGTGGGCCCCTGTACTGCCTTTCAACGAGCCGGAGGATACTGTTTTGGCGCATGACGAGAAATTCCTGTTTACCTCGGAGTCTGTAACCGAGGGCCACCCCGATAAAATAGCCGACCAAATTTCCGATGCGGTGCTGGATGCGGTGATGAAGGACGACCCCAAAGGCCGCGTGGCCTGCGAGACGCTGGTTACCACTGGACTGATCGTGGTCGCTGGCGAAATCACGACGACCACGTATGTGCCGTTTGCCGAACTGGCCCGTGACGTGATCCGGGACGTGGGCTACACGCGCGCGAAGTTTGGATTCGACGCCGACACCTGCGGGGTGATCTGCACGATCAACAAGCAGTCGCCGGACATCGCGATGGGTGTCGATACGGGCGGGGCGGGCGATCAGGGCTTGATGTTCGGATTTGCGTGCGATGAGACGCCCGAACTGATGCCCATGCCGATCCAGTTGGCACATCGCCTGACACACAAGCTGGCGGAAGTGCGCAAGAAGGGCTTGGTGGATTATTTGCGGCCCGACGGCAAATCGCAAGTGACGATCGAATACGTGGACGGCAAGCCGAAGCGGATCGATGCCGTGGTGATTTCGACCCAACACAGCGAGAAGGTGTCGCTCGATACGCTCACCGATTTTGTGAAGAAAGAAGTGATCAAGCCGGTGCTGCCGGCCGAGATGGTCGATAAGAACACGAAGTATTATATCAATCCGACCGGACGTTTCGTAACCGGCGGACCGATGGGCGATTGCGGATTGACAGGTCGCAAGATCATTGTGGACACCTACGGCGGATATAGCCGTCATGGTGGCGGAGCACTGTCGGGCAAGGACGCGACGAAGGTGGACCGTTCGGCGTGCTACATGGCTCGTTACGTCGCGAAGAATCTGGTTGCCGCGGGCCTCGCGACGAAAGTGGAAGTTCAACTTGCCTATGCGATCGGTGTGGCCGAGCCGGTTTCGGTGATGGCCGATACGTTTGGTACCGGAACGATTTCCGATTCGCAAATAACGGAATTGATTCGCGCGTTCTTCAAGCTGACGCCGAAGGGGATCATTGAAACCCTGGATTTGCGGCGCCCGATTTTCCGTCCGACGGCCTCGTACGGCCATTTCGGCCGGAGCGGTCCGGGATTTACGTGGGAACGCACCGACAAAGCGGATGCGATTCGCAAGGAAGCAGGAACGCGCGGCGCGGTAGCGGTTTCGCGCAGCTAATTATTTTCGCAATTTAAATTCAAAGGGAGTTTCTCGTGGAAACGGCGACGAAATTGGCAGGAGACGTAAAAGACATTGCCCTTGCGGAAAAGGGCAAGCGCAAGATCGAATGGGCGAATCAACAGATGCCGGTGCTGCAGTTGATCCGCAAGCAATTCATCAAGGACCAGCCGCTGAAGGGAATTCGCATGGCGGCTTGTTTGCACGTCACCAGCGAGACGGCCAATCTGGCGATTACGCTGCGCGACGGCGGCGCGGACCTGGTGCTGTGCGGCTCGAATCCGCTTTCAACGCAGGATGAAGTGGCGGCTTCGCTGGTGAAGGATTACGGCATTCCGACGTACGCGATCAAGGGCGAAGACAATGCGACCTACTATGCGCACATCGCAGCGGCACTGGACCACAAGCCGCAAATTACGATGGACGACGGCGCGGACCTGGTGACGCAGCTTCTGACCAAGCGTACGGATTTGCTGAGTGGCGTGATTGGCGGAACCGAAGAGACGACCACGGGCGTGATTCGGTTGCGCGCGATGGCCAAGGACGGCACGCTGAAGTTTCCGGTGATCGCGGTGAACGATGCGCTCACCAAGCACATGTTCGACAACCGCTATGGTACGGGCCAGTCCACGATTGACGGCGTGATTCGCGCGACGAATATGCTGATCGCCGGGATGCGCGTGGTAATTGCCGGCTATGGCTGGTGCGGACGCGGCGTGGCGATGAGGGCGAAGGGCCTGGGCGCGGACGTGATCGTGACCGAGATCAATCCGACCCGCGCTCTCGAAGCAATCATGGACGGCTTTCGCGTGATGCCGATGGCCGATGCGGCCAAGATCGGCGAGATTTTCATCACGGTGACGGGCAACAAGTCCGTGTTGGCGCACGAACATTTCGAAAAGATGAACGACGGCGCGGTGATCTGCAATTCGGGGCACTTCAACGTCGAAATCGACATTCCGGCGCTTGAAAAGCTGGCAAGCACGAAAAAAGTGGCGCGTCCGTTCGTGGACGAATTCGTGATGAAGGATGGCCGAAAGATTTATCTGCTGGGCGAAGGCCGGTTGATCAATTTGGCGGCGGCCGAAGGCCACCCCGCGGTGGTGATGGATATGAGCTTCGCGAACCAGGCGCTGGCTTCGGAATACATGGTGAAGAACGCAAAGGATCTGAAGGCGCAGGTTTACGCGGTGCCGGAGCACATCGATCGCGAGATCGCCAAGCTCAAGCTGGAATCGATGGGCGTACACGTCGATAAGTTGACGGCGGAGCAGGAGCACTATTTGGCTTCGTGGTCGGAAGGCACGTAGTCGTTTGCGGGTTTCCCCGGCTCTCGCTTCGGCGGGAGCCGGGCTTTTTTTTGCGCACTGCTTCTCCTGCAAGTGGGTTGTGCTCCCGAAGAATCCTCGATGCTGTGTTAACATTTTGGCATGTGGATGCGGTACTTCAGCGTCGTTCCCCCCATTGAACGGCAGTCTCTTTCCATGGATCAGCACGAATGATGCAGCAGTGGGCCGAGTGGGGTATCGAGACGGCGGTGCGGCGCGGGGCGAGCTATGCGGACGCGCGCGTGATGGATATTCGGCAGCGCGATATCACGACGAAGAATGAGGAAGTGGGCACGCTGGTCGAAGCCGAGACGCTGGGCATCGGTATCCGCGTGATTGTGAATGGGTCGTGGGGATTTGCATCGACCGATCGGCTGACGCGCGACGGAGTCCAGGCGTGCGCGGCGCAGGCGGTGGCGATCGCGAAGGCTTCGTCGTTGGCAAAGCGCGAGGATGTAGGGCTCGCCCCTGAAAATGCGTACGTGGATACCTGGCAGAATCCTTTCTTGAAAGATCCCTTCCGCATTCCTGTGGAGCGCCAAATCGATCTGTTGCTGAAAGCGAACGAGGAAATGCTGCGAGTGAAGGGCGTGACGCTGGCGGAAGGATCAATGTCGTTCAAGCGCATCGATCAGCTTTTTGTTTCGAGCATCGGGTCGTCGATTCATCAGATCAAGATGCATTCGGGCGCGGGAATTGTGGCGACGAGTTTCGCGGGCAGCGAAATTCAGAAGCGTTCGTATCCGAATAGTTTCGGGGGGCAGCACGCGCTGCAAGGTTACGAACTGGTGGAATCGCTGGATCTGGTGGCGAATGCCCAGCGGACTGGCGAAGAAGCGGTGGAGCTGCATTCGGCGGTGCAATGCCCGGAAGGGACTTCAACGATTATTCTGGGCGGGTCGCAGCTTGGATTACAAATTCACGAATCGATCGGGCATCCGATTGAGCTGGACCGAGTGCTGGGGCAAGAAGCCAATTTCGCGGGGATGAGTTTTCTGACAACCGAGAAATTGAGGAAATTGAAATACGGTTCGGACATTGTGAACGTGGTGGCGGATGCGCGGCTCGAGCACGGGCCCGGCCTTGGGACGTTTGCGTACGACGACGAGGGCGTGCCCGCCCAATGCACACCGATTATTACTGACGGACTTTTCACCGGATATTTGAGCAGTCGCGAATCGGCTTCGTCGATTGGAGAAAAGCGGTCGGGCGGGACGATGCGTACCGAGAGCTGGAACCGGCTGCCAATGATTCGCATGACGAACATCAGCATTAATCCTGGGACGTGGAGCTATGACGACCTGATCGCGGATACGGACGATGCGATTTTCATGGAGACGAATCGTTCGTGGTCGATTGACGACCGGCGCTATCATTTCCAGTTTTCGACGGAAATTGGTTGGGAAATCAAAGGTGGCAAAAAAGGCCGGATGATCAAAAACCCGAGCTATAGCGGAATCACGACGGAATTTTGGAACAGTTGCGACGCGATTTGTTCGCGCGAGCACTGGACGCTGTGGGGCACGCCGAATTGCGGCAAAGGCCAGCCCATGCAGACGATGGGAACAGGGCACGGCGCTTCGCCGGCAAGGTTTCGAAACGTGAAAATCGGAGTAGCTTTTTCCAAGTGATGGCCGCCAAAGCAAAGAAATCGAGGTTGAAACGGGTGAAGGGGGCCGGTAACGTCCGCCTGGGCGCGCACGTGAGCGGAGCGCATTTTTCGGCGAGCGATCTGGAAGATATCGCCGAGAGCATTCTGAAATTCAGTGAAGCGGACGAGACCGAAGTCGAAATCGATTCGACGGTTGAGGCGCTGACGCGCTTTGCGAATAACACGATTCACCAGAATGTGGCAGAACAGACGCTGAACATTAGCGTGCGCGCGGTGTTGGATGGACGGACGGCGCGGGCGACGACGAATAAGATTGACGATGAATCGCTACGGCGTGTGGCAGCTTCGGCGATGAGTTTGGCGCGCAATGAGCCGAAAAGTCCCGACCTGCTACCGATGTTGCGACAGCAGAAATATCATCCAGTGGCGCATTTCTTTCCGGCGACGGCGGCAGCGACGCCGATGGACCGCGCGCGGGCAGTGACGCGCGTTTGCAAAATGGCGGGTGCGAATAAGCAGACGGCGGCGGGAATTTTTTCGACCGGATTCGTGCAGACACTGCTGACGAATTCGAAAGGATTGTTGGCGCGGCACGACTACACGGAGTCTGAATTTTCAATCACGATTCTGGAAGAGAAATCGTCGGGATGGGCGAAGGCGAATTCGCCGGACGTGGCGGAGATCGATCCAGAAGTGCTGGCGGCGAGCGCCAGCCGCAAGGCCGCGGCGTCTCGCGAGCCGCGCGAGCTGAAGCCGGGCCACTATACGGCGATCCTCGAGCCTTCGGCTGCGCTCGATCTAGTGGGCTCGATTTTCTACGATTTTTCGGCGACGGCCGTGATGGACAAGCGTTCGTGCCTCAACGATCGGATGGACCGAAAAGTTGTCGGCGAGAATATTACGCTGTGGGACGACGTGTACCATCCGCTGCAGCTTGGCGCGCCGTGGGACGGCGAAGGAATGCCGCGACAGAAGGTACTGCTGATTGACCACGGCGTTCCGAAGAATCTGGTGTATTCGCGCGCATCGGCGAAAAAGATGAAGACCAAGCCGACGGGACACGGATTCACGCTGCCAAATGATTTCGGCGAAGCGCCCATGAATTTGGTTTTTGGCGGCGGCGATTCATCGGTGGAGAAGATGATCGCGTCCACTGAGCGCGGAGTGCTGGTGACGCGGCTGTGGTACATCCGTGAAGTGGAGCCTTATGAGAAGGTGCTGACGGGCATGACGCGCGACGGAACGTTTTTGGTGGAGGAAGGCAAGATTTCCAGCGGGATTCGCAATTTCCGCTTTAATCAGAGTGTGCTGGCGGCGCTATCGAACGTCGAGATGCTTGGTCCGGCGGTGCGCGGAGCGGGCGAGGAAGCCTTTGAAATGGTTGTGCCCGCGATGAAGATCAATAATTTTCACTTCAGCGAAGTGACGAAGTTTTAGTGCTCGATTGGCGTGCGTTTTTCAGTTGTGCGGCGCGGGATGGCGGATAAAGTAGGTTCGCTTATCCAGGTTGGCCGGCACGGCGACGTCGAAAAATCCCACCATCATTTCATCGTAGGTTTGGTCGCCCCAGCGGACGGCTGCGTCCGGATCGGGGTTGTGCGGGTTGTTGCGGGAATTGTCGTACGTCGCGACGGCTTGTAGCTCGGTTCCTGCCTTCAATTGCAGCGGCTGCGCCAGCCGGTAACTCAACTGCCAGTAGAAATCCCATTTCACACGAAGCAAGGGTTCGAGGGTCCCGTCTGCAAGGACGATGTTGTACTCGAACGCTTTGCCGCGGAGGTGCATGTGCGGAAGAAAGCCGAGGAGCGTGGCGTCGTTGGGCAGAGTGCCGCGCGATTCGACGCGGAAATCGTCGGCACCGGGCGGGATGACGAAATGATCGTTGGTGAGTTGGAGGGTCAGGACGCGCTGCTTCGGCGGTTCTTGGGCGAAGACGACGCCGAGGCTGGATTGATCTTGTGTGGCGCGGCCGTGCGTGGTGTAGTGCATTTGAAATACGAAGTCGGAGCCGGCGGGTACGAATTTGGCCATGCCCGCGGGCCATGTGTCGGGCGAACTGCCGGGCGCATAGACGAGCAGAATATCGCTGTCGGTCCAGTGCGCGCCGTGGCGATCGGCTTCGTCGGTCATGTCGGCTGCGGTGAACGGCAGGCCGACGGGAGCGCCGCGCAGCCATTTCGAATCGGGAGTGCGGATGTACACGACGGCGTGATGAACATTTTCGCGGCTCGATGGGCGCACTTCGGACATCTGGATCCATTTGTCCGTTCTGAATCCGCTGGGCACGATTTCGTAGGTGTAGTCGACATCGCCATCTGCTGGGAGGGCGACGGGCCTGAGCATGATGACGATTTGATCGGGCGGCGGAATGTTCCAGCCGATGGTCCATGAGTGCGGAGGAGGAGCGTCGTTTGGAGTTCCGGCGGGCGCGTTCGAATTGGCCCAGGCGATGAGCGTTGCGATTTCTGGCGGCGAGAGCGATGGATCGGTGGCGAAGTGGCCAATGCGCGGGTCGGCGA
>Ga0302320_10025068_pt1 | contig 11610 bp, 11 predicted proteins | sample Bog_T0_3_FD_202130 | JGI IMG/M metagenome (GOLD analysis project Ga0302320, IMG submission 202130) | Peat permafrost microbial communities from Stordalen Mire near Abisko, Sweden - Bog_T0_3 | ecosystem: Environmental > Terrestrial > Soil > Wetlands > Peat | place: Sweden: Abisko, Stordalen Mire... | reverse complement strand
ATCTTTCATGATGGCATTAGTGGGAGTTGAATGATTAGTCAAAGAATCGCAATGTTGTAAGACAATTTTCCTTAAAGTTTGAGCATGTTTCAGATGATAATCCTCAGTATCATTATCTGGATCATCTAAGATCTTCTTCATAAAGGAAAAGGAATTATCAAGACCACTGGTATTTGTTCCTCTACGAAGTGAACTATTTAATTTCGAAGGGGAAAGATGATATACAGAAGGCGATTTATCAAAATTTACTGTTGCTGATTCAAATTTGGAGTGTCTTTTTGTTTTAATGTCAGGAGGTCTTGATTTTTCTAGATTCAATGGAATGGAAAGTGGTGTATCAATATTTTCATCATTATGTTCAACTTCTGATTTTGGGGTTTTAATTATTTCAAGAAGGTTCAGAGGAGTAATGGAATTTTGAGAATGGAAATTATTCAAGGAATCTGTTGTTAAGGGGATGGTCATTTTCTGAAGGATAGCGTTTTCAGGAGGGTTATCAACTTTAATAGAAAGTGTTTTATGCATTGGCTCACTTTGGCTTTTGATGGCATTGTCATGATTTAAAGCAGTTGATGGTTCCAAATTAAGATCTAAAGGTTCATTAGGAATGATTTCTTTTTCAATTAATGTGTTTTCCACAATTTTGTCATTATTTAATTCATTATTATCATTATCAATTTTGTTGTTCAAATTATTAATATTGTTGTCTATGTTTTTGAAATTTTTCTCATTATTTAATTCATTAATATTATTATCATTATTAATTTTGTTGATCAAATTATTCATATTGTTGTTATTTGGGGAATCATTAGTGAAGTTGTTAGAAGGTTCCTCGATTTTCACAGGCAATATTTTTCTGAAATTTGGCGATGTTTCTAATGAATTTTGGATGTTTTTGATTTGATCTGCAGTGATTTTGATTTCTGTTTGGTTTGATGTTGTAACAAATTTTGAATCAATGAAGATTTTTTTTTCAGTCTGGTTGGATTTTGAGTTTTCATCTGAATTCTCATAATTATTTTCAACATTTTTTTTCATCACGATACCATATTCTCTCAACGGTTCCTCTTGTTTCACAATTTTTTGTATGTTTAAATCATTAATGCTCTTTCTTCTGATCTGATCCAATTCTTTTGAAATGGTCTTATGTTTAGCTCTTTCTGTTTCTTTCCCTTCATTTCCGTTTTTCATATTTCTAAAACTTTCCAACTTATCTTTGCTTTTTTCAAAAACACTGATGTTTTTTTTCTGCTTTTCAATCAAGCTATTCTTTTCTTGAAACGACAGAGTTTTCCCTATATATTTGTTCTTGTCTAAAGACCCAGTGATGTTTTTTCTTTCAATTTCAGGCAACATATAATGCTTTTTGTGGTTTTCTTCTTTGAATTTTTTTTTCACTGAAAATTTTTTCTGATCCCCTCCTTGGAATTTCTTGATCTCTTCTGTTGATTCGTTGCCGCTTTCTTGCACCGAATTGGTCTCTTCTTCATATTTGAAATTGAAATCCTTTGGAAATTTCTTTTCTGGTAAGTGAATTTCCCTCATTTTATCCAATGCTCCCCCATGTAAATACCCTTTTTCTATCATCTTCTCATTAAAATCTTGAGTTTTATTATGTCTCGGCTTATAAACTTCCTTGATGGTATCGAGGTATTGTTGTCGAAAACTGTCGTTTTTTAAATTTTTTTTCTGTTTTTGTGGCAAATTTATATTAGAAATCGAGTTGAAAACAATCGGTTGTTCGAAGGAATAAAAGTTCCCAGGGTTGGCAGGTGAGAAAAAACCAGAAAAGTTGGTACCCCCCATACTATTATCATAGGATCCTCTTCTAGAATTTTGCATATAGAGTGAATTGTATGGATTTTCAAAACTTGATTGGAAATTGGTAGGATTATTATGGGGGAGAGTGGTGGATTGATAAGAGGAATTCATGTTGGGATTTGTTGACTAAGGAAAGAAATGAAAGGAATTTTTAATAGGAATATAAAGAAAAAACCTTGCCTTTTTGATGAAGGTTGTTGTACATTTCTGAAGGATTTTCTTTTTCGATTTTTTAATGGGTGATTTTATTTATTTCTTTTTTAGGAGTTGACTTTTTTTAATTTCTTTGAAAACAATTGCCTCAATGAAATTTTTGTACCAGGGGTTGAAAATTTCCAAAAGTTTGTTCCTATTAATAAAATAAAAGGAGTTTCTTCATATTTTTACCGAATTAATTATTACAAAATAGGATTATAGAGAAAAGCTCTGTTTTGATCGATATGTCTCATGTACTTCAACTTTTTCAAAAATTAATTTGAATTTACTTATGGAAAATACTGAGTCGATTATTTTCGCATAAAAAAAAACTCCCGATTGTTTTTATCATTTGATAAAAAATTGAATCTTTTTTTTAAGTTAAGTCAATGTAAATGAAAAAATCTAAAATAAACATATTAATTGGCCATTTTAATAAAAAAAATTAAAGAGTTTACACCAAGATCAATATATATATACCATTTATTCTAGGTTTCAAAGAACAACGAAACAGAATTTCTCTAATAAAAAGAAGAAAATTATTTACATAATTATACATATATTTAAGACATAATTAATACCTTTAATAAATAATTAATAAAAAAAAATTATTTAAATTTAAATGAAATCCATCCCACAAAATTTCCCACCAATCATATCCGTGCATCTCATCTTCATTTTATCTTTTTGAACTCATTCATCGAAAAAAAAACTATAAATTTAATAAACTCTCCCAAAGAAAAATTTATACTCATAATTTCCCTCAACAAACTAAAAAAAAAACAAATCAAAATCCCTTCTTATTTAAAATTCCCCAAAATGGATCCTTCCAATCACCAAGAGCCCAAATCTCCTGCTCAACAAGTCCCCACATTAAACGAAGTTAAAAGTCCTTTAAAATCTCCGCAACCAATTAAAGACGTCCCAGCTGTTCAAGACCCAATCCAAGAAACTGAAGAAGCTCCAGCCAAGGCCTCGGCAAAAGCCAAAGGTCGAGCCAAAAAGCAAGAAAAACCTGTTGAAGCAAATCCCTCCGCAAAGCGCAATACCCGAAGCAGCGGCAAAGTCAATGAGCCGGCAAAGGAAAAGCCAGCACCAAAGGCTTCGAACAAAGGCAGGAAAAAAAAAGAAAAAGAGGAGAAGGCGGAAGAAAAAGTTGAGAAAGCGGGAAAAGGGTCAGCGAAAAAAGAATCCGAATCACATGAAAAGATCTCAGTGGAGAAAACGGCTCCTGTTGAGAAACCGTCTGCTAAAAAGGAAAGCCTTGAAAAAAATAATGAAAAGGCTTCCGTGAAGAAGGAATCAGTAAAAAAGGAAAGCGTGGCGAAAAGCACCGAACATGGAGAAGGCAGCGGAAAAAGAGAAAGAGAAGAAGAAACCAAACATCATGAGGAGCCGCAATTGGAGAAGAAAGTCAAAGCAGATAATTAAAAGAAAAGTTATTATAAGATTAAAGAACCAGGCTTCATCCTTTTTTTTCTAAATGCCAAAGAACCGAGAATGTTTTCAAAGTGAAAATATTTCCACAAATCGTTTAAATTTAAATTTTTCTCGTCTTAAAGTTTTTGAGAAGGTTGATGAAAGAAATCGATCTTCTTGGAGGAGCTTCCCAAGATTTGATGAGATTTTGTGTTTTGATACATCAAAAATAAATAAAAAAATTTCTTTTTTCTCAATAAAATTTGGATTTTTGAAATTTTCGGTTTTTATTTATTTTTTTTTCTATTTTCATTTTCAAATTTTTTAAATTAAATTTTTTTTTTCTAATTTTAAAAGCAATTTCTTTATATTCATTTGAAATTTATGATCTTATTTGTTCTTTTATAATTATATAAATAAAATCCAAAATCAAAATCAAACTCAAATCATTAAAAGCACTAAAAAAAAAATCTAAACAAATATTTTTCAATGGATCCAGAATCCAAACCTTCCCAGAAAAAAACCAACCTTCATCGTTCCTTTGCCTTTTATTTCTCCTTCTACAAGCAGTCTCTAAATCGAAAGAAGAAGGAGGGTTTCAAATATGAAGAGAACATCAATAAGATTTGTGTCTTTTCAGCAATAGAAGATTTCTGGGCCTTTTATCAACACATGATCAGGCCTGAACAGTTGCCAATCGGATGTGACTTTTTCTTGTTTCAGGAGAACATCAAGCCAATGTGGGAAGATGATGCTAATAAAGGTGGTGGTCGTTTTATTTTGAAAGTCAAGAAACAATATGGCAATAAATTTTGGGAGGACTTAATTTTGGCGTTTATAGGAGAACAATGTGATCATAATGATTTAATTTGTGGGTTGAATGCATCTGTGAAGGATAAAGAAGTGATTTTATCTATTTGGTTGAAAGGGATGGATGAAAATGATGAGAGGAGAGAAGATATTAAGAAGAGCTTGAGAAAAGTGGTGGGGTTATCAGACAAAGTCGAGGTTGAATATAGGGAACATCCGACTGAAAAACATTTAACTGTCGGAGGTAATGTGGTTCTCAAAAAATTGGATTAGAAATAGGAATTTGTAAAGAATTATAAAATATTATTTTAATTATGAATCGGTTTTTGCGTTTTTTTGCAAGAGAAAAAAAATGCAAATAATTTTTTTTGATTTTGGCAAAAAAATAGGAGCCAAAATACATTTATGATTTAATTAGTTTAATAATCTATGGATTGTTAGATATCAAGGAAAACCATTTCATTTTCATTTGAGAATTTTTCATTGTTCGAGAAATTTGAGTTTGGACAGCAACTCGAGAATTCTAATTTTTGATTCCTTTATAAAATTTCAAATATCAAAAGAAATTTAAAATTTATTACTTTTTTTAAGTCTGGATTTCGAATAAGTTTTTCGAAAAAAGAGTAGGTTTTTTTCTTCAATGTGACCAAACTTTTTTCTTCTTCTTCTCTTTCAAGGAAAATAAATTTCCCTTTCAGATTTTCCATAGAGATTTCTTCGAAATTTATAGAACTCTCTAAAGTGAGAAAATCTTTTCTTTTCTTTGGATCTTTTTCAATCATTTCCTCCAAAACATTTCTTACTTTTTCGCCATAATTGTTACCAATGATATCCATTTTTTCTTTCAGCTTTTTTTGATCTCCAACGCAAAGAGTCCCAATATCTGCCAAAGTCATGCCCAAAGAAAAAACATCACTTTTCCAAGGGTCATACACATCAATTGGACTATATCCTTCATTCAGGTAAAATTCCTTTAATTCCGGAGACATATAATAAGGACTTCCCACAAGAGTGGTGGCTTCAAATTTTGTTTCCTTGTTAAGCCATATTGCCTCTGAAAAATCAATAATACATAGGTCTCCATTTTTCTTGATCATGATGTTTTCTGGCTTGATGTCACGATGAGCAATCCCTTGTTTTTGCAAATGGCAAAACGTAGCGATCAATGTTTTTAAAATTTGGATAAATTGTTGTTTTGTAAAATAAAAACTTTTCAAAAGTCGTATAGTTAACTCTTCTGCAAAATTACGATCCCACAACTCCATAACAATGTTGGTTGAATATGTGTTGACGCCATTTGCTTTTTTGTGTTCAATTGAAAATCCATGAATTTGGATAATGTTTGGATGAGAACTGCATTTTTTAGTAATAAACAATTCGTTGATATCTGAAATGTGCTGGAGGTAATCTTCACGACAAATTCGCTTTAACGCAAAGGAATTTTGCGTTAATGAATGAGTCACCTTTATGACCAGACTTGCAGCTTTAGCGAGCTTTCCACTAGTTTGCATTTCATGTAGTTTAATAAGGGACATTAAAAACTAAGACCTTTGTTATGATGATATAGCGGATTTAAGAGCAATCAGGAACCGGGTCTGGTTTTTTTTATTTATACGATTTTTTAAATGAAAATTATATAAAATCATCATTAGGATTAGGATGAGGAAGAAACAAGTAAAACCTTAATTAATTCGTAAAATATTTAAAAAATTAAAAAAAATTAATAATTTGTTTCTCCTAAATCTTTTTCGAATTTAAAGAAAAAACAAGCATCTCCTTCCTCCTTATGTATATAATAAGGCAGTCGCAAAAGAAATTAACCCTCCAGTTTTCTTTTGCTACAATGCTTGTATTAAATTTCTAAATAAATTAATTCTTTCGTTGTTCTGCGTGCCAAACTCTAATGGTACCATCTGAGAATCCAGCGAATAATTTCTTTCCCAAAGAGTTCCAAGTCAAGGAAGTGCAAATGGCACCTTTTCCCTTTTTGCCTATGAAATAAAAATATTCCAAAAATTCATAAATGAAATTATATTTTACCTTCTTTTTTGGCAGGATCATGTAACAATTCAGCAATTGGTTTCGTGTCCAAACTCATCAAGTCCCAGACCTTGATATCATTGTCAGTGGCAGCAGCGACCCATTGGCATTTGCTGTTGAAGGTGATTTGATTGATGGTGCTACCAGCATCGAAGAATCTTGATGGGGATCTCAAATCCATGACTTCCCAAACATTGAGCAATTTGTCCTTTCCTCCAGTGGCAACGTATTTGAAGTTCGGGCTGATGCTTAAAGCGTTGATGTTGCCTTTATGTGCCTTGAAGGAGTATCTGATTTGGAAGTTGGTGTTCCAGATCTTTAATCTTCCATCCCAACCAACAGAGGCGAAATATGGCTTGTAATCTGTCTTGGTTTGGGTTTTTTGTAAGGGAGAGTATCTGATGCAGCTGACCCAATCACTGTGGTTGTGGGTTTCGGTGGTGAATTTGCAATCTCCAAGGGTGTTCCATAATTTAATGCCTTGATCAGCACCTGCGGAAATAATTTGTCTGTTGTCTTGGGATAAAGCCACAGTGTAGACTTCCTTTGTGTGACCCACAAAACGTCTCATGGTCTTGCCTGTTTTCAAATCCCATAATCTCAATGTCTTGTCCCATGAGGAGGAAATAACCATGTTATTTTCATTTGCCAAAGCCAAATCGCTCACAAAATGGTTATGACCTGTCAATGATTTGTATGGGTAGCCGTAATAACCTTCTTGGTTCTCCCCATATAGCTTCCAAATAATCAAAGTTTTGTCTCGAGAACCTGAAACCAAAAGGGGGGTATCTTCACCTTCTTTTAGACTGTGGCCGGCAGCCAAGCAAGTCACCCAATCGTTATGGCCTTTTAACACTCCCATTTCAATGAAATCATATGAGATCTTGTCGCCTGATTCAACCATTTGGATAAAAATTTTGAAAGATTTTGTTTTTTCGTGGTTTCTTATTTGGAGGTATTATAAAAAAGAATAGAAAAGATATCATTTTAAATGAAAATTTGAAAAAACTTCAAAAAAAAAATAATTAGAAAAAAAAAAAAATTCATTAATTTATTTATTTCATTATAATTTTATAAATAGTTTTTTTTTTTTTAAATTGGGGGTTAAAATTAAAAAAGAGCTTTATTTTTGATGCAAAGAAATTAAAAAAAAACAAATTAAGTACATTTGATAAACAAACATTCATTCTCGAGATTATTATTTTTAATATACTTTTTTTCCTAAATTACAATAAAAAATTAAAATGAATGCTCCCAACACGACCAGCAACAATGAGAATTTTCAAAATCTAAAAAAAAAAATCCTTGAAAAAAAAACGCTCCCTCAAATAAAGATCCCAGCCTCCAAAGAATCCAATAATCTTAAGGAAATGATGTCTCTCTTACTTTTCCATTTCTCTTAATAAGTTTTGATATTTAACAAGGCCTTTAATGATGAGAAACAATAGCAACAATAGCAACAATAGTGGGAATGAAGCGAATAAAAAGCTATTTGAAGATAGTATTAAACTTCCAGTTAATCCGATTCAGGAGTCTCAGGAAAAAAAAAAGAAAAAAAAAGAGGAAGAACTCAAAACAAATGATGTTCAGGAAGAAATTATGAGTACATCGAGCGATTTCAAAAGAATAGGTTTCATAGGCCAGGGTTCTTCAGGGTTGGTGGAAAAAGCTCTTTATATTCCAAAAAATTTGATTGTTGCTTTGAAAGTACTTTCTCATAATTTTTTTTACATTTCACAACATTCTAAAAACTACATAGAGCATTCCTTTAAACTCAGATGAAACTTTCAAAAAGCAATTATCCATCGAATTGAACACATTACGATCATGTCAATGTGACTATATAGTAAAATGCTATTCAGCTTATTTCGATGTACAAATAATTATTTTTTTATTGTTAGATTTATTTTTTTTTCCGTTAAAGCAAGCTACGATTAATATCGCCTTAGAATATATGGACATAGGTACCTTATATACCCTTCTCAAAACAGTAGGAAGAATAGATGAACCAATTTTGGGCCTGATTACATATCAAGTAATTTTAGAGAGTTATAACTAAAGGTTTTGCAGGTGTTGAAAGGCTTAGATTATCTTCATAGAAAGATGAAGGTTATTCATAGGGACATAAAACCTTCGAATCTCTTGCTTAATTCAAAGGGACAAATAAAAATTGCTGATTTTGGTGTCAGTGGGAAGATGTTGCATACCAATGACTCTAAAAGTTCATGGGTTGGAACATTGATGTACATGTCTCCTGAAAGATTCAGAGGAGAACATTATAATGCAAATACAGATATATGGAGTTTGGGCTTAACAATAATGGAATGTGCTTTAGGATATTATCCTTATAAATCTGTCGGAGGGTCAATATCTTAATATTTAAAGGGAAATGGCTTGGGCTTATTGATTTTTTTTTAGAGATTTCAATAAAATTACATTTTGGGAGCTGTTGGAAACGATAAATTCAAAACCAATACCCAGTTTAGATTCAAAATATTCAGAAGATTTTAAAGATTTTATCACAAAATGGTAAAGTGAAAATTGAATTGTTAAATTAAGTATATACAAAGCTTAAAAAAAGACTCAAAAAGTAGACCAAGTGCATCAGAATTATTGGTATGTTAAAAAAGTATGCTTTTTCTTTTTAAAAAAATAATATTTAGAAACATAACTTTGTCAAGGACTATGAAGATATGTCATTAAGTGCGTTTGCGGAGTGGTTGAAAATTGTTTAGTTTCTGTAAGGAGATTTTTTATTGAATTAAAGAATTAAAAATACAATCTACAAAGAATATTTATTTTTCAAAATATTATATTTATGAATTTATATGAATTCAAATTAACATTTTAAAATAGTAAAATAGGGAAATATGGAAATTTATGATATTCTAAAGAAAATAGTCCTTTTATGTGTTCAAAATTCTTTAATCAAAATAATATGATAAAAACCAGATAATATTCAAATTTTAAAATTTGGAATTAAAATGAACAATATAAAAAGAGGAATTAAAGCAACCTATTCAAAAAAACATGAAACTATTAGACAAGAACTGAAGAGATTTCGCGATATTAAATTAAAAGGGATGCAAAACAATAGCACCATCAATTACATGAATAAATCACAACATTCGACATCTACCACACAAATTAATAATGAAAAAAAAAAGAATTTGGAAGGTTTATCAAATCTGCTCAGTCCGGGTATGATTTTCCCTTAATTGATGATTTTTTAGTTATTTTAAGGCACTTATAAAAATCTATGTCATTTGAAAAACGATTCATTTTTAGAAACTCAAAATAATGAAGGTTTTAAAAAAAATCTTTAACTGAAAAGAAAATCTTTTTTATTGATATTATAAAGATGAAAGTCTCACTCAAATCAATTATGATGCAAATTCTTTAAAGGAACAATTAAAAAAACAAAAAATCCATTATGAGGAGGAATTGGGAAAAAGAGATGTAATTATTGAAGAATATAAAAGAGAAGTTCTTTTATATAAAAAACTGATTGAAAATCAAGTTAGGGAAAATGAGGTTCTCAAAAGAGAACTGCATCAGATTTCTTTCGATGGCTTTAAAATTCCAGACTCAAATATTTCTAATCCTTTAATTCTTATTAAAAATGAGTAAAAAGTCTTTTTATTTTTAAATTTCTTCGTCTTCATCTTCAGCTAAATCCAATTGCTTTTTGCTTTTGCGAGGCTTTCTCTCCTTTTTTATCGTTTTCTTAATTTTCTCGACTATATTCATTGGCTTTTCATCTTCTTCTTCCTCATCATCATACGATTCTTTTTTATCTTGATTTTTGCTTTTTCTAAACCAAACCAGAAAATATTAAAAAAATAGACAAAATGGAAAAGTCAACTTATTTTTCGATTTCTTATTATGTTTATCCTCATCATCATCTTTAACATCTTTTAAAACAGGATTCAAAAATTGTAAACGTTCATCTTTCTCAGCAACTTTTTTGCTAAAACTCATTGTTTTCAATGATATATTTTTTTTTTTTTTACATAATAGATCCAGTCAACTTGGTTCTGTCCAAGTCTTTCGCTGAATCAATGATTTTGCCTAAAAACTCATTCAAGAATAACTCCAGAGACTTCGCTTAAAACAGGTTCAAATAATATGGAATTATCCAATTTTCGATAATATATACAAACTAAAAATGGAATTGAATGTGATATTTTTCCGATTTCCTCATTGTTCTGAATAATTTTTTTAATTCTCGCCTTATAAAAACATGAAAAACGAAAAAATGAGGTTTTTTTTTACTAAAGCGAATTTAGGTTGGGATTTTTTCTTCATCAGAATTTTCTAATATTCAAAGTGTGTTTCCAAAATTTTGTTTTATTTAATTTATTTTTATATCTATTTAAATTTTTTTGATAAAAAATTTCTGTATTTTATAGTAAATTTGTAATATAATAATTTTAATTTTTCTATATTAAATTTAAAAAAATTCATTTGAATTGTTTTGATAAAAATAAATATCCTAAATTTAAATAAAATCCTCAAAAAAATGATGAATTCATTTGCAGCAATGGCTCAAAATTTTATCACTGCCATTAAATATTTGGAACAACCTTTGGAGAACATGACTAAATCAGCCTTGAGGGAGCAAAATTTGCAAAATTGCAAAGAGGTATTAAGTAAGCCTATGCCCCTTAAAGAACCCATAATCAAAAAAGTTCTATTCATGATAATTCACAATTTTTCGGATAAAAGAATCTTGGAAACAGAAATAATCTTGTTGCTTGAAAATTTGGAATTGCTTCTCAACAATTATGATAATCTGGTCTATCTAAAATTTTTTTCAGCGGAAAAAGAAATTGGAGCTTTACTTATTACCCAGATATTGGTCTTTTTGCAGGTTTCTTTATCAATTCGAATATTATTAGTGTTGAAATTTTTTTACTTAGAACGCAAATAAAAATATTTCTTTCAAAGCAGTGGTCCTTTTAAATAAGATTTTCGAATTTCTCAAAAAACAAGAGCTGCAAAATTTTTTCCCGAAAATTTGTTCTGAATATTTCAAAGTTTTCAATAAGGAATACAAAGTCAATAGCAAAACCATCGTTTTAACGATTCAAGGACTTGAAAAACTAATCTTAAAATCCTTAGAAAAAAAAAATTCGTCCTCCAAACCAGATTTCCTCCTGAAATTTAAAAATTTAGTCTCTTCCGAGAATTCATCTGAAAAAGAAGCTAAAAATGACCCTTTTATAAAAATATCTAATTTTTTGGAAACTTTATATAGAAATTTGGAGAAAAACAAATATAACAATAAGATAGCAGAAACTTTTATGCATTTTGTGATAGAAA
>Ga0302320_10025067_pt1 | contig 11610 bp, 6 predicted proteins | sample Bog_T0_3_FD_202130 | JGI IMG/M metagenome (GOLD analysis project Ga0302320, IMG submission 202130) | Peat permafrost microbial communities from Stordalen Mire near Abisko, Sweden - Bog_T0_3 | ecosystem: Environmental > Terrestrial > Soil > Wetlands > Peat | place: Sweden: Abisko, Stordalen Mire... | reverse complement strand
CGATGTGGCACGGGTAGAACTCGGTTCAAGTGACTACACCATGGATATGTACAACGACAACCAACAAGCCGTGGCGCTTGGGATATTCCTTACCCCCGGCGCCAACGCTTTGAGGGTCGCCGAGGCGGTATATAAGCGATTCCACGAGTTGTCCGCGGACTTCCCTCCTGGCATGACCTACAAGCCAATCTGGGACCCGACCGTGTTTGTGCGCGAATCGATCCATGCGGTCGAGCACACGTTGATCGAGGCTGTGATCCTGGTAGTGTTCGTCGTCATTCTGTTCCTGCAGACCTGGCGCGCATCCATCATTCCGCTTATTGCGGTACCCGTCTCTGTGGTTGGCACATTTGCGTGGCTGTACTTGTTGGGGTATTCGATCAACACGCTGACATTGTTCGGCATGGTGCTTGCAATCGGCATCGTCGTCGACGACGCGATTGTTGTAGTGGAGAACGTCGAGCGCAATATCCAGGCCGGCCTAAATCCGTGTGCAGCTGCCCACCAAGCGATGAAAGAAGTGTCCGGCCCTATCATCGCAATTGCGCTGGTGCTCTGCGCGGTCTTCGTGCCGATGGCATTTCTCTCCGGCGTCACCGGTCAGTTTTACAGACAGTTTGCGGTCACCATCGCGATTTCGACTGTGATCTCTGCGGTTAACTCGCTGACCTTGTCGCCAGCGCTTGCTGCACAGTTACTCCGGGGACGCGATGCGCCTAAAGATGTGTTGGCGCGCGGGATCGAACGTCTCTTTGGGTGGCTGTTCCATCCGTTCAACCGCTTCTTTGACCGTAGCTCGGAGGGCTATCACGGCACCGTGGAGCGCACGCTCCGTCATCGTGGCGTCGTATTCGGCGTTTATGCACTCTTGCTGGCCTCGACTGCACTGTTGTTCAACAAAGTGCCGGGCGGATTCATCCCAACTCAGGACAAGCTCTATCTTTTCTCCGGTGCTGAACTTCCTCAAGGGGCTTCGCACGCTCGGACCAACGAGGTCACGAGCAAGATGGTTGAAGTGGCGCACAGCGTTGACGGTGTCGAGATGGTGGCAGCCAACTCAGGCTTCAGCGCCCTTCAGCAAGTAAATACGCCAAACCTTACGGTGGCTTATATCATTCTCAAGCCCTTTGATGAACGCCGCCGCAGTGCAGCGGATATCAACAAAGAACTCAATGCGAAGTTTGCGAATATCAAGGAAGGCTTTACCTATGCGTTGATGCCGCCGCCCATTCAGGGGCTCGGCAACGGTTCGGGTTACTCGCTTTATTTAGAAGATCGAGCCGGGCTGGGATATGGTGCTCTGCAGAATGCGTTGAGTACTTTCCAAAGCACAGTTGCGCAGACCCCAGGAATGACCTTTCCCGTCAGCTCCTACCAGGCCAACATTCCGCAACTCGAAGTCAAGGTAGATCGTGTCAAGGCCAAGGCGCAAGGCATTGCGTTATCCGATTTGTTCGACGCCTTGCAAACCTATCTTGGCTCGGTCTATATCAACGACTTCAACGTGTTCGGTCGTGTCTACCGGGTCATGGCGCAGGCCGATGCCACCCATCGTCAGCGAGCGGAGGACATAGGGAATCTGCGTGTGCGCAATGCCCGCGGTGAAATGGTGCCTATCGGCTCGGTTGTGACGGTCGTACCGACCTATGGCCCTGATCCGGTCATGCGTTACAGCGGCTACCCCGCAGCTGACCTTATCGGAGATTCCGATCCGAAAGTGCTCTCCTCCGGTGAGGTGGTCGCCAAATTGACCGAGATCGCCAACAAGGTGCTACCCCGCGGTATTGTGCTTGAGTGGACAGACCTGAGCTATCAGCAGGTGACGCAGAGCCACGCAGCCGCCGTGGTGTTCCCACTTGCCGTGATGCTGGCCTTCCTCGTGCTTTGCGCTCTTTATGAAAGCTGGACGCTGCCGCTTGCCGTCATTTTGATCGTGCCTGTGTGCATGTGCGCGGCGCTTCTCGGCGTGCGCCTCACGGATGGCGACAACAACGTATTCGTGCAGGTGGGCTTGGTGGTTTTGATGGGCTTGGCCTGCAAGAATGCCATCCTCATTGTGGAATTCGCGCGAGAGTTGGAAATCCAGGGTAAGGGCATCGTCGAAGCGGCACTCGAGGCCTGTCGCATGCGCCTACGCCCGATTGTGATGACCTCGATTGCGTTTATCGCGGGCTCAGTCCCATTGCTCCTGGGACGCGGCGCTGGGAGTGAAGTGCGAGCGGCGACTGGCATCACGGTCTTCTCTGGAATGCTCGGCGTGACACTTTTCGGTCTCTTCTTGACGCCCGTGTTTTATGTAACGCTGCGAACTTTGACAAAGAAAAAACTGAGCGAAGTTGGAGAAGAGACCTGCGGAGGGGTGGAGGAGAGCCATGCTTAATCTCAAGTCAATTGTGGCGACAGGGATCGCTCTTGGGCTTACCGCGTGCTCCGTTGGTCCTCGTTACAAACAGCCAACGGTCTCGCTCCCACAACAGTTCACAGCTCCCGATAGCGCAACCGTCGATTTCAGTCCTCGCGCAGACGCAAACGATCCAGAGTTCTGGCATCGCTTCAACGACCCGGAACTTAGCTCCCTTGTGGAGCGTTCGCTCGCCGCGAACAACGATCTACACACTGCCCTGGCACACTACGATAGCGCCAATGCCCTCTTGCGCGAAGTGAAGTTCGACCGTTATCCGACAGTAACTATGGGTGCGAACGTGGGGAGACAGAAAGACAGCGAGATCCAGGCGTTTGGCTATCCGCGTAACAATCGTTTTTTCAATCCAGGCATCAATGCGAGTTGGGAGCTCGATTTCTTCGGTCGCGTTCGTCACAACATCGAGGCTCAACGCCAGTTCACTCTTGCTGATGCAAGTAATCTCGCGGCGATGCAGGTTGCTGTGGTTGGACAAGTTGCGAGCGGATATATAGACATACGCGGTCAGCAGGAACTTCTTCGGATTGCGCGAGAAAACGTTGAAAACGAGCGCCAGACCGTACAACTGGTCGCCGCGGCTTACTCGGCTGGCAGGGGAACAGAGTTCGATACATCAAGAGCGCGCGCCCTCCTTGAAACAACAACCTCCCGCATTCCGGAGTTGCTCTTTGCGATTGCGCTCGATGAACACCGTCTCTCCGTTTTATGCGGGCTTGCCCCAGATGCTCTTACCACTGAACTTGAGACGGTAAGGCCATTACCGGACCTTCCCAAACGAATCGATCCAGGAACTCCCGCAGATCTTGTGCGCCGTCGCCCTGATGTGAGCGCCTCGGAGGAACGCCTGCATGCCGCGACAGAACAAATCGGTATTGCCACTGCCGACCTCTTCCCACGGGTTAACTTCGCGGGCCTTATTGGATTGAATGAGTTTCATGGGGATACCCCGTTCGACGGAGTCAGTGCAGTGAACCTGACGGCATTGAACATCGATTGGTCCTTTCTGGATACAGGAAGAATTCGAGCTCGTATTGCAGCGAGACGGGCCGATGGCGATGCACAACTTGCCCAGTATCAACAGTCAGTTCTCCTGGCTCTCGAAGATGTTGAGAACGCCCTGGTGAGGTATGCGCGTTCACAGGATCGTGACGCCCAACTTCAGCTTGCTGCGAAGGATAGTAAACGCGCGGCCGATCTCGCCAGCATTCGTTTCAAGAATGGAGCTACCGGCCTATTGGATCTGTTGGATGCGCAGAGAGTACAACTGCAGGCCGAAGATGCTTATGCGGAAAGCCATTCCAACAGCGCTCTCTCCGCCGTTCTTCTCTACAAATCGCTTGCCGGGGGATGGCCTCAACGGCCTCCGCAGGCTGCAAAAGGCGGGATCCCTTGAAGTACGCTGACAAGAGTAATTGAGTCGCGCGTGATCCAACATTGGTACTTGAATCCTTTACAACTCTCAACGAAAGGACATTTATGTTTGCAGTCACAGGAATTACAGGGCAGGTAGGCGGCGCGGTAGCGAGGGCATTGCTTGCAAAAGGTTGTGGAGTTCGCGCTGTCGTTCGCGACGCCAACAAAGCAGGCACCTGGGCAAAACAAGGATGCGAGATTGCAGTAGCTGATATGTATGTAGCGAAGTCGCTTGAGACCGCGTTCCAAGATGTCGAAGGTGTTTTCGTGATGCTTCCCGCCTACTTCGACCCCTCGCCCGATTTCCGCGAGAGTCGAGCGGCAGTCTCCGCCTTCCGCTCGGCTCTCTCTGAAGCCAATCCGCCAAAAATCGTCTGCCTTTCTACGATAGGAGCACAATCGGCGCGCCCCAATCTCTTGGGGCAGTTGCGAATCCTCGAACAGGAACTCACGACTCTTCCCATGCCTGTCACGTTTCTTAGGCCTGCATGGTATATGGAGAATTTTTCGTGGGACATTCCTCCAGCGCGTGAAACTGGTGTGGTGCCAAGCTTTCTCCAGCCTCTCGATAGGCTGTTCCCGATGGTTGCCACTGAGGACGTAGGCAGTACGGCTGCAGAACTCATGCTCGATTCATGGATCGGGCTTCGCGTTGTTGAATTAGAAGGACCGACCCGTGTCAGCCCCCAGCAAGCCGCTGAAATCATCGGAAGACTGCTGGGCCGCGAAGTGCGAATGGAGACAGTTCCTCGGGATACGTGGGAGTCACTGTTTCTCTCCCAGGGGATGAAGAACCCGATCCCACGCATTCAAATGCTCGACGGCTTCAACGAAGGATGGATCGAGTTTGAGGGAGATACACGCAAAGGCAGGCTCACCCTGAAAAATGTTCTGGCTTCAGTGATCGACAAGTAAAGTCCCCGCTAAATAGCCCGCTTTAACGTGCGACCAACAACGACATCAGGACCAAGGAGGAGCAGTGCGACTACACCAAACGGAACCCACAATTTCAGACTGCGGCACGGTCACCATGTTTCCAAAGGGTGTTGGTTTGGCTCTGCGAGACGAACCGAAGCAGCGCACACAAAACCAACTGACAGAGTCCGACACAGTGTCGATAATCAGTAATATGGCGTGCACTATATCTCACGATATGCGCCATTCGCTCTCGACGATCTATGCGAACGCGGAATTTCTTGAGTGCCCGGATATGTCAGCGCATGTTCGGGCCGATATTGTGCGCGAAATTCAAGAGGTCGTGCTCGAAATGACGGAACACCTGGATTCACTGTTGCAATTTGCGGGTAGCGGACGGAGAAAGCCTCTCGTGCATGAGCGAGTTTCCACAATTGTCGAGAAAGCCATTGCTGCGGTGAAATCTCATCCATCCGGGCGGAACGTGTCCATCAGAGTCGGCAAGTTTCCGCTAACGGAGGCAGACATCGATGCGATGAGCCTTCAAAGTGCCATTTATAACTTACTGCTCAATGCCTGCCAGGCCGCTACACGCTCAGTAGACATGCCCGTAGTGGAAGTCTTCCTTGTCGATGTCGAACAATCGCTCTACATCACGATACTGGACAATGGTCCAGGTATACCTGCTTCTGTCCGCGAGACGTTGTTCGACCCGTTTGTAACCATGGGAAAGCCCAACGGAACAGGCCTTGGGCTCACCTTGGCTCGTCGGATTGCTGAAGAGCATGGTGGCAGTGTCCTCCTTGAGGAATCGAATCCAAAGAGGACGGTATTCACCTTCAGCCTGACGAAGAACAGATTGCTAACGTAGAGAACATAAACTACGGTGGAACGGGGTTGAACCCCCGAATGGAGATCTCAACTGCAAGCGTCCAGTAAGGAGTTCCTGGAGTCCGAACATCAGCACAAGACCGCGCAACTCATCGCGGATGTCAGTATGCCGGAATGTCCGGCCTGGATTCTGAGGCCAAATTGAAAGCTGAATGTTGCCAGATACTGGCCATCTTCATTACGGTGCACGGTAATGAAGAAATGGGGCTTCGGGCTATGAGAACAGGTGCGCTCCTTGAATCACAGTTTCACTCATAGAGACTGGTTCGAAAAACGTCGAGCACACCACTGTCGCCGGCAAGAACAATACAAGAATCCGTTTACGGCATTTCCTGCTTCCAAAGTTGGGAACCCGGATCGCTGAGCACCCGGGCTTCCTTTGCGCATGCACACTATTGAGTGACCTTGAGATCCACGTGCAGGCTCGCCGTCGAGTCTTCACCGGCCCACACGTCAAACTCCGACGGTTCAACGATCCACTGTTTAGTCTGCGGATTCCAATACTTCAGTTCATTCTTTCCAAGCGGGAACTTGAGCGTCTTTGTCTCTCCCGGCTCAAGAGAAATGCGCTGGAATCCCTTCAACTGTCGGACTGGCCGTGAGGCAGAGCCGTAGCGTTGATGGATATAAAGCTGCGCGACGGCGTCTCCAGCGACGGAGCTGGTATTGGTTACGTCGACGGAAACTTCCGTTGTTTCGCCAGCGCCCATGCTGCTCTTACTTAATTGCAAGTTGGCGAACTTGAAGGCAGAGTAGCTCAGTCCGTAGCCGAAGGGGTAAAGCGGCTTGGAGTTGATGTCCCAGTAGCGGGAAGTGAATCGAGGCGCATCCTCGGGTTCGTGAGTGCGGGTGTGGTTGTAGTAAAGCGGCTCCGAGCCCGCGGTGCGCGGCCAGCTCACAGGCAGCTTTCCACCAGGGTTCACGTCTCCAAAGAGCACATCCGCCACCGCATCTCCGCCCTCCGTGCCCGGATACCATGCTTCGAGAATCGCGGGTACGTGCTCCGCAGCCCAGCGAATGTCGAGCGGGCGGCCGCCCTCGAGAACCAGGATCATCGGCTTGCCCATTGTTGCGACTGCTTCCAACATCTGCTCCTGGAATCCAGGAAGGTCGAGAGTGGATCGAGACGCTGCTTCCCCACTCATGCTGGCCGTTTCTCCCATTACAGCTATGACAACATCGGCTTCCGCGGCCGCTGCCTTCGCCTTCGCAATCCAGTCAGCAATCTCTTCAGATGTGGGAGGAGGAGCTGGCTTTCTGCCTGAGAAAGCGTCCATGAATCCAGGGTACAAGCGGGCAGGCATGGGCCCATCAACAAGCGTGACCTGCGCATTCGGGCCGAGTTTGCTTTTGATTCCTGCAAGGACTGTGACCGGATGGCTCTTTCCACCGCCCGGTGAAAACAAACCCTCCACTGTCCATCCGCCTTCGATTTCCTGCTTTGAGTCAGCCAGGGGGCCGATGACGGCGACTTTCTTCAAGCTCTTAGACAGGGGCAGCGCGCGATTTTCATTGCGCAGCAGAACCATCGAACGGCTCGCGAGTTTGCGTTCCAGGGAGAGGCCTTCGGGCCGGCTCAGAGTTGCGTCGACTTTTGATTCGTCCGCGTAAGGATGCTCAAAGAGGCCCAGATCATACTTGGCTTCCAGGACAGGCAGAACCATCTCGTCAAGATACTTCTCGCTTACCTTTCTGTCCCTGACAAGCTTGGCAAGATTGTGCGAGTAGGTCAGGCTCGCCATATCCATGTTTAGGCCAGCTGTGATCGCCTTGAATGCCGCATCCTCGGCGTCGCGGGCATAGCCGTGGGTGACAAGGCTGCCTACGGCAAATGCATCCGAGAGAACTATGCCCTGGAATCCCCAATCCTTCCGCAACACATCTGTGAGAAGCCAATGATTCCCAGTTGCGGGCACTTCATTCAAATCCATGTACGCGCTCATGAAGCTACCTGCGCCTGCTTCTTCTGCCGCATGAAACGGTACGAGGTAGACGTTCTCCATCAACTCTTCAGGCACGTAGACTGAATCGTAGTCACGACCGCCCTCGGCAGCGCCATAGCCGGCAAAGTGTTTGACACAGGCCAAGACACTATTTGGACCAAGCTTTTCGCCCTGAAATCCGCGGACCTGTGCGCGGGCCATCGCAGAACCCAGGTAGGGATCTTCTCCAGCACCCTCCACGATTCGGCCCCAGCGGGCGTCGCGTGCAATATCCACCATGGGAGTAAAGGTCCACTGAATTCCTGCGGCACGCGCGTCCTCCGCGGCCAGATGCTGTGCTTGCTCCTCAACCGAAGGGTCCCACGAGGACGCCATAGCAAGCGGAACGGGGAAGACCGTGCGATATCCATGAATCACGTCGAATCCGAAGATGATGGGAATATGCAGGCGAGACTTCTCGACGGCAATATGTTGCAGCCGGTTGATCTCCTTGACATCCATCTGCCAGAGGATCGAACCAACACCACCTTTGGCGATCAGATCATCTGGTTTTTCGGTCGCGATTCCCGGCATCACAATCCCGGAAGACTCATTGAGCTGGCCAACCTTCTCGTCGAGGGTCATCTGTTTTAGGAGAGCCTCGGCCTTTTGCTTTGCCTCGTTGCTGAACAGGCGATCTTGCGCGGCAACTGAGGGAATCGTGACGATCGCTATTGACGCCAATACGAGACTGAAAATGGAAAATCTGCTCAAATTCATTGCCCCACTCCTCCTAATTGGAACTGACGCTTGGTTTGAACTTGGTTGAAGGTCACCCTCAGACGGAATGAGCACGATTGGCCGCGCTCAGTAGATGAGCTTGAGCGAGAACTGAATCTGCGAGACGGCTTTCACTCAGCGGCCACGTCCAGCCTTCATCCGTCCAGCGGTTGGGAGAGCATGGGCTAACGTAGTTTGCAGTGCGTAGAACGCAGCCTTCGGCTCATAGTTGTTATCAAAGGGAAGCGGTAAACAATAACCTGACGTAACAAGTTTTTGACCATGCAGAGTTCCAGCCATGACAAGAACAATCCCCGCCAGAGCACCACAAGCCACCCTCGTTAGCTTACCCATTCCGGAACTCATCCTGGATGTCCTTCCTTGTTGTTGGCGACGAATTGGCCGAGTAATTCAGTTCGAAACGACCGCCACATACGCAACAAGTTTGGGCGCGGTAACTTGCACCTGCCCTCCCGAGTAAGTAAATGCCACCGGCGTATCCGCTCCGTAATCGGGTGAGACAAGCGTCACGCTCCTGGGAGCCTTGGCAACGGGGAAGCTGACACTCACTCCGTCCTGCTCTTGAAATCCGTGTGAATAGTTGTGATTGATCAGGTGCGCCACCGTGCGCCCATCGCTCAACTGCGTCAGGTTGGTGCCGATATTCGCTACGGATGCCGTGACCCTCCCCGGCAGGTCCCGAGTGTCGTGGTAGAGAGCGGCATGAGCCGGCATCTTGTAAAACGCCGTCGTCTGTTTGAAGAGCGGCATCAGCCCCACTTGCATTGCCGTCGGGTCGCCCATCGTATCGGCCAGATGCATATTCAGATACACGGTCGCCGCCAGGGCCTCCGGCACATACATTCGCCAGTAGTCCGATTTCTCCGAAGAAGGCAGCGATAGATAGTCGGTCATCACATCGGTCGGCCAATCGATGAACGCAGCCATCGGGACCACGCGTCCATCGATCCTCGCGGATCGTTGCTTGAGCGCCATAAATGCCGCCAGCAGCGACTGCGTTCCATCCAGATGACCGTCCGCCGTATGCGGACAATAATTCACGGAAGACCCGCCCGGCCCATCAGGATTGCCGCCCCAAAGACCCATCATCTGGAAGTCTACGAATGGGTACACGCCATTGGCGGTAATGTAGATTTCCTTTTTGTATTTTTTCCGCGCATAGTTACGCAGCGTCAACACGATATCCTGCCAATAGACCAGGCTGGTGTAGGTTCCGGTAAATGTCCGGTTCTGTGGCTCCGGGCGGCCCCCAATTATCGTTCCCCACTCCGCCGCAAGCGGATTCGATCGATTGAGAGGAGATGCCTGCCATCGGTTGCGCGCCAGGTAGCCACGATAGTTGAAGGTTCGGCCGCGCGTGGCGGCAGATTTCGAACAATCGAGATTGTCGGCCGGCGTTATGCCATATTTCGACTGCCAGTCAGCCGGGCTGTAGTTGGGATACTTCGCGCACAAAAATCCGCCGAAATCGGCAATATTTGCGTTGTCAAATCCCTCGTTTCCATTGTCTTCATCCCCGAAGGTCGCACCCTGATAGCTAAATTCGACCTCGTCGAAGAACAGCCCGTCCACGCCGCCGTCGATCTGCATCTCCCCGATGCCGATAAGGTATTGCCGGTAAGTCGGAGATGCCAGACTACCGCGGTAGAATTTCATCGCAGCATGAAACACCGGCTGGCCGGTCGCATCGCATGAGACTACTGCATTGAATGCCGACGCTGCCGGAAACTCGTCCTTGAAGAGAGCAGTCGCGGTCGTTCCACCAATAAACACAATGCCTGCGGCACGTGCCTGCGTTGGATAGCTCCAGTTGTAATCGGATGGCTGAACTCCATCTCGATCCCACCGCGCCCACGCGCGCGGGACGACATTGGGCAACATCGCAAGAACCTGCGGATCGGCTTCGAGATTCTGTCCCTCCTGGCTGAAGCCAAAGACCGTAAGCCCGGAAGCATCGCGCTTCCCATAAACTCCCGGATCGATCGCGATCTGTGTGTAAATCCCTCCGCCTCCAACGGGATTGTTCGCCGCCGGCGTAGCGCACGTAGACTGGGTCGCAGGGGGCGGAGAAGGCGGCGCCAAATTGGTCGACGTCTGACCCGAAAGTCCGCCGAATCCGGCGATCAGATCATCTGGCTTTTCGATCGCTATGCCAGGCATCACGATCCCAGACGATTCGTTAAGTTGGCCGACTTTCTCGCCGACGGCCACCTGCTTTGCCCCGCTGCTGAACAAGCGATCCTGGGCGCTTACTGAAGGCATGATGGCCGTTGCAATCAATGCCAAGAGCAGGCCAAACATACGGAGTTTTGTCATATCTATAGCCGCCTCACCTCTGAAGATCCCAAAATACGTCTAGAACAGAAGCAATAACCATTCAATGGTCACATAGGTGCGCTATGCGGTTGCTCGCTTGATACCGTACCGGCGAGTGAGCCAGGCCCGAACCGGTTCGTCGAAGAACTTCAGGAAGAACCACGCAACAAAAATCGCCAGAGGAAGCACAACGAATATCCAGAGGATGATTTGTCCTGTGCCTGGATGCCTGGTCCACGCATAACCGGCTAGGACATAAACGAAACCGATGTGCGTGATGTAGAGCGGATACGAGAGCCTGCCGGAGAATTTGCAGAGCCTGATCATACCGGTACCAGCATCGGAATGCGCTCCACAGAGGATGATCAGCGGAAACAAAAAGAGCACACAGGCTGCGTCGTAGAGACCGTTCCAATCAAGCGCGCCAGCCTTGGAAAACTTCGGCATCTGGAAGCAGACGACGAGAACAATGGACAGAATGAGAAGGCCTATCTTCGGCATCCGGACACGGTCATTGATGCGATAAAGCGAGAGTCCGAGAACGAACGAGACGGTAAGGCGCAATGGGGCCATCCAGATGTTCGGATAGTCCCAGCCGCCGTCGAGCGAGCCCTTTGAGTTCGCGACCCCGATGAGACCGAGGCCGGAGATGGCAAAGACGATCCAGAGCGTGACTGTACGCAGCCGGCGCAGGACGAGCGCGTACGCGATGTTGCCGAGATACTCCTGCATGAGGGACCAGGCTGGGCCATTGAGCGCCTGGGATTCATTGTGGCGGCCGGCGATGGGTGGGGAAGGCAGCAGGAGAAGCGAGGTGAGATAAGCCAGCAAGACCATCGAGAGCGGGCCGCGGTTCATCATCTTGCTAAATGGATCGAGCAGGTAGCCGAGGAGTCCGAGGGTTGCGCCAACGAGCACAAGCGGGTGAAG
>Ga0302320_10025066_pt1 | contig 11610 bp, 11 predicted proteins | sample Bog_T0_3_FD_202130 | JGI IMG/M metagenome (GOLD analysis project Ga0302320, IMG submission 202130) | Peat permafrost microbial communities from Stordalen Mire near Abisko, Sweden - Bog_T0_3 | ecosystem: Environmental > Terrestrial > Soil > Wetlands > Peat | place: Sweden: Abisko, Stordalen Mire... | reverse complement strand
TACGAGTCTGCATTCCAACGCAAGCCAGTTGAGCATTGAGCTTCGTTACGCACGAGACCTCAGCCTAAGTCTCAAAGACAACGGCGTCGGCATAGACCCTGAGATCGTCGAAGCGGGCAAAGCGGGGCATTTCGGCATACAGGGAATGAAAGAGCGCAGTGCGCGTATCCGTGCAAGGATCACAATCAAGAGCACTCTAAACGCCGGCACGGAAGTAACTCTGCGCGTCCCAGGGGATGTGGTTTATCGCCGGGAGCAGCGGTCACTTGTGGACAAGCTGAGGGATCTGAAGTTTTGGCCGAGGCGTTGACTTGAGCGCGGAGTCGGTTTGCCTGGGTAGCTTGCGTGAGGCTTTTTAACCCGAGCTATAGAAAAGTTCAGGGTAGAATCCGTGGTTTCCGAGGTTCCTCCAAATTTGGTATGCGAATACATTGTCAATGTACGGTTTACAGAGGAGACTTATGACGCAAACGAATACATCGACACAGATCAGAAATATCATTCTTGTCCACGGCGCCTTTGTGGATGGATCCGGTTGGGCGGACGTTTACAAGGCACTGAAAAAAGAAGGCTACGCCGTCTCGATCGTCCAGAATCCGACCGTTTCACTAACAGAAGACGTAGCGGCCACCAAGCGCGCCATCGCCGCGCTGGAGGGCCCAGTGATCCTAGTAGGCCACTCGTACGGCGGAGTGGTGATCACCGAAGCAGGCAACGATCCGAAGGTCGCCGGCTTGGTCTACATTGCTGCATTCGCACTGGACAAGGGCGAATCGGTGTCGTCGCTCCTCAAAGATCCGCCACCCGGCGCGTCCGTCCCGCCAATCTTGCCGCCCGAGGATGGATTCCTGATGCTCGATAAGCAGAAGTTTGCGGCCGCATTTGCGGGCGATGTGGATCCGGAGGTCGCCTCGTTCATGGCCGATTCTCAGGTTCCCTGGGGTCTCGACGCACTCGGTGCCGCCATCACCCAGGCGGCGTGGCGGGCAAAGCTGAGTTGGTATCTGGTTACCACCGAAGATCATATGATTCCGCCTGACGCGCAGCGGATGATGTCCAAACGCGCCGGCTCGACGGTCGTCGAGGTGAAATCCAGCCACTCTGTTTTTCTTTCGCAGCCGCAGGCCGTCGCTCGACTGATAGGACAGGCAGCGAAAGGCGCTTTGGCGTCGTGATGCGCATCGGCACATACTCGTAAACTGGAACGTCTTTTATCCCACAGGGTTGGCGATAATGGCTCCTGGCGGGCGATGCCTATTGCCGCTGCGGTGATCGCGTGATGCGGACGCATGCCGGGTGCTCGCGGCCTGTGAGACGTAGGAAAGGGCTAACGCCAACCGGAAAGCTCGGCGGGCGGCAAATCGGGCATGGCTGCGCGGCTGATCGAGACCCGCCGCAAATGGCTTCGGATCGCGACCAGCCGGTGATTGAGATTCACACCGGTGATGAACTGCTCGAAGCTTCGGAGGGGCAGACGCGATTCATGATGTTCTTGCTCGGCGTGTTTTCTGCGACGGCGTTTATTCTGGCGGTGATTGGGATCTATGGCGTCATCGCGTATTCGGTGGCGCAGCGCACCAATGAGTTGGGAATTCGAATGGCGCTCGGCGCCGCGCGAGCGGATATCCTACGACTGGTGATTGGCAGCGGATTGCTGACTGACCGGGATCGGGATCGTGATCGGGCTTGCGGGATCTGTGGCGGCGACGCGGCTGCTCGAATCGTTGCTGTATCAAACCAGCCCGACCGATCCGCTGACTTTCATTGCGAGCGCGATTCTGTTTACCCTGGTCGCCGCCGCCGCGAGTTACATCCCGGCGCGGCGCGCCACGCGCATCGACCCGACCGACGCTTTGCGGGCGGAGTAGCGCCCCCTATGGCGGTGGCCCGACCGAACAGCAGTGCACCGCACGCCATCACCAAGCACGCCTGGAATGCATCGCTCTCCAGAAACTGACACTCGCGTACAAGGGTATCGCCCGCGTTGGTTTTGTTTTTTCTTGAATTTACCGGGATGAAGGCTGCCTATTCGGTCAGGATTGAACACACTACGACCGAACGCTTATCGTACGCCCCTGACGGGAAGTCGGATTGGTGGTACATCCACCGCGGGCGAAAGATCGGACCGCACCCCGAGCTTGTCGAGGAGTTCTTTTTCACAACGGGGCAGCAATTCCACATCTACGAACTCCTGCAGTTCCTCCGCTATGCCGGCGAGACGGGTTCCGGGATTCAGGCCGACGCGGTTCAGCAAATCGAGGATACGGTAAGGGCGGATTCCGAGGCCGCTTCGGCGATGTCACCAACGGATCGTTTGCGGGTGCTCAAAGTCCTTCGGGTTGAATTGCGGGACAAGGAATCCGAGCTCGACGGGCTGATCAAGTCTCTCATTGATCTTCCGCCCAAGATGGCGGAAGAAGAAACCACGCCCCGCGACGACGCGAAGCGTTCGCTTAAGTCGCGGATCTCTGAACTTACGGACCAGGTGAGCGCCTTGCGCGCCCAACTTTCGGCTCTGGAGGCGAGCGCGGACGCCGGCGCCGCCGGGTTCTGAATACCGCGTTCCGCGAAAAATGGACGAGTTCATCAAAAAAATACCGGAAAAGATGGGCAATCAGCAAAGTGAGACGTCTCATCGATCCTTCAGCCTCGTTGATCACAAGGTCGCGGAGGCTGAGTTCTTCCTTGTTAAGCTGGGCGACTCCGGCTTCGACTGCCGAACGCTACGCGACCGGGGGGAGTATCAACGGGGGCGACAAACCAGGCGAGTCCATGTTCGCACAAGCGTGTCGGGCTTCCCACGTTTACGAAACGATGTGTGGATGGCGCTAAAATGAACTCGATGTTCCAGAGGTTTCGCCGTGTTTGACGAGCTGATGACCGATACCTTAACTTTGCGTAAGCAGGACGGACGAGTGTTTGAGAAAGTCAGGGCCTGTATCGGCGGAAAAGGCGGCATTCTTATAGAGGACGTGCGCCTGCCGATCGAGCCCGGCGACAGACTCACGCGCACCCTTCCGAACGGCCTGAGTGAGGAGTTTATCATAGACGACCCTGGATTTTGTGAGGAATTCTGCGAAATAGCCGCACACTTCCAAGTGAAGGCGCGGCGGGCGGGAGCGGTGAAGAAATCACCGCCGACTGTGCAAAACGTCTTTTATGGGCCGGTCGGAAGCCTTGCCCAAAACAGTGAACATTTTAGTCAGAGTGTCAACATGGGTGTTGGATCTCAAGAGCTCGCTAGGCTGGTTAAGGAGCTGGCCGCGCACCTCAGCGAATTGAATCTCGATGCCCAACAAAACCAGAGAGCGGAGGCACAGATCGCTGCTCTCCGGGCCGAGCTCACTGGCAACCCTGATCCCGCGATTGTTAGACAGGCCGGTCGTACCCTTCGGAACATTACAGAAGGTGCAATCGGCAGTCTGCTGGCAACGGCGGCACAGCCCGGCGTTTGGCATTGGGTACACCAAGCACTGGCAAACATCTGACCAGCTTAAACGCCGGGCGTGGAATTGTGGCGCGGGCCCAGATGCCTACGGTACGGGAGATCGGAGCATGAGATGACCCTGCTAAGAGAGATTCAATCTGCGGTGACCGACTCCACAGCGGATATATCGACGGTATTGCGCAAGAGCAAAATTCTCGCGGCCAGGCTCCAGAATCCGGAATTTGAGACGTGGGTTGACCGCGAGTTGAACGGATACGGCGATCTTTCCATCCTTCCGCCGTACCGCGTTGTGCCCGTTGAGGTTCGCGCACATATAAGGAACCGCTCGGGCTTGCACTGGAATGAAGCGCCAGTCATGGCGCGGTTTCTGCCGGAAAAGCTTCGGGACTGGGGGGAGGTATGCTACCTCTCCCAGCCGATTGCTGAAATCGCTTCCCTCTCTGCGGGCGCTCAGGACGGTGGTCAGCTTCAGGTGCCGTGGCCGCAAGAAGTCGCGATCCGGTTCGGCGCAGAAGGGTACAACGGGTTTGAGTGTCCAGGGGCATGGCAGGTTGTCAGCCCTCACGCACTTATTGGAGTGGTGGATACCGTCAAAAACCGTATTCTGGATTTCTCTTTGAAGATTGAAGCTGAAAACCCAGACGCCGGCGAGGCGTCACCAGGTACTCAACCTGTCCCACGAGCGAGGCTGGTGATGATCTTCCAGAATACATTTTACGCGCCCGTTGGAAACCTTGCGCAGAATAGTCACGGTTTTACTCAATCGTGAGGCCTTAAGATGGCGGCGAGCAGAGCGAAAATAGTCCTTGGCAATCTCGTCTTTATCGAGCTGCCCGGCCGTAAATGCTAGCCAGGCAGAAGATCCTGCAAGGTAGAGCCATAAGGCGCGATACCCGCGAAGATCTGGATGATTCAGCTTTCCGATGACCGTGCGGCAATGTTCCAGCGCCGCGAGAAAATCGCTGTTCCACAGCGCGTATTGATAGGACAGCTCTGCGGCCACGCTATCCACCAACTCCTTCGTTGCCGCGAGTGTGTGTTGCGTCAGGCCGGCGCGCATCGAGACGATCGCTTTTTCCGCACCGTCCCACTCGGCGTCCTGTGCGAAGAAATGTCTGAGATTCTCGATCATCTCGTTGCCGGACGCGCCCTTTGACTGCTCAAGGACCAAACTCCAGCTCCGCCTGAATCTCAGGATGAAAAAACTCACGTCTTTCTTTCTTGAAAAGGTAGCCGTTCAGGGCCTCGCCGAGCACAACCACTGCCGCATAATCATTTGGCGAGCGAGTGCAGCGGCCAAATCCCTGCACGAGGCGGGTCAGGATGCGATCGTCCAATAGTAACTGCGCTGATACCCTCAGGACCAGGAATCGTTCCTGCAAATTGGCCCCTCCCGGGAGGCCGTCCGCGAGTAACAATCTGCAGTCGTCATCGACCAGATCGATGCCATCGTAGCGATTGGCAACCACCGCTACAGCCTTGTCACACTGGACAAACGGAGCTTTGGAAGTTTCTATCTGGGTGGCGTCAAACACCGAGCACCCTACGGATTTGACGATCGCTGTTTTTATTTTTTCCGCCGAGTAATCGTCCGGAACGAGGTAGAGCGCCCGTCCAGCGAGCTTTATCGATTCCACTACGAAGCGGTCGGTCTCACCCTCGTCAAGCGATCGCTTCGGGAACAGGAAGAATCGACGGCCTATACCCTGTTTATCCCAGCCCAGGGGAACCGGTATTTTGTGTATCGGCTGTCGGCCCGTGACGCGTTCGAGATCTCCTCCTGCTCCGAGAGTGGCAGACATGTAAAGTCGCTGCTTTGCGCCGGAGAAGGGCAAGTGGGTGCACGACGGCGGGATCAGCGGACGAATAAGGACTGCCCGGCGGGAAATATACAGGTGGCAGGCATGGAGCGAGTCTCGCAGCAGGCTCCAGGGGTGCCGCAGCTTAGTGTTCTTTAGGTGCTCGTCGAGAAGGGAGACAACTTCGGTCGTTATTCCCTGAAACACCGGCGTCGGGAGCTTTTCAACCCATTGATGGTCCGTTGTGTCCTTGGAGTCCCCCGCGAGGCGTGACTGATGGTAAGAACCCGATCCTCTGCCAATAGGGCAGATTGTAGCATATTCTGCAAAATGCCTTGTTTTCAAGTATTTATGTTTCACGGAATACGCGCTCGGCATGTTGAGGCTTGTTGGCTGTTGAACCACGGTGCTCCCAGGAGCTACATTTTTATCTACAGTCCTGCTCCGTAATTCCTTGCAGTATGTTTTAGCATCCCATTGTCCCGCCGAAGAAGCGCGGTGCGCGGCGCATCTTCCCCCCCGTGACTTGGACGGTCTCCGCGCTTCCGGGTTGCGCAGCTCGCAGACCGTCCTCACGAGATTGTTCTTGGGCGGCGCATCTGTAGTATCATAAAGGTGGCCCCGTATGAGTGGACTGAATAAGCTTTGCGCTTATTTGGGAAGCCGTTCGAAGCTTGAGTTGGTTGCTTGCGGCCAACAAAAGCGCGTTCGTCCCGGTTAGATTCTGGATTCATCCTGCAGGATGCCTCCAGAGTGGCCGTGCCGATCCGTAGGTATGGAGGACTGATGAGGGGAATGATTTTATTTCTCCATCATCGTCCGCGGTCAAAAGCAAGCAGATCTTTGCCGCCGGGAGCCATTGGCTCCCGGCGGCTTTAATTTTCAGATGATGTAGTCGTTAGGGCAGATGTTGACGTGGTGTGCCCCGGGGCGCGTCCATGCTCTATGGCAGTTCGGATAGCTGGCCTCCAGTTGCGCCACCGGCTCGCAGTCATAGTGAAGGTTGTGAGGATAGCTGCCACCAGCGGAAGGCTTGCGATCGAATCGGAGTACGGTCAGGGGACCAGGCTGGAGGTTCGGATCCCGAAGTAAGAGAGCGTCCGGGCTGCCCGAGCGTCTTGTTGAGAGCCAGCAATGCCTCAATCAGCGGGAATGCTACGCCCTGCCCAATAATCTCTTCCTCATGCTCGCGCTGATAGTCGATGAACGCCTGCGTACCGACCTCTCCCCCGATAGATTCGTCGGAGCGTCGGTACTATGGGTATCCTCCCACGCGGAGTCCCTACTATGCGCTTTTTGTTTGCCTCTACGATGGGGTCTGGGGGGCCAAACCGCCATCCGGCAGTCGGCGCGCGCTGGGAGCCTCTCCTTGAGGCTTTTGGTTCCCGCCCGACCGCGCCAAAATGTCGACAGTCATAGCAAGTTTATGGCCACTCGGGTCGGTACCCCCAGTGAATCCCGGGAGCACCATGGATACCAATTGCCAGCTTACGGCAAACAAAAATAACCCGTAGTAGGTGGGCCGTCTAGATACTATTATGCAAGGTGAGGAAGAGTGTTGCGCATGACCAAGTGGATCCGACGCGTGGTGTTTGCGGTTGCCCTTCTGCTTGCCATCGCGATCGGCGTCTTCGCGTGCCGGGAGCAGATCGAGCGCGGAATCATCGCGTACCGCATCTGCTGCGCGGGCATCTTCAGACCTCCGCCTCCCACGCCGGGCGAGTCGCGATGGATTCGCCGCTGGCGCGATGCACGCTTCTACTGGGATTTCTCCGCTCTGCGCATCGCGGGCGAAAGGCGGCTGAAGCAACTTAACCCGGAGCTGCGCCCGCTCATCCGCGAGCTCGGTCGGCGCCAGGCCGCCGGCCAGAACATGCAGTATTCCATGCACATCTACCGCGAGATCCGCTGGCGGCTAAACTTCACGCCGAACGTGGCGGCAACCCGCAAGCGCATCGACGATCTGCGTGCGAGCCTGGACCAGCCCGACAAGCAGGCTCAGGCTACAAAACAACAGGCGGACGACGGGAGCTGGGGCATGGGCATCGACCCCAGTGTGTGGTATCTGCGCCTTTACTACACGGTTGAAGACGGGCTTACGCGCGACAAGCAACCCCGGTATCCGCTGCACCTCCTCGACCGCATCAACTCGCCAGAGAAGCTCAACGCGCAGCTTGACTCGGCGCTCTACGACAACTTTACGCACACGGGCGAGTTCAAACGCGAGGAGCTCGACGAGACGGCTTCAGCGATCATGCGGTTGCTCTTCAGCCACAAGCTCACCGGGTACACATTCGATCCGCGGATTGCGGATGCGATGCGCGACTACATCAACAAGTGGCAGAATCCCGAAACCGGCTGCTGGGGACAATGGTTGGTCGATCGGTATGGGCGCGTATGGAAGATGGACGACACTGGCATCACTTTCCATACCATCAGCGATCTTCACGGACAGGTTCAGCACCTCTCTCAGATCGCGCGGCGGCTCATAGAGCTAGACAAGTTAGACTACCCGGCGGGGCCGCGCATGAGCGGCCACTACGAGAACCACTTGAACTGGGACCTGGTGATCGTCTTCCGCTACGCGTGGCCGTCGTTGGATGAGCCGACGCGGGCGCGCGTTCGAGACGAAATTCAGCGGATGCTGGATTGGTGCCTGTCGCAGTCGTTGCAGGCAGACGGATCGTTCAAGACAAGCGAGATCGACGACACTCTAGGCGATGCCCAGATGTACGGAGCGTGGTTCCTGCGCGATGCCGGCTACTTCGATCCGGCACAGCGCTTCTGGACCGGCAAGAGCTTTCCCGACGCCGAGGCCGTGCGCGGCCGGATTAAGGCTCGGCAGGAGGCGATGGGCCTTGGTGACCCCAGTCTGAAGCAAGCATACGACGCGGTGACGACAGGGAGGTAAGGCTCCTTCTGCGATCAGAAATACAACTCGACGACGTCTGCGGGACTCCGTTCCGGTCGAGTCACCGCCTTCACGGAAGTAATCCAAAAACGGGTGCAATGTCCGGGTTGGCGACCATCAGCTCGGAATGAGCAAGTTTCGACTCCCAACCAACTCGGAAAGCCATTTGGTCAGTTGCACCAACGGGCCACGGAGGACCCTGCCGAACTTTCACCGTTGAATCGAGCATCGGTCAGACCGCCCAAGTTTCCTCATTGCTCTGACAGTGATTTGGTCTGCGTTGCGGATGATGTGCCACCCGGACAACCACATTAGGGGCAGCCGTCGCACCGCCGAACCACAGCAGTGGCTGGACACCGGCGACGCCCGTGAGTAGTCCTGCGAGGGAGAAGACAGTACCCGCAAGGGCGGTGCTGTAATAAACGCGAACGTGGAAGAGGCGCGCCAGTGGGGCGAAGTGAAGACTCACGATCAGATCTATCGACGGCCATAGCTTGTCCTTGCTACCAGTGTGAACACACCACCAGACGACCGGTGAAAGCAGCGCGGACTGGATGAGGATGACCAAAACAAATAACCGGACTCTCCGCTGGGTTGCCCGCCGCTGCAACTGGCCATCGCGCCGAATATCGATAGTGGTAAATCCCGATTTGCGGCGAAGTCGCATCGCAGCCCAAAAGAGACAAATGGTGACACCGAACTGCCAGGCAGTGGACAGCCCCCAAGCCCAGCGCAGTGAACGCGCCGTCGCGCGACGCATCCGAGAGGCTCATTTTGCGGACAGCAAGACCTTGGAGGGGTTCGACTGGCAGTTCAATCCCAAAGCCTTCGACCGCGTGCAGATTGAGGAACTGGCTACTGGAGATTTCATCCGGCGCTGTAATAACCTGATCATGGTCGGTTGGAGCGGAATCGGAAAGAGTCACATCGTTCAGGCCTTGGGGCAGAAGGTCTGCGTCCAGGGCTACCGCGTTTTGTATCGCACTTCCGCCGAGTTACTCTCCGATCTGACGCAAACGTGAGCAGTTTTGAACAGACAGAATGGCTGGCATTTGATATTCGTCGGGTAGAGCGTGAACGGCGTGTCTAATTTCTGCCCGTCTCCCACTCCTAGCCCGCCCAACGGATGTTCCCGCCCCACTCCTCTCGGAATCCCGTCCACGCTCTGAAAGCAAATCCGTCTGGAGGAGCATCGTCCTGGAACAACGCGTCCAAGCCGCCCTGCAAATCCCGGCGGAGGGATTCAAGGTGATCGGTATCCCGGAATGGATCGGCCCGATCATGCTGGCGTAGGCGAGGATGCTGCCGGCACTCCCTCACGCAGAAGTAGACAGCGAGAATCCTCGCCCAGTGCGCACCGCCGGCGAGTTGGCCGGACGGTAATACATGCCTTTTCCTCCGCCTATCGCGGGAAATAATGAAGCTCGCTCATTGGCTATGGTCGTTGTTCCCGCAATTCCGAGTAACCCAGTTAAAACACCCAGAAAGTCGACAAACAGTTTAGGGCACCCGAAAGGCATTATTACTCGTGAACGTGCCAGCAGACGTCCTCACTATCACAGGGCCGGTAGTCGCGCCGGCGGGTACCGTGGTAGTGATTTCGGAGCTTGAAACCACCGTAAAGACAGCGGCTACGCCATTAAAGGTGACACTGTTAGCGCCGGTCAGGCCGGTTCCGAGAATCTTGACGGCCGTACCGGCTTTGCCCGAAGTGGGCAGCGTTTGGACGAACGGGCCGAGACCTACGGACAGGCCAAAGACTGTTCCGGCGCCGTTCGCCCCGTCGCCGGATGTGGTTCCATAGAAGTCGCCATTCGTGCCCTGAACGAGCGTGCCGTCGGGTGCCGCGCCGTCGGTGTTATCGAAGCTGTGCAGCGTGGTCAGTGCGCCGCTCAAGGTAATGCTGAAGAGCGAGCCGTAGCCTTGGGCGCCGCCACTGGAGGTGGCACCATATAGGTTGCCGTCGGTCGCCTGGATCAATCCGGCATTGGGGCCTTGGCCGTCGCTACACGTGAGCTGGGAGCAGAAGCTATACAGCGTGGTCAGCTTGCCCGCCGTCGTGATTTTGAAGATCGTGCCATTGGCGTTGGCTCCGCCGGCGGGGGTCGTCCCGTAGAGATTACCGTCGCTTGCCAGCGTCAACCCCGCGTAGGGGGCTTGGCCGTCCGGGCACCCACTCTTCACGCAGAAACTATGGAGAGTGGTCAGTGCGCCGGCCCCGGTGATTTTGAACACCGTCCCGCAAGCGTATGCGCCGCAATTCGCGCTTTTCCCGCCGGATTGGGTGGTCCCATAGTAAACGCCACTGGCGGCCTGCACCAGCGTCCCGGCAGGACTGGCGCCGTCCGGGCATCCCGTGCTGGCGCAAAAACTATACAAGGTCTCGAACGAACCAGCCGGCGTGACGGAGAAAATCGACCCAAATCCGTACTGGCCCCCCGATTCGGTGGTGCCGACCAAGCTTCCATTACTGGCCTGGACCAATCCGCCGTACGGCTCTGCGCCATCGGCACAGCCTGCCAGGTTGCAGAAGTTGTAAATCACGGTGAGGTGGCCGGCCGGAGTAATCTTGAAAACGGTGCCTCGATTGTTCGTTCCGCCACCTTCCGTGGCGCCATACAGAGTCCCATTGCTGTCCTGCATCAGCCCCGCCCTGGGGAGCGAGCCGTCGGTGCAATTGGTCTCGGCGCAAAAGCTGTACACCAGAGCCAGCGAACCGCCGGCACTGACTTTGAAGATCGCGCCAAATTGGTTTGCGCCACCACCGTAGGTTGTCCCGTAGAATTCCCCATTGGTGGCTTGGACCAGACCAGCGAACGGGTACGCGCCGTCGGCACTGTTCAAGCTCTCGAGCATCGTGATGGTTTGCGCCGGCAGACTAGCCGTGGTGGTGGCGGCATACAGCATGAAAGCCGCACATGCGGTGGTTCCCAATTTCAGAAGCATGCTCTCGATATTAGGGACCCGGCGGCCGCCGAAACAAGAAGACAACCGTAGGCTACGTGGAGTAACGTACTGGAGCGACTGGACTTGTGGGAAATCGGGCGATCATGCCATGATGAGGGAGTCGCGAAAGTGCAAGATGCCGAACCGCGTCAGTGCCGGCGCAACAGCACCCGACGCCGCCGCCGTGGCCACTGAACTGGAGCGGCTGGCCGCGTCGAGTTGTTTTCGCAAGGCCGAGCGCTGCCTGCGTTTGTTGCGCTACCTGACCAACGTCACCCTGGAAGGTCGCAGCAGCGAGTTGAAGGAATATGCGCTGGGCGTGAGCGTGCTCGATCGGCCGGAAGCCTTCGATCCGCGCATCGACCCGGTAGTGCGGTTGGAAGCGCGACGGTTGCGGCTGAAGCTGGCGGAGTACTATCAGGGTGAGGGACTGGGCGACGCGGTAGTCATCGATCTGCCGAAGGGCGCCTACGTCCCGGACTTCCGGTTTCGAAGCGGGCACGGCG
>Ga0302320_10025060_pt1 | contig 11612 bp, 8 predicted proteins | sample Bog_T0_3_FD_202130 | JGI IMG/M metagenome (GOLD analysis project Ga0302320, IMG submission 202130) | Peat permafrost microbial communities from Stordalen Mire near Abisko, Sweden - Bog_T0_3 | ecosystem: Environmental > Terrestrial > Soil > Wetlands > Peat | place: Sweden: Abisko, Stordalen Mire... | reverse complement strand
CGCATCCGCCATCACCGACGATGGCCGCTGGCTCGCCTACACCACTGACACCACGGGCTTCCGCCAGTACACCCTGCGCATCAAGGATCTGACCACCGGCGAGACGCTGGCCGGCGAAGTAGAACGCGTCGGTTCCGTGGTGTGGGCCGCGGACAATCTCACCCTCTTCTACACCGTCGAGGACGAAGAGCAGAAACGGCAATTCCAGCTTTGGCGTCACACGCGTGGCACCCCGCACTCTGATGATGTGCTGGTGTATCAGGACGACGACGAGCGCTTCAACCTGGGCGCTGGCCGCACCCGCGACGGCAAGTTTCTGGTGCTCGAATCAGCCAGCCACATCACCACCGAGTCCTGGGTGCTTCCGGCCGCCGAACCCACTGGAACATTCAGCCTCATCACGCCGCGCGAAAACGAGCACGAGTATTCCATCGATCATCGCAACGGCCTGTGGTTCGTCCGCACCAACGATCGCGGACGCAACTTTCGCCTGGTCACCGCGCCCGTGGCAACGCCGGGCCGCGAGCACTGGGTCGAGCGCATTCCTCACCGCGACAGCATCATGCTCGAAGATGTCGACCTATTCGCCGGCTTCGTTGTCGCTTGCGAGCTTCAGGACGGCCTGCCCCGCCTGCATATTTCACGCTTCACCGGAGACGGGCCCGAGTTTGTTCCCGCAGGCGAAATCTCCTTCCCCGAGCCGGCCTACAGCGCCTATCCGCACGTCAACCGCTCCTTTTCGACCACTGCCTTTCGTTATGCCTACCAGTCGCTGGTCACGCCCAGTTCGGTGTATGAGTACGACGTAACCACGGGCGCCTCCATGCTTCTCAAGCAGGTTGAGATTCCAGGCGGCTTTGACCGCGCCCTCTATGCCAGCGAGCGCGTCCAGGCAACCGCTGCTGACGGCGTCAAGGTTCACATCTCGCTGGTCTACCGCATCGACAAAATGGATAAAAGCCACCCCGCGTCGAACCCCCTTTACGTCTACGGCTACGGCTCCTATGGCTACTCGCTGCCGTTGGGTTTCAGCGGCAACCGGCTCAGCCTTCTCGACCGCGGGGTGGTGATGGCCTACGCCCACATCCGCGGGGGCGGCGACCTGGGCAAACCATGGCACGATGCCGGCAAGATGCTAGTCAAGCGCAACACCTTCACTGACTTCATCGCCGCCGTCGAGCACCTTACCGCCGCCGGCTACGGCGATCCCGCGTGCGTCGCCATCGAGGGCGGGTCTGCCGGGGGATTATTGATGGGCGCGGTCGTCAACATGCGGCCCGACCTCTTCCGCGCCGTCGTCTCTCACGTGCCCTTTGTCGACGTCATGAACACCATGCTCGACGCTTCCCTGCCCCTCACCGTTCCCGAGTACGAAGAGTGGGGAAACCCCAATGAAGAGACTTACTTCAAATACATGCTGAGTTACTCCCCTTATGACAACCTGAAGCCGGCAAGTTATCCCGCCATGTTAGTCAAGACATCGCTCCACGACAGCCAGGTCATGTACTGGGAACCGGCCAAGTATGTAGCCAAGCTCCGCACCCTCAAGACAGATAACAATCCGCTCCTGCTGGTCACTAACATGCAAGCCGGCCACGGGGGGTCCAGCGGGCGTTATGACTACCTCAAGGAGATCGCCTTCGACTACGCTTTCCTGCTTCGCGAGCTGGGAATTGTGCTAAAGTGATGTCGTCGTCGGATCGGACAGGTGTACCCATGCGAAGAGCGGGATTGTTGATCGTGTTTCTGACGCTGACCGCCGGGACAGGATGGTCGCAACAGGAGTTGGCTCCATCCACTGACCAGGGGCCCATGAACATCAAGCCGACCCCTCCCAAGCCGGACGCGGATGGCGCTTACTCCGCGGGTCCGGGTATCGTTGCGCCACTGATTCTCGAGCGAGCGCAGGCCCTCTACCCAACCGGCTCAGACGCAGCCGCGGACGCCGTCGAGGGCGAATCCACACTGTCCCTTGTCGTCGGCGCTGATGGGACTCCTACAAAAATCCAGGTAGTCCACTCACACGGCGCCGCATTCGATGCCGCCGCCACCGACGCCATCAAGAAATCCAGGTTTCAGCCAGGAACCATCGATGGAACGCCGGTGCCGGTCCGCGTATACGCCCGGACGCGCTTTTTCGACGATATGAGGCCTGCGTTTCCAAGAATTTTCCTGCGCACCGGCCCGGCTGCGGGCTTTTCCCAGTTCGCGCCAAACTCTCCCATCAGGTTGAGGCAGGGAGATACGCCGCCGAAACTCGTCACCAGTACCGACGCTGAGTTTTCTGACGAGGCGCGACGCCAGGGAATTCAGGGAGTTGTCATGGTCTCTTTGCTTGTCAACGAAGAGGGTGTGCCCATCGATCTGAGCATAACCAAGGGAATGGGCCACGGACTCGATGAAAAGGCGCTGGAAGCAGTAAGTCAATATCGATTCAAACCCGCGATGCGCGGCGGGGTCCCCGTCGAAGCCAGAATCGCAGTCGAGGTGAGCTTCCGTCTCTATTCCAAGGCGCCGTAAGTCTTAAAGCCTGCTGCGATGCGCCCACAGACCCAACCCCGGATTGGCAATATAGAAAACATCCTCTCCATCTATGCCGTTGTACCCGTGGTCAAGCTTGTCCGGATCGTAACGACTTAGCATCGCACCTAGGTCGCCATACTCAAATCCAACCCTCTCCACCTCTTCCCTTGTGAGTTTGCCGGGACACCAGGTAATCCTGAACCGCCCCTCCGACGAGCCATGAATCAAATGCGCGGCCGCGCTTAAATCGCTGGCCAGGTCCGCATTCTTGTTCACCGCTTCAAGCGTGGCCGGCGTGCCGCGATAGCCGTATTTGCGAATCAATTCGTCGATCGTCTTGTCTTCGCCGAACTCCCTCACACCCGGCGCCAGAATAATCAATTCCGCACCGTCAGCCAGCGCCATCCGCGTGCGATAGACAGCCTTGTTACCCAGCCAGGTGGAGTGAAATTCTTGCGGATCGAGATACACAACCGCCTTCCGGATCGGCTCGTCGAGTATCTCGAAGTTCACCTTCAGGCTCAGCTCGGCAGCCCGATGAAAGCACTCCACGTCGTCGCCTATGAACAGGCCGCGCACCGCCAGGCCGCCATCCTCCCTGCGACCCACCACCGTGAGCACGTACACAATGGGCAAATGTTTCAGGAAGTGATCGCACGCGTAATTCAGTACCGTGCGAACGGGATTCTCCGCACGCCCCATGATCCGTTCCATCCCGTAGACCGCGCCCAGGTAGTGGCTCCGGTTGATGCCCTCACGCCCTCCTGTGCCCACCAGGATGTTCTTGTTGTAGTTCGCCATGCCGATCACTTCATGCGGCACAACCTGCCCGATGGACAAGATAAGGTCGAACCCTCCCTGCAAGAGCAGCCGGTTGATCTGCGCCGGCCACGCAAAGTTCAGCTTGCCTTCAGACTGTTCGTGAATGAACTCGGCCGGAACCTCGCCCACCGTCTCAACATCGGTTCTCCAGTTGTGTACGTGGAACAGATCATGCGGTACGTCTCTGAACATATGCGCGATCTGAGCGGCCCGCATGGGCGTATGCGTTCCAAGCGCCGGAAGAACTGCCTTGAGCCGGTCGCCGTAGTACTCCCACGCAATCTGCGTCAGCTCACCGGCGCGCGAGTGCAAACGGCTCTGGTCGGGCGGCACTGCCACCACGCGGCTCCGCTCTCCCAGCTTCGCCAGGCCGCCTATCAGCAACTCCCTCAATTGCAGTGAAGATAAATCGGCATCGACACCGCCCGCAGCGCAGTACAGGCTCATGCAGCCGTCTCCTCTTTCACCAGTCTCGCATGCTGGCTGGTGGGCACTTGAGCCCTAAGCGATCTGCGTAGTGCCGCACAGGTGAACATTGATCCCCAACGCGGCAAGCATCGCGGCCTTCGTCGCAAGTGCCTCGTCTGCCTCTTCCGGCGAAGGCGCATATGCAATATTCACATGGTTCGCGCGGTGACGCGCCATGAACTGGTTCTGGGTGATGCCGTGCAAAACGGTGTGCACGATCGGCCATTGCGCCGTCGTCTCCTTCCAGCGCCGCTCCGTTTCCGCAGCCGGCAAGCTGATTGCCGTAGCCCTGCCCATGTCCGCGTGAAGCGCGTTTCCTTCAACAAATACGCGGCTCCATACCATCTCGCCCGGCTTCCCCACGCCCTTCAATGTCCCACCCCCGAGAGGGAAATACATGGGGGGCTGGCGCTCGCTTCTTGCGCCGGCGTAGCCATCCACAAAATGATTCGCAGGCGCCGCACCGGAGATTTGCAGCACCCAGACAAATGCGTCCAGCTCCGTTCCATTCGGGCCTTTCCCCTTGTAATGCTCGCCCCAGCGCACGTCGTGCAGCGTCGTCGATGGATCGAGCCCCAGCGCACTCCAGCAGCGATTCGTCACCAGCGCGTCCACGCCGGCGCACTCATCCACCTCGTTGAAGTGCACCAGCGGCCCGCCCGCATATAGCTCTTCCCTGGAACCCTCCGCAAACACCGGAGGCCGCTCCGCATTGTTCAGCAGCCCCTCAGCCAAATCGGATGCGGGCGTCAGGTCCTTCAATCCCTGCTGATACTGAATGCCGATTGCATCGCAGCCAAAGTCCCTGGCAATGCGGACCGCTGCAATATACATCTTGCATTGCTCGATGATCTGGTCAAGCGTCAGCTCGGACTTGGGGTCCTTGCCCAGATCGAACTTCACGCCCTTTGCAACCAGCCAGTCGTAGACTGCCTTCGCCTCCGCCTCGTCAATCGTCCGCATCCTTGCGACCAGGGCCGACTGGCTCAGGCGCTCCTTGTAAACGCCCGCCGGATTCAACAATTCATCATCGATAATGGCGTTGTACATCCCCATGCAGCCTTCATCGAAGATTCCAACGATTGCCTTGCGACGCTTCAGATCGGCCGCGAGAGCGGTGCCCAACTCGGCGCATGCCGCAGGCAGCTTCGCCTTGTTGAGCGCGTGCACATGCGAGCTGTCGTGGGTAATTTTGCCGTCCCGCAGCCATTCATCAAGCGCGGCCAAAAAGTAGTCGTCCGTAAAATCCTTGCTCCAGATCGACGAGAACTTCCGCCCTGCCTTGATGAGCGAACCATTCAGATTAAGCAGTCCCACCAGTCCCGGCCACTGTCCTGACCAGTTGGCGACGGTCAAAATCGGCCCCTTGTGGCTGCGCAATCCCGGCAACACATGGTGGCTGTACTGCCACGCTGCCGTTGCGAAAACCAGCCTCGCCTCCGGATGGATATTCATGAAGACATCCATCCCCCTGCGCTGCGACGAGATGAAGCCATGCTTGTCCGTCTCGCTGTACGCATGCGCACGAACCAGCTTGACACCGCGCTGCGCAAACGCCGCGGTAAGTTTTTCTTCCATGTCTCTCTGCGCGGGCCAACAAACCTGGTTGGCTGAAAGCCGCAAATCCCCGCTGGTAACCAGCAATACCTCATCCGCCGCCGGCTTCGCTATCGCACTTCCACGTTCCGCCATCTCGCCTGTCTCCTCATAAATCAACGGTATCCCGCCAGAGAAAATATACACCCTTTAGCGGTAACTGGGGCGCTCAAGCCTCCGCCGGAAGACGATCGATTACTCGTAACCACGGCGACACGGATCATCGCCGGCGCAATGACGGAAACCATCAAGACGCGGCTTGAAATGACGCGAAGACTATTGCGGAATTGAGCCACAACAGAGAATGGGGCGTGTCGTCGCCGGCTCAGATGTTGCACTGAACCCGCTCCGACATCCGCCCCATCCACCGTCACCGAATACGATGCATGTCTACTAAGTCGGAAACCTAGCCTTTCGGCTCGTCCTGGTCCTGGTGAATCGTTCGATAGCTCGCATTCCCCTTCGACCAGATCAACAGCAGCAGGTCTTTTCCGTCCTGATGCTGGTGAACTTCGTTGGCAAACTGGCTCGCGGACTGCGCAGGCTTGCGGTTGACCTCGACAATCACATCACCTGGCTGGATGCCCGCATCGTCCGCGGGGCTGGCCGGCCTCACGCTCTCCACAACAACTCCGTGCACCTGGTCAGGTACGTTCACCTGCCGGCGTGCTTCCGGCGTCAGATCTGTCACCGCAAGCCCAAGCTTGCCGCTCTGCGGCCCATCCTGGCTGTCGTTGCTCGCCACTTCGGAGCTGCCGTGGAACTGACCCACGGTCAGGTTCAACGTAACCGGCTTGCCTTCGCGGATCACGCCCAGAGCAATCTTTGTTCCCGGAGTCATCTCGCTCACAGTCACCTGCAAAGCGCCTCCGTTCACCACCTTTTCCCCGTTGAGCTGCGTGATTACGTCGCCCTGTTGCACACCGCCGCGGCTCGCAGGAGAGTCCGGCGTAACCTGCGAAACAATGGCGCCGGTCGCGTCCTGGAGGTTAAAGAAATGAGCATTGTCCGGCGTCACATCGTTCATTCCGATGCCCAGGTACCCGTGCTCGACCTTGCCGTTCTTGATCAGCTGCTCCGCCGTCGCGCGCACAATCTGAGACGGAATCGCAAACCCTGCTCCGGCAAACGAACCACTGTTGGAAATGATGAATGTGTTGATGCCTACCAGCTCGCCGTGCGCGTTCACCAGCGCGCCGCCGGAGTTGCCCGGATTGATTGCTGCGTCCGTCTGGATATAGTTCCCAGGCTTGCGCGGATCATCCGAGTAAGGATTGGGCCGGTTGACCGCGCTCACAATTCCGCGCGTTACCGAAAACTGGAAGTAGCCGAACGGGCTGCCGAACGCAAGCACCGTCTGACCCGGCTCCAGCTTCGTGGAGTCGCCCCACGCAATGCTGGGAAGATTGGTCGCGTCCACCTTCAGCACCGCAAGATCGGTCAGCTTGTCCCTGCCAATCAGCTTCGCATTCAGGATGCGGCGATCGTTCAGCGTCACCTTGATGTTGGTGGCGCCATCCACCACGTGTTCGTTGGTCACAATGTAGCCGTCAGGCGAAATGATGATGCCGCTTCCCACCCCGTGCTCAATCTGCGGCCGTGACGGCATCTGCTGCATCGGCCCAAAAAACTGTTGCAGGCCGGGCGGAAGACCCTGCATCGGATTCTCCGCGCCCGTCATTTCGTCGGAACTCCGTGCGGTCACGGCGACGTTCACCACAGCGGGAGTGACCCGCGCCGCAACCGCTTCCATTGCGCGATCAAGCGAAGTAAGCGCCGCCACGCTGTTGTCGTCGATTGCCGACGCCGCGTGAACGCTGCCGTGGCCAACAAACATGGCCGCGCCCAGCGCAAAAGCTCCGGCCAACGCTCCTGGCAGCGCCAGCTTCTTTGCCGTCGCTGCAACTAATTGATTAGTTACTTGAATCATGGGACCTCTTCTCCTTGTTGACGATTGGTTTTTCAAAGTTGAGCGCAATTTCAATTGCGCCGAAAGATTTGCGTCTAAATCTGGACGATCAACCAGCCATTCGCCATCTGAACCGCCGCGTACGCCTTACGATTCATCCTGTCGACGGCGAAAACCACCTGCGGGGGAGCGTCCGTGTCACTCCAATCCGTCAGCACAACCCATTGCTGCTGCGCCTGCATCGTACGCCGCTTCATATTCTGCTTTGCCGCAATGCTCCGCGCCGGCTTCGCAGCAGGCCGGGTTGAAATGGTGCGCTCCGGCATCACCGCCTTCACCAGTACCGGAACGCCTTCACTCTGCCTGAAGTTCACTTCATGAAGGCTGGCGGGCTGCGTTGCCCGAGCCTGCACCGCCGATTGAGCCCGCGGTGCAAAGCTCACCAGTTGCGGACTCCGCGCCAGGAAAATCGCACCGCCCAGCACGCCGGCGATCAGGCTGCCGGTCACCAGCGCCGTCTGTCTCGCGGTCATGGTCTCATGTGGCCGGCGCAACAGCCGATGCACCCGCCGCACCAGCTCCGATTGCCGCTCCCACGCTCCCAGAACCAGCGACAGGCTGCTCCGAATCATGGAATATTCCGCAAGATGCGTCAGGCAAATTGCATACGCCTTCCGCGCGCCGTTCGACCGCAGCACGCGGTCGTCGCAGGCCAGCTCCCGCTCCGCGCACAGCCGCCGCTCCACCCACAGCAGCGCCGGATTCAACGGGAACAGCACCAGGCCCAGCTTCTGCAACAGGTTGGTCCAGTCGTCGCCGCGGCGCAGATGCTCCATCTCGTGCACCACCACCTGTTGCAACTCCTGCGCGGAAAGCCGCTCCAGCAGCGCCGGCGGAAGCAGAATGCGCGGGCGAAAGAAACCAAACACACTGGGCCGCTCCACTTCATTGGATGTGCAAAGTTCAGCCGCGCGTCCGCCTCGCCCAGCCCCGTCACTGCCCTCGAGCAGCGCCTTTACCGCTCCATCGGGATCGACAACCGATGCGCGGCTCGCCAGCCGATGCAGGCGAACAGCGCTCAGCATCAACTGGACAGCCCTCCAAAGGGAAAGAACCGCCCAAGCGCCCGCAATCGCCAAACTCCAGCGCGATTCCAGATGAATCGCAGGCTCCTGTGCCATGCCGCCCGCGATCTGACGCCCAACCAGTACCGGCACAAAGTGCAGCAGCACCAGCAGCAGAAACACGTTCATCCAGATCAGCGACCGGGAAGCTGCGCTCAACCGGGGCATTGTCCGCATCACCAGGTACACGCAAGCTGCCAGCGCCGTCCCTTCCCATGCCGCGGAAACAAAGGCGCTCACCGCCGTAGCGGACACGAGCGAAAATATATGAAGAAGGGCCTCCATCTAGGACTCCTCCAGCGCTTCATCCGGCGCGTTCGCAATCGCTTCCTTCAGCCGCTTCAACTCGTCGGAACTGATCTCCTCATCGCCCAGCAGCGACAGCAGCAGCCGCTCGCGCGAGTTGCCGAAGAACCGCTGCAAAACGTGCCGAACCTCCGACCGGCTGGCCTCGCTCTCCCCAACGCTGGAGCTGTAAAGAAACGCCCTGCCCTCCTGCCGATGCATCACGTATCCCTTCGTCTCCAGTATCCGGATTGTGGTCAGCACAGACGTATACGCCAACGGCGCTTCCGCCGAGGTTGCGGACACCATGTCGGCCACAGTCGACTCGCCCCGGTCCCACAGCACCTTCATCAGGCGAAGCTCGGCTTTGGTCAGCGTGATGGATTTCTTTGGAGGCATAAAAACCAAAATCCCCAAGGAAGCCAATTTCGACTTCCTGATCTATACAGACACACAACTAATAAATTAGTTAGCAGGCCGGCGTCAAGATTTTTGTCCGCTCCCGGCACTCCGCCGATTTGTTCACCAGAATTGGTGCAACCGGAGCCGCATCGCGATTCCTCGCCTCCCTGCCCACCGCCGCCGCGGCGGTGTTACGATGTCTTGAAACGCCCCAGCGGAAGAGGCCATCCATGAGCGAAATTCCCCAATTGGAAGCACTTACATCCGAGCAGATCACCACCATCACGCGGCAAACCAACTACGGCACCTGGCGCTTCCAAAAGACCTGGAAACCCCTCCACGTCGCCGATGCGGAGGGGTGCTGGTTCATCGATGGCGCGGGAAAGCGGTACCTCGACCTTTCCTCGCAGTTGATGTGCGTCAACCTGGGCCACAAGAACCCGCGCGTAGTGGAATCGATCGCCGAGCAGGCCCGCGAACTGGCCTACGTCGCTCCCGGCCACGCCACTTCGGCCCGCGCCCGCCTCAGCACCAAGCTGCTTGAAGTGCTGCCTGCTGGACTGAACAAGTTCTTCTTCGCCACCAGCGGAACCGAGGCCAACGAAGCAGCCTTCAAAATCGCGCGCATGTTCACCGGCAGGACCAAAATCATCTCGCGCTACCGTTCTTATCACGGATCAACCAACGGGTCCATTGCGGCCACCGGCGACCCGCGGCGCTGGGCCATGGAGCCCGGCGGCAAGGGCCAGGGCTTCCTCTTCGCGCCGGAGACAAACTGTTACGACTGCCCCATCAAGCACACCTATCCCACCTGCAACATTGCCTGCGCCGACTACATCGAACACATGATCCGCAACGAGAGCGACGTCGCAGCCATCATTCTGGAGCCGGTCGTCGGTACCAACGGCGTGCTCATTCCGCCGCCCGAGTACTTTCCGCGCCTGCGCAAAATCTGTGACGACCACGGCGTGCTCATGATTGCCGATGAAGTGATGGCCGGCTGGGGTCGCACCGGCAAATGGTTTTCCGTCGACCATTGGAATGTGAAGCCCGACATCCTGGTCACCGCCAAGGGCATCACGTCAGCCTATATGCCGCTCGGCCTCTGCGCCACCACCACCAAAATTGCCGACTATTTTGAGGACCACTACTTTTCCCACGGCCACACCTACGAGGCCCACCCCATGACCCTCGGCCCCGCCGTCGCCACCATCGAGGAGATGCAGCGGCTCAAGTTGGTCGAGCGCGCCGCCGAGCTTGAGCCTTACGTGCGTGCGAAGGTTGAAGCCCTCAAGGCAAAACACCCTTCCGTTGGCGATGTGCGTGGCCTGGGCCTCTTTTTTGCCGTCGAAATTGTCAAGAACCGCACCACCAAACAGCCCTTCAACACCATGCGCGACAAGGTGGAAGGCAAGCCGCTCGTAGTCGATCAAATCGCGGCGAAAATGATGGCGCAGGGAGTCTCCATCCAGGCCTGGGTCAGCCACTTTGTCATCGCCCCGCCCCTCATCGTGACCAAGGAAGAGTTGGACCTCGGCATCGCCGCACTCGATGAGCACTTGGCAATCGCGGATGCGCTTGTGGAGTAGCGTCCCTACCAACAACACAGGCTTCGATCAAGCCGAAAATTGAAGCCCGAGCATCAATACTCAATCTTGTCGGTCGACGCAATCCACGCCGCAAAACTGGCCCAGGCCTCACCGGCCAGCAGTTGTTTCGCAGGCAGCGTGCGCTCCGCCTGCCCTTTGCGAAACTCGTCGTAGAGAAACGCGTCGTCAAACCCCGCGCGCGCCGCATCATCCGCGCTGGCTCCGTAGAAAACCGCATCGACTCGCGCCCAGTAGCAAGCGGCCAGGCACATGGGGCACGGCTCGCAACTGGTGTAGAGTTCGCAGCCGGCCAGCGTAAATGTGCCCAGCGCCTTGCATGCCGCGCGAATAGCATTCACTTCGCCGTGAGCGGTCGGATCGTTGGTCGTCGTAACGGAGTTGGCGCCTTCGCCAACAATCTTGCCGTCGCGCACAATCACCGCCGCAAACGGGCCGCCTCTGCCCGTGTTCACGTTCTGAATCGCCAGCTCAATCGCGCGGCGCAAAAATTCCGGATTCGGTTGGCGTAACATCGTAAGCTTGCTTTACTCCTCCGCGAGGGTCGAAAGTAAACACAGTATGGCACAAGCTTTCCGTTCGACAAACGTGCTCACCACCGGCGGCCTGAAACCTGCAACGCTGCTGGTGGAAGACGAGCGCATCTCCGAGGTACGCGCCTGGCAGGACGTCCCGGCCAACATGCCCGTGAATGACTTCGGCGATCTCGTTCTTCTCCCCGGCCTCGTCGACTCCCACGTGCATATTAACGACCCCGGCCGTGACTGGGAGGGCTTTTCGACAGCCACCCAGGCCGCGGCCTCTGGCGGCGTCACCACGCTGGTCGATATGCCGCTGAATTGCATCCCCGAAACCACGAACATCGAAGCGTTGGAA
>Ga0302320_10025059_pt1 | contig 11612 bp, 5 predicted proteins | sample Bog_T0_3_FD_202130 | JGI IMG/M metagenome (GOLD analysis project Ga0302320, IMG submission 202130) | Peat permafrost microbial communities from Stordalen Mire near Abisko, Sweden - Bog_T0_3 | ecosystem: Environmental > Terrestrial > Soil > Wetlands > Peat | place: Sweden: Abisko, Stordalen Mire... | reverse complement strand
GTATAAATTTATCCGCCGTGCCATCGATGACGATCCCGCTATTAGCGTTGTCTCGATGCTTCGCACAACGCAGAACAAAATCTATCGTCAAGGTATTGCCAACCCGGAAGAACTGGCCGAAGGCTTCCCCAACAAGCCGGAAGACTTGTTCGAATACGATGGCTTGATTCTTGGCAGTGTGGAAGAAGCGTTCTTTACCACCGGGCAAGCACAAGCGATCAAGGATTTTGTAGACCGGCGCGGCGGTGGACTTTTGTTCCTGGCCGGACGCACTTCGCTCTCAGATGGCGGCTATCAAGTTGCTCCATTTACTGACTTACTTCCAGTACAATTACCGCAGCGCAAAGATACTTTCCAACGAAGCTTCGTTGCTGCTGAACTAACAGACGCTGGACGTCGCAGTATGCTATGCCGCATTGAAGACGACGCTGATAAGAGTAACCGCCATTGGGAGATTTTGCCGTATCTGGCAAATTATCAAGACCCCGGCACTGCTAAACCGGGCGCCGTTGTACTGGCCAACATAGATGTCAGTGGCAAGCGTTTGCCGCTGCTTGTGACAGAGAACTATGGCCGCGGGCGCAGCGGCGTTTTTGCCACGGCCGGCAGTTGGCGTTGGCGTATGCAGCAGCCGCTGGGAGATGTAAGTCAGGAAACATTTTGGAGACAGTTGTTGCGCTGGGTTGTGGGCGCAACTCCCACGCGCGTGGTCGCCTCTACTCCCAATGCAAATCTCGAGGATGAAGGACACATTGAACTTCGCGCCGAAGTCCGAGATCAGCAATATCTGCCGGCTGGTGACGCGCAAGTGGAGGCTAAGGTGATTGCGCCCGATGGCGTTGCCGAAACCGTGCAACTGCATCCCGAACCTCTGTCTGCCGGCGTTTACTCGACTGAGTGGCAGGCGTTGAAAACAGGTTCGTACGTTGCCGAATTGACCGCACGGCAAGGCGCCAAGGTGTTGGGAAAAGACGCGCTCACGTTTCGGCGGGAAGATGGTGAGGCCGAACACTTTCATCGCGAACAGAATAAAGAACTATTGAGCAAACTGGCGGAACAAACGGGTGGTCATTATTATTCGCCTGGAGATGCCAAATCGTTGGCCCGCGAGATCTCTTTTTCCGAAGCGGGTATTACGGGTCGCGAAACCAAAGAGATTTGGGATATGCCTGCAGTATTTCTGCTCATTGTGGGCTTGAAAGGAGCGGAGTGGCTTTTGCGGAGACGCTGGGGCGTGGTATGAAAATCTGTCTCCTATTCTTAGCTGCGACACTCAGCGTGCAAGCCGCGAATTATTTCGTGGTGGTAACCGGTTTGGGCGGGGCGCCTGAATACGACACGCAATTCACTAAATGGGCTCAGGAACTGGACCATGACCTGAACACAAACGCCGATACGCACGTCACTACGTTGAGTGGCGCCGTTGCCACCAAGCAGCAAGTGGAGCAGGCTCTCAACAAAATTGCTGAAGAAAGCAGCGCCTCCGATGCGTTTGCATTGTTCCTGATCGGTCATGGCAGCTATGACGGCGTCGATTACAAAATTAATTTGCCAGGTCCAGATATGACCGGTGCCGATCTAGCGAAGGCACTGAACCGAATTCCCGCGCATCGCCAGTTAGTGGTGAATATGACTAGTTGCGCTGGTGCGTCGCTAGCGGTTTTGGCGAAGAAAGACCGGGTGGTGATCTCAGCCACCAAGTCTGGCACCGAGAAAAATGCCCCGGTCTTTCCTCGCTACTTTATTGATGCGTTGCATGATTCTGGTGCCGATTTGGATAAGAGTGGTTCCATCTCCGCGCTGGAAGCCTTCCATTATGCCGACCGCAAGACGGCCTCCTACTTCGAAGAAGAGAAACTCTTAGCCACTGAGCACGCCGTAATAACCGATACCGCCAGCGCTACCGGCGTCCGCGATCCCAAGCCCGAAAATGGTCAAGGTTTGTTGGCTGCATCGTTTGTTCTGATGAGGGCAAAGGGGGAAGGAGCGAAAGTGCTTTCGCCCGATAAGCAGCGTTTGGTGACGAAGAAAGAGGATCTGGAAGCGAAGATCGACCGTCTTAAATATGAGAAGGCGGCTATGGATGAAAACGAGTACAAACAGCAATTGACGGGTCTGCTGCTAGAACTCGCCCGCACGCAAGCGGAGATCGATAAGTGAAAATTGCCGCGCTCATCTTATCAATTGGGCTCCCTTGCGCGGCTGCCGTGCCGGGTGAAAACTGCAAAGCGTTGCGCCACCACGGCCAGGTGAACGAGGCCAAAACGTGTTTCACCACGTTGCTGCGTGGCGATCTCTTTGCAAGATCTGAAGGCTTGTGGGGGCTTGAACGCATGGCGGATGCTAACGCCGCGTTTCAAGCGGCGGAGAAAGGCGGGCAGCGCTCGCCGGAGTTCAAAACTGAGTGGGGCTTGTTTTTCCTCGAACTCAGCCAACCAGGGGATGCCGCCAAATTATTTCAAGAGGCAATTGCGTCCGACGAAAAATATGCACCGGCCTATTTAGGTATTGCCCGCGCGGCAGCGCAGGGGTTTGATCCACGTGCGCCCGAGGCGGCCGAACAAGCCTTGCAGCATGATCCGAAGATGTATCAGGCTCATGAGCTGTTGGCCTACTTGGCGTTGGAAGATAGCGATCCGAAAAAGGCTGCGGACGAGGCGCAGAAGGCGCTGGCGCTATCGAATGAAGCGCTCGACGGAATGGCCGTCTTAGCTTCCATTGATTGGCTCAGTGATAAGACGCCTAGCGAGTGGATGGCTCGCATTCTGAAAATCGATCCAGTTTATGGCGAAGCTTACGCCACCGGTGCGCATTTCTTCGAAATCAATCGTCGGTATGAGGAGGCCATCGAGTATTACCGCAAGGCTTTAGCGCTAGACGATTCTCTATTGGCTGCCCGCTCGCAATTGGGCTTGAACCTCATGAGACAAGGCCGCGATGCGGAGGCGCGGCAACAGCTGGAACGTTGTTTTAATGCGTACTTTCGCAATCCTGAGACAAGGAATTCGCTGCGCCTGTTGGATTCTTTTGGTAACTACGAGACTTTTAAAACCGCCAATACAGAATTACAACTCAGTAAGAAAGAGTCCGGACTATTGCGGCCCTATATTGAGCCTGAGATGCAGCGGTGTATTGCTACGTATGAAAAGAAGTACAAAATGAAGCTACCCGGTCCTGTGCATTTGGAAGTTTATCCAAATCACGATGACTTTATCGTGCGCACACTCGGTTTGCCGGGGCAAGGCGGTTTGCTCGGTGTTACCTTCGGGCTTGATGTAGCTATGGATAGCCCCACCGCGCGCGGCCCTGGACAGTTTAACTGGGCCAGCACCATGTGGCATGAGTTCAGCCACGTCTTTATACTGACGGCCACTCATCATTTAGTGCCTCGTTGGTTTACCGAAGGTTTGGCAGTGCATGAAGAAGGCGCCGCTTCGCCCGATTGGGGCGACCGTCTTACGCCCGATATCGTGTCCGGACTCGAAAAGAAACAACTTCTTCCGGTGTTGGAACTCGACAGAGGTTTTGTGCGTCCAAAGTTTCCAATGCAGGTGATGATTTCCTATTTCGAAGCTGGAAAAATATGCGATTTCATTAGCCAGAAGTGGGGCGACGATACGCTTCTAGGAATGGTCCACTCCTATGCCGACCGCAAGACGACCGAAGAAGCGATCCAGGCAAATTTGCATGAAAGTCCCGCGGCGTTTGACAAAGAGTTTATGGCGTGGCTTGATTCGCAAACGGCCAATACTGTTAAGCATTTTGCCGACTGGAAGAAAGGCATCAAGACGGTCAATCAAGATCTTGCAGAAGGCAAAGTGGATGACGTCATTCGCGAAGGCCCCGCAGTACTCGATTATTACCCCGATTACACTGGCGACGGTAGCGCGTACGAAGCGCTGGCCGACGCTTATAAGAGCAAAGGCAATCAATCGGCAGCCACGGCTGAGTTGGAGAAGTACGCGGGCAAAGGCGGCACATCCATCGCTTCGTTGAAAAAACTGGCGGAATGGGAGCAGCAATCAGGTAACGCCAAACAGGCTCGAACCATACTTGCGAAACTAAACTACATCTATCCAGAAGATGAGGAGACACATCGAAGACTAGGCAATTTGCTGTTGGAAGCGGGCGATGCCGAGGGCGCGGTGAGGGAAGGCAAGGCGCTGTTAGCGCTGAAGCCGGTAGATGCCGCGGAATCACATTACGAATTGGCCAAAGCGCTGAAGGCGGCTCGCCGCTTGAACGAGGCGAAAGATCAAGTCTTGATGTCACTCGAAGCAGCGCCTGGCTATAAACCCGCACAACAGTTACTTCTTCAATTGAGCCAATAAAATGTCAACCACTTCCACTGCAACGCCAGTTGATTCGGCCGAATTACGCGAACGCGTGAAACGCTTTTCAGATGCGCAAAATCTGATTCGCAATGAAGTGCACAAGGTGATCGTCGGCCAGGACGAAGTCATTGAAAGCGTGCTCATCTCGTTGTTCGTCGGTGGCCACTGTCTGTTGACAGGCTTGCCCGGTACGGCCAAGACTCTGCTCGTGCGTACCTTGGCGCGCACCCTGGGCCTGCCGTTCAACCGCATCCAATTTACGCCCGATTTGATGCCGTCTGACATTACCGGCACCGACATTATTGAGGAGAATACCACTACCGGCCATCGAACTTGGACGTTTGTGCCCGGCCCGATTTTCTCGAACGTCTTGCTGGCCGATGAGATTAACCGCACGCCGCCCAAAACGCAATCGGCGCTCTTAGAAGCCATGCAGGAATTTTCGTGCACGGTGCGCGGTAACCAATATAAGATTGAGCCGCCGTTTTTTGTGCTGGCCACGCAGAATCCGATTGAGTTGGAGGGTACATATCCGCTGCCCGAAGCTCAGTTAGACCGTTTCCTCTTTAATGCGGTGTTGGATTACCTGGGCGCCGAAGACGAAGTGAAGGTGGTTGATCTAACTACCACAACCGTGCGTGCCGAAGCGAATACCGTCACCACCGGCGAAGAGATTCTGAGCTTTCAACAGCTAGTTCGCATGACCCCGGTGGCGGAATCCGTCGCGCGCTACGCGGTCGATCTGGTCCGTGCCACCCGGCCCGGTTTAGGGGAAGCGCCAGATTTTGTAACGCAGTATGTCAACTTCGGCGCCAGCGTGCGCGCTGCCCAGTTCCTGGTTTTAGCCGGCAAGGCCCGGGCGTTGATGCATGGCCGTTTTCATGTAGCCTATGAAGACATTCGCGCTTTGGCGGCGCCCGTGCTCCGGCATCGTGTGTTGCTCAATTTTCACGCGGAATCGGCGCGCGTGAATACCGACGAAATTCTGCGCCGTTTGCTTGAGTGGAAACCAGCGCCGCGCGGTTAGCTATTCACGGAGCCTAACTTATAGTGCCCGCCCCAGTCTCAAACAGATTCCTAGATCCCGCGGTGTTGGCTGGTATTTCCGGCCTGGATTTGATTGCCAAGACGGTAGTGGACGGGTTTTTAGCAGGTCTGCACCGATCACCCGATTTCGGCTTTAGTCAGGAATTTGAGGAGTACCGCGCTTATTCGCCTGGCGACGATTTGCGCCATGTGGATTGGAACGTCTATGCGCGCACGGAGCGGGCTTATCTAAAACGTTACCGTGGCGAAACGAACACGTCCACTGTGGTTTTGCTTGACGCCAGCGCCAGCATGGGCTTCGGCTTGAAAGTCACGAAGTTTGAATATGCGAAGTATTTGGCTTCGTCGCTGGTCTATCTCGCGCATTTGCAAAGGGACAGTGCTGGTCTCATCGTTTTTCACGACGACGTGGCGAACTTCGTGCGACCCACCTCCCGCCAAGGCCAGCTAATGCGGCTGCTGCATGGCATTGCTGAGGCCGAGCTTGGCAAGCGCACAGATTTTGTGAAGCCGTTCATTGAATTGCAGCAGTTTATGAAACGGCGCGGCGTAACGGCGCTTATCTCCGATTTTTTTGAGAAACCGGAAGTTGTCGTGAAAACCGTCGAGCCGCTGCGGTTTCGCGGAAATGAATTGATCCTGTTTCATGTGCTCGACCCGCGTGAGATTGACTTGAAGCTCGAAGATGGCGCGCTCCTAGTTGACATGGAAACCGGAGAAGCACTGGAATCCACGCCCGATTACGCCAAAACGGAATACCGCCAGAAAATTCAGGCTCACATTGAGGAACTGCGAACGAAGGCTCAAGCGGCCGGTATTGATTATTTCCTGTTGCGCACAGACCGCCCGCTTGATGAGGCGTTGCGCGAGTATCTGACCATCCGCCAAGGAAGAATGTGAATGGGATTGACCTCGCCGTGGTTCTTGGCTGGGCTGGTGGCTCTGGGCGTTCCTCTCTGGTTGCACCTGTTGCGCCAGTTCAAACGCACACCGCAGCCGTTTAGCTCATTGATGTTTTTTGAGCGGCGCGTACAAAGTTCCGTACGCCACCGGCGCTTGCGTTATTTAATGTTATTGGCCCTGCGCCTTTTACTCTTAGCGCTTTTGGTTCTAGCCTTTGCCAATCCCTATTTGATGCGCAGCACCGCTTCTCAGACGAGGCGCAAGCTCACCCTGATCGTGGTTGACCGTTCGTTCAGCATGCGCGACGGCGATCATATGGAGCGCGCTAAAGAGCAAGCGCGTAAGCTAGTACGCGATTTACCAGGCGGATTTATCGCGCAAGTAGCCGCGCTCGATTCGCATCTTGAAACTTTGACGTCCAATGAAACCGACCGCGGGGCTTTGAACGCGGCCATTGATGGAATCTCCGCGGGTGATCAAACAAGTTCCTATGGCGAGTTGGCACGGGCAGTCAGGTTGTTAGATAAAACGGCCAACATGCAGATTGAGGCGCATCTCATCAGCGACATGCAACAGAGCTCCCTGCCGGCCAACGGATTCCATGATCTGCAATTGGAACCGGGCACCGCCCTCTTTCTGCACTCTATGGCAGAACCGAAGAAGGAGAATTGGGCAGTGGAAAGTGTGACCGTCGCGCCGCAGATTTTCGATCCGAAAACCAGCCGCCTGACTGCCACCGTCGCTGGCTGGCAGACTGCGGCGGCCACGCGCCAAGTGTCACTGGTGTTAAACAATCGCACATTGGCCACCAAGAGCATTTCGGTTCCGGCGAATGGCCGCGCGCAGGTCGAATTCCTGGGTTTTGATTTGCCCTACGGTTTAAATCGCGGAGAAGTTCGGATTGAGCCGCACGATTCACTGCCGCAAGATGATAGTTACTTGTTTTCGGTGGAGCGAGCCGATCCACGTCGCGTTTTGTTTCTATACGCAGGCGGTCGAAATCGCGAAGGGTTCTTTTATAAGGCCGCGCTGGAGTCTTCAGCGAACGTTGGTTTGTTGGTTGACCAGTCACCCCTTGAGCAAGCGCCGAATCTGGATCTGACAAAGTTTGCCTATGTCGTCTTGAGCGATCCGGGTGAACTGGAATCCGCTGTAGCGCGCAAGATCCTTTCGTATGTAGAGAAAGGCGGTGGTCTGCTAGTAGCGGCCGGCACTAACACCATTCGAGGCGGCACCGTCCCTGTTACCGGCGAGCGGCTCAGTGCGAATAATGCGCCGCAGTCGGTAGGTGAGGTTGATGCACAACACATCGCGTTGGCTGAAGCGGGGCGGTTCGAAAACGTGCGCTTCATAAGCAATGCAGCTGTTCAGCCTAATCCAGCGGCTAAAGTACTCGTCAAGTTTGCGGATGGATCGCCGCTACTTTTGGAAGAGCGAGTAGGCGAAGGTCGGGTGCTTACCTTCGCGGCCATGCTTGATAATTCGAATAGCGATTTTCCTTTGCATGCGTCGTATGTGCCATTTGTGGTGCAATCGGGGCTATATTTAGCGGGCGCGAGCGATGTTCCATCCAGTCTGGTTGTGGGTTCACCCGCGACCTTGCGCCATACGAAAAGTGAGACAACTGCAGCCGATGTGGTGGGTCCCACGGGCAAGCATGAGCTTTCGTTAAGTGATGCCAGCAAGGCAATGTCATACGATCTGACCCAAGCTGGATTTTATGAAGTGCAGAGTGCCAGTGGGCGTAGAGCCTTGCTCGCCGTGCATCCGGATCGTCGTGAATCAGACCTCACCGTCATACCGGACGAAACGCTCGATTTATGGCGCAATACTGGTAGTAATGCCTCAGCGCAAAAAGCGGTTTCCGGGCAGACCTCAATGACGCCGTGGAACTTGTGGCGTTACGTGTTGCTATTCGCGCTCATCGCGGCGTGCGTGGAAAGTGTGTTCGCAGTTCGGTATTTGAAGGAAGAGAGGGATGCGGCATGACGGCTATCGTACAACTGGATGACTATCTTCGGCGCGTCGAATCACGTTTAAGATTCCTGGCGGCCTCACGCGGCGCGGCGGTCACCGCTCTAGCGGCGCTCGTGCTGACTCTCTTAATCGTGTGGATCAGCAATCAATACCGTTTTGTGCAGGACGTGGTGTGGCCGTTGCGGCTTCTTTTATTCGCGGTGCTGGCCGCCGCCATTGCCTTTGCCTTGGCTCTTCCCCTTACCAAGTTAAATCGGAAATTTGTCACCAAGCTGGCCGAACAAAAGGAGCCGAGCTTTGGCGAGCGCTTGCTAACCGTGCAGGAACGCCGCAACGATGCGAATCCATTCATTGAATTGATTGCAGAGGATGCCATGGGCGTGGCGCAGAAACACGCGCCAGAACAGTATGCGCACTCGCAATTGTTGTTCGGGGCGCTCGGCATCGCTGCGGCCGCGCTGGGCGTATTAATGTGGTTGATCGTAGCCGGACCAGGCTATTGGGGTTACGGTGCATCTTTGCTTTGGACAGGCGCTGGCACCCCTGGCAAGAAACCGCTTTACGACCTCACCGTTCAGCCGGGCAACAAGACCATTCGCCGTAAGTCTGATCAAGTGATTTCCGCCCATCTGTTAGGGTTCAATGCTCATCAAGTAACACTGCACGCCAAGTATGGCGACGCGACGAAGTGGGATTCCACCGTGATGCAGTCCGGAACCGATGGGAACGCCTATCAGTTTAAGTTTGTGGGCTTGTCCGATCCGGTTGAATACTACGTACAGGCCGACAACACGGAATCTAAGCATTTTAAGATTGCCGTTCGAGACTTGCCAGGCGTGAAGCGCGTGAAAGTGGCGCTGCATTTTCCGGTGGAGCTCGGCTTGAAGGATGCTATACAAGATCCCGGCGGCGACATTCGCGCGGTCGAAGGCACCCAGGCCGACATCTCCGTTTTGACCGACAAACCGCTTGACCATGGTGTGCTCATGCTGGAAGACGGTTCCAAGCTTGAGCTGACGAAGGGCGAGGGCAATTGGCTGAACGCGAAGATGGCTATTCATAAGGATGGCTCATACCATGTGGCGGCGCTTGATAGCAATGAAGCCATTCGCATCAGCGATGATTACTTCATCGAATCAGGCAAAGACGAGCCGCCTTCGGTTCGCATCACGAATCCCGGCAGAGATCCAAAGGTCTCGCCTATTGAAGAAGTTCCCGTGACGATTGAGGCGACTGACGATTTCGGCGTTGAAGGGATGGACCTCCACTATTCGGTCAATGGCGGACCAGAGCAGGTTGTTCCTCTCCTGAAGACCAAAGGCGTGAAGGAAGCGAGCGGATCGAAATTGCTGGCGCTTGAAGATTTCAAGTTAGTGCCCGGCGATTTGGTGTCGCTCTACGCGACGGCGAAAGATGCCACGCACACTACGAAAAGCGAAATCATCTTCGCACAAGCGGAACCTTTTGATTTCAAGTTCAGCCAGTCGCAGCAGATGGGCGGTGGCGGCGGTGGCATGGATGGCGGCCAGCAGAGCGACATTTCTGAACGGCAAAAGCAGATTATTGCGGCAACATGGAATCAGGAACGCGAACCCGGAAAGAATAAGGGCGCGCTGCAAGAGAATGCCAAGTTTCTTTCTGATACTGAGGCGAAGCTGGCTGAACAAGCGCAGACGCTGTCAGAGCGAATGGCCAGCCGCGAAATGGGCGGCGCGGGCGCGTCGTTCGCCAATTTCTCAAAGCTGATGACGCAGGCTTCGGGACAAATGGCCGAAGCGGTGAATCAGCTGAAGCCAGGTAAGTTTCATGACGCATTACCGATAGAACAAAAAGCTCTGCAGTCCCTATTGCGCGCAGAAGCGTTGTTTCGCGACATCGAGATTGCCTTCGGTCAGCGCGGCGGTGGTGGCGGCGGGGGCGGGGCGCAGCGAGACTTGGCGCGCATGTTTGACCTGGAGTTGGACACCAGCAAAAACCAATACGAGACGGGCCAGCAAACTCCTGAAGAGAAGCAGAAAGATCAGCAGAAAGCGGTGGATGAGGCTCTGGAGAAGCTGAAGGAGCTTGCCAAACGCCAGCAGGAATTAGCGGCGCAGCGCCAACAGCAACAGGCGTTCGAACAGCGATGGCAAGAAGAGCAGCTGCGGCGAGAAGCTGAAGAGTTGCGCAAGCAGATGGAACAACTGGCGCAGAACCAGCAACAGCAATCCGAATCCGGGCAACAGAGCGGACAGCAACAAGGGCAGTCGTCGTCTGGCGGTTCTTCTTCGCGCTCTCAACAAGGCAAGCAGGGCAGCAGCCAGCAACAACAACAGCAACAACGGCAGATGAGTGAGGCCCTCCGTAGATCGACCGAGTCATTGCGGCGCTCGGAAGATGACATGCGGAAAGCAGTAAGTGACAAGGATGCCGCTGCCCAACGGCGTGCGGCGGAAAATCTGGAACAAGCCGAAAACACTCTGAACAAGGCGATGCAGCAGCAAGCCGATGGTTCCGTCGCCGGCATGTCGCAGCGCGCGCAACAAATGGCGAACCAGCAGCGGGAAATCGCCAATAGCTTGAAGCGGATGTACGGGGAACAAGGTGATAGCTCGTCGAACCGCCGGTTGCGTTTCGGTCAGCCGGAGCCGGGCCCGAACGATCTGCCTGAAATGCGCGATCCGTCCATGACTCGTTATTACGGCTATGATCGGCGTTTTGATCGCGGCGATATGGCGGTGGCTCACAATCCTACCGAACAAGAACGTGCCATGGCCGAGGAGAAGGCCCAACTGAGCAAGGAGATCCAAGACCTGCAGCATGACATGCAACAACAGGAGCGTGCCTTGCGATCGGCGCAGCCCGGTGCTTCAACCAAGATGCGCAAGGCACTCTCCGACGCGGAACAGAATGAGTTGGCCCTGCGTATGCAGAAGACGGCTGAATGGATGAAGCAAGGCTATGGCGACCACAACATGCCGGTTGAAAACAAGATGGCCGAGGGCTTGGATCAATTGAGCAAGGATTTGCAGGACGTTCAGAAGTCTGTGGAAGCAGGCGATGGGAACGGCAAGCCTGGGCAGCAGAAGGGCGAGCAGGCGTTAGCGGAAGTCCGAAATCTTAGGCGCATGCTGGAACAGGCACAACAACGCGGACAGCAGCAAGGCAATCAGCAGCAAAATCTGTCGCGTGATAGACAGCAGGGGCAGCAACAAGGTGGTCAACAGCAGGGCGGCCAGCAACAAGGTGGTGAGCAAGAGGGCGGCCAGCAAGGCGGTCCCGGCCAAGGGAGCCAATATGGGCCGAACGGCGGCCGCGACTCTGGAATGGATCAGCAGAGCTTACAAGGCGCGATAGACGATTTGAGCTCGT
>Ga0302320_10025058_pt1 | contig 11612 bp, 12 predicted proteins | sample Bog_T0_3_FD_202130 | JGI IMG/M metagenome (GOLD analysis project Ga0302320, IMG submission 202130) | Peat permafrost microbial communities from Stordalen Mire near Abisko, Sweden - Bog_T0_3 | ecosystem: Environmental > Terrestrial > Soil > Wetlands > Peat | place: Sweden: Abisko, Stordalen Mire... | reverse complement strand
CTGGTAAATAGGTAGTTTCTGGAAGTCAGAATTCCTAAAAATGGAATAATCAATGGACCGCCTGGACGAATTGTCCGTATTCGTCGCCATCGTCGAGGCGGGGAGCCTGGTGGGCGCCGCGCGGCGCCTGCGGCGCTCACCGCCGGCGGTAACCCGGGCGCTGGCAGAGTTGGAAGAGCGCATCGGATTGCGTCTGGTCGAACGCACCACGCGGCGCTTGGCGCCCACGGAAGTCGGTACCGAACTCGCCGAGCGCGCTCGCACGCTGCTGTCCGATTACGACACCGCGCTGCTCGGGGTCTCCGAAGCGCCCGTAAAAGGCGTGCTGCGCATCACCGCACCGGTACAATTTGGGCGCCGGCACGTCGCGCCCATCGTCTCGGCTTATCTGAATGCGTATCCGGAGGTGGGCGTCGAACTCTCGCTCAACGACCGCAATCTCGATCTTCTCGAGGAGGGATTCGATCTCGCGGTGCGCATCGGGCCGCTGGCCGATTCGAGCCTGGTGGCACGGCAAATCGCCAGCGTGCGGCGCGTGGTGGTCGCGAGCCCGGCCTATCTGGCTGCACACGGCACGCCGGCGGTTCCGGCCGACCTCGCAACGCACGACACGATATTCGGCAGGGCATGGACGCCTGCCCGCGAATGGCGCTTCGGTCCGGCGCCGCGTGGCGCCGTCGTCCGGCTCGCCCCGCGCCTGCTGGTCGACGACGTTGAAACTCAAGTGCAGGCCGCGCAAGCCGGCCGTGGCATCACCCGACCGCTTTCCTATCAAGTCAGTGAGCAGTTGGCCGATGGCTCACTCATCCGGCTGCTCAAAGAGTTCGAGCCGGAGCCGTTACCGGTGCAACTTGTCACCATGAGCCGGAGTCATTTGGCGCCAAAACTGCGGGCTTTTCTGGATCTGGCCATACTGATGTTTCGCGACGCAAAAATCCGGTGACGCTCCCTTCACGGCTGCAGTCGAGTGACCGACCAAGCGGCGCCCGGCGGGGATCGGCTCCAGCGGGCGCGGTCGTGAATGCGGAACTCACCTTCCACCCAAAGCTCCACCGCGTCCGCGTACAAGCGAAATCCACCCCAATGGGCGGGCCGCGGTACCTGCACGGTGACGCCCTCGGGTTCCTGGGTTCCGGGTCCCGCGTAGGGGATGCCGAAACGCTGCGCGGTGGCGGTGACGTTCTTCTCGAGCGCCGCGCGCGAGGCGACCGGTTCACTTTGCTCGCTGGCCCATGCGCCGATTCGGCTCTGCCAGGGCCGCGTTTGGAAATAGGCATCGCTTTCCGTGTCCGACAGCAACTCGACCTGCCCCTCGATGCGCACCTGGCGATGGCGGTGATCCCAGTGAAACACCGCCGCCGCCCGATTGTTGGCCGCGAGCTCGCGACCCTTCCGCGATCGATAGTTGGTGTAGAACACGATGCAGCCGCCGGCCGCATCGATCTCTTTGCAGAGCACGACGCGCGCCGACGGGTGGCCGCGCTCATCGACCGTGGCCAACACCATGGAATTCGGGTTCGGCTGGGCGGCATCGAGCCTCGCCTGCGCCAGCCACTCGGCCGCGACAACCAGCGGATTTGCCGGCAGGGGGTTCGGCAGGGTTTCGGTCCAATGTGTCTTTATGGGGGTACTCATCCCTAGAATGGTAGCCGTGCCGTCAACCTTGCGGTAGCTCAACGCGGTCAGTAGAAGGGAATTGGCAATGGGAGAAATTTAGGCATGAATTTGGATGAATTGCGCGCGGAGCTCACGGACCTCGACGGGCAGCTCGTGGATTTGGTTGCACGCCGCCAGGCCTTGAGCGAACAAGTGGCCGCGGTGAAGCGGGCCACCGGGCGCCCAACACGCGACTTCGGCCGCGAGCGCGAGGTCATCCTGCGTGGCCGCAACGCCGCATCGCGGGTTGGCGTTTCGCCCGATCTCGCCGAGTCGTTGCTGCGCCAGCTGATCCAGTCCTCGCTCGCGACCCAGGAACATGCCCGCGTGGCGGCCCAGGCTCACGGCACCGGCAAACGGGCCCTGGTCATCGGCGGTCACGGCAAAATGGGCGGCTGGTTCGCGGATTTCCTGGCGTCGCAAGGCTTTCGCGTCGCAATCGCAGACCCGGCCGGCAGTCTTCCAGGGTTCGACACGGTCGCCGATTGGCAGAACGACCCTTTGGACTTCGACATCATCGTTCTCGCCACTCCATTGAGCACGACCACCCGCTTGCTCGAGTTTCTGGCCGAGCGCCGGCCGCGCGGACTCATCTTCGACTTAGGTTCGCTCAAGACGCCGCTGCGCTCGGGTCTCGAGGCATTGGTCAAAGCGCAATGCCGGGTCACCTCGCTGCATCCGATGTTCGGACCGGACACCGAACTCTTGTCCGGACGCCATGTGATCTTCATCGACTTGGGTAACGCCGACGCCTTGCAGGAGGCCCAGGAGCTGTTCGCTCCGACCATGGCCGAGCGCGTGGTGATGGGTTTGGACGAACACGATCGCTTGATCGCTTATGTGCTCGGCTTGTCGCATGCGCTCAACATCGCGTTTTTCACGGCGCTGGCCGACAGCGGCGAGGCGGCGCCGAGACTCGCAAAGCTGTCGAGCACCACCTTCGACTCGCAACTGGAAGTGGCGAACCGGGTGGCGGCGGAGAGTCCTGAGCTGTACTTCGAAATCCAGAGCTTGAACGACTACGGCGGCGAATCGTTGCTCGCCTTGCAGCAGGCGGTAGAGCATCTGGTGTCGACCGTGAAGGCAAAAAACTCCGCGGAATTCACCGCGCTCATGAACCGGGGACGCGCGTACTTGGATGTGCGCGCGGCGGCGCGTGCCGGTTGATCGCAGCGTGGGGATATCAAGCATGGATGAGGTGATTCAGGAGAACGAGGATCTCAAGAAGCGCTTGCTGGAATTGACCGCGGAAGCCGCCAACAACGAAACCATCCTGAAGCGCACGCAAGCGCGCGAATTGACGCTGCTGCGCGCCGAGACTTTGGCGCAGCTGCTCAACGCCATGGTCGAGGGCCTGCGCGAATCCTACGCTCTCGATGCCATGAATGTGGTGCTGCTCGATCCGCAGCATGAAGTGCGGCATTTGCTGCTGGCGGGCGGCGATCGTCCGGAAGAGTTCAAGCATGTTTTCTTCGTCGATTCGCTGGTGGGGCTGGCGCCGCAACTGACGGCGCTGCATAAACCTTGGCTTGGCCCGTTCGTCGGCGCGGACCATCATCTGTTGTTCCCGGGCGCGGCGAATCTCAAGAGCGCAGCGCTGGTACCTTTGCCGCGCAAAGACCGCGCCACCGGGGCGCTGTGCTTCGGCAGCCGCGATCCGACGCGCTTCACCCGCCATCACGGAACGGATTTCTTGGCGCACTTAGGGGCGGTGGCCGCCGTGTGCGTCGAAAATGCGGTGAATCGCACGCGGCTGCTGCGCGCCGGCATCACCGATTTCCTGACGGGTTGGGCAAATCGGCGCTACTTGCAGCAACGTCTCAAGGAAGAACTGGCGCGCGCACAGCGCCGCGGCGGATCGATCGCCTGTTTGATGATCGATATCGACCGCTTCAAGAGCATCAACGACGGCTATGGGCACATGGCGGGCGACAATGCGCTGAAGGAGGTTGCGCATCGCGTGGAATCGCAAATTCGCAGCATGGACACGGCCGCGCGTTTCGGCGGCGATGAGTTGACCATCGTACTGCCCGAGGCCGGCGCGGCCGAAGCAGTGACGCTCGCCGAGCGCATCCGCGAAGTCATCGCCGCGGTGCCATTCACCTTGACGGCGCAGATCGAGCGGAATCTGACGGTCTCAATCGGCGTGGCGGCGGTGGCGCCGGGACGCTTGGAAACGGACTTGAAGCCGGTGGCCGACCGGCTATTGGCCGACGCCGATGCGGCACTGTATCGAGCCAAGGCAATGGGTCGAAATCGCGTGCAATCGGGTGCCGGTTAGACCACAAGCGGCCGGCGATATGGAACAATTGCCCGATGTCTCCTCAAGCCGTCGACTACATTGACAAGGATGGTTTTCGCGCCAACGTAGGAATAGTGCTCACCCGCGGCGCCGGAGAAGTGTTCCTGGGCGGCCGGGTGGGAGGCCGCGGCTGGCAATTTCCGCAAGGCGGCGTCAATCGCGGCGAGCGCGTCGAGGAGGCGCTGTTCCGCGAACTCAAGGAGGAAATCGGCTTGGAGCGCGACGACGTGCAAGTGCTGGGGTCGACTCAAGGGTGGCTACGCTATCGTTTGCCGCGCCAATACGTGCGTGACCGCTGCATCGGTCAGAAGCAGCGCTGGTTTCTCCTCAAGCTCATCGCCGACGAATCCAAACTGCGATTCGATTCGACGGCGACGCCGGAGTTCGACCGCTGGCGCTGGGCGGACTATTGGACACCGGTGCGCGAAGTCGTTTATTTCAAGCGGCGGGTCTACGTGCGCGCCCTGCACGATCTCGGCAAGCTGATGTTTCCGCAAGGGCTGCCGCCATACCCCGACTGGTGGCCGGAAATCGAGGCGGCGGCCGCGCGTTGATGCACGCGCATTCGATTTTTTTAGAACGGCTTGACCACTGCCAGCAGCACGATGGCGATCAGCAGCAGTGACGGCACTTCGTTGAAGACGCGGTACCATTTGCCGCTGCGCGTGTTGCGATTCGCAGCGAAATCGCGCATCAATTGGTAGCAGAAGCAATGGTAGGCGATCACCAGCAGCACCAACACGAGTTTGATCCGCAACCACGGCATCGCGAGGTAGGCGGGCGCGGCCCACAGCATGGCCGCCCCCAGCACCACGGCGGCCAACGCACCAATGGTCATAATGCCGAACAGGCGGCGTTCCATGATACGGAAGCGCTCGATGCTGATCGTGTCGGTGGCGTCCGCGTGATAGACGTACAACCGCGGTAAATAGAACAGGCCGGCGAACCACGTGACCACCGCCATGATGTGAAATGCTTTGAGCCAGAGCATGCAGGTTCCTTCGATTCTGCATCGTATACCGTGGTGCGAAACCTGTCGCTTCGTGTAATGTCTGGCCGTCGGATAACGGCGCGCGGTCGGGGGTGCGGTGGCTTCACTCGGTAAACTGGTGGTGAGATCCCATACGCCGCGGCGTCAAGCGGTGCTCTTGGGCTCGGCCGTGGTGGGCGCCATCGTGATCTTGTATGCGGCGTTCGAAATCGGCCGCTACGACGCGGGTTTTCGCGTGGTCGATTCGGTGCGCGGCGCGTTGGCGGCGAGCTCGCGCATCCGCGACCTCGAAGCGGAAAATGAAAAGCAGCGCAATCAGCTGGAAGCCGCCGAGGTCGCGCGTCGCGTCGATCGCGAGGGCTACAAACAGGTCGAACGCAGCCTCGGCGACATGCAAAGTCAAATTGCGCGCTTGAATCAAGACCTGTCCTTCTACCGGGGTTTGGTGCAGCCGGACTCGATCACCCATGTCAAAGTTCAGCAGATGCAAATCGTGCCGGAAGCGACCGCCGGCCAGTTCCGCTTGAAGTTCGTGTTGATGCAGACCGGAAAGCCGGACAGCGTGGTGGCAGGCAGCACCATGATCACCATCGATGGCCTGTCGCGCGGCAAACCCTCGAGCATGGCTTTTGCCCAAGTTGCGCCTAACCGGCGCGTCAGCCTGGCATACTCTTTCCGCTACTTTGAGGATTACGACGAACCAATCCAATTGCCGCCAGGGTTCGAACCGACGCGTGTCGGCGTTGAGATTCACAGCGGCAAAGATAAAGACGCGAGTCACGGTTTCCGCCAGGCCTTCGTGTGGAAGGCGCAAGGAATGTCCGTGGAAACCGAGGCGGCAGGCCAGGCAGGGAAGGGTGAGGTGGATGTTCAAACAGAAACAGAATAAGAGCGTGAAAATCGACACGCTGATCGGCGCCGAGACGCGAATCAACGGCGACGTCGAATTTGCGGGCGGCCTGCATCTCGACGGCTACATCAACGGCAATGTCAAAAGCCAGCTCAAGGCCGGCGCGTTTTTGTCGGTCAGCGAACAGGGCTGCATCGACGGTTCGGTGGTTGCCGCACACATCGTTCTCAACGGCATCGTCAAAGGCGATATCGAGGAATGCGAACGGGTCGAACTGGGCCCTAAAGCGCGTGTTTTGGGCAATGTTCAGTACAGCATCATTGAAACTGCCGTGGGCGCCCAAATCAATGGGAAGTTGATCCATCGGACGAATTCGGGAGGCGGCGGAGGTGAACCCGGTCCCAAAGACAGTCCGGAACTTTGATTGGCGATGCGCCGGCAGGGTAGAATAGAGCAATGAGTGCAACAATCGAATCGATGCCTGCGGGCAATGAAGGCATGCCGCCCCCGCCGAACGTGCTGGTTTTCACCGATGCCGCGGCCGGCAAGGTCGGCGAGTTGATTCGCGAGGAAGCGAACCCCAACTTGAAGCTTCGCGTGTTTGTTTCCGGCGGCGGATGCTCGGGTTTTCAGTACGGCTTCACCTTCGATGAGAAGATCGAGGACGGCGATTTTTGCGTTGAGAATCGCGGTGTGCAATTGCTGGTCGATCCGATGAGCGCGCAGTACCTGATGGGCGCGGAAATCGACTACAAAGAGGATCTGCAGGGCGCGCAGTTCGTCATTCGCAACCCGAACGCGAAAACAACCTGCGGTTGCGGGTCTTCGTTCTCAGCCTAAGAATGTTGACGGCGTAGATGGGCGGCGGTCGTGTCGTGCCCGACGTGCTCGCCGCCGTCGATCTAGGTTCCAACAGCTTTCACATGGTCGTCGCCCGTCACTCGGACGGTGAGCTCATCATTCTCGATCGGCTGCGCGAAATGGTGCGTCTGGCCGCAGGCTTGGGTGACAGCGGCCGGCTCGACGACTCCGCGACCGAGCGCGCACTGCGCTGCCTGGAACGCTTCGGACAGCGCCTGCGCGCCATGCACGCCGACAGCGTGCGCGTGGTCGGCACCAATGCCCTGCGCCGCGCCAGGCGCAAGCGCTGGTTCCTGGAACGTGCGCGCGCGGCGCTCGGTCATCCAATCGAAATCATCTCCGGACTGGAAGAGGCGCGCTTGATCTACTCCGGCGTCGTGCACACGAGCCCGATGAGCCCGGACAAGCGGCTGGTGATCGACATCGGCGGCGGATCGACCGAAGTCGTGATCGGCGAAGGTTTCAATCCGCTGTTGCTCGAAAGCCTGTCGGTGGGCTGCGTCGGCCTGAGCGCACTCTATTTCGATGACGGCAAGATCTCGGAGAAGCGCTTCGAGCGCGCGCGCACGGCCGTGAGGCTGGAACTCGAGCCCATCCAAGAGGCGTACCGCAAGCTCGGGTGGCTGCAGGCATTCGGCAGCTCCGGCACGGTGCGCGTCATCGGCGACGTGTTGCGCCACCTCTATCCGGAATCGCCGCGCATCACTCTCGACAATCTGCGCGGGCTCGCGGATCGGGTGGTGGCCGCGGGTCATGTCGATGAACTCGATCTCGAAGATGTGGACGCCGAGCGCGCGCCGGTGTTCCCGGCGGGGCTGGCGATTCTCCTCGAGATCGCCGAGAACTTCAGCATCGACCGCGTGCGCGTCGCCGAAGGCGCGATGCGCGAAGGATTGCTGTACGACCTCATGGGGCGCTTCACCGACGAGGATGCGCGCGTGCGCAGCGTGCGCGGCATGGAGAAGCGTTACCACGTCGACGGCGCGCAGGCGGATCGCGTCGAAGCAACCGCGGTCGCGCTGCTCGAGCAGGTCGAGTCGGAATGGGGATTGGAGGATCCGCTGGCCGAGTCGGTGCTGCGCTGGGCGGCGCGGCTGCATGAGACCGGGCTCGATATCGCGCATTCCAAGTACCAACGGCACAGCGCCTACCTGCTGCAGCATGCCGACATGCCGGGCTTTCCGCGCGAAGAGCAATTGTTGCTGTCCGCCCTGGTCGGCGGCCATCGCCGCCAATTGTCCGCCGAATCCCTGGAAGATCTGCTGCCGCCGTGGGATCGGCTGGCGGAGTTTCTGATCGTGTTGTTGCGGCTCGCGGTGCTGTTGCACCGGGGGCGAAGTCCTCAGCCGCTGGCGGATGTGCAGCTCAGCGTCAAGGGCCGCACCGTGAACATGAAGCTGCCGCCGGGCTGGATGAAGGAACATCCGCTGACGCTGGAAGATTTGGAACAAGAGCGGCAATACTTGAAGGAAGCCGGATTTCGGCTGAACATCGGCTGAGGCTTTAGCCGTCGGTGAGCGGGATCCGTTCGTCGTACAGACTCACGAGGCGCGCTTGCGCGGAGTTGGTCTCGCTGCCGAAAGTTCGCGCGTAGTGGCCGGCGGAATTGAGAACCCATGCCTGCACATCGTCGGCCATGTACAACTTGAGGTCCTCGGCGACGCGCGCCTTGAACTCGGGCGCCTCCACCGGAAACGCGACCTCGATGCGGCGGAACAGATTGCGGTCCATCCAATCGGCGCTGCCGCAGTAAATCTCGCGCTCGCCGGCGTTCTCGAAATAGTAGACGCGCGAGTGTTCGAGGAAGCGCCCGACGATGGAGCGCACCTGGATGCGATCGGAAACCCCGGGCACGCCCGGACGCAGGCAACATACCCCGCGCACCACGAGATCGACGTCGACGCCGGCGCGCGATGCGCGATATAGCGCCTGGATGATGGTGGGCTCGGTGAGCGAATTCAGTTTGGCGATGATGCGGGCCGGCTTGCCTTCCCGCGCATGGAAACTTTCGCGTTTGATCTTGTCGAGCAGCGCTTCATGCAGGCCGAACGGCGCTTGTAGGAGCTTGCGCAGCCGCGGCACGCGCGTAAGCCCTGTCAACTGCAGAAAAATCTCGTGGATGTCTTCACCGATCGATTCATCGGCGGTCAGCAGGCCGTAGTCGGTGTACAGCCGTGCGGTTTTTGGATGGTAGTTGCCGGTTCCCAAGTGGCAGTAGCGGCGCAGGCCCTTCTCCTCGCGCCGCACCACCATCACGAGTTTGGCGTGCGTCTTGAAACCGAACACGCCGTACATGACGTGCGCACCGGCTTCCTGCAGCTTGGTCGCAAGTTCGATGTTGGCTTCTTCATCGAACCGGGCTCGCAGTTCGATGATGACGGTGACGTCCTTGCCGGCCTGCGCGGCTTCGGCCAACGCGCCGACGATGGTCGAATCGCTGCCGGCACGATACAAGGTCTGCTTGATGGCGAGCACCTGAGGGTCGCTCGCCGCCTGCTTGATGAAATCGGTGATGGGACCAAATCCTTGAAACGGATGATGCAGCAGCACATCGCCGCCGCGCAGGGTCGTGAAAAGATCGGTGCCCATGCGCAGCCGCTCCGGGATGCTCGCCGCGAACGGCGCATACTTGAGTTCGGTGCGATCCACCAGATCGTATACCGCCATCAGTCGGTTCAGATTCACCGGCCCGGATACTCTGTAGAGGTCCTCCGCGCTCAGGTTAAATTGCGCCAGCAGGTAGCTGAGAATCTCTTCCGGGCAGTCGTGGGCGGTTTCGAGCCGCACCGCATCGCCGAAGCGGCGCGAGGCGAGCTCGCCTTCGACGGCGCGCAACAAGTCGTCGACTTCCTCTTGCTCGACGAACAGATCGCTGTTGCGTGTGACGCGGAATTGATAGCAGCCGCGCACGTGCATGCCGGCGAACAGCTTGGAGACGAAAGCCTCGACAATCGTGCCCAGGAATATGAAATTGCGGCTGCCAAGCTCATCGGGCAGGCGAATCAGGCGCGGCAAGGAGCGCGGCGCCTGGACCACCGCGAGACCGCTGTTGCGGCCGAAGCCATCCTCGCCCGCGACGACCACCGCGAAATTCAAGCTCTTGTTGAGGATTTGCGGGAATGGCCGCGCCGGGTCCAAGGCCAATGGACTCAACACCGGTTCGACCTCGCGCGTGAAGTAATCCGCGAGCCACTTGGCCTGCGCCTCGGTCCACATCTCGGGCGACACGAACACCACGCCCTTCTGCGCGAGTTCCGGCATCAGCACGTCGTTCAGCAATTGATACTGCTCGTTGACCAAGCGCACGGCCCGCTCGCGGATCGCCGTCAGCTGATCCGGCACCGACAGTCCGTCGGGCCCGCCCTGCACTGCGCCCGCCTCCAGCAGCTCTTTCAAGCTCGCGACCCGGATCTCGAAGAATTCGTCGAGGTTGGCGCAAGAAATGCACAAGAAGCGCACTCTTTCGAGCAGTGGTATGCGGCTGTCCTTGGCCTGTTCCAATACGCGCTGGTTGAACTCCAGAAACGACAGCTCGCGATTGATGAAAAGCTGCGGCGCCTGCAGGTCGGTGTCGTTCATCGTACTAAGTGTATCGATACACGCCGCCGAGAATTCGCGGGCCGACGGCGCCGGTGACGCTGGCGGCGCTCGAGGTCAAACCCTCGAGCGTGCGCCGCGCGAACCAAGCGAACGCAACCGCCTCGACGTAATCCGGATCGAGGCCGAGTGCAGTGGTGGTCGCGACCCGGTTGGGAGCGACCAAGCGTGCGATGGCCTTGAGCATGGCCGCGTTATGCGCGCCGCCGCCGCAAATGTACAGCGCCGCGCCGGGCGCGTGCCTGCGTACCTCGGCGGCGAGCGTCGCCGCGGTGAATTGTTGCAGCGTGGCCTGCACGTCCTCGGGCCGCCGCGGCTCGCGCCCCAGCTTTTGTTTGAGCCACGCCATGTTGAATAATTCGCGGCCGGTGCTCTTCGGCGGCGCCAGCGCAAAATACGCTTCGTCCAGCAGTTGCTCGAGCAGCGCAGCGTCGCATCGACCGGTGGCGGCCCACGCGCCGCCGGCGTCGTAGTCCCTGCCTTGCTGCGACGAGATCCACGCGTCGAGCAGGCGATTGGCCGGTCCGGTATCGAAGCCGGTGACCGTCGCGCCGCGTTGCAAGATGGTGATGTTGGCGATGCCGCCCAAGTTCACGATGACGCGATCCTCGCGCTCGCTGCGAAACTCTTGATCGTGAAACACCGGCAGGAGCGGCGCACCTTGGCCGCCGGCGGCGACGTCGCGGCGGCGAAAATCCGCCACCACGGTGATGCCGGTCATTTCGGTGAGGGTGTTGGGATCGCCGATCTGCCAGGTGAAAGGCGCCGCCAAATCCGGGCGATGGCGCAATGTCTGGCCGTGGCTGCCGATCGCCGTCACTTGGCCGGCGCCGATCCCGGCGTCGCGCAGCAACGCGCGAGCAGCCGCCGCAAAGGCACGCGCCAATTCCACATCGATCTGGCCGATCTCATCGAGAGCCACGTTATCCGGAGAGTCCAAGATGGCTGCGATGCGCGCTTTGAGCGCGGGGTCGAAATGGGTGGCGCTGGTCGCGAGAGTGCGCAACGGCGAGGCATCGAAGTCGACCAGGGCTGCGTCGATTGCATCCATGCTGGTTCCGGACATCAAGCCGAGATAAAAGCCCATTGCAGCCTGGACTAATCGCGCAGGGTCAGTCGATCGAGAGAGTCCGCATCGCTGAGCACGGAGGAGACGCTGAACATGCTGGCCGAGGGCGGCGCCAACGGCGTGCCATCGGCCAGCGGGCCAACGGCGCGCAAAACCGCTGCGGCGGGAGCCGGCGGCGGAGCTAAGTTCGCGAGCAGAGGCGCGGTCGTGACGCGAAATTTCTTCAGCAGCTCGGCAGACAGCGGTTCGGCACCCGCCAGATGCACGGTTTGCGGATTCTTATGCA
>Ga0302320_10025057_pt1 | contig 11612 bp, 10 predicted proteins | sample Bog_T0_3_FD_202130 | JGI IMG/M metagenome (GOLD analysis project Ga0302320, IMG submission 202130) | Peat permafrost microbial communities from Stordalen Mire near Abisko, Sweden - Bog_T0_3 | ecosystem: Environmental > Terrestrial > Soil > Wetlands > Peat | place: Sweden: Abisko, Stordalen Mire... | reverse complement strand
CAGTCCGGCTTCGTGCTCATCCGCGAACGCCAGGTCGGCATCGTGATCAAACGCTTCGCCGCCAAGTCGCTGCCGCCGGGACACCTTCTCGCGCTCGAAGGCGAGGCGGGGTTTCAGGCGGACACGCTCGCACCGGGATTGCATTCCGGCTATTGGCCATGGCAATACCGCATCATCAAAGTGCCGGTCACCGTCGTGGACCAAGGCGAGATCGCCTTGGTCATGGCGGCAGATGGCGCGGCGATGCCGTCGGAGCACATCCTCGGCAAGCGCGTGGAGTGCGACAACTTCCAGGATGCTCGGAAGTTCCTGCTCTACGGCGGTGAGAAAGGCAGGCAGCTCGGCATTCTCACCGGCGGCACATACCGGATCAACACGGCGCTGTTCACGGTCATCACGTCGGCGACAGCGCATGAACACGGCATGCTGCCGGAGCAACTGCTCCTGCATCGCGTCGAGTCAGACATGGTCGGCATTGTCACCGCGCTGGATGGCCAGCCCATCGCGGCGGGTGAGATCGCGGGGCAATCCATCACTGGACACGACAGTTTCCAGAATGCACAGGCGTTTTTGGATGGCGGCGGCAGCCGTGGTTTGCAGGAGCAAATCATTTTGTCCGGCACGTGGAACTTGAATCCGTGGTTCGTGCAAGTGGAGCAGGTGCCGATGGTGCAGATTCCCATCGGTTACGTCGGGGTGGTCATCTCGTTCGTCGGCAAGGCGCACGAGGACGTCAGCGGTCTGGACTTCAAGCACGGCGACCTGGTGAATGCCGGTCACAAAGGTGTTTGGGTCACGCCGCTGTATCCGGGCAAGCATCCGTTGAATACGCGGGTAATGAAAGTTGAACTCGTGCCGACCACGAATATCGTGTTGAACTGGGCGAACCGCACCGAGGCGCATAATTACGACTCGAAATTGCAATCGATTACTGTGCGCTCGAAGGATGGATTCGCGTTCAATCTGGATGTGTCTCAGATCATCCACGTCGGCGCGCTCGACGCGCCGAAGGTGATCAGTCGCGTGGGTTCGATGCAAAACCTGGTGGACCATGTGCTGCAGCCGATTGTCGGAAATTATTTCCGCAATTCGGCGCAGGACTTCACGGTGCTCGACTTCCTGAGCGCGCGTAGTGCCCGGCAGATCGATGCCGCAGAACACATCCGCACCGCGCTCGGTGCGTATGACGTGCAGGCGATTGATACGCTGATTGGCGATATCAATCCGCCGGCGGAACTGATGACGACGCAGACCGATCGCAAGATCGCCGAAGAGCAGCGGAAGACATACGAGACGCAACGCGCGGCGCAGGAGCAGCGCCAGCAACTCGTGCGTCAGACGTCGCTCGCGGACATCCAGCAGCAAGTCGTCGGCGCGGAGCAAGGCGTGAACATCGCCGAGTTGAAGGCGAACGCCAGTGTGAAGCACGCGACCGGCGAAGCGGAGGCGATCCGCCTCCGTGCGCTAGGTGAGGCCGAAGCGATCCGCGCGACCGGTGATGCAAAAGCGCAGGCGTATCGCGCGGGCGTCGAGTCCATCGGCGTGCAGGGCTACACGGTCATGCAACTGATGCAGATCGTCGGTGAACGCAACGTGCGCATCGTGCCGGACGTGGCGGTGAATGGCACCGGTGCCAGTAACGGCCTGGTGGATGGACTGCTTGGCGTCATGCTGCGCAGCCAGAACACCGGCCAGAAATCGGCCGAAAAAAACTGAGCCGAAATTGAAAGATGAGAACAGAGGAGCACGTCGGCAACGGCGTGCTCCTTCTTGTTTCAGTGTGATGATTTTTCTCCACGGGTGTCATTTCCATTTTCCCGTCGGGATCACAAGCTTTTCAAGCTCGATGGCCCATTGGCGGCAGAGCCAGAGCGGTAAATACCCAAACACGCCAAAGGAGCAGTCAATCAACCGCCACCAAACAGGTATTCCGCGCAGTGCTCCAAAGACGAACGCATAGGGAATCACGAGAGCGCAGGCAATCAAGCCAAAGTCGAACAGCCAGCGGTTCCGGACGGGATCACGCAATGCGCCAATGAAAACAATCGCGATGACAAAATGTCCAAACGCTAGCCAGTCCGTTCCGTAAAATAGAAATGGATATTGCCCCTGTGTCTGTGTCAGGGCGTCGCGCACGCGCACGAGCCATTGCGATAGAACCGTCGGCTCGTTTGCGTTACCTAACCAGTTCGCCAAAAGATTAAGTTCGCTGGAAAGAGGAATTGCGGTAGCCCCGCTGACGGCGAGGCCGAAAATAAAAATGCAGGTCAGCCATTTAATGCGGCGAAGGAGAAGTGATTCACGATTCATGGGTGGTTGTTTGGATTGGCTGGGTGTTCTTATATTTTGGAAAGATTTGAGTGCAGACGAATAGCAATATTGCGACGGAGGATTTTCCAGACAGAAAGCAGATAATGCCAGCGATTACCAAGCAGAGCCAAATTCCAAACTGTAAATGAGGATTGGCCACAATAATCGTTTCGCGATGCTTCCGCCAAAAAAACAGCGAGCGGATGGGCGCGATCATCAGGAGCAGGCCCATGCCAATCTGTAACGCCAGAAAAATCAGGGCGAACTTTGGAATTGAGCCGCCTGTCTGGATATGAACATTTTCAGCCGGCATCCGAGTGAGGTTGAATAGAATGGCGGCCTCCCCGAGGTATGGGGCATCGGCCGCGTTGGAAAGCAACCTGGGAAACAATCGTATGCCATTCGGCAGAGGCCAGGAAGTGACTAGCATCTCAGCCGTGAGCGGATAGGCGTGTTCAAAGTGACCATTAGCGCGCGCCGCGCCAACCCCGAATGCGCAGGCGGCGCATCCAAAACCTCCTAAAACGGGCCCGGCATCTACGTCGCAATCCCAGTTGTTGCCGGGCAAATCATTTGGAAACTCCCGGAATCCAGCACAACCCCAGCTTTCCTGCCAAAAATAATGCGAGTATGACGCATACCATTTTTGCGCTTGTTCAGGCCAGATACCCGGAGAGAACAACGAGACATAGGAATTGCCGCAACCGCGAGATGGGGTAAGCGGTCGTCCTAACACGGCGCTGGCAAAATAGGGAACCAGTCCCCGCGAATCCAACGCTTCAGTTTGAAACCCTCGTATCGCACGGTTGACGAAGGTTGAATGATCCGTTCCCAAAACCTGATCAGCCTTGTGAATCATGGCGATCGCGGTCAGCACGTCGCCGGGATAACACTCGCCTGGATAATCATCGAGCCAGCCGTGCCGGCTGGCGTCAAGTTCGGCGGCCAAACTATCGGCCTGGTCTTTTAACATCGGCAGATACTGCTTTTCCCCGGTGAGCCTGGCATGGCTGGTGAGCGCAGAAATGACCAGCATCCGGTAAAAGACATTTTCAGTTTTTAGATAATTTTGGCCCCAATGAATTTTGACCCAGTTCGCCTGCGCTGGATCAATGACCAGACTGGTCGCGGCTTCGATGGCACCTTTGGCATAAACATTGGGCGCCACCGAACTCACCGAATGGTCCTTTTCCCATGCGTCTTGCAGTGATTCGGTTGCCCAGAGGTAAAATACCGATCCGAACAGCGGCCATTCCGTTCCCGAAATGTTGCTGGTGGAGAGTTCGACCGCACGCTTCGAATCGAGCCGCGTTCTAGCCCATCGTTCATACTTTGGAGACAAGACCTGATGAAATTCCCATGCTGATCGAGGGATGCCTGCGGACCGAATGTTTGCATCTGATAAATCGTGAACGACCGTCAATCCCGGAATCAAAAAGAAGAACAGTGAAACCAGAATGATGGCAGCGGCGTTAAAATATCGGCAGATGCTGGTGACACTCCATCGATTAAAATTCGTCTGATTTGTCTTCATGAATTAATCTGGAATGCGCATCACCTTCTGGAATGGGATTGGTCATTTTGACCCTGATCTTCCAGACAATCACCCCAATGTGCGAGAAAGAATTTTTTCTCGGTGGGCAGAAAGGTGTCTGCCCGGCCGACCAGCGGACGCAGCGCTGTGCTCATTTGCAGCACGACCAGAACAAAGATGACCGTCCAGGTTTTCAGCCCGGCCCCGCTGCGGGCATTTGTCTGGCGAAAGCCGGCATCCAGAAACCGCAGGCCGAAAGCCGTGGCCACGAACCAAAACATCAAATGCAAAAAGCCCATCCACAATACTGAGTTGGTCGATTGCGAAAACAGCCAGGCCACTGGCGCGAAACCAATGAGCAATACCGTCATCAGGAGCAACAGCCCCGCAACAAGTCCAAAAATTTCACCAAGTCGTGCCGTTGAGCCGCTCAATCCGGCAAATATGTAGAGGCTCGGCAGGCAGATCAGCGCCGAGATGAGCAGTCCGCCGGTAAATTTTATGGGCGCAGCCCACCATTGTTCGGCCCCGGAAAATGAACCGATGATGAGGCCGTAAACCAAGCCGCAAATCAGGCTGGCAAGCAACATTCCGCCGATGAGCCTGCCGGCTCCGGGCTGGCGCAGCTGGAACAGCAGCCGGCGCGGCTGGCGTAAAACGGCTTCAATGACACCGATGATGTTTTTGATCGGGATACGCTCTGCCGGGTCATCGCCCAAGGCACGCGGCCCATTGATCACCGGCGGGATTTGCGGTGGCGGTGGCGGAACACTTTGCGGAGGCTGATTGATTTCATTCATAATGTTTTTTGGTTGATGATTCAGTTGCTGTGAAAAATTTGCAGGAGCGACCGAAAAACGGCCTCGAAAAAGTTCCCGCGCAAAGCCGATTCTCTAAAAAACTCAACCGGCAGCGTGGGTGAGCCAATGAACGGGCGCAGAATCCAGGTGAGCTGGCTCCCAAAAAACAGATTGCCCGCCAGCCAGGCGAACAGGACGCGCCGGGCAATCGCCCGGCTGCCGCCGAGCCGGGAGAGCAGCTGGAACAGACGCACATTTCCCGTGATTCCGGCCAGCGCGATGACCATCACATGGGTCAGTAAAATGAAGTTGTAGGTTGTTCCTGAAATATTTTTGGCCGCCATGGCGGGCGCGTTCCAAACCATGAAGGCGATCAGCGGGCTGAATGCGCCCATTATGGCCGACGAAATGGTAAAACTCATCAGCACCGCTCGTAGCGTTTGTTGGAGCGTGAGGTTCAATCCCAGCAGCGGCGCGAGCATAGCATTCAACAAAGCGTTGCCTAAAGTGGTCAGCAGGATGATGAGCGGAAATTTGATGGCGACAAACAATGCCTGTTCGGGCGATCGCCACCAGCCCATCGCCGCACCATAACATCCAGAGCCAATCAAAATGACGCCCAATTCACGCGCCAATCGCAGTGCATCGACTCCGTGCAACCAGTCATGCATCGACTCCGCCTCACCACGCAGCAGGGAGGCGATTCCGGTAGAATCCGATTTCAGTTCTTGGTCGAGCGCGTGCATCTAAATTCTTCCATTGGTTTGGCATTTGCAGTTTTTACATGTTCCAGCACAAAAAACTGCCAGCCGATTTTCATGCAAGGTGCGGCCATCAATGCCAGCGCAACTCCAAACAACTCCCAATTGAACCGTTCTGGCAGGACCGCACGAATCGAATCCAGTCCCCGATGCGCGGCCGCGATGGCATCCGCCATAAAAACATAAAGCGCGAGCATGACCCCGGCAAAATTCAGAATCCACACGCGCAAGTCGGACAACACCGGTTGGTGAATTTGTTCGAATTGACTGGCAAGGGTGCCCCAGAAAATCATCAGCGCTGAAATCAAAACCGGTGCAATCACGGGCCCCCACCACGGCATCGGCAGCAGAAAAAGAACGTCCCAATCCAGCAACGAATGCGGCCAGCCGCAGATGATTTTCAGGAAGACATAATAGAAAATATCCCACACGCCAAACGCGAGGACGGCATAGCCCAGCCGCGCCCGCCACGTCCGTCCCGCCAGAAGGCCAGCCGCGAACAGCATTATGAGCGTGGCAAATTCGCGCGGCAGTTCCACCATCGCAAATCCTCCGATGACCGGAAAAGGCTCCGGTTGATACGGATCAATCCGGTTAATCATCGAGCGCAGGTAAAAGACCACCGCCGACTCCACCCATGCCATGGCGACGGCAAAGACCACAATGACCCACCAGCGATCCCAATCCGACTGTTTATTCTCAGATTTCATTTCGCGAGTTGAAATTGCCCAGCATGAGATTTTGCCCATTGTGCAGGAACTCCGGACGGTTTTGGCTGTTTTTGGAGCGAACGGATGAAGCGCATCATCTGCCGTGTGATTTCCGAATAAAATTCGCTGCGCGATCCGCCAATGGCTTTCAAACATGGGGCGTGGCTCAACCAAAGCACCGTTCCCGCGGCGTAACCGCATAGGAGAAATTGGACCCGCCATAGCCATCCGCGCAATTCCGGCCGGGGCACTCCGTCGGCAATCAGGCGATCACGTTGAAATGCCACGTGCCCCGCCTCATCGCGCAAAATCAATTCGCACATGGCCGCCAGCGGCCCATCCGGTGAATGATTCCGCAACATCCGGTAATAACCCGTGCTGACCAGTTCAGTCAGCGTCAACACCTGCAATTCAAAGCGCACACCCAAGGCCCGGCGGCAGAGGCAAAATGCCGTAAAACTCCAGTGCGACGTGATGATACGACCACCGAATCGTCGCACTGCACAGCCGAGCAACCGCGCGTGTTCGGCTTCTTCAGCGAACCACAAGTCCACGATCTGCCGCAACTCCCCGGTGCGGCTGCGAAATGTTTCCCGGTTAAACGCTATGAGCGATGCCGGCCCGCCGCCGTCACCGAGACGAAATTGTTCGACGGACCGAAGCATGGGCGCGAGCACGCCGGGCGAAATATTGACCGGTGCGAACCAGTCCGGCTCCGGGCGGTTCTGCCGGTTGCGCGCGAAATGGTCAATCCATTTGGTGTAGTTCATAATTATCCTTGGGTTGCGCTGATAAAAAAGCGGCGGTGGCAAATTCGCGGAGACGCTGCTCAATGCCGGAAATGATGGAATCGGGTGTCGAAGTGCCCGCCGTGATGCCGACTGTATCATCCGCGTTGAACCAGTTCGGGAGCAGGTCATCCGCCGTCTGGACATGATGCGCGCGCTCACAGAACTGCGAGCAGGTCTTGATCAGTTCATGGGTGTTGTTGCTGTGTGTGCCCCCAATGACAACAACCACATCACACTGTTTGGCAAGCTCAGCGGCGGCATGTTGCCGTTGCTTGGTTGGCTGGCAGACCGTGTCCATGAACCGCACCTCCGACTTCGGAAACCGTTCGCGCAGCGCTTGCACCAACCGTCGGACTTTCTCAATCGGTTGCGTAGTTTGCGCCATCACCCCAAAGCGTTCTCGTTCCTTCAAATTGGCCACTTCGCTCTCGTCCAGCACCACATCGAACCGAGCCAAATCCTCCGTCATGCCGCGCACTTCAACATGATCGCGCTTGCCTATGATGATCGGGTGAAACCCATCGCTTACCAACGTGCTCAAGCTGCGGTGGGCTAGATGGACCAGCGGACACGTCGCCTCGATCACTTGCAAGCCGCGGTGACGAGTTTCGGCCAGCTTGCGGTTCGAGGCGCCATGCGCGGTGATCATCACCCGCGCCGTGGCCACCGATCCGGCATCGTTTTGAAATTGAACGCCCTCTGATCGCAGCCGGGCCAGGACGGTTTCGTTGTGAACCAAGTCACCCAAGACGGTCAGTGGCTGGTTGGTTGCCTCCTGCAAAGCCAGTGCGATGGCATCGCGAACGCCAAAGCACATACCCAGATGTTCCGCGCGAAGAATTTTCATAAATTTTACTTTGTGCTACAAAGTGTATGACTACGGAGGTGGAATTCTGTTCAAAGAATTATTTTATTTGGATCTGCTCTGCCGGACGATCTGGTCCAGCAGGTCAATGTATTGGGCGAAGGCTTTGCGGCCCGCCGCCGTAAGCGCACATGAGGTCAGCGGGCGGTTGTTCTGGTAAGATTTGGCCACGGACACAAAGCCTTCCTGCTGCAATGTGCGGATGTGCGTGGTGAGGTTGCCGTCGGTCATGTCCAGCAGGTCACGCAGCTCTGTGAAGGTGAGTTCGGGTGCGGCGGCCAGCGCGGACATGATGGCCAGCCGCCCCTTCTCGTGGATCACACGGTTGAGTTGGGGGAAAAGGTCCGGGTTCACGCGGTGGGTGTTTTCTGCTCCGTAAAGTGGAGATAAATGCCGTAGGCAAGGTGAAGGCCGCCAAAGATTCCCCCCATCAGTAGATTCGGTTGCATTTGATCCACCCACTGTGCCCCTAAGCTCAGGGAGCTGAGGAGAGCACAACCAACGATTATGAAAATCCAGCCCAGCCAGCGAATGCCCCGAGGCATAAAAAAGCCAGCCGCATGGACCGCGCAGCCATAAAACAGCACCCAGAGGATGACTAATAAATGTTGAAGCCCCTCACCCCCGGAACCGGAGCTGAAAGCCAGGATGAGGCAAGCCATCACCAGACCGACAAAGAAGGCCGGCAATAAAGCCTGACAAACGCGGCGGGTGGGCGGCGACCAGAATGGTTCGGAATCCTTCAATGCCTGACGGCGCATCAGCAGCAAGGCGCCGGCCAGTGAAATGACGGCTGTGACCAGCCATAGGCAGACAAATCCTCGGTTGCTTTCGTTCCGGCAAAGCCAGCCTGTCAGCCCGGCGGCAATGCCGATGATGCCGGCTAGGATCATGATGGGTGCCAGCGCCCGGCGGTAAAGCGCGGAACGCTCCATCAAGGTGCGGATGGTCTGGAGATTATCAACGGCCCATTTGGTTTCCATATAAACACTTTGCATTGCAAAGCATTTATTGCAAGCGGAAAAATGAGGCCGCTGATGTGACTTGGTGAACGGACTGCTCGGCACCATGCAGCGCAGGCATAAGGACGGTTAAAAATCGGCCGAAAATCTGAGCCGGAATTGAAAAGAGATAACAGAGGAGCACGTCGGCAACGGCGTGCTCCTTCTTTTTATAGGCTTAGCGAACTGACTTTTCGATATAGCCCTTTTTTAACTTCTCATTGATCAAGTGGGTGGCTTCCTGCTTTGCCTTTGAGTCATCGGCAAACTTCTTTGCCTGTGACTGACCTGCGGTTCCAATCCGGCCAAAACGAACCGTAAATGAATTGCCGGACAATGAAATTTCCCAAAACTTTTGCGACGAACCGCCAACGAATTCAAAGAGACGAACCGAGATCTGCCCCGCGCCTCTTGCTGTCGAGGGCTCTGGCGGAGATGGCGGACTGGATTTGAGCGACGGCTCGGATGGCGTGACGAGGATTTCCTTTGCCGGTGAAGGGACAATTGGATCAGAGATATTCTCTGGTTCCACGTCTTGTGTGATCTCTTCGGGAACTTCCTGGCCGAGTAGCATTTTTTCAATCCGACCGAGCACATCATCCGGGTTGTGACACCAATCTTTTGTCAGCACCAGCGTAAATCGCCAGCCGAACGCGCGCAGGATGGAAGGCTGCATCAGGTAGCGGTCCAACAGATTCGGATTCGCGTAATGGCCGTCCGTATCCACCAAGATACCGAGTTGATACAGGCTGTCCGAGTTGTTACGGACGGCCAGATCGCAGCGAAATTTCGACTGGCCGACATTTAGATCCACCGCATAGCCGCGCTCGCGAAGCGCTGCTGCCAGCTTTTCGACCACGGCGTCGCCTTTGCTCAGCGGTGCGAGCGCTTTGCGGCTGAGTGGATTCAAATTCTCCAAAACCCGCCGCGCAGTGCCTTCGTCGCCCTTCGACACGGCCTCGGCGTAGTGCAGGAAGTTTTTCAGGCTGTTCGCGCCATCGTTGTAATCGTTGGTGATATCGTGATGCCGGATGGAACTCACGATCGCCATATGATGCTTCGCTCGGGAGAAGATAACGTTTAGCCGCTTTTCACCGCCGCGCTGATTGATCGGGCCGAAGTTCATCAGCATCCGCCCATTGGTGTCGTGGCCATAGCAGACGCTCATGATGATGATGTCGCGCTCGTCGCCCTGAACATTTTCCAGATTCTTAACGAACAGACCGCAGAAGATATCATTCTCCTCGCGCACATACTCGGCCTCCAGTAGTGCGGCAAAAGCAGCGTCCTCCTCGGCCAGTTGGCTCAATGCACTTTCAAGTTCGCCCTGCTGCGCCTCGGAGAAGGCGACCAGGCCGATGCTCAACTTCGTATCGCGCTGGAGAATATTGCGGACGAGCTGTGCGATGTAGGCGGCTTCGTTCGCGTTGCGGCGCTCCTCATAAAGGCCGTTCTCCATGAAGTGAAAACTGATGCTGCGGGCAAGCAGCGCGTCAACGTTCGCCGCCCCTTGTTCGTTTTCCGTGACGATCAATTCAGGCCGGTCGGCAATGGCACGCTGGCGGTCGGGAATGGTGTAAAGATTGCCGCTGTAGAAGGCCGCGTTGGAAAAGCTGATGAGCGATTCATAGCGGCTGCGGTAATGCCATGCCAGCAGCGTGGAAGGAAGATTCTGTGCCGATTGGGTTAAAAAACTGTCGGAATCCAGATCCACCTCAACGCGCTCACCCTCCTCCTCGACAACGACACTTTCGTCCTCGGTGCGGGCGCTGGCAAAAAACGTGGTCGGTGGCAGCTGCATCTCATCGCCCACCACGATGGCCTGATGGGAGCGATAGATTGCCGGGATGGATTCCTCCAGCGGAATCTGGCTGGCCTCGTCGAAGATGACCACATCGAACAAATCGGGATCGAGCGGGAGCGTGTCCGAAACGCTGAGCGGGCTCATCAGCCAGATCGGCTTCAAATCCTGGATGACCTGCCCGGTGTCGCCGGCGGCAAGATCACGGATGGATTTATAACGCATTGATTTGCCGAACTCGTGTTCGAGGTCGCGTCGGCCGGCGGCATAGGATTTCTTGAACACTTTCTGTTCCGGCTGCAATTGCGAGGCGGGCAACGACGAAATGTTGACGTGTTCCAGAAATTTTTGCCGCACCGCCATCCGCAGGCAACGGGCATTCAATCCGAGCCAGTCGCGATAATGCTTTTCCAACTGCTCCATCTTGCGCGCCAGCGTGCGTCCTTCGAAACGGTTCACCGCCCGGTCATCGCGGTAAACACCGTTCAGGCTCTTGTGCCCCACGGCGGCCTCGAATTCATCCAGCGGCACGGGCGCATGCCGCAGAGCATGAGAAAACAGTTCTGGCAACTCGGTCAGATCGGCCAGAATGGGCGATAGCTCGGCGAGCGTGCCTGTCTGCTCACGCAGTTTCCCCAGCACTTCGGCCAATTCGGGGAAATCAAACTGTTCGTGCTCGGCGAGCAATGAACGAAGAGTCGCGTCGAGTTCGCCGAACTGCTTCTGAATGCCGACAAGATTTTCGATCAATGATCCAGCGTCAGCGGATTTGCCCAGCAGGCCGAGCAACGCCTTGACCGACGGGTGTGACCGACTTGGGTCGGACTTCATCGCCATGACCTGCGCCTGAAAGGCCGGCACATCCTCTACACGCCAATCGGCCGCCGCCCGGACGCGCAAGGTTTCCCATGCGGCGAGTGCCTTATGCCGGGCGGACTGATCGCTGACGTGACTTCATTTTTTCGGGCCACCTGATGTGTTAGTCTGGGACGCAAGAAAGGACCAGACGAATGAAAGGCAAACGATACAAGACGGAAGA
>Ga0302320_10025056_pt1 | contig 11612 bp, 4 predicted proteins | sample Bog_T0_3_FD_202130 | JGI IMG/M metagenome (GOLD analysis project Ga0302320, IMG submission 202130) | Peat permafrost microbial communities from Stordalen Mire near Abisko, Sweden - Bog_T0_3 | ecosystem: Environmental > Terrestrial > Soil > Wetlands > Peat | place: Sweden: Abisko, Stordalen Mire... | reverse complement strand
TCCTTCTCGCCTTTAACCCGCGTATAAATAAGATCCTTCCTGTGCAGGCGAAAGCGGACAATGAGTTGATGGGGTAGATAAAGTGATGGAAGCTCAGTCAAAAGAGAAGATCTAAGTTCGTTCTTAACGCTTGGAAGCCCATTCCCACTATGCTTTTGAGCACAAATAGAAACTACTTGTACCAGATCCGTATCCTGAGTCCTTACTTTGTTGAAAGTAAACAGAAACGAAGTCCAATCTATCTACCAATCTTTCTGGCATGATTCTCCCTTTCCCTTTACAATAAAACATAAAATGAGGAAGATATTATGTGCTCAGAGAGTTCTAGATGCAAGGATTCAAAGCAAGAAAATAGCAGTAAAGAAAGTGGGGTAAAACATGCGCTAGTGGTAACTATTTCTAGAGATCGCAGTAATGGCTAGATGAAGAAGAGACGATTTCCGAAGAGTCGACTCGGTAACCCAACGGTCATATCGTAAGCGCTCCGGTAACTTTTCGAACGTCCAAAATCTTTACCAGAATTCCTATTAAGTTGAGTTTAAATATAATAATTATTTAAAAGCTCCCTTCATTTCAAAAAACCAATTGGGACTGGCGATAACTCCATATAATTAACTGTTTAACGATATATCTGACTGTGACAGGTTGCACAACATTTTGACAATTAACTTAATCCGACCTGTTGAATTGCTTAATGGTTAAGTATTTTGGATATTTTCTATTTCTCCTTTTTATTTAACTACGTGGCATCTTGCTCTTATCAGGGCGCTAAGCAGAATATTCCAGAGATTTTATTTGGATAAAGCCGCAGCGACATGTAGCGAAAAGGCGCCTCCAGTCCGCGCTGTCGCTGGAGATAAGTTTGAATGATGAATGAGAGGGCGCCTCATTTTGAGAAATATAAGGGTTCTCCGCAAGGGGAGGGGCTTCTTCCACTCTACTGTGATTATAATACATTTATTCTATTCATAAAGTCTAACTCCAAACTTTTAATTAAACTGTTGTAAAGAGAGAAGAAACAATAAAGACTAGTGAGAAAGTGATCCTGGCTTGCTTGGTTGCCCGTGGTTTTTCCCTGGGGGTTTCCACGTTCTATTTTTTGTTCTTTATGTGATGTTCATCCACTATTCCTACTTAATTGTCTGTGATTTGCACCTTTGCTATCTTAAAGTTACCATTGTTCCAAGCACTACGAAAAATCCCCCATCTCTGATCTCTTAAGCCACGCGAGATCTTCTACTGAACTATCTGTTGATTTATCGTACTAATGAGCGAGCAGTAATGGTTCTAGTTTGACCTATTGCGTTTGTGAGTACGTACCTTGGGTGGGGCCTTGTTTTCCTGGCTGGCTCTCAACCTCCCTATTCCTTTTCTTGGCTAGAAGCGCCTACCTTTCGTGCTTGGAAGAACTAGGCTTAGAACCATATCGAAAGAAAGCACTGTTTTACTACGCGAAATCGACCCCGAACCAATTATGAGAATGAAGACGACGTACTGGTAAGCAGGATTTCCCTATCCCGTAGCTCAATAAAGAAGCCCCCTTTCTTAGCTGCTCGTCATTGTAGCAATCCGCCAAAGCCTGACTGACCAAAACATTGTCCATCCCCAAAATAAAGCTGTGGTTGATGCCGAAACAGTCCTTTTTCCAAATAAAAAAGCAGTAGGGCTGGTTTCGAAAGAAAGGAAAAGGCCGGAGGTTGGTGAGTAGTCTTTCTTCGAAGTAGTAGTAAAGCTGTCGATCGAATCACAGTGTTGGTTTCAGTTTCGTATTATTATACTATAGATACTATAGCAGAAAATCCGAAGCCTATCAATCTCTTACTTATCAGTAGTATAGCAAAGAGTAAAAAAGTGCTTTCGTTCTTGTGGTTGAATAAATAAGCCTATCTCTCTCTGAGAAGTTCAAAGTCTATCACTTGTACTTCTTTCTATTCCCGTCTCAACGTCAAAAGGAAAATCAGATCGAAATCAAGCTTCAGGTTGCAAGTGATCTTACTGAGCGGTCGCTTACGACACACAGGCTTCATCGGGTCATATCTTAAAATAATTTAGTATGCATCTTCAATCTTCCATTAGCCTTGAAAGTGAATAGCAGCACTGCGATCCACCATCCTTCTATACACATAAAAAAAACACTTTTCAAGATTTTGGCTTGGTCGAACGTTACTACACATGCCCGTGCATGCAAAGCTGTAGATTGTTATCAAAAAAATTGACGTGAGGGACTCTCTTCGGTCTCGGCTTTCAAATGGATCATGCTTCCAACTCGAAAGATCTGATCACAAGTATTTTAGTCTTTGCGGGTCTAAAAGTAGATCAACGTAGACATAGGTCTATCAAAGATGTTCAGCACCACCCGACTCGAGTACCTAAACGTTGATCATAGTCTGCTGCGAGACCACTGCCTGCGTATATGAAGAAAGAGCACACTCCTTTTTGACATCTGGTTCTTATAAGTTCAATATCGAGAAGGAGTAGAAAGAGTTCGCCGAAGATTGAATGAAAGAAGGAGCGATTTCTACCAGTTTGAGCTTGAGAACAACTGTTCTAGACCAACTGCAAGGGCGCGTTGCATGGGACTGGCTTCAAATCTCGAGCGGGGAAGGCAGAATTTGATCCGACTATTGCTGGCATTTTGGCTGAAGTTCAGTGGGGAACTTTACCCAGCCAGCGTCTTTGGTGCTTAGTTACTGAAAAGTAATGGTCAAAGATTTGAGGAACAGCATAACCACAGAAAAGATGTAGCAATTCTCTATAGGGCAGATCGAGGAATATGCTTTTATACTAAACTACTCCTCTCACAGATGAAGACTAGGGGATCAACCTCTTTCCGTACGGGCCATATTAGCAAGCGTGACGTGCCAGTGAGAGTTTAGGTCAAAGCATAAAGACTTTCTTCTTATTCTTGATTTTCTTCAAAGAAGTCGCTACTCGAAATCTTCTCAAGTTTCCAAATTGAATATTGCCGTTGTTGAAAACAAAAGCATGGAGTCTCACTATTCACAATATATCCAACCAACACAGGAAATAATATCTCCCATAGAGTAGTTGAAGTTACTATATATGATATGAGAGTGACTTTCTGATGGATTCTTTGCTTACATTCCTAGTCTACTTCATGAAGGAGTTGGGAAAAGAGCTAAGACTTCCTTTTACTCTCTAAGGCAAAGCTGAAGAAGGCGAGGAACATATTCTCAGGCATTTAGGTCAATCAAGATAGTTGTCCCTCAAAGAAATACCAGACTTTTGCTTGCGACTAGAGTGGTAGCTTTTCAACTCGAAAAAAAAGGCTAAGGGTCGCTCTTCCTATTTCAGTAGTGGGTGGCTAAGTCCAGTGCAAGAGGTTGAGTTGAATGCTTTGCATTGGTAAAGACTGACTTAAGAACTTATTTCGAATGTTCTTCTTACTATATAGAAACATATTTGAATCTAGTTATTAGTAAAGAATCGATTTATTTTCTCGTAGCTTATTGATTTGAAGGAAGTTTTATGTAGCTTATTTCAATTCATAAGCAAGTAGGCTCAAAGTAGTCTTTCTCACCAGCCGCCGCATAAGGTACATGCTTGTCCTCTTCATTTAGAACTGTTTCGATATCAGCTACTATGAAAGACCGGAGCTTACCCGCTCTAGCTTTAGATTTCCGCTTTTTTATTATAGGGGCACGATCAGCCTGGCACTACTTCTCCACTATCTTCACTACCTTTCTATTTCGAATCCTTTTAGCCGGGGCTCGAACGTACTACGGTAGAAGCGAACTCTTCTTACGACTCAGACTCATCTCCTGGGAATCGACCTATACGAATAAGACCCGTATCCATGATACGATTTCCAAATCTTCTACCCTCGTTCGTAGAATTTGAAGTAGGCTTTCTAGGCTTGTTTATTCACTCGCTGCTTCGTCTTTGACGCAATCAATCTCTTTTCCTCCCTACTCTGTCTACCCTCTTTTTTTTTATGAAATATTTACTCGCTTATCTGTTTATACTAGGACCAGAAAAATGTTGGTATTTAATTAATGCTAGGAGTATAGCCTTAGATAGATGAGGGATGGAATGCCTTTTGGATGCTCTAGGCCAGCAAGAATTCCTGAACTCATAGAATACGGAGTCGGAATTGTGTTTCAAAGCAAGTTTTGACCTCTAAATATGGACTGAAAAAGGCAATGTTTCGGTCTAACTTTTCTTTCTTTTTCTATGTATAGAACCCGAATTATCTTCGCTACAGCCTGAGCCAATAGTGGAATTATAAGCTGCTCTGCACTATAACGTGTGGTATTCACCGAAATCAAGCCAATTGGACATTCTAAAAAAGCCAAATTTAAGGAAGCAGAGTGGTAAGTTCCAACAGGAAGGAAAGGTCTCCTTAGCTTAGAAATCAAATCAAAACATGAGCGCTCCGGCGTGATACACTTCAGATGATTGAGGATCCGAAAAACCAATCACTCCTGAGTCTCGTCCTGCTTTCCATCTAAGAAATCCGGTGAAAATCGATAGGAAAATAAATATGAGGAAAGAAAAGATATCATATAAAGAAGTCAAGATCCAGTTCGACTACGACCCCGCTAACGCTAATCACAGGACTAGATGTGTAGCTTGCTTGGAAGATAGATGAAAGAAAGTCCGACTTTTATGTAGTTTTCTTTGAAAGCAAATGCGCCAGAATAAGTATAAGGAAATCCATAAACCTACCGTCTCTGTCTCAGTTTTGTTTGTTGTGTTTTCTCTTTTGCATCTTTGTCTTTACTTTTTTGATTCGAAGCGCCAGAAATTTCACTTCAATTTGATGTCTGCTAAGAAATGAGTATTATACGTAATATAAAGCTGACCATTTTTTTCATCCAAATTCAATATCGACGGACGGTATTTTTCATTTATAGAAAAAATTATTATTTTATCCGACACTTAGTTAGATTTTTTGATTTGAAACTCTCAAAATTGACCCAAGTGCTTGGAAAGAAAAAGAAAAAAAAAGGTATTCTGACGTTACCCATGGAAGGGCAACATGTTGAGAGAGTGGGTAGTCTCCATGATCTGGGATTCGTAGGAAGGTGCTTTGGTGCTTGCCCTCTAGGCGGGTGATCCAATGTTTCAGTTGCTCGCGCTTGGCTTATCGCATCTCTAGGGTGGAAATCCTAGAAGCCGGGAATTCGCCTTAATCCAAGACAAGAGAGAAATTGATGGCCTCGGATAGAAACGTTCGGATTGGCTGTCTTGTGTTTCTAATAAGTTTTAGAATAGTTGGCATGCTTCAAACATTGCATACATAATTGGCTGGAAAGATCGTGCCCATTTTTCCGGGCCCCTCCCGTGAACTAGAAAGATTCTTTTTTTTACTCAGATAGTAAGGTATACGTGTGTAATACTAAAAAATATTATTCGTTGCGGGGAAAGTGGACCAGTTATGACTATCGCTTTACCTTCGCTTTCTTTCTTGCTTATCTTCCTTCTTAATAAGAAGTAACGTATCGGAGAAATGCCATGCTATGCAAACCAATGGCCTCTCTACTCTATTGAAAAGCATCGAAAGATACTTCCTTATCTCAATCATTATCAAAGGCACATCACATCTGCTATCTATGAGAGTAAGCTCCGCCGCATTCTCATTCTAAAGTCAGTCCATCCCCGAATAATATTCAATGTATAATGCATCAATGTGAGAGGTTCTTTTCTCTTTTAGATGCAAAATTACCTACTTCTCAGTGGCTTATCCATGCTTTACTTAACCGCTGAACGTACGTTCGTGAACTTTTTGTTCTCTCTCTTCGACCTGTCGGTCTCACAGTCAGGCAGGCTTAATCCATGATAGAGAGTAGCAGATAGGTAGTCGGCTCTGAAAAGGCATTTCCCAATACTTTTTTCGCTAAGAAAAACTTACGTGGAGGAGGTTCGAAGAAATAAACTCCACCTAGAAGAAAAAGAAAAAAAGCAGATCAAAACTCTGTTGAGGCAAGAATAAGCTAAACCTTTCGGAATCGTTTTGGAGAAAGCTTCTTCTGTGTCACAAAGTCGCTTGTGGCCACCAGTGTTTACCACAAATCTATACCAAGGGCAAGTAGTGCCTCTCTCTACGTCCTCAGGCAATGCACCACGGCTGTCAGATCTTTCTCTGGGACCGCGCCTTTTTGTCTCGTTGAGCTTAAGGCTCTCATATGCTACTGGGTGCCCCTCCTGGGGCACTACTCTTCCAATGGCATAGTCTGATGCTTTGCTTCAGTGTTCACTTCGAAAGGTACAGTATAGTCTGGCAACCTAAAAAAAGGGTTCCCCCCTCCGTCACAAAAAGGACAAGTTTAAGCGAGCCGGGAGGACTTGAAGAGAGCTTATTCGATTGCTTTACGAGGGAAATGCCTCATTCTGCTCTTTCTGGTTCACGAAGAGTCTAATCCACTCTCAATAGATGCTTCCTCTCAAACCGTATTCCATAAAAAAGGTAATAGGGAACCCAACGAGCACTGTGATTATCACCAAGGGCCGAGGCACTTAACTGAAAGATGCTGGCAGCTGAAGCACGCAATACAAGATTTTCTCGATACAGTAGATGAAATTCCTTTATTAGGTACAAGAATTAGCCCGCCGGCTGGCTAGCTTTCATTTGCTTGGCTTTCTTTTCTTAGTGACTCTCTATCTGTATTGGTCTTTTCACTCCTATGCGGATTTCTTATTGCATAGCAATGTCAGTCGGGATTCATATTGAAAAGGGAGTAGAAGCTTTCGGAAACATCCTAAGCACCTAGGCCCCGGGTAGCAGATCCATTCTTCGGAGGGAGTCTTCCGATCCATTTCCAGATCCATACAAAGATTCTCCAGTCGCAGATAGACTTCCATTGCCAGGAGCATACCTCCCCCCCAGATCTCCTTGCTCTACTTCTCAGTCATGAAGCGCTTCTCAACTCACAGAACTCGTCTTCTCCTTCTCTTCCGTCTACTCTCAATCCCACTGCCTTTTACTCCTCTTCTACCCGACCCAATAACCCACGACCATTTAACCCCCGCTACCCTCCAACCCGTCCCCCGTTTACCTCTCCTGCTGGGCCCCGTCCCAACAGGCCTTATGGGCCGCGACCGACTTTACCTCATCCAGCTCCTCCTTTACCCAACCCACCTCAACAATTCGTTTGGCATCCATAATTGGGATGGTAATACCCTAACCAACATCACATGCCCAAAGGATAAATCGTATCTACCAACCATACATACAATACCTGGTCCGGTGCAACTACCAACCGTGCAAGACCGGCAGGGTCCTTTCTTTTCCTTCTTTTCCTTTTTTCTTTTGTCTCCTTTGGTTTGGCAAGGCCATTGAATGAGTGAGGTAAATTACTTACTGGAAATAACAACGATTTGGAGATGTATCGCGGAAAAGCAAGACAGCTAACACAGATTTCCGGCCGAGTTCAGTTAACCGAGTTCTAGAGTGAAATCGGCCCAGAGAGTTGAAAGCACTTTTTTATAGAAGAAGCAAGCGCTAGACCAACCAGCAGAAAGCGCTATAATTGTATAGAACGCATAAGCGCGATAACATCCAAAAAATGCTTCTTTCTATCTTCCCTTCGTACTTCGACCCCATCAAAAGGCTCTGTTCTTTTGGTTGATAAGCTAAAAAAGTCCTACATTTGAACAAAACAAGCTAAACCTTGAAAGCGGGTAACGAACGATACGCTTCATCAAGTCCTCTCGATATCGTAACTTGTAGTAGCAGTACGATAGAGCGTTTTCCCAGTTCGCGGCAGTGAACAAGACAGCAAGCGATCGTACCGATTTATTACCGGGCTAATTCCATTAATCAAGAAATTAGGATCTACCATTCTCCTTGGCTTCTTTTTCCGAGATTCTGCTCGATAGCAGGTAAGCTCACATCAATTTAGTGGATAGAAAAAAAGGAAAATCAATGCCGAAGACTTAAAACCAACATCGATTGGTATTACAGTGCCTCTGAGTTATCTCGTACTCGCGGTTTGACCTACCCAACCAGCAACTGAAGTGGAAGACTGACTGACTCAGGTGTTGGCTTTTAGCTCACCTGCCAGTCAATATTCTTATTAGACCCGTGTGACAATGGTGTTTCCAACACAAAAAGTATGGTATACTCAAGTAAAGTACTAGCTTCACCGGAAAAACAACTGTAACTCATGTGTGATCGCGGATTCCACGGTAAAAGTTGTAGTTCCAGCTCTACATTAGGAGCATAGGGGCTCTATCTACATACAGAGTTTGACCCACGGTACGATGCACCTGAAAAAGGTAAGCCGGTTAAGTGCTTTAACCATTTAGTCAAAGAGACTGAGCGAGTGAATTGGTTTTCTTTTCTGTCAGCAGATCTTACGAGCTCTCATAGAAAGCATACTATATCTTTTACCGCGTACAAGGACAAGTGGGGGGTAATCACGACACGGAAAGTAGCATACTTTCTTTTCCATAAGGCCTACCTATTGGTCGGTTCACTCCAAACCCCCATGAGGAATGGCTCATTCATCCATTCGCTTGGCTCGTTTCACTTCCGTTCCACTCGCAGGCTCTTGAATAAATCCACTCGTTGCGTCGTTATTTCGAAAAGCTTTTTTGAAAGAAGAGACAGGGTGGGTAGGTCAAGTAGGAAAGGTATATGCCTTTCTTTAAAACTCATATATCATATATGGAAACTCCGCTCTCTCAGTAACTCCGCTATATATAGACACTTCGCTCTTTCGGAGTATACTCACTCCCTCCACCTAAAAAAATTTCTTGCGAACTGACGGTCAGTCCACTTCCACTCTGCAGAATAAGAGGCCACCAAGGTCGTTGTTTCAATAGCGGGTCAAAGGACTTTTTAAGGGTTGATGGTTTTCCAGTCCTGATTCAGGCCTTGCAGTTGGGAGTTAGGAGGAATCCCCTGTTAGGACAAAGAAGCTGCTTGGGTCTTCCTTGGTTTGCTAGAATAGACTCAACTATATATGGGAAGAATGCCACATTTCAGTGCTTAATGAATGATGTGAAAAAGCCATACTAAGCAATTGTTCTGGTTAAAAAAAGACCCTTTTAATCCCATTCCCAATGGCCTTTATCAGAAAGACCTGGATCAAAAGTAAAAGTTTGCAAAATGGCTACATCCTGAGCCTTTTACAATCCACATAACCTGCTAGCCCCTCCGCTTAGAGGAATTAACATGTTGCCATTATTCCAAATCTGAGCCACAGTCAGTCAGAGTAGTTTCTCTCAACGCTTTTGCAAAGAGATGTGGGAACTTTATAGCAAGACTGGCATGCCCATACCGAGTATCATGCCAAAACAATGTACCATCACCCTTACCAACAATCCTTGTCATTCCTAATCCTTCAAAAGGAGCCAACAACCAAGAACATACTTCTCAGGTAAACCATCAATACCTTTCTGACGAGAAACACACAAACCTTGCCTACCAAAAATTCCCCGAAACTCCAAATACAAACATTCACCAAAATACTCACCGCTGTCAGCACAAGGGAAGCCCAAGGAAGCCAGGTCGACCAGATATTTGGCTTTACCGGAGGGATATTATGACCCCCTGTCTTTGACCTCAGCTACCTATGCCAACTATTCCTAGCATATATCTGTTCAGACCTATTCTGAACATGCCTGTCTATGCCAACAACTAGCTATCCAGATGCCTGTCCTTAATAAAAAGATGCTGGTTTATAAACCGTGTCAATACCTATCTCGCCTGTACCAAGCTCCTGCTTCCCTTAGCGGCCTATTACCAAATTCATACCCCTCCTGTGCTAAAGCGCTCTTTCTTTCCGCCTATCCTTTTCTTTATGGGGGCTACTTCCCCACCTGATTGCTATCCTGGAAAGCTTTTCCTACTCAGTGAGGTGAGGAGCTGCGCGCCTCGATCCAGTCAGAAATAGATTCGTGCTGAAGGGACATGAACATGCAAATTGAAAGGGTATTTGCTGTTCAGTGCCAAGCCGGAGAAAGAAAGCCCTATGAAATAAGAGAAGGGCAAATTGGATACGAAGGTTTCACCCGCCCGACATCAAATCATAAGTTCTATCAACTGTTCCAACGTTCGACCTTTTTCCCAGTTGTATTTCTCCTTGGTGCCTATTTTGGTAAAGGAACCCGGTTAGTGCTCGTGTCGTTCCACTCCTGGGCAGACGGGAGGCTCTCGCTCGAGAACCGCTTGCCATGAGTATCAAGATTGAGCGTAACCCCTGGAGTGTGGATCTTTTGCTTAAAACATGGTCTTGGGCAGACCACTGTTGGCAATAGTGAAACAATATCCAAATACATTAAGAGTTTGTGATTGCTTTTTCATGCTTAGTGTGCTTATAACATAGACTTTTCTCTTTCTGTTTGAATAAAACCTTGCCAATTCAAAACCCATTGCCAAATCTAGCAAGCTTGAAACGATCCACTCTTTTTAGTAGCGAGCTGGAATCGAACCAGCGCTTGAAGCACAGATTTCCATCTGTTCGCCACTTTTGGTTACCCGGTTCGCCACTCAAGAAAGTAGCTACATCCGGGGAAGGAAGCACGCGTATCCACTCTTCTTCTTTCCTCCCCTGGTGAGCCTCGTACTATCTATTGGCCTTGCTTGTGTGTCCATAACTCCAAATAGGTGACCTAACGGCCGCCGCCCGACTAAACATACCAATAGTCACCAGATTCATATGGGCTACTGAAGAGTAGGCAATGATCTTCTTAAGATCGATCTGTCTTAAAGTGGTCAAGGAAGTATATATTATACCAATCACGCTGAGAGTATAAATGAAAGGAGTGAAAAAAACTGTCGCTTCGGGAAACATGGGTATTGAAAATCTTAAAAACCCGTAGGCTCCCAATTTTAAAAGAATTCCTGCCAAGATGACGGATCCAGCCGTAGGTGCCTCCACATGGGCTTCTGGTAACCAAATATGAAATGGTACCATAGGCACTTTGACGGCGAAAGAGGCAAAAAAAGCAATCCATAGAAGGATTTGGCGCCGCTCACTAAATTCTGTGGTTAATAAGATTTGTAAATCGGTGGTTCCTGTTTGGAGAAGAATAAAAAGAATAGCTAATAGCATAAAAACGGATCCAAGTAAAGTATATAGGAAAAACTGATATGCTGCCTTGATCTTTCTTTGTCTCGAACCCCATACCCCTATAATGATGGTAGAGTCAGGGGTGGCCCCAAAGCGGAATTGACCGGTGGTGCTTGGTCGAAGCTCCAGTGGGTAGCCACTCCCTTCTCAGGGAACCGTACGTGAGACTTCCGCATCATACGGCTCCGTCCCGAGCTTCCGTCGTCGGCCCTTGCTTGTCATTAGACCACTATGCTTGTCTTTTCCGCCTTTACTCTCGAATCTTTTGCTTCTCGGGTGGTGGCGAAGAATGCTGCTTGCGTAGCGGCGGGATATGCCCGTAGGGCCCGGCCTGCTTACCGCCCGAAAGAGGGCTAGCCGGAAGGGGCTCGTCAACCTGCCTTTCTTTCAAAGCAGCGAGTGAATGAAGGAGCCAGCGTTGGGAGGAGCGAGCCTACCCCCAGAGGGAGGGGCCCTGGGTGATTGGGCGCTTTTTTTCCTTTAGAGCACATGCCACGCATAGTTGGGTTGCTCACGCAGCGGATCTATCTCTCGAACTATCTATAGATAGAGAGAGATCAGTGAAAGTCA
>Ga0302320_10025055_pt1 | contig 11612 bp, 10 predicted proteins | sample Bog_T0_3_FD_202130 | JGI IMG/M metagenome (GOLD analysis project Ga0302320, IMG submission 202130) | Peat permafrost microbial communities from Stordalen Mire near Abisko, Sweden - Bog_T0_3 | ecosystem: Environmental > Terrestrial > Soil > Wetlands > Peat | place: Sweden: Abisko, Stordalen Mire... | reverse complement strand
CCACCGGAATCGAAGTGCCTGCCTCCGCGATGGCTCAACTCAACCTAAAACCAGCCGACTTCCATGGCGATTGGAATTACTCTCTCTCGCCTCAATAGCACCTCGTTTGTGCGGCTTATTCATGCGCGGTCCCTTAACTTTCACCACGAAGCTTGTGAATGTATTCTCTCCCGACACGAGCATCTGATGAGGTACGCCGGCAGGGACATGCGCCACATCGCCAGCGCGCAGTTCTTGCCGTTTTCCTCCTTCGATTCTCGTGCCGCGAGTCTCGCCGGGACCCACCGTTTCCGCTCCAACCACCGCTCCACCGGTTACCAGAGTCGCCTTCCCGTCGAGAACGAAAAACAGGTCGATGAAGTTTGCATGCAGTTCCGCAACTCCGTTGCGAGCACGGAAAGACAGCATGGTTGCATGCTCGGCAAACTCCTTCAAGGTCTCACTGGCCTGACCGTCGCCGAACTTGGCGAGTTTGCGCAGATAGGCGGCGCGCTCCATGAGGATGGCTTTTGGCCAGTGATCTGCCTGCGCCGGAGCATCCTTCGCGGTGGCAGACCTTTTGGCCGGCGGCGCCGGTTCCTCGTCTGGCCTCAACAATTGCTTCCATATCTCTTGCTCGAAAGGTTCCATGCAACAACCCCACCTGGTTCAATTCAAGTCAGCGATTTCTTGGGCTCGTTGAAAAATCTTGAGAAACATAGGCCGCGTCAGCTTGCCGGTATTCGTGTTTTGCAGCGATGGATGATAGCTGGCTAGAAGTGTCATGCCGTCGGGCAACTGGTATTCCGCGCCATGGCGGAAGACGAATCCTGCCCGAGAGGTGACTCCCGCCGTTCGCAGCCAATGATTCAGAAAACCGTCGAAGGCGATCTTGCCCAGGCAGACCACGACTTTCAATCGAGGCATGAGGCGGATCTCTTCATCCAGCCAGGGCGCGCAATTTCGCAATTCGCCTGGTGTTGGTTTGTTGCCGGGCGGAGCGCAGCGGACAACGGCGCTGATCCAAAGACCATCGAGATGCATCCGATCGTCGCGGGAGACTGCCTTCGGCTGCGAGGCAAAGCCAGCGTCGTAGAGGGTGGGGTAGAGAAAGTCGCCTGACCCATCGCCGGTGAATGGGCGCCCGGTTCGGTTGGAACCATGGGCTCCGGGAGCCAGCCCCAGGACAAGCACACGCGCCTCCGGATCGCCAAAGGAGGGTACGGGGCGACCCCAGTAATCCTGGTCAGCGTAAGCACGGCGCTTGACGCGAGCGATGTCCTGGCAATACGTTCGGAGCCGCTCACAGCGTTCGCAATCGGCAATGCGCGCGTTGAGATCTTCGAGCGATGCTGAAGGGGAGCCCATTATCGCATTCTAGCCGGAGAAAATCGGGAGGCGAGCGGACGATTCGGTTCCGGCGGCGATCTTTCCAATGGAGCATCGAGCCATGCGGATTCAAGCCGCCTTTCGCTTGGCTCCGGCTGTGTGGCGTAGAATGAACGCGCTGCCGGAATCCACGTTCCCGCGAGAGATAATTGCGCGTGTGCCGGGCAAGTTCGGCAAACTTTAGGAGCGTCCTTTGATTGCGCTCGATGGATGGATTGAGATGAAATCGCTGCTACACGTTCTTACTCAAGTTTCCTGCGTGTTGCCGGTGCTGCTCAGCGGTGTGTTTGTGCCGGCCGCCGGCGCTCAGGATATTCCCGAGATTGGCGGCCAGAAGGTCGTCACACTCACCCGCAGAGCCGTTTCGACAACCAAGCCCGAGTTCACCAGCGTAACGCTTGCACCTGGCCGAGGCATGGAAGTGCTGCAGATTACCGCCAACTTTCCCGGCAAGGGCAGCGTGGATGTGCTCGCCTCGCCCAACCTGGAAACTGCCAAGAAGATGCTCGACGAGAGCGACACCGCCAACGGCGACCTGGGCTACCGGCTCGGATCCGCTTTCCTGGTTCCCTACCCCAACCGGATTCGGGGCAAGCTATCCGCCGACGGGAAGACGCTAACCACGGAGTGGAACGGGCACACGATTACGCTTCCAGCCAACAACATTGGGACCAAGCCGGAAGCCGAGCGGCATGCCATGCACGGGCTGATTCTCAAGGCGAAGACGGATGGCGTGGAGATCACCAAGGTGCCGGGAGGCGAACAGGTTGCGGGCGTGATCCATGCGGGAGACTTTGACGGGCACTGGCTTTCCAAGACACAGCTGGTCGTGACGATCAAGCTGACGGCGGAAGCGGTGGATGCCACCATTGAGGCGCGGAACGTGGGCGGCGAGGACGAGCCGATGGCGATTGGCTGGCATCCTTACATGAATCTGCCTTCCGGAGACCGCTCCCAGGCAAGGGTGCGCATCCCCGCCGACAAACTGGCCGAGGTGGATGGGTACGACAATGTTTTTCCGACCGGCAAGATTGTGCCCGTGGAGGGAACCCGGTATGACCTACGCGCGGCGGGTGGCACACCGCTGGGCGCGAACTTCTTCGACGACAATTGGAGCCATATTGACTGGCAGAATCACGCAGCAACCGTGCAAGTGATCGACCCTGCCGCGAAGTACGGGGTCGACCTTGAGGGCCTGTCGCCGGAGATCAAGACGATCCAGATGTATGCGCCACCCACCAAGCAGTTTGTGGCCATCGAGCACCAGTTCAACTTCGCCGACCCGTTCGGCAGAGAATGGAACGGGATGGATACCGGCATGGTGACCCTGAAGCCAGGGCAAACCACGAAATGGCATGTGCGGCTGCACGTATTTGTTCCCTAACCCGACGCGAGTCCCAGCAGAGTCGAGCCCGGGTGCCAGGCCCGGTCTCGACCTTTGAAGCGGGCGGAAGGCAGGAGCGCAGGCAGGACGCTGCAGATTCCCGCGCCTGAGATGGTCTTGATTCTCAGTTTGCACTGAAATCACCAACTATTGACTTGCCCAAAGCTTCGATCTGCCGGTAAAGTGCACTAGAAGTCCTTCCAAAGCCCGTGCCACCCCCATGGCACCCGGAATGTTGGTTCACTCGGAGATCCGAGTTACCCGCTCGCTCGTCAAGAGTTCGGTCGGAGGCACGGAATCTTTCCAACAACGACGATCATTCGCTTTTTTCCAGCGATTCTTTTGTAACGATTTCCAGGCTTTTGCCACAACCAGAAGCGGGCGGCCCTTGGAAAGCGCCCATTCTGGGTCAGCCGATGCGACTCGGCCATCGAAAAGACGTCGCGCATGTACATCGATTCAAATAGACCGCGCAGGAGCAGGATGCAATGAACGCAGGCATGACTCGCAAGATCCGTCGCCCCTCTTGGGTGGGTGCCCTCGCGGCTTTCACGCTCGCGGTGGCTGGCCTCGCTTCCAGCTCCCCGGCAGGCTCTCAGTCTCTGGCAGATCGGCTCAAGGCGGTGCAGGGCGGCCATGAGGGCCCGGCGCCAGCCAAGGCGCCCGTTTGGAAGCCTGTGTCGGCATCAACATCTTCGATGACGATTCCGCTGGTGAAGGGGCTGATTGTGTCCGGTGCGCAGTCCGGCGATCAGGGTGACCAGGAACAGATACGCACCATCACGGATACCAGCAACAAAGATGTGACGCTCACGGTCGAATGGGACAAGCCAAGCCCCATTCAAGGTCATCCGCCTGACCGTAAGACCACGACGCGCATCGTGGACAATGCCGATCTAGCCAGCTCGCATCGCATCATGACCTACTACCATATCGGCCAGAAGGAACACTATCCCGGGGCTACGGGCTTCGGTGCATCGGCTGAGGTGTTGAACGAGTTGCGTGCCGACAAGCCCTCTCTGTTTCTGTTTGAAGCCAATCCGGACCCGATCATGACGTTTTCGACCATGTCGAAAGACAAGAACGCACTGATCGGCTGGAATGGAAATCCCATGAACAACTGCACGCTGCATCGCGTGGAGAAGACCGACGTGGCCATGCCGATGATTGTGAACAGCGCGCGCGTGGAATTGCCGGTGCTGCATGCCATGTGTACTCTGAGCGGAAACGTGGAGGCGCACTTCTTTTTTCTTGACCAGCCCTCCAACCCGATGTTGCTGGACAGCTTCGTCGATGGCGATCGCGCTCAGATGATCAAGATCGACTTCCCCACGCAACCGGCGGGGATGGAGCAGGCGTTGAAGGAGAAGAAGCCGGTGCAGGTCTACGGCATTTATTTCGACTTCAACAGTGCGACCATCAAGCCCGACTCCGAAGCAGTGCTGAAGCAGATCTCCGACATTTTGCACAAGAATCCAGACTGGAAATTGAGTGTTTCCGGCCATACAGATAACGTCGGCGACGCAAGCACCAACCAGAAGCTATCCGAGCGCCGTGCCGCCGCCGTAAAGGACGCGCTGGTGTCGCGCTACGGCATTACGTCCGACCGTCTGAACACGAGCGGCTTCGGGGCTTCCAAGCCCATTGAGAGCAATAGCACGCTGGAAGGCAGGGCCCGCAATCGCCGCGTGGAGTTGCAGCGGCAATAGCGATGGCGCTTGCCTTTTACCCAAGCGCCCACGTACAACGGAGCACAATACAGTTGCATACCAAGGATTGAAGCAATGAAGACGATTGCCAAACGCACGCTCAATTGGAAGTCCCTATCCACAGTCTGCGTCGTTGCTGTTTTTGTGCTATCGCCCACAAGCTGCAAGAAAAAGCCGACAGCAGCCTCGACCAACGCAGACGCGAGCAACAAGATCGCCTCCCTGAACACGTCGGGCAGCGGGTCCTTCAGTAGTGCATCCGGCAAGGCCGCGTGGGCCGCCAGGCGCGCGGCAGGCGACAAGAATATCTCGGTGGGCCAAGGCAACAGCTTCGCGCATATCACCTACAAGCCCGAGGTCAAATTCATCGACGAGGGCGCCATCAAGGCATCTCTGCAAGGCATCAGCAGCGATGGCCACGGGGCGATGTTCAAGAACGCCTCGCCAGAGATTAAGGCTCTGAAGGCCGGCGACCTCCTTTTGGTCAAGAATGCGTGCGCGGCGAAGATTCTGGCTGCCCAGACCGATGGCGACCAGACCGTCCTCATCATCGACCGGGCCAAGCTGACCGACATTGTGGCGGGCGGGGAGATCAAAGTAGATTCGCCCATCGGCTTTCACGGTCCCGCCAATGCCTCGATGTCGGAACCTGCGCCGCATCCTTTCAACTTGATGGACAGAATCGAGACTCCGGTTTACGCGCAGGACGGGATCATCGATGCGAATCCGCAGCACAACGTCACGACGATGGCCAAGGATGCGCTCATTTCGGGCTGGAAGATCGACAATTACTCGTTCACTCCTGGCGATAATCAGTCGGCCTTTGCCGTTCGGATCATGAAGGATACCGTCGGCTTCCGATCGGCCATCGCCGTCGACGGCAACGTTTCGAACTTCCAGTTCGTCTCAAATCTCAACTTCTCACCCAATACGGCGCAGGAGATTATCAACGGCGTGGGTGGGATGAGCGGCAAGGTGCACGTGTTGTGGGAGATTGGCAAGAACACTCCGGGCGTCTGGGCCGAGGAGGACAAAATCAAGCTCCCCATCGGCGCCAAAATTCCGCTGGCCCCGGTATTGGATGGATTGCCCCTCGAAATCGAACTGAGCGCAGCATTGCTGATCCATCCCGCGCTTACCGGTGGCAATGAATATTCCAAGGGCGAATACACAATCCAATGGGTTGGGAGTAAGAGCAGCCCGACCGAGTTCGTACAGCCGGGTAACGAGGGCCTGACCTTCACCATCAACGACAATCAGAGCATCTCGGCAGTTGCGCCCACCGCCATGGTGCTTTCGCTCTGTGCGCCGAGGATCGAGATGGGGATCTCATTTCTGGGCTCTTGGGGGGTCTATGGGTACACAGCCGACTACTTCCTCAATGCAGGCGCGGCCGCAATCGACGTGGCTATCGATGCCATTGAGGCCCACCTGCTCCCTCAATCCATGTACGCCGCGCTGAAGGCGTCGCCGGCAGGAAGCCTGACGGCGACCAACGCCCTTAACTCCAACGCGGACATCTTCGTCCAGGTCATCACGACCGAGGGAGTCACGCACGCGCCCAACATCACCCTCGCTCCCTGCACCAAGACCCAGTTGAAGATCACGGCCCAGTCCGGTGGGGAAGCAAATCTGCTCGGCCTTACGGGCAATGCGAAGAAAACCAAAGACCTGTTCACCAAAGAGTTCATTCAATGGGATCCCGGATCAAATTTCTGCAAGAGCGTTTGAGGAAGTTTTACCCAAGTCGGATTTTATTGAGAAACGGTACGCGCTACCATGAAAGAAACCAGGAGAAATGTGATGCAAAGCAGAGTCTTAAAAGTCGTTGCGCTGGCCCTGCTGGCCGGGCCTATTGCCTGTTATGCCGATTCCAGCTACGAGCACACCACGCAAATCACCGGCGGCCAGTTGATCAACACGCTCAAGCACATCCCCTTCATGGGCAAGCAAATGAAGCAACTCTCGGACCCGATGAGCGAGATTACCATGGTTCACGGCAACCAGAAGGCCATTGTCTCCAAAGATTATTCTGAGATCTGGGACTTGGATAAAGAAACCATCACGCATATCGACAATACAAAAAAGACGTATAGCGTGATGACCTTCGCCGATATGCGCAAAGCGCTGCAGGAATTGCCCGCCAAGATGAAAGAGATGCAAGACAAAGTTCAAGCGGAGCAGGCCAAAGCGAAGTCGCAAGCGCCTCCCACGACCCTGCAATACAGCTTCAGCGTGGATGTGAAAGATACGGGCTTGACTAAGATGATCGATAAATATAACGCCAAGCAACAGATCATGACAATGGCAACGACGGTGACGGATTCCGCGAATCCGTCCACGAAGATCGTGTATGCCTTCACCGACGAGATCTGGACAACTCCCGAACTTCCCTCGGAGATGAAAGAGGTGGAGGAGTTTGACAAGCGGTTCGCCAAGAAGATGATGCAGGGCGTGGACACGAAGGATGTGCTGAACGGTATGTCCAACATGCGAAACAGCGCTCAGATGTCGATGAACCAGATGTTTGGCATGCAGCCGGGTGCAGGGGAATCGTTCGAGGCGATGGGCAAGGAGCTGGCCAAGATCAAGGGCACACGGGTACTGGAAATCACGCGGATGGGCGGCTCAGGCACGGGCATCCAAGCTCAGCCTGGCGACGATACGCCCCTGCCCAGCGGTGGGCAGGTTGCCGGGCAGGTAGCGAGCGATACGGCAAGAAGCACCGCGACCGGCGAGGCGAGCCGCATTGGGGGAAACAGCATTCCGGGGGCAGCCTTGGGAAGCGCATTGAGTGGAGCGGTCGGAGGGCTCTTCGGGCACAAGAAGAAGGCGGCTGATCCGGCGCCTGCACCAGCGCCTACAGCCGCAACACCAGGAACTGCGACCACAACCGACGTGACGTTGATGGAGATGACGGTCAAGACGCACGACTTCTCCAGCGAGGCCGTTCCGCCGTCGGTCTTCGTAGTTCCCGCCGGGTTCAAACAGGTGGAATCGCAGATGGAACAGATGCTGAACAAGAAGTAGATTGAACAAAAAGGCCTCATGCCGGGTGTTCGGCGTGAGGCCTTTTCTATGCTTGCTTCTCGTTGGAAACTTATCCAGCCTTTTCCAACAAGCAGAGCGACAGGTCGCGACGCTCAACCATTTCGCGCGTAATCTCCAGATCGCGGACGCGCTTGTTGGAGGGCAGGTGGTACATCAGGTCCAGCATCAGCTCTTCCAGGATCATGCGCAAGCCGCGTGCTCCGACTTTACGGGCGAGAGCTTCGCGTGCAACAGCGCAGGTGGCTTCGTGGGTAAAGTGCAGGCGCACATTCTCGTATTCGAGCAGGCGCTGATACTGCTTGAGGATCGCGTTGCGCGGCTTGGTGAGGATCTCGATGAGCGCGGCTTCGTCCAGTTCGTCGAGCACCCCCATGACAGGCAAGCGACCGACAAACTCGGGAATGAGCCCGTACTTGATTAAATCCTGGGGCTCGGTGCGGCGCAACAGTTCGGTGTCGCGATGCGAACGCGCTGCCGACTCGGCCTCGGTGTCTGTTGCCTTGAAGCCTAAGGCCTTCTTGCCGACACGGCGCCCGACGACACGCTCGAGGCCCACGAAAGCGCCCCCGCAGATGAACAGGATGTTGGTGGTGTCGACGGCCGTGAACTCCTGGTGCGGATGCTTGCGTCCACCTTGCGGCGGAACGTTGGCAACCGTGCCTTCGAGGATCTTGAGAAGAGCTTGTTGCACGCCTTCGCCGGAGACGTCGCGGGTGATGGACGGGTTCTCGTCCTTGCGCCCGATCTTGTCGATTTCGTCGATGTAGATGATGCCCTGTTGTGCGCGGGTGACGTCGCCTTCAGCAGCCTGCAAAAGCTTGAGGATGATGTTCTCGACATCCTCACCCACGTAGCCGGCCTCCGTCAGGGTGGTGGCGTCGACAATGGCAAAGGGCACATCCAGCATCTTGGCCAGCGTGTGCGCCAGCAAAGTTTTGCCTGAACCGGTGGGGCCGATGAGCAGGATATTCGACTTGGCCAGTTCCACTTCGTTGTTGCGCATGCGGTTCATCTGGATGCGCTTGTAGTGGTTGTAGACGGCAACGGCGAGTTTCTTCTTGGTCTGTTCCTGGCCAATCACAAAGTCGTCGAGGAAGCTCTTCACTTCCTGCGGCTTGGGCAGATGGCCAGCGGTGGTGGCCGGGTGCGCGGCATCGCCGCGATCGTCCTCGAGGATCGAGTTGCAGACGCCCACACACTCATCGCAGATGTAAGCGCGAGGGTAGTCGCTGGGCGACGAGATCAGCTTGGCCACAGCGTCCTGCGACTTGTGGCAGAACGAGCAGCGCAGTGCTTCTTCGGGTCCCGTGCGCGTTTTCATGTTCCTGCTCCCTTTGGACGATTTCTAGCGTCGTGTTGCGCGTGCTACAAACCCCACCGGCTAGCCGCGTGGCCGGTCGATAATTTCGTCAACGATCCCGTATTCCTTGGCTTGCTGAGAATTCATGATGAAGTCCCGCTCCACATCGCGTTCAATGCGATCCAGCGGCTGGCCGGTGTGCTTAGCCATCAGCGTGTTGGTGATCTCGCGGATGCGGAGAATCTCCCGGGCATGAATGTCGATGTCGGTCGCCTGCCCGCTCAGCCCGCCCATGGACGGCTGATGGATGAGAATGCGGGAGTTAGGCAAGGCAAACCGCTTGCCTTTGGTGCCGGCCAGAAGCAAGAACGCCCCCATGCTGGCCGCCTGGCCGATGCAATACGTCACGACATTGTTCTTGATGAACTGCATGGTGTCGTAGATGGCCAGACCGGCGGTGATGGAACCGCCCGGCGAGTTGATGTAAAGCTGCACGTCCTTCTCCGGGTCCTCGCCGGAGAGAAACAGCATTTGCGCCACGATCAAATTGGCCACCTGATCGTCGATCGGTGTGCCGAGGAAAATGATGTTATCGCGAAGCAGACGCGAGTAAATGTCGTAGGCTCGCTCGCCCCGACTCGTCTGCTCAACCACCATGGGAACCAATGCCATTGAGTATTCTTCCCGATCTTGCCGTTGGGGGCCGTTCTTTCCCCGATTTTTCGATGTTTCCGCCGCGGCCCGGATTCATTCCCGGTGAGTTTTCTGGTAACCGAGCGGTTCCTGCACCCTCATTGCAGGGCTTGTTCTCCCTTAGCCGGGAAGCCGTTCGTACAGTACAGAAGCAGTTTTCTCGCGTCGTAGCTGTTCCCGGATTCTAGCGAGCCCCCCCTCCGCCGTCAATCGCACTTTCAGGGCATCCAGAGGTTCGCCGGACTGCAGCGCCGCCAACTGCAGCTCGTGATCCATTTCTTCGTCGCTAACCGTAATGTTTTCTTCATCCGCGATGCGGTCGAGCAGGATGGAGGTTTGCACTTCGGATGCTGCACTTGGCCGCTGCGCAGCGCGCAGCCGGGCGAAGTCCAGCTTGCGCATTTGCTCGGTGTCCATTCCTTGCGCGGCCAAGGCGCGGAGACCGCGTTCGAGGCGCGTCTCAATTTGATCCTGCACCAGCGACTCCGGGATTGGGAACGAATACCGCTCCGTCAATGCGGCAAAGAGCCGATCCTTGGTTTCGCCTTCGATGCTGCGCCGCTTGCGGGCCGCCAGGTGTTCGCGGACCCGTTCTTCGAGGTCGGCAAAACTTTGGTAAGCTCCGAGTTCCTTGGCGAAGTCGTCATCGAGGACGGGCAGCGTCCGCTTCTTAATGGCCTTCACTTCCACATCGTAGGCAACAGTTTTGCCCGCCAACTTGGATTCTGCGTAGTCTGCCGGGTAAACGACCTCGGCCTTGAGTTCCTGGCCGGGCTTGGCTCCGCGCAGGGCAGACGAAAATGCTTCGACCGTATCCTTGCCGCCGATCTCGACCAGCGTGTCCTCCCCGGCAAGAGGAGATTCTTCGGAATCGCCTTCGATCAGCCCTTTGTAAGTGATCTGCGCCCAGTCACCATCGACCAAGGCCCGATCTTCTTCAACCGGCTCAACGGTGGCGCGCGACTCGCGAAGATGCGCCAATTCTTCCTGGAATTCTTCTTCGGTGATCTCGACGGGAGGCTTGGGGACGGTGACGCTCTGATAGCCCTCAATGGAGAATGCCGGGATGTACTCAAAAACTGCCTTCACATGCAAAGGCGCGCCATCGTCGACAGAGAGCTCCGTCACCTGCGGCTGGCCGACAGGCCGAATACCGCTCTCCTCGACCGCCTTGTTGAAGTGTTCGGGAAGCAGGCCGTCAATGACGTCTTTGCGGATCTCAGTGGCGTAACGACGCTTGACCACCGATTCCGGAACTTTGCCTGCCCGGAAACCGGGAATCTTGGCATATTTCCGATAGTTGGCGACCACCTTCCGGTAAGTCTTGGAAACCTCGTCGGCGGGAATATCGAGGACCAGTTCGCGCGTGCAGTCAGGGTTTAAGACAGGGCCATGCTGGTGGTCGTGATCGTGGCCGTCGTGGTGATGATGGCCCTCCAGGTCATGGTCGTGGCGATCCTGGGAGTCGTCCGGGCCTAGCGCGGTCTCGGCCGCTTCGGGGAGAGGGTTCTTTTCGAGGGTGTCGGTAGAGCTCAACGTTTTACCTTCCGGCGCAAACTTGACGCCTGCGAACTACTGAAATGCATCCATGCCGACTTCTTGCCGCACCCCTTCAACGGTGGGCAGTTGAACCGGGTGCAGTATGCGGATCGGTGCGCTGGTTCCTTGCACGAGTTGAAGCCAGCTCCGCACAGAACAGAAGATGCCTCATCTCATGGTAAGAGGGTTTGCTGCAAGGGTCAAACCGGGAGGGGGGCGAAGCGCCGGAAAAGGCACCGGAATCGCCACGTTACCTTGGAGAGTTCCCGATTGCGTCACGGAGCCTGAGGCTACTGTTCGGCCTCGCACGGTGTGCGGACATAAGGCAGATAGCGCGGATGACAGGCGCCGCATTGGGCAAAATAGGCACGCGCCTCATTCAGACTCAATTGGCCGTTGACGGTGAGCCGCACCTCGGCCGCGTCTTCGTCTCCCTGGCCATCGTCCTCCCACCAGCAAACAGGGCACAGGGCGAGTGCTTCCGGCTTCTCCAGGGTCCTATATCCACAGCATGGGCATCGAAAACGAGTTTGCACGGCTTCCTCGAATAGAAGGACGAACATTCTCG
>Ga0302320_10025054_pt1 | contig 11613 bp, 7 predicted proteins | sample Bog_T0_3_FD_202130 | JGI IMG/M metagenome (GOLD analysis project Ga0302320, IMG submission 202130) | Peat permafrost microbial communities from Stordalen Mire near Abisko, Sweden - Bog_T0_3 | ecosystem: Environmental > Terrestrial > Soil > Wetlands > Peat | place: Sweden: Abisko, Stordalen Mire... | reverse complement strand
CTAGCCCACCCAGCCCGCCGATGGCGCAGCCGCCTCCGCCGGGCCGGCCGACGGGCCCTCCTCGGCGCGTCTCCTCTCGCTCGCGCGAGAGCGCGCGCCTCATCGTGGGCGGTGCGCTCGCGCTCGTGGTGCTGGCGGTGATCGTGCTGGTGTTCTTCGGCGGCGGCGGCGCGAGCTATGAGCTGGTCTTCGATGAAGCCGGGCAGCTGGTGCGCGGAGACCAGGTCCAGGTGGGGGGCGTGCCGGTCGGCAGCGTCACGGACATCTCGCTCACGAAGGACTTCAAGGCAAAGGTGACGATCCACGTCAACTCATCGCTCACGCCGCTGCATGAAGGCACGGTCGCCGAAGTCCGGGTGCCGTCGCTCTCGAGCGTGGCCAACCGGTACATCGCGCTTATCCCCGGACCGAACAACAGGCCGGCCGTCGCAAGCGGGGCGATCCTTCCGGCCACGGTCCCGCACGAAGTTGTCGACCTCGACGCGCTCTTCAACACATTCAACCCCGCCACGCGAAAGGGCCTTGCGGAGTTCATCCAGGGTTCTGCCGAACAGTACGCGGGGCAGGGAAAGAACTTCGCCGAATCGACCGAATACTTCGGACCGTCGCTCGCGGCGACCGACCACGTCTTCGCCGAGCTGGTGCGCGATCAGCCGACATTCACGAACTTCCTCGTCGAATCGGCCAAGGCGCTGACGACGATTGCCGCTCGCAAGGAACAGCTGACCGACCTCGTCGAACACGCCGATCAGACCTTCCAGGCGATCGGATCGCAGCAGAGCAACTTCGCCGCGGCGCTGCGCCAGCTGCCGATCACGTTCAACAACGGGAAGCGGACGTTCACCGACGTGCCGAAGGCGCTCGCGGCGCTCCGCCGGCTGGTGGACGTGTCAAAGCCGAACACGAAGACACTGGCCAACTTCTTCTCGAAGCTCGCCCCGCTCGTGACGACGGCCACGCCGGTGGTGGGCAACTTCGCCCAGGCGGTCTCAAGACCGGGTACGAACAATGACCTCACCGAAGCGATCAGCGCGCTGCCGACGCTCGCCAGGGAACTGACGACGGCCTCGCCCAACGGCGTGAAGGCGTTGCAGGAATCGGTCCCGGTCACCTCCTTCTTCGGCCCCTACGCGCCTGATCTCGTCGGGACGCTGCGCACGTTCGGCGCGTCGACCGCCTACTACGACGCCGCCGGGCACTACCTGCGCCTGACTTCCGTGGTCCCGGACTTCAAGCTCGGCACGAACGGCAACCTCACGCCCGCCAACTCCGCCGAAGTGCTGGCGAACCTGAAGACGGGACAGCTGCGACGCTGCCCCGGTGCGGCGACGCTGCCGGCGTCCGACGGCTCTTCGCCGTTCACGGACTCGGAACTCCTCAGCTGCGATGCATCGGAGGTGCCTTGATGGGCCGGCGTCGCGGGGGATCGCTGGCGGGCAGCCCGCTGCTGATCGGCGCGGTCACGACGCTGATCATCGTTGTCGCCGTGTTCCTCTCCTACAACGCCAACAACGGGCTTCCGTTCGTCCCCACGTACAACCTGAAGGTCGCCCTGCCGCAGGCCTCCGGCCTGCAGCCGTCGAACCAGGTCCGCATCGCGGGCACGCGCGTCGGGATCGTCACATCGCTCTCGCCGCAGCTGAACAAGGCAACCGGCCGCGTCACGGCGATCGCGAATCTGAAGCTCGAAAAGAGCGTCGAGCCGCTTCCGGCGGACACGCGCGCGATCGTGCAGTCGGTCTCGGCGATCGGCCTGAAGTACCTCGAACTGGAAAAGGGCACCTCTCAGAGCACCCTGAAGAACGGCCAGACGATCCCGGTCAGCCAGACGCGCGAACCGGTCGATATCGACGAACTCTTCAACATGTTCGACGAACGGACGCGGACCGCCAACCAGCAGAACCTGAACAACTTCGGTGATGGCCTCGCGGGGCGCGGGGTTGGCCTGAACGGGGTGATCGCCGAACTGCGCCCGCTCGTCACGAACGCCGTTCCGGTGCTCCATAACCTCGCCTCCGCGAAGACCAACCTGCGCGGGTTCTTCGTTGGGCTCGAGCAGGCGGCCTCGGCGGCGGCGCCGGTCGCCGAAGCGCAGGCCCGGTTCTACAGCGACCTCGACACCTTCTTCTCGGCCTTTGCGAGCGTTGCGCCGTCGCTGGAACGCGCGATCGAAGGTGGCCCGGCGGCTTTAGAACAGGCGACACATTCGCTCCCATATGAGGCGTCGTTCATCGAAAAGAGCACCGAGTTCATGCACCTGCTGCGGCCGAGTGCGGCCGTCCTTAAGACCGCGGCCGCGCCGCTGGGGAGCGCGATCGCCGAAGGCGCCGTGAACCTGAGCGCCGCCACCGCGCTGAACACGCGCCTGGTCTCCGCATCGCAGGCATTCCAGTCCTTCGCGGAAAACCCGGTCGTGACCCTCGGCCTCGAAGACCTCACGCAGACCGCCGAACTCGGCACGCCGCTGCTCGCCGGGCTCGCACCGGAGCAGGCGTACTGCAACTACGTGACGCTCGCGCTGCGGAACCTCTCGAGCCTTCAGACGGAGACCATCGGCGTGGGCACGCTCGCGCGCGCGGCAACGATCCTCTCGCCGGACGGCCCGAACGCCGAGGGCATCCCATCCTCGGCCCCGGCGAACGGCCCGAGCGTGGACCACCCCAAAGGCGAAGCGAAAATCATCGACAACAACCATCTGCACATCAACCCCTATCCGAACGTCGCGGGACCGGGGCAGCCGGCGGTCTGCGAAGCGGGGAACGAGACCTACGAACCGGGCAAGGCCGTGATCGGGCATGTGGCGCTCTCGAGCGTGGCCAACCATCGCGAACTGACCACACGCGAGGAAAACCTGTTCGGTGAAAAGTACGAAGCCTCGACGCTGAAGGCGCTCGGCATCGCCACCCCGAGCAAGAAGACGAAGTCAACACCGAAGTCGAAGGCGAAGAAGAAATGAGCCTCACGAGCTGGTGGCGGCGCAGAGAGGAGACCCCGGCGTCCGAGCTGAACCGGTCGAACCCGATCCGCACCGGGATCGTGGTCGTGGTCCTGCTCGTGCTCGTCGGGATCTTCGGCTTCACGAAATACATTCCGTTCAAAGGAGGCTTTCGCCTGAAGGCGGTCTTCGCGACGGCGGTCAACATCCATCCGAAGTCGCCGGTGCGGATCGCCGGCGTGACGGTCGGGTCGGTCTCCTCGATCACCCGCGAGGGGAACGTCGGCCTCGTCACGATGAGCCTCGAATCCAAGGCGCTGCCGATCCACTCGGACGCGACCCTGAAGATCAGGCCGCGCATCTTTCTCGAAGGCAACTGGTTCGTCGAACTCCAACCGGGCAGCCCGTCGGCGAGCACGCTCTCCGCGGGCGCGACGATCCCGATCACGCAGACCTCGGACCCGGTGCAGCTCGATCAGGTGCTGGACGCGCTGAACACGGACACGCGCGCCGACCTGCAGAACTTCCTGGTCGGCTACGGCGATGGCCTCACGCGCAAGCCGGACCACGCAGAAGATGCAGAACAGGAACCTGAAGTGCGCGGCATCGATGGCGCCCAGGCGCTCAACAAGGCATACGAACGCGGGCCCTCGGCGCTGCGCGGCAACGCGATCGTCAATCAGGCGCTGGGTGGCACCGAACCGCATGACATCTCGGAACTGATCGCCTCGATCGGCAAGGTGACGGGGGCCCTGAACGTGCATGAGCAGGTGCTGAGCGAATGGATCCCCAACTTCAATGCCTTCTTCAGCGAGTTCGCAGCGCAGGCGCCAAGCCTCGGTGCGACGGTCGCGAGGCTGCCGGGTGCGCTCCGGAACGCATCCCATGGGCTGGCCTCGCTGGATACTTCCTTCCCGGGGGTGGAGAGCTTCGCAAACGCGCTCGTGCCGGGTGTGAAGGAAGGCCCGGCGACGATCAAGGCGGCGCTGCCGTGGATCGAACAGGTGCAGGCGTCGCTGTCGCCGGGCGAACTTGGCGGCGTGGGCACGGCCCTCGCGGAATCCTCGCCGACGTTCGCGAAGTTCATCGGCGAACAGCCGGGCTTCTACAAGCAGAGCAACGCGCTCAGCCAGTGCCTGACGAAACTGATCTTCCCGGCCGGGAACGAAAAGATCCAGGACGGGTCGAGTACGACGGGCGAGGACGCGTACAAGGAATTCTGGTACGCGCTGACGGGCGTCGCCGGTCTCGGCCAGAGCTTCGACGGCAACGGCCCCCTTTCGCGCTTCCTGATCGGCAGCGGCGGCGAAACGGTTCGCTCGGCGCCCGCCTCGGTCCTCGGGTCAAAGGCGAAAGGCTTGCGACTGCTCGCCCACGCGCCGCTGAAGCCGCTCGGCACTCGCCCGGCCTACCCGAGCAGCGAGCCGCCATATGAGCCGCTCGTCCCGTGCGATACGCAGGCGCTGCCGGAATTCAACGGCCCGCTCTCCTCGGGACCGGCCGACGGGAGCGAAGGATGACCCCGCCCGAGAACCTGAGCGCTCCGGAGTCGGGTGCTGGCGCGGCGCCCGACGCGCACGCGGGCGGCCTCAGTGTCCGTGACCAGATCGAGCGCTACCGCACGGCCTTCATCGCCGTGGTGACGATGGTCGCGCTGGCGGCGGTCGCCGGCGGCTACATCCTCTCGCAGGAGAACTTCAAGCTCCCCGGCTGGGTGCCTGTGCTCGGGCGCAACTACTTCACGCTGAAGGCCGACTTCCAGACCGCGCAGGCGGTGACACCGGGGCAGGGCCAGGCGGTGACGATCGCCGGTGCGAAGATCGGCGAAATCGCGAGTGTCGACCTCAACGGCGGCGTGGCGGCTGTGACGATGAAAATCACACCGAAGTACGCGCTCATCTACCGCGATGCGACGGCGCTGCTGCGCCCGAAGACGACGCTCAAGGACGAGACCGTCGAGATCGACCCGGGAAACCCCTCGAGCGGTCGCCTGAAGAGCGGAGAAATGCTCCCGCTCGCGCAGACCGCCCCGGATGCGAACTTCGAAGAACTCCTCGCGGGCCTGGACGGCGACACACGCGCCTACCTGCAGGAGCTGCTGGCCGGAGCGGGCGTGGGCCTGAAGGAAAACGGCCGCGCGCTCGCGGCGACGCTCAAGCGCTTTGACCCGACGGCGCGCGATCTGCAGCTGATCTCAAAGGCGCTCGAAGCACGCCAGGCGAACATCGCCGGCTCGATCCACAACTTCCGGCTTCTGATCCAGGCGCTGGGCGACAAGGACAAGCAGCTGACGGCGCTCCTGAGCGCGTCGAACTCGGTCTTCAAGACGTTTGCCTCCGAGGATCAGAGCGTTCAGAGCACCTTGCGCCAGCTTCCCTCAGCGCTGGCCAAGACCGAACAGGGCCTCGGCAAGGTCTCGACGGCGTTCAACGCGGTCGGCCCGACGCTCGCCGAGCTGCACCCGTTCGCGAGCTCGCTCGCACCGGGCGAGCGCGCGTCGATCCCGTTCTTCAAGCAGACGACACCGGTGTTCAAGACGGAGATCAGGCCCTTCGCGCGGCAGATCCTGCCGACGCTCCAGCTGATCGAGCCCGACACCAAGCAGCTCGCGGAATCGTTCCCGCAGCTGACGACGAGCTTCTCCGTGCTGAACGAATTCTTCAACGAGCTCGCCTATAACCCGGGCAAGAGCCAGGGTGGCTTCCTGTTCTTCCTCGATTGGGCCAACCACAACCTGGACAGCGTCGTCAGCACAGCCGACGCGCACGGCACGCTCGGGCGCAGCCTGCTCTACCTCAACTGCGAAGTGCTGCCGCTCCTGAAAAGCGTCGCGTCGATCAACGCCACGGTGAAAGTGATCGTCGGTCTGATCAACCCGCCGACGGCGGCCGACTGCGCGCGCGCGGGCATCCTCAACAGCAGCTCCGGCAAAGCGAGTGCCGCGAGCACGGCCGCGCATGGGGCCGCTGCCGCCGCGACGACGGCGTCGCAGGGCCTGCTCTCGGGTCTCGAGGCGAAGCTGTTCGGCCAGTCCTCGCCGGTTGCCGCGCACGCGTCCTCGGCGGGCACGCGTGGGGGAGGTGGCTGACCGATGCAGAAGCGCGCACCGACACTCGGCAACCTGCTTGTGATCAGCCTGTTCGCGTTGAGCTGCTTCGGCCTGCTCCTCTTCCTGTGGGAGTCCTTCGGCGGCGCTGTACCGCTGAAGCCGAAGGGCTACCGCATGACGGTGGCGTTCCCGCGCGCGCTGGCGCTGGCCGAACAGTCGGACGTGCGCATCAGCGGCGTGGACGTCGGCCATGTGATCTCGGTGAAGCTCGGCGGTGATGGGCGCACCGACGCGACGCTTGAAATCGCCGGAAGGTACGCGCCGATACGGGCGAACATGCACGCGATCCTGCGCCAGAAGACGCTGCTCGGTGAGACGTACGTGCAGCTGATCCCGGAGGGCCAGACGGGACCGTATCTCCGTGACGGCGCCCAGCTCGCCGACGATCAGGTCGAACCGTCGGTGACGCTCGATGACATCCTCACGGCGTTCGATCCGAAGACCCGCGCCGACTTCCAGCTCTGGCAGCAGTCGGTCGCGGAAGGGATCACCGGCAAGGGCGAAGCGATCAACTCGGATTTCGCGGCGCTCGAACCGTTCGTCGAACACACCAACCGGCTGCTGAGCGTGCTGGCGTCTCAGGAAGGGGCGGTGACGGACGTCGTGCGGGGCACGGGCGAAGTGTTCGGGGCGCTCGCCGGTCGCGACCATCAGCTGGAAGGCCTGATCTCGAACGGCGAACGCACCTTCCATGCCGCGGCCGAAGGCAGCCAGGGCTTCGCGCAGGCGTTCAGGGCGCTGCCGGGATTCGAGAGCAGCTCGCGAACGGCCCTGAAGGAACTTGACAGCTTTGCCAACGATGCCAACCCGCTGCTCGATCAGCTGCGCCCAGCCGAGCGCGAACTCGCGACACTGCTCGCCGCGGTCAAGCCGTTCGCACCCAGGTTCAACAGCTTCCTGACATCTCTCGGGCCGCTGACGAAGGTGTCGAAGACGGGGCTTCCGGCCGTCGCCAAGCAGCTGGGGCTGACCGTACCGCTGCTTGAAAACCTCGTCCCGGTGCTGCACAACTTCGATCCCTTCCTGCAGTACACGGGCGAGTATGTGCCCGAGGTGCAGGCCTTCTTCGCCAACCTCACGGCGGCGACCCAGGGCCATGAAGGCAACACGAACGTCCTGGAAGGCCCGCGCGCGCACTATCTGAAGGCGATGCAGGTGCTCCGCCCGGAAAGCCTCTCGATCTACTCTGAACCGATCGGCAGCAACCGGGCCAACCCGTACCTGAATCCCGGCGCGCTTTCCTCGATCGGCAGCGGTGGCCTGCAGGTCTTCAACGGGAAAGGCTGCTCCAATGCGACGCCCTCGGCGAGCGGCCCGGCGAACGAAATCATCTCCGAAGAACTGATCCAGTCGCTGATCGAATTCAAGGTGGTGAACAAGCCTGAAAGCACCAATCAGGTCCCCGCGCCGGCGTGTACCCAGCAATCTCCGACTACCTTCAATGGTCAGAGCGGCCAGTTCCCGCATGTGACCTTCTCGGGCAAATGATCAGCGAGGCCACCGGACCATGAGCGACGAGCACCCAACCGATGTCGATCACCTGACGGCGAGCGACGGACCGGCGCCGGGGGACGGGCACGCCGCGACGGGCGATGACTACCAGTACCACTCGAGCACGCTCGACCTGAGCGGCGACCCGGCCGTGGGCGACTGGTCGATCCGCTGCGTGGATGTGCACAAGCGGCTCGGCGGCGTGCCGGTGCTGAACGGTCTGAACGTCGCGATTCCCGATCAGACGATCACGGTGGTGCTGGGTCCGTCGGGCACGGGCAAGAGCGTGCTGATCAAGCACCTGATCGGCCTGATGTTCCCGGACTCGGGAGACGTCATCGTGAAGGGCCAGTCGGTGCCCAGCCTGACGATGCCGAAGCTGCTCGAGCTGCGCCGCAAGATCGGCGTGCTGTTCCAGGATGGAGCGCTGTTCGGATCGATGTCGGTGTTCGACAATGTCGCATTCCCGCTGCGCCAGCACACGGATACCTCGGAGGCGCAGATCTCAGAGCTCGTCTCGGAGCGTCTGCGCGATGTCGGGCTGGGCCATGCGATGGACGAGCTTCCCTCTCAGCTCTCGGGTGGCATGCGAAAGCGCGCGGGCTTCGCGCGCGCGCTTGTGATGGAGCCGGAGATCGTGATCTTCGACGAGCCCGATTCGGGTCTTGACCCCGTGCGCACGGCGCTGCTGTGCGAGCTGATCCAGGAGATGCACTCCATCCACGGCGGCACGTACATCGTCGTGACGCACGACATCGCCTCGGCGCGCAGGATCGGCGAGTTCGTCGCGGTCCTGTGGAGGGGGCGGATCGTGGAAGCGGGAGACGCGGCGGAGATGTTCGCCTCGGAGAACCCCTTCGTACGTCAGTTCCTCAGCGGATCGGCGGAGGGGCCGCTGACGATGGATTGACCTCGCGGCGGCCGTATGCGAACATGTGTTCGTATGGTCGTGTGCGTTCATCTTCCCCGGTTCGAGCTGGCGATAGCCGCCGAGGACCGAACGCAGGACGATCGCGGGCCGCATGTGGGGCGCCGGGCGCATGTGGGGCGTGCGCTGGCGGTGGCTCCGGAGGTGGGCGGCGAGCAGCGTGTGGGGGAGGTCTCCGGCGGCGCCGAGGCGTACGGCGTCGAGCGTGGCATGGCGTTGGGAGAGGCGCTGGCGCGCTGTCCGGAGCTCGAGCTGCTCGCCCCCGATCCGCCGAGGGTGGCCCGTGCGTGGGAGCAGGCGCTCGAGGCGCTCGAGGGCATGGGCGCGGCGGTGGAGCCCGAGCGGGTCGGCCTTGCCTATTTCCAGGCGGATGGCCTGCGCGGGCTGTACGGCGGCGAGGAGGAGGTGATCGCCGTCGCACGCTCGGTCCTCGGCCGTCGGGCCCGGCTCGGAGGCGGGCCGACGCGCTTCTGCGCGCTGGCGGCGGCGCTCCAGGGCCGCTCGCGCCGGGCGGTGCTCATCGACGAGCGAAGGGCGCGGCGCTATCTCGCCTCCCAGCCGGTCTCCCTGCTGCGCTTCCGGGAGGAGACGGAATCGCTGATCGCGCCGCTCGGGCGCCTCGGCGTGCGCACGCTCGGCGAGCTCCAGGAGCTGGGGCGCAGGGCGCTGGCCGATCGTTTCGGGAAGGCCGGCGTGCTCGCCCATCGGTTGGCCTGCGGGGAGGATCGGCCGTTGCGCGCGCGCCGGGTCTCCGAGCGCCTGGGGGAGACGATGGATGTGGGGGAAGCGAGCTCCGGCCCGGCGCTCGAACGCGTGCTCGGCGTGCTCATCGACCGCCTGCTGGCGAGGTCCGAGCGTCGTGGTCGTTCGCTGTGCGCCGTCACGCTCTCCGCTCGCCTGGCCACCGGCGGGGGCTGGCGCGAGCGGGTGGTCTTTCGCCAGGCGCTCTCCGATCCCGAGCGCATCAGGCTGGCGTGTTCGTTGCGCCTGGCGCTGCTTCCGGCTCCGGCCGTTGCCCTGAGATTGACCGTCGAGCGTTTCGGGCCTCCGGCGAGCGAGCAGCAGGCGCTCCTTGACGATGGGCGCGCCGCTCGCGCCGCGCGTCTGAGCGAGGCGGTCGTTCAGATGCGCGCGGTGGCCGGACAGGATGCTGCCCTGCGGGCCGTTCTCGTTGATCCGGACTCGCGCGTGCCTGAGCGGTGGGTTGTGTTCGCCCCGATCCCCGGCTGAAGGGATGGAGGGCGCCGATGGCTTCCGCCAGACGGCCCAGGCGTGCCACCGGCGCGACCGCGCGCGCCGGCGCTCGGAGCGGGCCGCGCGCTCTGAATCTCCCGCGTGCGGTGGCGGTGCGCACGGGGGCGGGGGGCGTCCCGCTGCAGGTGGATGGGCGGGCGGTGGAGTTGGTGAGGGAGTCGTGGCTGGTGGAGGATCGCTGGTGGACCTCAGATCCGCTGCGCCGGCGCTACTGGGAGGTGGTGAGCGTGGATGGGCGCAATCTGATCGTCTTCCACGATCTGATCGCAGGCGCCGGCCGTGGTGGCTGGTTCCTCCAGGGACCGTGAGGCGTCAGGGGACATGACGGCGACACCGCCCTACGTGGAGTTGCACTGCCATTCGGCGTACTCGTTTCTGGATGGCGTATCGCTGCCGGCGGAGCTGGTCCAGCGGGCGGGCGAGCTCGGCTATCCGGCGCTGGCGCTGACCGACCACAACTCCGTCGCGGGCTCGATGGAGCTGGCGCAGGCCGCCGGCGAACATGGGGTAAGGGCGATACACGGGGCCGAGATCGACCTGGTGGGCGGCCGCCACCTCACGCTGCTCGTGTGTGACGGGCGCGGCTGGAGCAACCTCTGCCGGATCATCACGATCGCGCACCGTTCAGAGGTCGCTCCCTCGGTGGAGCTGCAGACGGTGATCGACCATTCAGAAGGCCTCGTCTGCCTGACCGGCTGCGCCAGGCGCTCCTCGATCGGACAGGGTGCTCACGAGGGCCGGACTGGGCGGAGCGAGCGGGGCGGCGACGCTCAATCGGGCTCCCTCGCCGAAGAGGCGGCCCGGCGGCTGCTCGATGCGTATGGCCCGGAGAACCTGTTCGTCGAGCTGCAGCGGCCCTACGCCCGTCGCGATCGCGCTCGCAACCGTGCGCTCACCGCCTTCGCCCGGCGCCTGGGGCTGAGGTGCGTGGCGAGCGGCAACGTCCACGCGCACGCACGCTCGAGGGCAGAGCTGCAGGATGCCTTCGTGGCGCTGTCCCACCGCTCAACGCTCGATGCCTCCGAGCCGTTGCGCCGCGGCAATCACAGCCATGTGATGAGCACGCCGGAGGCGATGGCCAGTCGCTTTGACGATCACCCGGAGGCCGTTCGCGAGACGCTCATCCTCGCCGAGCGGCTGACATTCGACCTGACGACGGATCTCGGCTACCGCTACCCCGGCTGCGATGAGGAGGGCGCCGAGCGGCGCCTTTCAGAGCTCTGTGAGGCGCGTCTTTCAGAGCGCTATCGATCGGGGGCGATGAGCGCGGAGGCGAAGGTGCGCCTGGTGGAGGAGCTGCACGTGATCTCGCGGTTGCGGCTGGCCGGTTTCTTTCTCCTGCATCACGACATGCTGGAGCTCGCCCGCGAGGTCGCCATTGAGGTGCGCGGGCCGGACTCGGTCCGGGCGCTGCTGGCGCCGGGGCGGGGGCGCGGGTCCTCGGTCTCCTCGCTTGTGTGTTATCTGACGGGGCTCTCCCACATCGATCCGATCGCCAACGGGCTGGCGCTGGGCCGCTTCCTACATGAGGATCTGCACGGGTTGCCGGACATCGATCTCGACTTCCCGAGGGATATCCGCGAGATCCTGATCCCGCGTGTGCACGAGCGCTACGGCCGCGACCATGCCGCCCTGGTCGCCACCTTCCCGAGCTTCCGCCGGCGCGGGGCGATTCGCGAGCTGGGCAAGGTGCTCGGGCTGCCGGTCGGCGAGATCGAGCGGGCGGCTCGCGACGCCGACGCCTACGGGCCCGACTCCCAGCAGGGCATCGTCGAGGCCCTCGGCCGGGGGCGCCCGCTCGCGGGTGCGCGCGAGGCGAAGCCGAGCTCCGAGCGCTGGCGCTGGCTGGCCTACCTGGTCGAGCAGGCGTATGGACTGCCCCGCCACATCTCCCAG
>Ga0302320_10025049_pt1 | contig 11615 bp, 9 predicted proteins | sample Bog_T0_3_FD_202130 | JGI IMG/M metagenome (GOLD analysis project Ga0302320, IMG submission 202130) | Peat permafrost microbial communities from Stordalen Mire near Abisko, Sweden - Bog_T0_3 | ecosystem: Environmental > Terrestrial > Soil > Wetlands > Peat | place: Sweden: Abisko, Stordalen Mire... | reverse complement strand
CGAAGCCACCAGGCTCACAACCGAGCCCATCCACGCCGAGTTGTCCACGCCGCGGTACTGGTCCATCTGCAGCGTTATCTGCCCGGTGTACACCGCATAGGCCAGGTAGACGGAAAACGCCAGCGTCAGCAGGAAGCTATACCGCCGCACGCGCTCCAGAAAGTCGGCGCGAACCATGTGGTAAAGCGCGCGCGAGCCGCTCATCGCCCCGCTCCGGCCTGCGCCAGCGGCTGCGCTGCCGCGCGATGCGCGGAGAGGCAGTAGAGATAGGCGTCTTCAAGATTCGGCGCAACCGCCCTGGAGCCCGGAGGCGGCTCGTCGCCCAGCACGCGCGCGTGTACCCCGTCGCTGCGCCGCGCCGTGCTGCTGATCAGGAACTCCTTCTTGGCGGAGTTGAGCGCCGCGCTCGGAACCACCCACTCCCACACCTTGCCTTCCACCCGCTGCAACAGCGCCTCCGGAGTGTCATGCGCCACCAGCGAGCCCTTCGCAATCAGCGCAATGTCGGTGGCCGTCGCCTCCACGTCGGAGACAATGTGGGTGGAGAGAATCACGATTCGCTCGCCGGAAAGGTCCGAGAGCAGGTTGCGAAAGCGCACCCGCTCCTCCGGGTCGAGCCCCGCCGTGGGTTCGTCCACAATCAGCAACTGGGGATCGTTGAGCAGCGCCTGGGCAATGCCCACCCGCTGTTTCATTCCGCCGGAGAAGCCGCCCAGCGGGCGTTTGCGCGCTTCGGTCAGGTTCACCAGTTCGAGCAGTCCCTCGATGCGGCGCTTGGCGGTTGCCGCATCCAGTCCCTTCACCGCCGCCAGGTACTCGAGGAACTCGACCGCGCTCAGGTTGGGATAGACCCCGAAGTCCTGCGGCAGATACCCCAGCACCGCGCGCAGCATGTCCGGGTGCCGCGCAATATCGGCCCCATTCCACAGCACGCGGCCCTCGGTGGCTTTGGTAATGGTGGCCAGAATGCTCATCAGCGTTGTCTTGCCGGCTCCGTTCGGTCCCAGCAAGCCCAGCACGCCTGGCTGCAGTTCCAGGCTGAAGCCGTTCAGGGCCAGAAGGCCTTTCCGGTATTGCTTTGAGACCTTCTCGATTTCCAGTTTCACGCGTCCTCCGGCTCATTCGGGCCTAGGTCCTTGATCGCATGTTGTTGTATCGACGATCGGTGCCCCCGTTCTCGATTTTGAGACCGGGGGAAGCACGAACCCAAAATACCAATTCACACGCTCAGAGACCTAGATTCACTTTACGCAATCGAGACGAGGAAGTTCCGGAGTGGAGAAGGTGTGGGGGTGCTTTACGCGGCCTGCAACTCCAGCAGGATGGCCGCGCCGCGGGGTTCCAGATTGATCGCCGTGGCGCGGCCGTTGTGGTCGCGCAGGATGGTGGCGCACAGGCTCAGCCCCAGACCGGTCGTCTCGCCGCCGGACTGCGTGGGGACGAAGGGATCGAATGCGCGCTCCGGATGCAGAAAGCCGGAGCCGGAGTGGGCAATCCGAATTCGCACCAGGTTGCCCTCGGCGGTCGCCTCCAAACGCACCGTCCTCGCGTCGTCCGCGGCTGGGTTGGGTGGCTGGCTTTCCACGGCTTCCATGGCGAACTGCACGCAATGAAGAATAGCCTGCCGCAGTTGCTGCGCATGGCAAAGCACCGTTGGGAGATCCGGCGCAACGTTCAGGCGGAACTCGATGGAGCGGCGAAGAAACTCCGACCGATGGAGTTGTTCCAGGTCGGCCAGCATCTCCGCAACGGAAACGGTCGTGAACTGGCCGGTCTGGGGGCGTGCAATGCGGGTCAGGCTCTCCAGGGTGTCCCGCATGCGGCGCGCTTCCGCCAAGATGGATTCAATCCCCTTGCGCTCCTGCGGATCGAGGGAACACGTCTCCTCCAGCAGCGACGCATAGCCCAGGATCACCGTCAGGGGGTTGTTCAGTTGCTGCGTCACATTGCCCGCCAACTGTCCCAGCCCGGCAAACTTCTCTGAGTCGATGAGCTTCTCCAGCATCATCGTCTGGCTGCGCGTTGCCTGCATCCGGGCAGTAAGCATCTCAATCGGCAGTAGATCGTCGGTGCGCAGCGGTGTCTCGTTCGGGCCGGTCAATCCGCCTGGCATCGGGCGCGCCGGTCCATTGCGCATCCCCGCCAGCAGCAATGCTCCTTCGACGGACGAACGGCCCGCCATCGGGACAGCCAGCACTGAGGTGAAATGCAACCGCTTCAGGTCGTCCCCCGGACCGAGCCACGGCATCAGATCGAGCGCAACCGTGTGACTCTGCTCCACTGCGGATGGAGACGTGCCGGGCGCCAGAAATGCGCTTCCACGGATCCGCGGCGCCAGCGCGTGCAGCGCGGCGACAATCGCCGGTTCCAGCCCGGCCGTCCCCGCAAGACGAAAGCGTCCGGCCGATTGAAGCAGCAGCGCCACTTGGGCAAAGCGGCTGTGCGTGGCCACCGTCTGGCAGATTTCCGTTGCCTGCCGGTCGAAGTCCTCCACCCGCCGCCGCGACAGAATGAGATTGGTATACGCCTCCAGTTCGCGGCGCGCCCGGTGCTCCCGCTCCTGGCCTGTCTGGTTGATCGCTAGTTGATCCTCCAGCGCCAGCAGAATCAGGCCCACCGCGGCAACCACCTTGCCCAGCACCAGAATCCGGCCCATATTCGTTGACAACTGCGATTCCGTGCCGATGAACGGAAAAAGCTCAAACACAAACAGCGACCAGGCCAGAAAACCCAGCGCACTGAGAACCACGCCCGGCGAGAACCGGCGGAAGACAAACACCAGGAGCAGCGCCGTCATGAAGTGGTTCGCGCACTCCACAAAGCTCAACGGCCATCTGCCGCCCATGGCGAAGCAGATCCATAGCCCCAGCGCTCCCATCACAGCGCAAATGCTCGCCCCCAGCCAGGCAGGCATGCTGCCCTTGGCAATGCCCCAGAACAAGCCCGCAACCAGCGAGATGCCGCCCAACGCCGGGAATATCCAGAACAACGGCCCCGTGGGCGCAACACCGCGAAACACGCCTTCGATCAGAATGGCGTAAATCACCAGAGGACCGGCAAAGGGGATAACGTACAGAATCTTGTACCGGCCCACGCTGAAGCTCAGCGGCGAGAGCGAGGCAAGAAAAAAGGCCGCGCTGATCTGGATTGCGGCTTGGCCGGCAGCCGTCGCCCATGGGTGTGCGCCGTCGGAGAAATGCCAGAGGCCGACCTTGTAAATCAGAAACATGCGCACAATGGCGAACACAAATCCCAGGAACCAGAGCAGCGTGCGGGTGTCACGAAAGCGGAAATAGAGATACCCAAATGCCGGCACCAGCAGCACAGTCAGGATCAGGGCCGGTGCCTGGTAAGAGTCGGGCATGAAAAGCACAAATCTCCTTCAATACACCTGCGGGACAACGCCATCGGCGTTGCCTCCCCAGCGGCTGCAACCTTATGATCGTACCCCACTTGCCGAACCCAAAGCGGGTGGATGCGTAGAGCTGCCAGAGAATGGTTCCTCTGGCGGAGCGCGGGGAAAGGCTCCGTCCACGAATCCGGTCCCCAGTGATTCTCAAATCACCCCCCGGCCCCGTCCATGCGTCTAATGTTGTAGTTCGATTGCCGGTGCACTCGCCCTGCCTGCATGGACCCCGGCATGGATAATGAATGCAGGTACAGAAGGAGAAAACCGGGGTGCGAATCAGGTTGTGGATGACGATCGCTGTGGCCGCCGGATGCGCTCTGGCCGCTGCCGCGCAAAACAAGGACAAGGACACCTTCACCCCCATGGCGCTGGACTCGGGATTCGGCCGCATGGACATCTCCGCTCCGCCCATTGCGCCGGAGGAGATCATCAAGCAGTTTGCCGCCAAGGAAAGCGAGTTTCAGCAGGCGCTCAACCACTACACCTACCGCCGCGTTGCCAAGGTGCAAACCATCGACGACGATAACAGGGTGGACGGCGAATACTACGAAGTGGACGACGTCATCTTCGATCCCGGCGGCGCGCGTGTCGAGAAGGTGGTCTTTGCGCCGGAGAACACGCTGCAGCGCGTACAGATGTCGCCCTCGGACCTTCAGGACATCCAGCACGGCTACCCGTTCGTGCTGACCGCCGAAGTCATCGGCCAGTACGACGTCAAATACGTCGGCCGGCAAAAGGTGGATGAGATCGACTGCTACGTCTTCGACGTAAGCCCCAAGACCATCGAGAAGAAGAAGCGCTACCTGCTGGGCCGCATATGGGTCGATACCACCGACCTCCAGATTGTGGTCACCAACGGGCGCATGGTCCCGGACGACACCCGCAAGAACAACGAAGACCTGCATCCTCCGTTCATGACCTGGCGACAGCAGGTGGATGGGCACTACTGGTTCCCGGTCTACACCAAGGGCGAGGGAATTCTGCACTTTGCCGGCGGTAGCGGCTACATGGCCCAGGACGTGCACATGCGCGACACCATCAAGTACTCCGATTACAAGCGCTTCGGCTCGACCAGCAAGATCATCTACGAGGGCCAGGACATCAGCGCGCCGGAGAAACAGCCCGACCCCAAGCCGAAGCAGTGATTAGGGGTTAGTGATTAGGGGTTAGGGGTTAGGGGTTAGGGGTTAGGGATATGCTCTCAGCTTTCAGCCAAAGACAAAACCTGGGGCATCGGCTGCGCAACCACAAACACCTCAACCCGCCATACCCCTCGCGGAACTCCGGCGTCTCCAGCGCCCGCGGGTCAAATCCCACACGACCCAACTGCCCCCTAACCACTAATCACTAATAAAACAGATACTTCCGCCACCGATCGTCTCCCCGGCCCAGCATGCGCATGATCTGGCGGCTGGTGTGCAACGAGAAGGGCCGCGGGTCGCGCATCAGCGCCATGTCGTCGATCTCGTGCAGCAACCGGTTGCCCTTGCGCCGGTTGCAGGCGTGGCAGCAAGCCACAAGATTCTCCCAGGTCGAGTTGCCGCCCCGCGAGCGCGGAATCACATGGTCCAGGGTGAGCTCGCTCGAAGGCAGCACGACCCCGCAATATTGGCAGGTGTTGCGGTCGCGCAGCAGGATATTCTTGCGCGACAGCGCCCGCGTCTGGTGCGGAATGCGCCGGTACTCCAGCAGCCGGATCACCGAGGGCATGGCCACGCGGCTGCGCTGGGCATGGAGCATCAACCCGTGCTCCTCTTCAGTGCGCGCGATGCCCTTCAGGACCAGCACCAGCGCCCGCCGTGCCCCGCAAATATTGATGGGCTCGTACGACGCATTCAACACCAGCACCGGCATCTGCAGCATCTGCACGGGTTGAACTGCATACTGCGCGGAAGCGGGCTCGCCGGACAGGGCGGCAGCTTTGGCAATGGACTTCTGCTTGCGAGCGTGAATCATGGCTTTTCCCAGCGACATCCTTTATCCCCTCGTCAAAAAGATGGTTGCCCTTGCGATGAACGGTGCAATGAAGAAATGCTTGCCTGGCCTCCGGCCACAACCGGCGCGCTGCCGGCCCAGCCAGATATTTCGTTCGTTTCCTCGACAATCGTGTTGCCGCGCCCAGTGGATTCACGGCGCGCCCTGGCCAGCGTGGCAACCCAGGCCGACGCCGCTCCAGCCCGCACCAGCGCCTGCGCGGCGGCCCGTGCGGTTGCGCCCGTGGTAAAAATGTCGTCCACCAGCAGGACGTGCTTCCGCGCCACTGCCGCCGGATCGGAGACCGTGAAAGCCCCTCGGACATTGATGCGGCGGGCGCGCGAGCTCAGCCCCGCCTGGCTCTCCGTGGCCCGCAGCCGCATCAGCGTGCTCGATGCCAGCGTGAGCTGCCACTCCGGATGCGATTTGCGCAGAGATCCCAGCGCGTGCTCGGCCAGTGCCCGTGCCTGGTTGAAACCGCGCTCGGCGTGCTTGGCCCGATGCAGGGGAACCGGAACTACCAGCATCTCGTTTGGCGCTTCGCCGGCCAGTTGGGCAATGGCCTGTGCCAGCATCCGCCCCAGTCCGCGCGCGGCCGGATGCAGCAGGTCGTACTTGAGCGCGTGAATCGCGGCCTTCATGCGGCCCTCGTAGAGCCCGAACGCCACCGCCCGCACAAAAGGCGGCGGCGCAAGCCGGCAGGCCCTGCAAAGAGAACCGCTTGCAGCGTTCGAAGCAGAGATGAGCAAGTCCAGGGTATCGCCGCAACGCGCGCACGCAGGTCCAGACAGGAGCGGAAACTCGCTCCAGCACACAGCGCAAATTGGCACGGAAGAAAGCTGCGGTAGAGGGGAGCCGCAGAGAGTACAGAAGGCAGGGAGAAGGGCGCAACTCAAGGCGTCCATGGGACTTCGCAGGACACGCGCCACCGCGCGCCAACGAGTCGTCTCCGATGGTGGAACGTCGAACGTCAGTGAACCGGAGTCCCTGCGGAAGACGCACCTCACTTAAGGTGACGGGGTTGCGTGCACGCCACCCTGCCGACAGTATACCCGGATGCCATCCGGGATTCCATCGCGGTTGATGAATTCACGGCGCAGTCGCCTATGCTGCGTCGAACTCAACGGGCTTTGCGGGCTGCGGCCCCTCTTGAAGAACCCCGCCCCAGGCCAGTTCTTTTTTCGCGGCCCGCAAAGTCCATTTTTAGTACTTTGGCGGATTCAGAGGGTCCACGGAGTTCCCCTCGCGCGCTGCTTGGCGATCTTCAGCCTTTTGCTGTGCGTCCACTTCGGCGTCGGCATGGCGCACGCCATCCTTCACCTTGCCCACGGTCGTCTCAATCTTGCCCTTCACCTGCTGAACCGCGCCTTCCACCCGCGTCCGGGTATCCCCGGTCATGTTTCCGATATGGCTCTTGGTGCTTCCCACTACCTGGTCGACTGCACCCTTCACTCTTTGCTTGTCCATGGTTTCACGCTCCTGGCTTTTAGTAGCTCACAACGCTTGGGCCGGCGGCTGTTCCGAATCGACCATTGGCTTGACCAGGAAGAAACTGTGCGTCCGGGAGGCCGCGAGTTGCTGCCTCATTTCTCGATGGGGCCGCTTGGGGCGCGTGCCTGGCGCTCGGTCCAGGCCGCCTTCACTTTCTCAAACGTCGCCTGCATCTCATCGAGTTCGACATCGGTGAGCCTCTCGATGTCGATCAACTGATTCCGCGCGGTGCCCATGGCGCGGATCAGCTCGTTCAGCTTCAGATTGATCGCCCGGGAATCCCGGTTTTGCGTGCTCTGGATAAGGAAGACCATCAGAAACGTGGCCAGGGCCGTCGCCGTGCCAATCACTTGCGCCCAGCGATCGGAAAAATGAAAGATGGGCCCCGTGGCGGCCCAAACGGCGATCACCAGTCCCGCCCCCACAAAGGCCCATGCGGACCCCAGCCAGGCGGAAGCCGCGGCGGCGAACCGGCCGAAATGGTCGTGCACGGTTACCGGCTGCCCTTCGATCGGTCGATTCGTCAAAGCCTGCGCCCTCAATCTCCCGGATACTTCCCGACAATACAGCGCGTTTCACGCCTCGCGCTGTTCGCAATTGGCCAGTGGCTGCGGCCACAACGAAAGCAATGCCGGTTACGATACACTTCATCCCGTGGAGGAATTCCGTTGCGGTTGCACGTTCGTGGACTCTTTTCCGGCATTCTGATTGGCCTTCTCTCCATCCCCGGCGATTGCCTGGCGCTGCCGCAGCAGGCGCCCGCCGGCAAAGACAGCAGCGATCCCGCCTCCAAGGTTCTCATCGCTACTCCGGTCGAGCGCGCTCCCGGAAACGCCACCGCCAGCCAGGATTCCGCCCCGCAACAAGCCCCCGAGCCGGCAAAGCCCGCCCAGAGCGGAATGGGCAGCGGCATCGCCGGAGGCCTGGGCGCCGCTGCGCAATACGACGAGCAGAAGCGCCCCATCACCGCCGGCGGCTTCGTCGACTCTGGCCCCGTCGTCTTCCAGGACATTACCAAGCAAGCCGGCCTCTCCGGCTGGGTCCACAAAATGGGCGTGCCAGAGAAGAAATTCATCGTTGAAACCAACGGCTCCGGCGTCGGCCTCATTGACTACGACAACAGCGGTTGGCTCTCCATCTACCTGGTCAACGGCTCAACCTTCGACGCGCTTGACGGCAAGGAACCGCCGCCGCACGCCGCCCTCTTCCGCAACAATCACGACGGAACCTTTACCGACATCGCAGCTCAGGCCGGCGTCACCAACGACCGTTGGGGCTACGGCGTCAGCATCGCCGACTACGACAACGACGGCTGGCCCGACATCTACGTCGGCAACTACGGAAAAAACCGCCTCTACCATAACAACCACAACGGAACCTTTACCGATAAGGCCGAAGAAGCTCACGTAGCTCTCGGCAACTGGTCGCCCGGTTCCGCCTGGGGCGACTACGACGGCGACGGCCGCCTCGACCTCTACGTCTCCGGCTACGTCCACTTCGACCGCGACAACCTGCCCATCGGCGGCTCCAAGGCCGTGGGCTACGCCTTCTGCCAATACCGCGGCGCGGCTGTCAACTGCGGACCCCGCGGCCTGAAAGGCGAGCCCGACCACCTCTTCCACAACAACGGCGACGGCACCTTCACCGACGTCACCGTCAAGGCGGGCGTGGAAGACAAGGACAACTACTACGGGTTTACCGCGATCTTTGTCTCGCTCAACGCCAACGGCAAGCCGGACCTGGTCGTCGGCAACGACTCAGAGCCCAACTTCCTCTACATCAACAAGGGCGACGGTACCTTCGACGACCAAAGCTACGTCTCCGGCTTCGCCCTCAATAAGGACGGGCGCGAGATTGCCTCCATGGGCATCGCCGCCGGCGACTACGAAAACAGCGGCCTCGTCGACTTCTTCGTCACTGACTTCGGCGACGACTACAAGGTCCTCTACCACAACGACGGCGACGCCAGCTTCACCGATGTCAGCTACAAGGCCGGAGTCGCACAGGTCACCATCCCCTTCGTCGGCTGGGGCGATGGCTTCCTGGACTACGACAACGACAGTTGGCTCGACCTGTTCGAGGTCAACGGCCATGTCTATCCCGAAGTGGACCAGCATGACTGGGGCACCACCTGGGCCGAGCGCTCGCTGCTCTTCCATAACGTTCCCGACACCAGCAGCCCCAAAAGGCAAGTCAACGCCCGCAAGTTCGAGTACGTCCCCGCCGTCAAGGGCACCGGCCTGGCCGTGTTGACACCGGCCCGCGGAGCGGCCTTCGGAGATCTGTTCAACGACGGCAAGATCGACGTGATTATCAACCCCATCGACGGCCCGCCCACCTTGCTGCGCAACGTGAATCCCGACCACCATCACTGGGTCGAGCTGAAGCTGGTCGGCGGCCCCAAGAGCCCGCGCGACGCCACCTGCGCCACCGTCTTCCTCAGCGCCAACGGGACGCGCATGCGCCAGGACGTGCTGGCCAGCGGCAGCTACATCTCGTCCAACGATCGCCGCCTGCACTTCGGCCTCGGCGACGCCACCGACGCCGGCACTGCCGAGATCCACTGGCCCTCCGGCGCAAAAGAAACCGTGAAACTGCCCGCCGAAGACCGCATCTTCACCATCACCGAAGGCCAGGGAATCACCGCCGCGCTCTGCGGCGGCAAGGACTGCGCGGCAGCACAGGCGCCCAATGAAGTTCCCCCCGCCCCGGCAGCAGGCGCAAAGAAGAAAGCCTCCGGGAACCTATGAAAAAGCCGCAGGATTGAAGGGTACGGGCTTTAGCCCGTACATAAAACCGGCACTTGTTCAGCGATTCCCCGCCGCCATCGCAGCCGACCCGCACCAGTGGGATGGACTTTGCCCTCCATCCCACTGGCACATGGCTCTAAAACACCCCGGCCATGAACACTTCCGATGTGTGATGCTCCGCGTGCAAACCGCACTCGGCCAGCACCGCGGGCGAAAGCGTAATCACCGGGCAATGCGCGTGCGCCAGAACCTTGTACACCACCCCATGCCGTGTAATCGCCGCAAAGGCCGATGCGCCCTGCGCGCCCAACACAATCAGGTCCGCCAACTGCGCGCGCGCCTGGTAGAGCAGTTCTTCGGTCGGATCGCCAGGCACCACAATCGTCTGCACGGCAATCTTTTCCAGCTTCTCCGTCGGAACCAGCCCCAGCAGGTCGGTTTCGATCTGCTCAATCGACCGGTGCGCCAGCACTTCGTGCCGCTCCTGCGGCCGGATCACATGCTGCAAGACCAGCCGCCCCTTGTGCCGGACAGCCAGATCGGCGGCAAACTCGGCCACAATGTGGCTGGACTCCAGCAGGCTCACCGCGCAGAGAATTGTCCGGGTGGCGAACTTCCGGTAGTCGCCTTCCACCACCTCCGGCCCCACAATGTAGACCGGTACCCGCGAGGTGCGCAGCACCGCCTCCGCCACCGAACCCACCAGCAGCTTGCCAATGGGGCCGGGCGAGTGCGTGCCCATCACAATGCGGTCCACCTCGCGCTCGCGCAGAAACCCGAGGATCTGGTCGGCCGGCAGTCCCGGCCGCACAACAACTTCACAGCGAACCCCGGCCGCGCGAACCCGCTCGGCCAGCGGCTCAAGACTCTGCATTTCGGTGCGGGCAGCGGCAGCGTAGTCGTAATAGCGGATACCTGAGGTCTCCGATGCGGCTACCACCAGCGTGTCGTATGCGTGGAAGAGAATGAGATCGGCGCCAAACTCAGTGGCTTGCGCACGCGCAAACGCGAAGGCTTTTTCGTTGGCGGGAATCTCGGAGGCGAACAGAATGGTGGAGGGTTTGCTCCAACCTGGCTTGAGAACGGCTGCCATGGGAACCTCCTGAAGGTGCGGAAAAAACAGTAGCAAACCGGTTGTCGCCTTGCGGTGCCCGGCGGCACACATCGGCGTGAGTTAAATCACGCCCGAATCGCAAAACTGCGGCGTCCCACGAACAGAAGATCATCCTTCTGCCAGAAATGACGCGGACTTCAGTGCAATCGCTCCCCTCAAACGATTGCCGTTCCCATTTCAGGAAGCTGCGTGCCACGTCAGAACTATCTTCCCGATTCGGCGGCGATGAAGTGATCCCAATCACAGCATGACCGGTCTCCAGACTGGTCTTCTAAAGCAGAATCGTGGCGCTCCGGGGCCGTTTTCCCCAATGTGGTTGGAAAATCCCCCGATCCCCGGCGCAGGATATGTCCTCCCGCCAGCCCGCCGCGCTTCCAGGGGAGGCCCTATGCAGCCAATGCGCAACATTCCCGCCCGCGGCGGATTGAACTACGACGAAACTCCATTTCTGGCCATCTGGGAGATTACGCAGTCCTGCGACCTGGCTTGCAAGCACTGTCGTGCCGCCGCCCAGCCCATTCCCCACCCCGACGAGCTCACCAACGCCGAAGGCAAGCAGCTCATCGACCAGATCGCCGACATGCACATCCCCATCTTCGTTTTCACCGGCGGCGACCCCCTCAAGCGCAAGGATGTCTTCGAGCTCATCGAGTATGCGGCCGGCAAGGGCGTGCAGGTTGCCCTCACCCCCAGCGCCACGCCCCTGCTCACCAAAGAAGCCATGTTCAAGATGAAGGAAGCCGGCCTGGTCCGCCTCGGCATCTCGCTCGACGGCTCCTCCCCCGAGATTCACGATGTCTTCCGCGGCCTGCCCGGCGCATGGGCCCGCACCATCCAGGCCATCGAGTGGGCCAACGAGGTCGGCCTGCCCATCCAG
>Ga0302320_10025046_pt1 | contig 11615 bp, 9 predicted proteins | sample Bog_T0_3_FD_202130 | JGI IMG/M metagenome (GOLD analysis project Ga0302320, IMG submission 202130) | Peat permafrost microbial communities from Stordalen Mire near Abisko, Sweden - Bog_T0_3 | ecosystem: Environmental > Terrestrial > Soil > Wetlands > Peat | place: Sweden: Abisko, Stordalen Mire... | reverse complement strand
GTGGGCGATGGCATTCCCAGCAGGGGTTGCATCGAAGCCAACGCGCAGGCGTTGGCCCGCTATGCTGCGTTGTGCCAGGAAGCCGGGCTGGTCCCTATTGTTGAGCCGGAAGTGCTCATGGACGGCGAGCATACCTTGGAGTGCTGCCGCGAGGTAACGGAGGAGGTCCTGCGAACGGTTTTCAGCCAGCTTTACAGGCAAGGGGTGACATTGGAGGGTATGATCCTGAAGCCCAACATGGTGCTTCCGGGACTGACCTGTCCCAAGCAGGAACCGGTGGACGAGGTGGCCGATGCCACAGTGAAATGTCTGTTGCGAGCCGTTCCCGCTGCCGTTCCGGGTATTGCATTTTTGTCCGGCGGCCAATCATCCGAACTGGCCTCGGCGCGATTGAATGCCATGAACGTCAGATTTAAGCCACGACTACCTTGGGCGTTGGCGTTTTCGTTTGCCCGCGCCATCCAGCAACCGGCTATGGAGATTTGGAGAGGCGAAGAAGCTAACGTGGTGGCGGCACAACACGCCCTGTATCATCGAGCCAAGTGCAACTGGGCTGCGCGCCGTGGCGAATACAATGCCGCTATGGAGAAGACATCAACAAGGATTCCGTAACTCACGAAACCTACGTCATAGCAAAAACAGCAGGAACATCCATGCCTGAAGCGCCGCAGAGCAACCATGCCGCACCGAGTTGGTTGGCGATGGAAAGACATGAAGCTGATCAATGAGTAACTACGGTAACCCCGGGAACGAAGGGCCGGCTCACGCCAGCGTTCATCATGGCCATAGTCCTTACTGGAAACGTGCGCATCATGATTGGCGCTTCTGGGTCGGCCTTTTTTTAATGTCTGTGGCCATAACGATCTACGTGCTGAGCGATAACCTGGCTTTGATTCCTCGCAGGCAACCGCGGCAGCAACTGTCGGGCGTTGCCGGAAAATAGTAGAACTTATAGGCCGATTAATGCTTTATCCACTGCGATTCGAACCGATCTATCAGTACCGGCCGTGGGGCGGCCGGCGTTTGGCCAGCCTGCTCACGGCGCCGTTGCCAGGCGACGGCCCTATCGGCGAGGCTTGGTACTCAGCGACCGCGATGACCATCAAAGCCTGGTTGCCAACGGGCCGCTCAAAGGGCAGACTCTCTCTCAACTGCTGGCGCAATTTCCCGAACAGGTGATGGGCAAGCTAGCCGGGCGATTCCGCCGATTCCCACTGCTGCTGAAGTTCCTGGACGCACGTGAAATGCTCTCCGTCCAGGTGCATCCGACGGACACAAACGCAGACCTGTTGCCCGCGGGCGAGACCGCAAAGACCGAAGCATGGGGCGTGCTCGAGGCGAGGCCAGAAAGCCGCATCTATGCGGGCCTGAAGCCAGGCACCACCGAAGCCGGTCTGCGGCAGTCGATCACGAATGGAGGAGTAGCAAGTCGCCTCGCATGCTTTACTCCGACGCCTGGGGACGCCGTTTTCCTGCCGGCTGGGACGGTTCACGCCTTGGGCGGCGACATCGTAGTCTTTGAGGTGCAGCAGAACAGCGACGTGACATTCCGGCTTTACGACTGGGACCATGTCGACGCCAAAACAGGCCAGCCGCGAGCGCTTCAAGTCGATCAGGCCCTGGCTTGTATCGATTTCAAACAGAGGAACGCCGGTTTGGTCGCCCCGGTGGTGGAGGGGACGACGCCGGTGGAGCGCGAGCGACTCTTTCACTGTGAACATTTCGGGCTGTGGCGGTTGCGCGGGGAATTGCGGTTTACGGTCGGCGCCGCGGGCGTGCCGCGCGTGCTGGCATGCATCGGTGGTTCGGGGCTCGTTGAGCACGGCGGAGCCACTTATGCCGCACGCAAAGGCGATGTGTTTCTGTTGCCTGCGGATCTTGGATCGTGTACTTTTCTTCCACGAGGCGCAGTGAACGTGCTGGAAATCGAGATACCGCAATGAAAAAGCTGATCGTGTTTGATCTGGATGGCACACTTGCCGAAAGCAAGTCGCCGCTTGATGCTGGGATGTCGGCACTGCTGCACGATCTTCTGGGCATCGTCAAAGTCGCCGTGATTTCCGGAGGAGATTGGCCGCAATTTGAAAAACAGGTGCTTTCCCATCTTCCTCATGACGACAGCCTCGTGAATTTATCGCTCCTGCCTACATGTGGAACGAAGTTTTTCGAATACAAAGGGGGCTGGAAAAAGATCTATTCGGAAGATTTCATGCCGAATGAAAAAGAGAAAATCATCAGTTCAATAAAGAAGGCAGTTGAAGTAACTGGCTTCAAGGTCGAAAAGGTTTGGGGAGATGTAATTGAAGATCGGGGAAGCCAGATCACATTTTCCGCACTCGGTCAGCGTGCGCCTTTAAAAGAGAAGAAGAAATGGGATCCCGATTATGCCAAGCGGAAGAAGATCAAAGCAATTCTCGACACATTGATCCCCGAGTTCTCCGTCCGCATGGGTGGCGCGACGTCCGTGGATGTCACCAAACCGGGCATTGACAAGGCCTACGGAATCAGAAAACTAAGAGAGGTTCTTGGGATTTCACTGAAGGAAATGATTTTCATAGGCGATGCCTTGTTCGCGGGAGGGAACGACTATCCGGCTGAACAGGCAGGTGTTGTTTCCATTCCGGTTCGGGGTCCCAACGAGACGAAGCGGGTTGTCGAAGCAATCATCTATTGTTTATCGGATCGCGGTCAGGAAGCGTGAATCTACACGGAGGATTCGATGAGTGGATTTAAGTTGCAGCGCGTGGGGATCGTGATGGAGCCTGAGCCGGGCAATCCCCAGGAGATCGAAGGCGTCCTGAATCCGGCCGCCGCTCGTGGCCCCGATGGCGCGCTGTACCTTTTCCCGCGGCTGGTCGCGCGAGGGAATTATTCGCGCATCGGCATTGCACGAGTGCGGTTTAATGAAGCTGGCGACCCGGCCGGCGTCGAACGTCTCGGCATCGCGTTGGAGCCGGAAGCCGACTATGAGCGGCGTCCCGGCGGAGGTGGTGGGTGCGAGGATCCTCGGATCACGTTTGTGGAACCACTCCAGCGCTACCTGATGACTTACACCGCATTTTCGGTCCGAGGTCCACGGATCGCTCTGGCCCTGTCGAGGGACCTCTTCCACTGGAAGCGCCTGGGGCTGGCGACCTTTGGTCCGTATCAGGGCATCGAATTTGACGATGTGGACGATAAAGACGCCAGTCTTTTCCCTGTCGCGATTCCTAATCCATCCGGCCATCCGGAACTGGCCATCATCCACCGGCCGCTGTTCCCCGGCACTCGTCCTGAGGAAACGGCCTGCCACCCCGCGTCTCGTGAGCTGGATCTCGATCGGGAAAGCATCTGGATTTCCTACTGCCCAATGGCACTGGACGGCGATGAACCAGATCGCCTCGGCAAGTTCACCTCTCATCACCGGCTGGCGACTCCGGTGTCGCCCTGGGAGCGGCTCAAGATCGGCGGCGGCACTCCGCCCGTCATGACCCGGCACGGCTGGCTGATCGTTTACCACGGGGTGAGCGAAATCGCGAAGCCGGGCAACGCCGGACACCATCTATGTTACTCGGCTGGCGTGATGGTGCTCTCGAAGGAGCATCCGCGCATGATCCGCTATCGTTCAGTGGAGCCTGTGCTGATTCCATCGCTGCCGCAGGAACGCGACGGGACCGTCGCCAACGTCGTGTTCCCCACCGGCATCGACCGGCGGGAGGATATCAGAATGCCGAATCGCTTCGACGTCTATTACGGAATGGCCGACAGCCGGATAGGCGTGGCGCGTCTTGACGTGCCCGAGTCATTACCGCCAGGAGGAGTCGCAGACCCGCCGGAAGCCAAGGTGTAACGCGCTCAGGAGATAGTCATCGTGAAACCGAATGCAGATAGGCCCGAGGTGAAGGACGATCTGAAAACCCTTCCCATGCTGGAACTGGAGGCGAAGTTAGGGTCGTCGCCGGACGGCCTCAGTCAAGCCGAGGCGCAGAAACGGCTGACCCAATACGGGCCTAACGAGATCGAAGAAAAGAAAACCAATGCGCTCCTGAAATTCCTCAGTTATTTTTGGGGTCCCATCCCGTGGATGATCGAAGTGGCGGTGATTCTGTCGGGTGCGGTCCGGCACTGGCCGGATTTCTTCATCATCCTCCTTTTGCTGGTTTCCAACGCCGTCGTCGGATTCTGGGAAGAAAGTCAGGCGGGCAACGCCATTGCTGCCCTGAAAGCCAAATTGGCGATCAAGGCCCGGGTGAAACGTGACGGAAAGTGGATCACCCCGCCGGCGCGCGAGGTGGTGCCGGGCGACGTCATCCGCCTGCGATTGGGCGATATTGTGCCGGCGGATGCGCGCTTGCTTGCTGGCGACCCGGTGGAGATGGATCAGTCCGCGTTGACAGGCGAATCCTTGCCCGCCGAGCGCAAACCTGGCGAGGCGGTGTTTTCGGGGTCGATCGTCCGCCAGGGCGAAATCGGCGCAGTGGTCTATGCCACGGGTGCGAACACGTACTTCGGCAAAACGGCGCAACTGGTGCAGGAGGCGCACACCGTCAGCCATTTTCAGCGTGCGGTGCTGAAAATTGGCGATTACCTGATCGTCCTCGCGGTGGCTCTAGTGGCGGTGATCGTTACCGTCGCGCTCTTCCGCGGCGACCCGGTCCTCACTACGCTGCAATTCGCCTTAGTGCTGACCGTGGCCGCCATTCCCGTGGCAATGCCCACGGTTTTATCGGTGACAATGGCGGTCGGCGCGCGCCTGCTCGCCAAGGCAGAGGCAATAGTGAGTCGCTTGGTGGCAATCGAGGAATTGGCAGGCGTGGACGTGCTGTGCGCGGACAAGACCGGCACCCTGACCCAGAACAAGCTGACGCTGGGCGATCCGTTCGGTGTGAACAATGTCTCCGTCGAGCAAGTCATCTTCAATGCCGCGCTGGCCTCGCGGGCGGACAATAACGACACCATTGATCTGGCCGTTCTGGGAGGCCTGAAAAACGCCCAGGAGTTGAATGGCTATCAGGTGGTCCATTTTCAGCCTTTCGACCCGGTACATAAGCGCACCGAAGCCGCCGTCAAAGCCGCTGACGGAAGGACGTTCAAAGTAACGAAGGGTGCGCCGCAGGTAATTTTGGAATTGTCAGCGAATGCCGGGCAGGTGAAGCCCACAGTCGAGAAGGCGGTCAATGAATTCGCGGCGCGCGGCTTTCGTTCGTTGGGCGTGGCGCGGGCCGAGGGAGAAGGCCAATGGCAGTTTCTGGGTGTCTTGCCCCTGTTCGATCCGCCACGGGAAGATGCCAAGGCAACCATCGCGACCGCGTGTCAGATGGGCGTGAAGGTCAAGATGGTTACCGGCGATCAACTGGCCATCGCCCAGGAAACCGCGATGAAATTAGGGATGGGCACGGCGATTCTCGATGCCGGCGGTCTGGGCGACGTAAAGCATCACGAATCGGCCCAGTCGGCGGAGTCCATCGAAAGAGCCGACGGTTTCGCCCAGGTATTCCCCGAACATAAGTTCCATATCGTGGACGTGCTGCAGCAGCACGGTCACATTGTCGGCATGACGGGCGATGGGGTGAACGACGCCCCCGCGCTGAAGAAAGCCGACTGCGGCATCGCCGTTTCCGGCGCCACGGACGCGGCGCGCGCGGCGGCGTCCATCGTGCTGATGACGCCCGGCCTATCGGTGATTATTGAAGCGATCAAGGAGAGCCGGAAAACTTTCCAGCGGATGAACAGCTACGCGATCTACCGCATCGCCGAGACGTTGCGCGTGCTGTTGTTCATGACGCTGGCGATCCTAGTGTTTAACTTCTATCCACTGACGGCGGTGATGATCGTGATACTGGCGTTGCTCAACGACGGAGCCATCCTGTCCATCGCCTATGACAACGTTCATTACAAGGACAAGCCCGAGGCCTGGAACATGCGCCTGGTACTGGGGATTTCTACGGTGCTGGGCGTCATCGGGGTCGTCTCCGCCTTCGGATTGTTTTATCTCGGTGAGCGCGTCTTTCATCTCGATCGTGCGCACATCCAGACGCTGATGTATTTGAAGCTGTCCGTGGCCGGACATCTGACGATTTTCCTGACGCGTACGCGCGGCCCGTTCTGGTCCATACGTCCCGCGCGGATTCTATGGGCGGCGGTCCTCGGCACGCAAACGGTGGCGACTCTGATTGCGGTTTATGGACTGTTTATGACACCCCTTGGCTGGGGCTGGGCAGCGTTCGTTTGGGGCTATGCTCTCGCATGGTTCCTCGTGAATGATCGCGTTAAACTGCTTGCCTATCGGATTTTTGATCCTTCTGCGGCCCCGTTGCTGCTTCAGAAGCGACTCGATCGAACACCCAAGATTGCCGCGCGGGCCTATGCAATCTACGAGGAGCGAGGTCGGCACGATGGCCAGGCGGATCAAGACTCGCTTCAGGCCGAGCGCGAGATTCGCAAAGGTGATGCGGGACGCAACTCGTGACACCGGACCTACCACTACCCGGTGCAGCCAAACACCAGTCACGAGCACGGGAACTAGGGGATAATGGAGGGTCTTGGAATTGATCGTCCGGAAGGAGTCCCTGGCGACAATCCGCGCAAGTCATGGCACCTATTCGTATTCTCTTGGCTGACGACCACACCGTCATGCGCCGCGGGCTGCGGCTCTTACTTGAGCAACAGGCGGACTTCCAAGTGGTCGGCGAGGCCGAAGACGGCCGCCAGGCCGTTGACTTGGCAGCCTCTCTGCACCCCGGTGTAGCCGTTCTTGATATCGGAATGCCGCTGCTAAACGGCATAGAGGCAACGCGGCAGATTATCACGGCGGATCCGGCGGTCGTGGTGGTAGTTCTCAGCATGCACTCCGACGAAACATACGTCTTGCGTGCACTGAAGGCCGGGGCAAAAGGCTACCTACTGAAGAACTCGGCCGAAGCCGACTTGATCCAGGCCGTTCGTGCGGTCGCCGAAGGGAAGTCGTTTTTCAGTCCCGTCATAAGCCGGATGTTGCTTGAGGACTACATGCGCCAAGTGGCGAAGCGCGAGGTCGAGGACAGCTACGACTTACTGACGCCGCGGGAAAAAGAGATCCTGCAGTTGGTAGCCGAAGGAAGGACGAACAAAGAAGTCGCGAACATCCTGAAGCTCAGCCTGTACACGGTTGAGAGCCATCGAGGGAACATCCTCGAAAAGCTGAATCTGCACTCGGTCCCGGAGTTGATCCTCTATGCGGTGCGTAAAGGGATCATCTCATGAGCCTGCTGAGTGACCTGGAGACGGGATCTGGACTTCCGCAACGACAGTGGCCCCCACTCCTGGTTGGGACGTGACGCGCAAAACTCCTCCGAGTTGGCGCAGGCGTTCTTCCATCCCTACCGTCCCAAGACCGCGAACGCTCTCTGTGTCAAACCCGATTCCATCGTCACGCACGCTGAGCACCAGCCGGTCAAGACTCTGTTTCAGTTCTATATGGACCGTTTTGGCCTGAGCATGGCGCGCAGCGTTTTGCAACGCTTCCTGCGTGATCCGGTATAGGCAAATGCTTAGATCTTCGGGCAGATCGTCTGCCACGGCCTCGGTCGAAACCTTCACTGCAAGGCCGGTCCGCCGGGAAACTTCGCGCGCTTGCCATTCGATCGCTGCGGTCAAACCCAGGTCATCCAGCATCGAAGGCCGCAGCAGGAGAGCGATATCGCGGACTTCATTGATGCTGGTGTCGGCAAGCCGCCGGATCGAGTCCAGGAGTTCCCGGCTCTGCGCATCGCTTTCCGGAATGCGCTTTTGGAGGTTTCCGGCATCGACGAGCAAGGCGTTAAGTGTCTGTCCCACCTCGTCGTGCAATTCTCGTGAAATGGACTTCCTTTCCTGCTCCTGAGCGGCCACAAGACATTGGGATAGCTTTCCCAGTTCGGTGCGGCCGGCGGCGACCTGGTCATAGCGAAGTCGAGTCTCTTTCTCCAGCCGCATGATGTAAATCGCGCATCCAATTGCCAGAATAGTTGCGGCACCCAAACTCAATACGAACGCCCATAGCAACTCCAAGCGCATACTCGCAAATCCGGCAGCCATGCGCGACTCTCCGTCCGCCAACTGCCGTGAATGCACATCATCGATCTCCGTCGTGATTTCCAGGATGGCAGCCCGGCTCGGCAGGACGGCCGAAGTGTAGAACGCCAAACCCGACGCCCTCCGTTCGCGATCTGACCATTTCAGGCTCGGGCTAATCGATTCCCAATAGCGCTCGACATTCCGTCTCAAACGGGCAGCCATCTCTGCCTCGTTGGCGTTGGGAGTCATGGCATATGTATCGAGGCCCTGTTCCAAATCCGCCCAAACCCGGTGCAGCTCGCGGTTGTGGTCAGCGCTGCGGCTCTCGTCGGGATCCAACAGGTAGTCACGGACAAAGGTGTCGGAGAGAAGAAGCTTGGTTCGGATCAAGACCAGCGTACTAGTTCGCGCCAGTGCGTCTGCCCGGATGCGGTCGCTCTGCTCGCGAATTCCCTGAAGCACTCGAACCGCATCAATTCCCGCTATCAACATCAGGAGTATCATGCCCCCGAGGCCTATGGCCAGAATCAGGCGGATGCGGCGGTGCGCGACTTCCAGCGCCGGTTCAGGCACGAGAATGTTGTTCTCGGGTTCGATGACAGCCGAATCTCCACCAGACATGATTCACCTTGTCCATCATGGCAGGTAAGCGCACCCAGATCGAGCGCCAGATGGAACGCGGGGCGGGCACAGGAGTCCTTCCAATCTTCGGGTGGAGATGTTTGGATGCCTGTGGTTGCGCAAGGGATCGGATAGCCGCCAGTACCCGCATCACTCTCTCGCGAGCACGCTCCGGGTCATTGAATTCCCGTTCGACCGAGTGGGCATACTCAAGAGCGCCGAGAAGATCGCCCAAGCTGATCGGCTTGTGGACGACATCGAGCACAAATGGAAAAAACATTAGACGCCAAGTGCCTTCGTCTCGGGCGGTGAGGACGATCTTGGGCACGTCGGGGTGCGACTGGTCAAGCCTTTGCACGGTTTGCAGCCACGGTTCGAATGTGCGGTCGACGTCAATTAATAGAATCTTCGCGCTGGTAATCGCCAATAGCACTTCCGCTTCACGATCGTCATGAGCGTGATAGGCCCGGATCCCGGCCGTCGATAGATGATGATTTAACTTCACGGCATCCTTCACTGATGCGGATAGGAATACACAAGAGAATCGCCTTGACGCATCAGACAAGGGGACGGCTTCGTTATTCAGGAATCGGCCGGTGTATTTGTCAAATGAAAACGTCTGCTTAAAAACCCGTTCATTCTCTTGATTCATCGCCTTGGTCGCCTTCCTGCCTGCCTCAGTGTAGGAATGCGGAGGGCCTTCCTGCTATCGCCTTGGGAGGGGATGCGCATCGCTGGCGGCGGGGGTGTGAGAGGCCCAATACGCCCTGGATAGGGTGAAAGTCATCCCCTCTGCAGGTTTATCATTACCCCGTCTCAAGGCGATGGGTTTGAACAAGCGGTGGCACTAGTCTGGAGTTGAGCCGGACCAGGAGCTTGGATTTCCCAGCCGGTCAGCCTCCCGAAGGCGTTGGGAGGCCGCCAAAAGGAGACAAAAATGAGACTCAGAGAATATGTGAGGAGCCGCCCGAAGGCGGTCTTCTTCGCAGTCGCAACTTTAACTATTGGAAGCGCCCTGGGTGTGGCGGCCGCTACCGCTGTGCAACTTCACTCGGGCGCCTGGCCGGAAGCCTCGATCAAAGAGGCAGTGCACTCGGGTAACGAAGATACGCGCGGTTATTCCCGGGTAGTGAAAGGAGTGCTGCCCGCCGTGGTGAACATTTCTTCTTCACGCGTCACCAAGGAAGAATCGAGCGGTATGCGGGGCCAGCCGTCGATGGACCCATTCTTCCGCCAGTTCTTTGGTGACGAGGGTTCCCGGCATTTCAACATTCCGAAGGACCGCCGCGAGAAGAGCTTAGGTTCCGGCGTGATCGTGAGCCCAGAGGGCTATGTACTGACCAACAACCACGTTGTGGACCACGCGACTGAAATCACGGTCACCCTCCGCGATAGGCGCGAGCTGAAGGCTCAAGTCGTCGGTACCGATGCGCGCACCGACATCGCCGTTCTCAAGATCGAAGGAACAAACTTCCCTTATGTCACACTGGGCGATTCCTCCAAGGTGCAGGTTGGAGACATAGCGCTCGCTATCGGTGACCCGTTCGGAGTGGGTCAGACCTTAACGTCGGGGATCGTGAGTGCGATGGGTCGCGGCAACCTCGGCATTGAGGAAGTCGAAGACTTCATTCAGACGGACGCGCCGATCAACCCCGGCAACTCCGGTGGCGCGCTGATTGATGACGAAGGACACCTCATCGGCATCAACACCGCGATCATCTCGGGCAATTCCGGAGGGAACCAGGGAATCGGTTTTGCGGTTCCCGTTAACCTGGCACGTCACGTAATGGACCAGATTCTCAAAAACGGCAAAGTCGAGCGCGCCTACCTCGGTATCCTGCCTCAAAATGTGACACCCGCCATGGCAAAGGCGTTCGGAGCAAAAGAGGCGAAAGGCGCCGTTGTCGGTGACATTACGGCCAACAGTCCGGCCTCCCACAGCGATCTTAAGCAGGGCGACATCATCCTTGAGGTGAACGGGAAGCCGATTGACGACGCCAATCAACTGCGCCTCCAGATCGGCCTGCTTTCACCAGGAACAACGGTGAAGCTGAGCGTCCTCCGCGCTGGCACTCCGCGTGACGTGATCGTCAAGATGGGCGAATTTCCTGCTAAGGAAGAGCGAGCCTCGCTCGACAACGGCGGGACAGGTTCCACGCTGGAAGGCGTTTCGGTCGAAAACCTGACGCCAGAGACCGCCCGGGAAATGAAACTGGCGCCTGAAACCAAGGGCGTGGTAGTGGCCGATATTGATCCATCGAGCCACGCTGCGGAAGCCGGCCTCCGGGCCGGTGATGTAATTCAGCAGGTGAACCGGCAACCCGTGAAGAGCGTCAGAGAATTCGACCACGCGATGACCTCGTCCAAGAAGGACGATCCGACGCTTCTTCTTGTCAATCGGGAAGGCAATACGCTGTTTGTAGCGGTCTGATTTCCCGCGCGGGGATGCTCCGGCACGATCCGGAGTAAATGGGCTGCCCCCAATGTTCCTCCAATTCGGGGCAGTACGAGTGGCAAGACGCGAACCGCCAACCGCTGAAAGGTCGGCTGAGGTTCGCGTTCTTGCCGTTGTGGGCGAAGGGGAAATGCAACTCAAGGGATCAAAGAATGACGGCGGGCCGATCTCTCGACGCGCCCCGAGAACCAAAAATCGAAATTCCGGTTCATAATGTAATTGACGAAAGGAATGACCGTGGTGGACCACTCCTTGGAGAAGACGACGATCCTGCTCTTGGTCTCGGATCCGATTGTACGTTCCGTTCTCCAGGAGACATTGGAGCGCGAAGGATATATCGTCGTGGCCACCAGCGACCTGGGGCAGGCGGTAGACCGGTTGAAGCAGTGCATTCCTGATCTGTTAATAACCCGTACCTATGTTGAGGGTTTGCCGGGACACGAGGCAGCTATGTATTTGCGCACGAAGTGCCCGGGATTAAGGGTTCTAATGCTTGGCGGTCTTCTTGATGACGAGCGGCTGGAAT
>Ga0302320_10025044_pt1 | contig 11617 bp, 9 predicted proteins | sample Bog_T0_3_FD_202130 | JGI IMG/M metagenome (GOLD analysis project Ga0302320, IMG submission 202130) | Peat permafrost microbial communities from Stordalen Mire near Abisko, Sweden - Bog_T0_3 | ecosystem: Environmental > Terrestrial > Soil > Wetlands > Peat | place: Sweden: Abisko, Stordalen Mire... | reverse complement strand
TACGACACTAGGGCCTGTTAACGCTACCAGGACGCCATCCGCCCTGGTAGCGTTAACAGGCCCTAACTGGAGCCATGGATGCGTCCTTCTGATTCCCCGGAAGAGATCGCGGCGGCTGCGGCTGGGGCGGAGTGGGCCGAGATCGCCCGCGGGGCGTTGGCAAACCTGTTTGCGGTTTCGCCGAACGCAATTTTCGTCACCGATGCCCGGGGTGTGATCCGCAGCGCGAACCCGCGCGCGACGCAGCTGTTCGGGTACTCGCATGGCGAACTGATGGGGCAGCCGATCGAGATGCTGGTGCCGCAGCGTTTTCGCGGCCGACATCCCAGCCACCGGGAGAACTACAACGCCCATCCCCGGACACGGCAGATGGGCGCGGCGCTGAATCTGTTTGGCCTGCGCAAAGACGGCACCGAGTTTCCGGTCGACATCCTGCTCAAGCCGATCGAGACGCCGTCCGGTCTGGCGGTGCTCAGCTTTGTGCGCGACGACACCGAACAGCGCGAAGCCCAGGCCGCGCTGCGCCGCGCCGACCTGCAGTTGCGCTCGGTGTTGGAGAGCGTACAGGATTACGCCATCTATCTGCTCGACCCCGACGGCTCGGTGATGACCTGGAACCCGGGCGCCGAGCGCATCAAGGGCTATATCGCCGAAGAGATTGTGGGCCGGCACTTCTCCCGCTTCTTTACCCAGGAGGATCTGGACCGCGGCCGGCCCGCCGAACTGCTTCGCCTGGCAGCTGCTCGCGGCCGCATTGAAGAGGAAGCGTGGCGGGTGCGCAAGGACGGCTCGCGGTTCTGGGCCAACGTGGTGCTCACCGCCATCCGCGACGACGCCGGCCAGCTGACCGGCTACGCCAAGGTTACCCGCGATTTTTCTGACCGCAAGCGCGCCGATGAAGCCCTGATGCTGCAGCTGAGCACCGCGCTGCTGTCTCACATGGACATCGGCAAGCTGCTGGGCGCCATCTCTGCCAGCATTCACGAGGTCATTCCGCACGACAGCGCCGCCGTGTCGCTCTATGACGCGGAGACCAACCAGCTGGTCTCGCACTTCCTCGGCGCGCAGGACCAGCGCGTGTTTCCCGGCGAGCTGCGGCTCTCACTCGACGACACCGTCTCCGGCCAGGTTTTTCGCACCCGTGAACCGGTCGTCGTGAGCCGGCTGGCGGAGACCGCCGATACCCCCGGCACCCTCCGCAACCTGACCGCCATGGGCATGCAATCCGGCTGCTGGGTGCCGCTCATCCATCATGAAAAGGCCATCGGCGTCCTCTCCATTGTCAGCCGCATGGAAGCCGGCATTGGCCCGCACGAGGCCGATACCCTGGTCCGCATGGCCTCCCAGGTGGCCATGGCCATTGACAACTCCATCGCCTTCCAGCGCATTGCCGAGCTGCGCGACCAGCTGCGCCAGGAGAAGCAGTACCTGGAAGAAGAGATCAACCTCGACAACCGCTATGAGGACATTGTGGGCGACAGCAAGGGGCTGCGCCAGGTGCTGAAGGAGATTGAGACCGTTGCCCCCACTACGGCCACCGTCCTCATTCAGGGAGAAACCGGCACCGGCAAGGAACTGCTGGCTCGCGCCATTCACCGCCTCAGCCCGCGCCGCGAGCGGACCTTCATCAAGCTCAACTGCGCCGCCATCCCTGCCGGCCTATTGGAGAGCGAGCTGTTCGGCCATGAGAAGGGCGCCTTCACCGGCGCCATTGCCCGCAAAATGGGCCGCCTGGAGCTGGCCCACGAGGGGACGCTGTTTCTGGACGAGGTGGGCGAGATGCCACTCGACCTGCAGCCCAAGCTCCTGCGGGCCTTGCAGGAGCGCGAGATCGAGCGTCTGGGCGGAACCCGGCCCATCTCGGTCGACGTGCGCCTCATCGCTGCTACGAACCGCGATCTGGCCCAGATGGTGGCCGAAAAGCAGTTCCGCAGCGATCTCTATTACCGCCTGAAAGTATTTCCCATCTTCTCGCCTCCGCTGCGCGACCGGGGCAGCGACATTCCCGTGCTGGTGCGCCACTTTGTTGCTACCCACAGCCGCCGCATGGGCAAGACTATTGAGTCCATCCCCGATGAAACCATGAAGGCGCTCACCGGCTGGCCGTGGCCGGGCAACATTCGCGAGCTGGAGAATTTTATCGAGCGCGCGGTCATCCTTACGCGCGGCCGCGAGCTCTACGTGCCGCTCGCCGAGCTGGAGACGGCGTCTGCCGAGATCCGTGAAGTGCCGGAGAGCGCCACGCTGCACGAGGCTGAGCGCGAGCACATTCTTCGCGTGCTGCGCGAAGCGAAAGGCCAGATCGGCGGCGAAGACGGCGCGGCCGCCCGGCTGGGCCTGAAACGCACCACCCTCAACTCCAAGCTCAAGAAGCTCGGCATCGAGCGGAGTGACTACATGGCGCAGTGACTATATCTAGTCCCGGTGACGAGATGTCGTCATCGTCACGTCGTCACTTACGCATTCGTCGCTCCATCTGTCACTCTCCCGCTCTCGTCTAAATCCTTTCTCGTCAATGCTGGTCGCGCTCGTCACGTGCCGCGGGCCGTTTGGCACGCGCCTTGCATTACTCAAGGCGTGGCACAAGGATGGGCCGGTATACGTTGCGAATCACGATCGAACAAACGGAATTAGCGACGTTTCTCACGCTGGAAGGGCGGGTCGCGGGGCTCTGGGCGGCAGAACTTGGCCGCGTCTGGGAAGAGAGGGCGCCGCAGCTGGCTCTCAAGAAGATGTTGATCGATTTGTGCAACGTGACCTACGCCGACGACGAGGGCAAGCGGGTTCTGCGTGACATTCACGCCCAGACCCAGGCGGAAGTAATCGCCACCACGCCGTGGGCCCAACATCTAGCCCGGGAAATCGCCGGAAGCACAGAGAGTCTCAAATGATCGGGAGGCCGGAAATGCAAACCATGTGCAGCAGCAGAACAGTCCGTACCGTGAGCCAGGCGCCATTGGCCGGCGAGTTCTTCAACAAGCTTTCCCCTGAAATGGTGGCCGAGCTGGCTGCCCTGCAGCATGCATCGATGCATGCTGCCAACGACATTCTGTTCACCGAGCGCGACGAGGCCCAGGGCCTTTACCTGGTGCTCGAGGGCGAGGTCAAGCTCTCCATCAACTCGAGCGACGGCCGCCGGCTGATCCTGCACATCGCGCGCAAGGGCGAAGCCATCGGCCTGGCCTCCGCACTTACCGGCAAGCCCTATGAGATGACCGCCGAGACCATCTACTCGTCCAAGATCGCCTTCATCTCCCGCCGCGACTTCATCGTCTTCCTCGCCCATCACCCAGATGTCTACCAGCTCGTCACGGCCGAGCTCAGCCGCCACTACGCCATGGCCTGCGAGCAGCTGCGCACCGTCGGGCTGGCCAGCTCTGCGCCCGCCAAGCTTGCCCGCCTGCTGCTGGACTGGAGCTCCAACGGCCAGCTTACCGAGACCGGCACCCGCTTCCGCTTCTCGCTCACCCATGAAGAGATCGGCGAGTGCATCGGCACCTCGCGCGAAACCGTCACCCGGACGCTGGGGGTGTTCAAGACCCGCCGGCTGGTCAACTTCAGCGGCTCCACGCTCACCATCCCCAACTTGAACGCGCTGCAGAGTTATGCCGGATGTTAGCGTGGTGTCCGCAAAGTTCGTAGCATAGATTTCGAAGTGCAAAAGCAGGTCCCCTTCGACTACGCGCGGGGCAGGCTTTCGGCTCACCACCCCCAAACTGGAGAACGTTTCGAGCTCCGGTTCGTTCAGGATGACAGGTCATTTTATGTTATGAACTTTAGGGACGGGACACTACTAGTGCGGTGAGTCTGAAGTTCATCGAAGAACAACCGCAGATCCTTCGACTCACCACCCGCAAACTGAAAAGCGTTTGGGGCCCCTTTCGTTCAGGATGACAGCCAGTTTTGTGTTGCGAATTTCAGACTCAGGAGACTAGCTTAACCGAGGCTTGGTAACAGCGCACAGCCGGTCCCTCCCCTGCGCACCACGCAAAAAAGCCTCCACGGAAAACGGCCAGTGACTCACTCCGTGGAGGACTTTTGCGCTTTAGTTCACAAAGCGCCGTGCGCCATCCTTGCGACTTTTTTCTGGCGCATGGGTGGGAAGCCACAAATCTGCTGCGAGCGCAGAGCGAGTCCGCCGCGGCGGACCGCACCGCAGGTGCTTACCAGGGCAGCGGCTTGCCCAGGTGGAAGAATCCGCCGCTGGGGCCGTCGTCGGCGAGTGTCGCCAGCGCGGCGCTGGTCTTGCCGCCCTCGCTCAGCTCCATCGGCGCCTGCTCTCCGCCCATGTCCGTCTTCACCCAGCCCGGATGCGCCGAGTTCACCTTGATCTTTGTATCGCGCAGCTCATACGCCAGGTGAATCGTGTATGCATTCAGCGCTGTCTTTGACGCGTCGTAAGCGAACGACTTGGCGTGGTAGATTGGCGACTTCGGATCGGCGTGCAGCGTGAGCGAACCCAGAATGCTCGACAGGTTCACAATGCGTCCCGCGTCGCTCTTCTTGAGCAGCGGCAGCAGCGCATTGGTGAGCCTGACCTGCGCAAAAAAGTTGGTTTCGAAGACGCGGTGCAGCGTCTCTTCCGTTACCTCACCGGCCGAGTGCTCCGGCCCCGTGCCCGGAAATGTGCCCGCGGCCACGCCGGCATTGTTGACCAGAATGTCCAGCCGTCCATAGCGCGTGTTGAAGTACTCGTACGCGCCTTCTGCATCTTCGGCCTTGGTGATGTCAAACTCGATCATGTCGGCGTCCACACCTGCCGCGCGCAGTTTTTCCAGAGCTTTCTCGCCCTGAGCCAGGTTGCGCGAGCCAATGACAACCTTCGCGCCAATCGACTTCAACTCAAGCGCCGTTTGAAAGCCAAGTCCGCGATTTCCGCCCGTAATGAATGCAATTTTCTGAGCCATACGCAACAATTCTCCTGTGTGCTTTCGATTCATCGCGGGGCAGGGAAGGTGCAGGGAGTTTTGGGACAGGGCGGGCGACGGGGTCGCTCGTATTCTCAGCTCGGAGGGAGCAGGGGCATTCATGCACGTGAAGCAGATATCGCAAGCGAATGGGCTTCAGCCGCGGGCTCCTCAGATTCAGTCGGGACAATCTCCGGGCCTGAAGGCCAATCTCTCCGCTACGGTCATCAGGGGCATGAATGCCCCTGCTCCCTCCAAATTGAGGACCCTCGCCGAAATTCCGGCGTCTGGTTCTCCGGGGATAGCCCGAGGCGCCCGCATACCTTCGCCCCCAAACCAACCGCAAGACCAACCCCGCGATACAATCAATTCCAATATTCATCCGGAGGCTTCATGCGCAAAATCCTGCTCGCCGTCTTTGCCGTCCTCTTTGCTGTTTCCGTTGCGGTGCCCGCGCGCGCCCAGGGCGCGCCGCCGCAAGGGGGTGCCGACCAGCCCTACACCGTTGAGTACTACTACAAGTGCCAATGGGGCCACCAGCAGGAGTTCCTTGGGCTCTTCCTCAAGAACCACTACCCGCTGCTCAAAAAAATCCAGGCCACCGGCCGCATTCTTTCCGTCAAACTCGAAACCCCCGCCAATCACGTTTCAGAAGAGCTGCGCTGGGACTACCGCGTGACCATCGTCTACAAGAACTCGACGCTGGCGACCACGGCGAATCCCGACGAAGAAGCCTTCATCAAGCAGTTATGGCCAGACCAGGCCACGTATCAGAAGGAAGAGCAGCGGCGGTTTGAGATTCTGCTCGGGCACATCGACCTACCGGTCACGGACATTACGCCGCGTTAGTCTAGCTCCTCGATTTCCACTGGCGGACGAGATCGTCGGCAGCCTCCGGCCAATCGCGGAATTCGAACTCAAATCCTGCATCGGCCAGGCGGCCGGGGACGACGCAGCGGCTCTTGAGTACCAGCTCCGACTCGGTGCGCAGAAAGAAGGCGCCGATCTCGAGAGCGAAGGCGGGGATGGGCAGGCCGTTGGGCATGTCCCAGGCATCGCGCAGGGCTTCCATAAACGCTGCATTGGGCAGCGGGTGCGGCGCGGCCAGGTTCACGGGGCCATCCATCTCTTCGTGGGCAATGAGGAACTCGATTGCGCGGCAGAAATCGCGCTCGTGAATCCAGCTCACATACTGCCGCCCGTTGCCCTGACGGCCGCCGATGCTGAAGCGGACCAGGTTGAGGAAGACTTCAAACGCATTGCCCGGCGTGGGGCTGAAGGTGATGGCCGAGCGCAGCGCCACCTTGCGCGTGCGGGGCGTGGGCGTCTCGAAGAACGCGGCCTCCCAGTCCTTGGCGACTTGAACGGAAAAGTTCCACGTGGCTGGCGCGCGCCGGTTTTTCGCGACCAGCTCATTGCCGCCCAGTTCGCCCGTGGCCTCATCCATGGCCCGATCGAGCGCGTGGCGATAAATCGTGGCCGTGGACGCATTCAGCCACACGCGCGGCGGATTGTTGAGTGCAGCAATCACCCGGTTCAGCAGCCGCGTTGTCCCGATGCGCGAGTTGTAAATGGCAGCGCAGTTGGCCGGTGTGTAGCGGCAGTTCACGCTGCGTCCGGCCAGGTTGATGCAGACATCCACGCCTTCGAGCGCCGCCGTCCACGGGCCTTCTGTCTCGCCATCCCAGTGCACCGTTTGCCACGCCGCGCTGAACGGGCTGCGCGTGAGCACAGTGACGTGATGACCCTGCGCCTGAAAGTGCCGCGCCAGCGCGTGGCCCACCTGGCCGCTGCCGCCGGGAAGCACGATGCGCAGCGGACGCGCGCCCACGCCGGCCAGGCCTGCACTGAGATCGATCATGCATCCAGCCTACAGGGTCTCGCTTGCGCCGGTTGATCAGGGATGCGGGGGATAGCCGTAGCCGCGCAGAAACTGGCGCCGGCGCCAGCTGCGGAACTCGCGGATGACGACAATGAATACGACGATGAGCAGGAAGAACGGGCCGAAGACCACCACCCCCGGCTCGACCACGCGGTCGCCTCCCACGGTGACTCCATCGCCCGTGTGCAGGCTGCCAAACACGGCAACCAGGTCGCGGCCAACGTGTACATGGTCGCCCAGGCGCACGGAGCCAAAGATGCTGACCAGGTCGTTATCGATCGCGGCATCGTCGCCGCCGGTCACATTGCCGAAGATGCTGACCACGTCGTGCTGGGCCGTGCCGGCAATGTCGATGTTGCCGAAGAAGACGACCACGTCGCCGGTCACCTTGCCCTCCGCCTCCACATTGCAGAAGAAGCAGACGGCGTCGTGAACTTGCTGGTCGGCTTCGACGTGAATGTTGGTGAAGAACTGGACCGAGTCTTCATTGGCGCGGGCGTGCGCGGACAGAAAGGCGGCGCAAAACAGGGCAATGGCAACGGTGCGGCGGATCATGGGAGCTCCACTCCCGAAAGAATACGGGAGGGGGGGCGGAAAAGTTCCTGGGGAGGTGGAAATTTGGTGCTGGCGACGTTATCCGCTCCTGGTTGCTTGGCGACTGCGTGGCTTCAGGGGCTCGTGCTATCCCACCATTGCGAGAAAAACAATAACCTCGCAAGGATGGGCACCCAGCACAAATGGCCCAAGACACCCAAGGAACGTCCCTCAGGGGCTGAAGCCCAGAGTCGTTTGGTGCCGTTTACGGCATGGCTGAAGCCATGCCCTGACACTTCTTGCCTCTGCCGGTGAGTTTTCCGCATCCGGTAAAGCTCCAGGAGATTTGCTGGCGTCTTTCGGCACGACTGAAGTCATGCCCTGTTACAAAGCCAAGGTTGAGGCTGCAGCTAGAACTGGAAGCGCATGCCGAGCTGAATCCTGCGCGGCGGCGCGACTGAGGTCACCTGGCCGAAGTCGCTCGAGGTCTCGACTGGGTCAATGCCCGTTGCGTTGGGGTGGTTGAGCACGTTGAACGCGCCGGCAGAGAAGCCAAGCCGCGGCGCTTCTTCATCCTTGTTTGGCGTGATGGCGAAGTCGTGGCCCCAGCGCACATCCATGTCGACATACGACGGCATTGTTTCCGAGTTGCGCGCCACGCCGTCGGGCCGGGTGTTGAACAGGTCGTCGCCATAGAGATCGGTGCCGGTGAGTTCGGTCCAGGGCGTGCCCTGGTTGGCAAAGATGCCGGCCGAAATGTTAAACACGCTCTCGGGCTGGAACATGGCATACATGCCCAGGCGGTTGCGACGGTCCCAGTTGGAGCGGCCCCACTCGTCGTTGGGGTCGTACTGGTTCTCGGGATACCACCCAATGCCGCCGGTGTTCGAGTCGTAGTGCGACCAGCTATAGCGTCCAAATCCGCTGAAGTACTTGTTGAGGCGGCCGCGGTAGGAGATGTCCATGCCGCTGCCGTCCCAGAAGCTATCCGGCTGCATCTCGCGGATGCGCCCGAAGGCGGGATTGGGGCGCACGGTGTAGCCGGACTGCGGCGTGGGCGCGTTGATATCGACGGAGCGGAACGAGTCAATGCCGCGTGCGGAGTAGAAGCTGACCACGCCGGTGGCCTTCTCGCCCAGCTGCCGCTCGATGGAGACGCCGTAGTTGATCTGGTAGGGAATCTTGGCGTTGGGCGCAAGCTCGGCCAGCGAGGGCGGCTGCGCGGTGAGCGTGAGGCAGTTGGTAATGGGCACGCATCCGCCGGTGGGCAGCGTGGCGGGGTTCAGGCTGAGCACCAGCGCACGGCGCGCGCCGTTGCCGTAGCGGGCCAGATCGAGCAGCGGCCCCGAGCCGACGCGGTCATAGTAGATGCCGCCGCCGCCGCGAATCACGGTCTTCGATTCCTCGCTCAGCAGCCAGGCAAAGCTGACGCGCGGCGAGAAGCCCAGCCGCCGGGTTGCCAGGAAGTTCTGCCAGTCGTAGCGCACGCCGGGCGTGATCTGGAAGCGGCTGCTGATCTTGATCTGGTCCTGAATGAACGCGCCCATCTCCTGCTGGTGATAGATGAAGTGCACCTGGCCGGTGTTCTGTGTGTAGGCCGAGGGCAGGTTGTTGGCGTAGTTCTGGAGCGCGGTCTGCTGCACGGTGACGCCGTCGGCAGCCAGCGTGGGGCCAAAGGTATACGTGCCCTGGGCGTTGGTGTTGTCGTCGTAAGCGCGGCGATCAATGTGTGGCGTGCCCGCGCCCAGCTTGATCATGTTGCGGCCCTTGGTCCAGGTCAGCATGTCGTAGACGCGGACGTTGAATTCAGTGGCCAGCGAATCGGTCTGCGCGGAGCCGGAGACAAAGTCGCCGCTCACGCTGATCTGCGGACCCTCGGCCACGTTGCTGTTGCGGGTGGAGTCGCGCTCGGCCACCAGCGAGACCTGGTTGACCATGACGGCATTGAGCGCCTGGTCGAGATGGGCCACAAAGTCGTCTTCGCGGAAATCGTTGTTGTAGCCAGCCGAGGCCAGGGACTGCCCGCCCACGCCCTCATTCTGCGAGGTCGCGTCCTGATAGCTGTACTGCGCGTAGCCGGAGACGCCCTCGCGGAACTGGTGCGCCGCGCGTGCAGAAAATTCCGTATCGCGCGCCGGCGCGTACACGTTGGCGAAGTAGGCGCCGGTCGGGTCGGCGGTCGTCGGCGCCACAAGCGCGCTCACCACTGAATCCTGGTCGTAGACCACACGGTTGAACGAGCCCAGGAAGCTGCTCTTCGGCGCGTGCGGAATGGGCCCGGTGATGTGGCCCTCATAGTTCTGCCGCTGCTCAAAAGGCTTGGAAGGCGCAAGCGCGTTCTCGGCGTTCATGGCCGAGTTGCGGAAGAGGAAATTGAACTGGCCGTGGTAGTGGTCGGCTGTCGACTTGGTGATGATCTCCATCTGCCCGCGCCCCGGCCAGTAGTACTGCGCGGAGTAGGGGTCCTGGTTGATGCGGATCTCCTGCACGGCAGAGGCGGAGACGGTGGCGCGGTTGGCCTCGACGCCGTCGACCATCAGCCCGGTGCCGCCCGAGTCGCTCACGTTCTGGTCCAGAAATGAGCTCATTGCCGTGGCATAGTCGTTGTCAAAGATGGGCAGGGCCTTCAGGTCGCTCGCCGTCATCACCGACGAGTCATGATTGGCGTCCGGTGCGGCCAGGTCTTCGCTCGAGTCGCCGTTCACGCGGACCGTCGACGCTACAGCCGCGATGGGAAGCACCACATGCACCCGCGCCAGTGTGGGCAGCACGGTTGCGGCTTTGATGCCGGCGACGGCTGCCGGCGCGGCAATTACCACCGGGGTGCGCACGGTCTCAAAGCCAGGCTCGGACACGACCAGCGTAAAGTTGCCGGCATGAGGCGCGGTCAGTTGAAAATTACCCTCGCCGTCGGAATGAATGGAACCGGCGACGGCGCCGCTCGGGTCCACCAGGTCCACCTCGGCGCCGGGCACAATGGCGCCGGTTGGATCGGCCACCACACCCTGCAATGAGGGAGCGGCAGGGCCGGCGGGCGAAGTAGCGTTGGCCGCGAAGGCAGCGGCGGGCATGACAGCGGGCAGGGCAAGAATCAATCCCAGGGCAAAAATGCGCATAACGCAAAATCTCCAGAAGAAAATCAGAAAACCAAGAGCAGCAGACAGCCTTTCAGTACAGGCGAGCCGGTCTCGAAGTAAATTGACTTGCTGATTCCATTATCGGCTGCATCCGGGGCCAAGTGGATGCAGGAAATGTAAAAATCCAGTCCCTTGCGCGGTGCGAGTGCCGGAAAGGACCATGCAACGTTCTTTTGCTTGCGGAAAACAGGCAAGTTACGAGCTGGGCAAATCTCGAACAGGAAGTCGTCGTAAAACGATTTTATAGCGTGCCTAGCGCCGCCGTCCAGTCGCGCGGGGAGTCCACCAGCACATCCGGCTGGTTGGCCTCCAGGGTTTCCGGAGCGAGCCCGAAGGTGCATCCGATGACCCAGGTTCCGGCGTTCCGCCCCGTCTGCACATCCACCTGGCTGTCGCCAATCAGCACTGTCTCGGCAGGCGCGGCTCCGGCCTCGGCCATCAGCGCCCGCAACCCCTCCGGATCGGGCTTCTTGGTGGCAAAGCTGTTGCCGCCGTAGATCTGAAGAAAATAAGGCGCCAGGCCGAGCGCCGCGCAGATGTCCCGCGCCGGCCGCACCGGCTTGTTGGTCAGCACGGCCATTGCCCGCGGCTGGTTGTGCAGATGCTTGAGAGCTGCCAGCGCTTCCAGCACGCCGTCGTAGGCGTAGGTGTAGTCGAGTTTGTGGGCGCGGTAGTAGTCCAGGAAAAAGGCGTACGCGGTCTGGAGGAAATCTTCGCCCACCGGCGATCCGTGCTCCTTGCCGAGCGCCCGGCGGACGAGCATCAGCGCGCCGTCGCCGATGAAGCCGGCGATCTCCGCGTCTGCCAGGTGCTTGAGGCCAAAGTGAGCCAGCGTTGCGTTGACGCTGTTGCACAAGTCCTGTGCCGAGTCGATCAGCGTGCCGTCGAGGTCAAAGACCAGCAGCTTGATTTGTTCAACAGGAATGGGATGAAAGACGCGAACCATGTTGTTAGTTTAGCGGGACTGAATCCTGCGCACGAGGACCTGTCGCCAGAGGTCCCGGTTCTCTCGGGATTCGTGTGGCGTCCCTGAAGAATCCAGAAGGGCAACCGCAGATCCTTCGACTCACCACCCCCAAGCTGAAGAGCGCTTGGGGCCCCTTTCCCCACCCCTGCGACGAAGACCTGTCGCCGGGGACCCCGGTTCGCTCAGGATG
>Ga0302320_10025041_pt1 | contig 11618 bp, 13 predicted proteins | sample Bog_T0_3_FD_202130 | JGI IMG/M metagenome (GOLD analysis project Ga0302320, IMG submission 202130) | Peat permafrost microbial communities from Stordalen Mire near Abisko, Sweden - Bog_T0_3 | ecosystem: Environmental > Terrestrial > Soil > Wetlands > Peat | place: Sweden: Abisko, Stordalen Mire... | reverse complement strand
GCCTCATTCGCATATTGACCCCGCAAGCGCGGTTTGGTAACTTTCAGGCTTTTCCGCCCGCGTATTTTCCTGGGGAAGTAGTTCCGTGCCTTACGACAGTATCGTTTGCGTTAAACAGGTTCCCGATACGGCCAACATTACGGCCGAAGCGATGAAGGAGGACGGCACCGTCAATCGGGCCGCCCTGCCGGCGATTTTCAATCCGGAAGATCTGCACGCGTTGGAAACGGCGCTGGAGATTCGCGATCGGTTCGGCGGCACGGTAACGGCCTTGACGATGGGGCCGCCCAAAGCGGCCGAAGTCCTGCGGGAGTGCATCTACCGCGGCGCCGATCGCGCGATCCTGTTGACCGACCGCCGTGCGGCGGCCAGCGATACCTTGGCCACAAGTTACATCCTCGCCCGCGCGATCCGCACCATCGGCCGCTACGATTTCGTCTTCTGCGGCCGGCAGGCGATCGACGGCGACACGGCCCAGGTCGGCCCGCAATGTGCCGAGAAGCTGGGGGTGACGCAGATTACCTATCTTGAAGATCTAGTGAAACTTGAGGGCGACACAGTGCAGATCCGGCGGAACTTCGGCCACGGCAAAGAGGTCGTCGAAACCCGCTTGCCCGTGCTGGTGACGGTCGTCGAGACGGCGAACGAGCCTCGTCCGGCCGCGGCCAAGCGCGTCATGCGCTGGAAGCGGGCCCGCGTGCCGTCCGAAGTTTCGCAGGAGGTCAAAGAAGCGATGCCCAACGGAGCCGAAGAGCAACTCGCGGCGGAAACCGCCGGTCGCGTCGACGCGCTACGGAAAAAAGACCTGCTGTTGGAGCAGTGGGACCTCGACCGTATCGGCGCCGACTTGGAGCGCTGCGGCCTGGCCGGTTCGCCCACCAAGGTCTTCCGCATCCAGTCGATCGTGCTGACGAAGTCGGGTTACACGGAGATCCCGCCCACGCAAGAGGGCGTCAAGCAGTTGATCCACGAGTTGGTCGTAGAGCATACGTTGGGTTAGAGAATAAACGTCAGGCCGAGAAACTGGCGAGCCCCGGACGTTAGTCCGGGGGTACCCCCGAGCTAACGCTCGGGGCTCGCCTTTGGAGAACATCATGATTGAACCGAATCGAAAGGGCGAAGTTTGGGTCTTCGCCGAACAGGAAGACGGCGCGCTGCACGACGTGTCGATGGAACTCTGCGGCAAGGCCGCGGACCTCGGCGCGCGGCTGGGCGTCAAGACCGGCGCCGTGTTGCCCGGCCACAACGTCAAGGAGATGGCCGGCCGGCTGATCGCCCTGGGCATCGACACGGTATACACGACCGACGACGCCCGGCTGGCCCATTTCCAGACCGGTTCCTACGCCCGCGTGATCAGCACGCTCGTGGAAAAGCACCGGCCGCAGATCGTGCTCTACGGGGCCACGGCGATGGGCCGCGACCTGGCGCCGCGCGTGGCCTCGACCATCCAAGCGGGCATGACGGCCGATTGCACCGACCTGGACATCAGCGACGTCACCGATCCCAAGACCAAACTGGTGCATGCGAACCTGCTGTTGCAGATCCGGCCGGCCTTCGGCGGCAATATCATCGCCACGATCGTCAACTACGACCGCTGGCCGCAAATGGCCACCGTCCGCGAGGGCGTGATGCCGATGCGCGAACCCGACTATACTCGCACCGGGCGGATCGTCCCCGAAGCGGTCGAACTGGACGAGACCGTGCTGGCGCTGAAACTCATCGAGCGGCACATCGAGCCGCGCAAGGTGAACCTCAAGGGCGCCCGCGTGATCGTCTCGGGCGGCGGCGGTATCGGCAGCAAAGAAAACTTCAAGCTGATCTACGATCTCGCGGGCGCGATCGGCGGCGCCGTGGGCGCCAGCCGCGCCGCGGTCGACGGCGGCTACATCGGCAAGGAACACCAGGTGGGGCAAACGGGCACCACCGTGCGGCCCGCGCTCTACATCGCCGTGGCCATCAGCGGCGCGATCCAGCACCGCGCCGGCATGGAGGAGTCGGCCAAGGTCGTTGCCGTCAATATCGACCGCAACGCCCCGATCTTCTCCGTCGCGCACTACGGCATCGTGGGCGACTACCGCCAGGTCTTGCCCATGATGATCAAATCACTGAGAGAACGAGTGTAAAGAGTTCTTAGTGCTTAGATCTTAGTTCTTAGTGCTTCGCGTCTAAGTTCTAAGCTCTAAGTTCTTCCTGAAACCGAACGCTGAATACCGAACATTGACTTCTGCCATGTCCAACTTCTTCCTCGACAACGAAGACATCCAATTCCTCTTCAACCACATCGATCTGCCGGCCCTGGCGCGCTTGCAGGAGGATGAGTTCAAACAGGTGGGCGGTGACAACTACGGGCCGCTCAACGCGGCCGACGCGGTGGACAACTATCGCCGCACCCTCACCATCCTGGGCGAAATCTGCGGCGAAATGATCGCCCCAAATGCCGAACAGGTCGATCGCGAAGGCAACGCGCTCAACGAGAACGGCACCGTGACGCTCCACCCGTTGGTGCAGAAGAACATGCACCGGCTTACCCAGGGCGACATGATGGGCTTCACGCTGCCGCGCAAGTACGGCGGCCTGAACTGCCCCAATTTGATCTACACTATGGCCAACGAAATCGTCGCCCGCGCCGATTGCTCATTGACCAACCTCTTCGGCCTGCAAGGCATCGCCGAAACGATCTATGCCTTTGCCAACGACGAGATCCGCGACGAATACCTGCCGAAGTTTTGCACGGGCGAAGTGACCGGCGCCATGGTGCTCACCGAGCCCGACGCGGGCAGCGACTTGCAGGCCGTCCGCCTGCGGGCCTTCCAGGATGAGGAGGGCAACTGGAAGCTCAACGGCGTGAAGCGCTTCATCACCAACGGCTGCGGCGAAGTCCTGCTGGTACTGGCCCGTAGCGAGCCGGAGATCGGCGACGGCCGCGGCCTGAGCCTGTTCGTGGCCGAGCGGGGGCCGAACGTCCGCGTGCGGCATCTTGAAGAGAAGCTGGGCATCCACGGCTCGCCCACTTGCGAGTTGGTTTTCGACGACACGCCTTGCCGCCTGATCGGCGAGCGGCAGCGGGGCCTGATCACCTACGTCATGGCGCTGATGAACGGCGCCCGCGTGGGCATTGCGGCCCAATCGCTGGGCGTGGGCGAGGCGGCCTTCCGCCTGGCCCGCAACTACGCTCATTCCCGCAAGCAATTCGGCATGTCCATTGAGCGGCTGCCGGCGGTGGCCGAGTTGGTGACCGACATGAAGATCGACGTCGAAGCGGCCCGCGCCCTGGCCTACGAGACCAGCCGCGTCTGCGATCACGAGAACAACAACGCCCGCGTGATGGAGTTCGGCGGCCCGCTGGAGAAGGACGAGGAGCGGCGGCGGAAGCAATTGGGCCGTTCGCTCAAGCGCATGAATGGCATGCTCACGCCCATGACCAAGTACTACTGCTCGGAGATGTCGGTCCGCGTGGCCCACAACGCCATCCAGGTGTTGGGCGGCTCGGGCTACATGAAGGACTACGCGGCCGAGCGCTACCTGCGCGATTCGCGAATCACGACGATCTACGAAGGCACGAGCCAATTGCAGGTCGTGGCCGCGGTTCGCGGCGTGACCTCCGGCGCCTTCGAGACCTGGACCGACGAGTGGGACAGCCGCGAGTACGGCGAGACGTTATTGATCGAACTGAAGGAGAAATTGCTGGACGCCAAGCGGCGGATCATGGAAGCGATCCAGTTCATCAAGACGCAGCCAGTCTCCTACATGGACCTCGCCGGCCGGCGGCTGGTCGATGCGGCGATTACGGTCATCATCGGTCATCTCTTCCTGGCACAGGGCGCCGCCAACCCGCGCAAGAAGCGGATCGCTCGCCGCTTCATCGAACGCGAGATGCCCGTCCTGCGAATGAACCTGGAGCACGTCCACACCGGCGACATGGCGGTGATTGCCGAATATGAATTGCTGGCCGGTCCCGTGCCGGCGAACGATTGATATCCGAAGCCCGAAACTCGAAATCCGAAAGAAATCAGGGCACCCGGGGCACCCGCTTGCGGGTCGCGGGTCGGCACGAAATCAGTAAACAGATGCCGATAAGCGCGCCTGTCGCCGTTCCAATCCCTTGTTGGCGGGCTAAAAGGTGATCTTATACTGGGGGAATAGAAGCCCGAACGACGTGTTCGTCTGACTGCCAAGGATGAATCGTGAGTAAACAAAGCGACGACTTCCGCATGCTCCTTGATGGATTCTGCAAAGCCGAAGCTCAGGCGACCAAGACTGACGCTGCCGAAGCCAACCAGGAACTGCGAGCGTTCCGGGCTTTCTTCCCTGGCTACGACGAGGCTTTGGAACGCTGGAGGAAGCAGCAGGAGGACAAGGCGGATGACTTCAACCTGTTGGCGGTGATGAACCTTACGGGGAAGGAGTTGCTTCACTCTAGGATCTTGGCGTGGTTGCTGGACTGGGACATGACCTCTCTTGGCACCCACGCGCAGGGAAGCCTCGGTTTTCGCTTCTTCCTGGAGGAGTTCGGCTTGCCGGTCAAGTACGCTGAGGGGACGTATCGTGTCCGGCGGGAAGAAAGGGGCGACGAGTCCAGGATTGATGTCGAAGTGGCGGAACGAAGAAAGTTCGTGATCCACATCGAGAACAAGATAGGGGCTGGTGAGGGCGATGACCAGACGAACCGGGAATGGCGGGATCTTCAGGAGCGTGCTGAGTCCCTCGACTGCACGGAATATCACGCCCTCTATCTCACGCCCAATGGCATGAAGCCGAGCAATGCCAACTTCCATCCGATCTCTTGGCGGCAGGTCGCCACGGTTCTTGACAGGTTTGCTGCCGAGGTGAAGCCGAAGGACGTGAGCCTGTTCGCCCAACATTACGCGAAAGTGCTCAGGACACACATCATCCCAGAAGTTGATGAAAAGGAGAACGACGATGCCAACGAACAAGTTCAATGAAGCCGAGAACTATCTCCTTGCGAACTGGCAACAGGCGTGCCGCGTGGAGAAGTCACTGAAGGAGATTCGGAGTAAGTACGCGGCTATTTGTGAGCGAGTATGTGAGGCACTTGCGGAAGAGCACCCGACACTTGACCTGCGCAGGGTGCGCGCTACCCAGTTTTGGTGCGACGGTTTCATCGAAATCGGGCGGAAAGAATGGCAGTTGAGCGAGAATTGCAAAGCCTGTATCGACATCGTGAATCTTCGGCTGGAGCTGCTCTTGGATGACAACGGGGAGCATCCGTTTATCGGGATTTGGGTAGGCACGTCTAAGAAGCCGGCGATGGATGTCAAGAAAGTCAAGCGTCTGTTGTCTTCGGCAAACAAGATACTTACGATGGACGAACTTGCCATGTGTGAAACGGAAGATCCTTCGGGGTACGAATACGTCCTTTGGTACGAGCTCCCTGAGAAGCGCGCGGATTTGGTCGCCATGCTTCTCGAAGGCGACGGACAGCGGTTCGTGGATTGCCTGGTCGCACATTTCGAGGTCTTTGCTAAATTTATCCCCATCTTGAACGAGATTTTTTCCTAGCCCAAGGAAGAGGAATTAAAGGGTGGACTGGCGCGCTTATTGGGCGCGGCCTCGCCTTCGCCCGAGGTGCCCCACGCCCCTGAGTGGAGGAAAAGGTCTGCGGCCAGTCAACATGGCTGGCAACACGTCGATAAGCGCGCCAGCCTCCTTCCAATTCCGCGCCGCCTCAATCGGAAACCGGCAGGCCGAGAAAAGCCGCATGAACGCGGACCTTGGCGCGGAACTCGGCGGATTTTCGGCAGCGGTCCAGACAATCAATAATGTGCTGCGCCTGTGCTACTTCCCATCGGACCTTCTTGGCATTGGCAAAGCGCGGATCGTCCAACTCGTAATCGGCCACCGTTCTTTGGTCTCTCAAACGGTCCAACAAATGCCCTGCATCTTCCGCAACCGGATCGTCGCAGTCTTGCAGGCAGTACACGATCTTTATATGCACCTGTTCTGTTCGTGGCAGTCGAATTCCGCTATCCCGGAGCAGCACGCGCGCCTCGTGAAATGCGCCGTAGTAAGCCCGGCTTACGGCACTGCGCAGTTCCGCTTCCGCTGAATTCCGGGCCAACCGCCCGGCACATGCAATGAAATCACGCCCCGTCATGCTTGGAAGTCCGTCGAGGTCAGGTAGACCCGCGGACAGCGCGGGATGATCTTGTGGAGGCGTCGCCCCCACTCCAGTTCCATATCAAGTGCTTCTTCGATCGAGCAATCAACCAGAACGCGGAACACGATATGCGCCACGTCAGGGATTTCCGGGTCTATCGATACCGAGACCTCGCTGAAGCCGCCGTAGATCTCGCGCGTGAGTTCGATCACTTGGGGCAAGTGCTGCAAAACGCCCAGTCGGGCTGCGGTTTTGATGACGTCCACCGGAATAGCATCCGTGGGCGGCACGGCGATTGTCGCGGGCGCTGAACTAAAATCGGCCGATTGCGTACTCATGGCGACGTGTCTCCTCTGCCAAAATCATAACACCGCCCGGCGGCAGCAGTCAACATCCTTCCAGAAATCGGCCGGAAAGCGGTTTTGACATTTATGACCTTCGTGTCTATGATTTGTTTCGTATTCCGTGCTTGGTTTTTGGGATTTCCAGCCTCTGGTCAATCATTTTCATTGCGATAGGAGCTACTAGTGGGATTGCTTTCCAAGAAGGTCGGCCTGATCATGGGTCTGGCGAACGATCATAGCATTGCCTGGGCGATCAGCGAGGCATTGTACGCCGCGGGGGCCGAACTGGCCTTTACTCACCTGCCCAGCCTGTCGAACGAACGCCGCGTGAAGGCGCTGGTCGAGCCCAAGGGCGCGAAGATGATCTACCCTTGCGACGTGCAGAACGACGAGAACATCATCCGCACGTTTGACATGGTCAAGACCACCTACGGGCGGCTCGATTTCCTCGTCCATTCGATCGCCTTTGCCCCGCCGCAGGAGTTGAGGAACCCTTACGTCTCCATGAGCCGTGCCGGATGGCATCTGGCCATGGACATCAGCGTCTTCAGCCTTGTGGCGGTCTGCCGGGCCGCGATGCCCGTGATGACCACCGGCGGGTCGATCCTCACGATCAGCTACTACGGCGGCGAGAAGGTCGTGCCGGGCTACAACATGATGGGCGTCTGCAAGTCGGCCCTCGAGCACAGCGTGCGCTACTTGGCCTGGGATCTGGGCCAGCAGAATTACGTTCGCGTGAACGCGATCAGCGCCGGTCCCATGCGGACGCTCAGTTCGGCCGGCATCTCGCATTTCGACAAGATGCGGCAGCACGCCGCCAAGAAGGCCCCCCTGGGCCGCGACGTGGAGATGGACGACATCGGCAACACGGGCCTCTACTTGCTCAGCAATCTTTCCAGCGGCGTCACCGGCGAGGTGCTGCACGTCGATTGCGGTTACAACATCGTCGGGCTGTAGCAGACTGCGCAGTTGACGATTAGCCGTTACGCTGTCACAATTAAGCAGGTAAGGAGCAAACCATGCTGGCATCATCCTACCGAACCGCCTTAACCTGCGAGACCGAAGTCCAGGGGGACGGCCGCGTCGAAGTTACTGTACCGCTTTCCGAGGGCACGAAGGTCATTGTCTTTGTCGTGCAAGGCGCGGATCAAATGCGCGATCTCGTATCCGCGTCCGAAAGCACATTACGGTTCTGGGACAATCCGTTGGACGACCAGGATTGGAACAATGCTTGAGCAGGGCAAAAACGTTCGGATCAATCTGCCGCGGGAGGAACTGGCGGCGTTTTGCCGCCGATGGAAAATCTCCGATGTGGCGCTGTTCGGCTCCGTATTGCGCGACGATTTTCGCCCGGACAGCGATATTGACGTTCTCGTCACGTTCGATACCGCGGCCGACTGGGGATTGCTCGACCACGCTGCTATGCAAGAGGAACTGGCCAGCCTGCTTGGCCGAGACGTCGATTTAGTAAGCCGGCGTGCCGTTGACGCAAGCGAGAACTGGATTCGACGACGTGCGATCTTAGGCTCCGCGGAAACAGTTTATGCCTCGCGATGAAGCCACGATCGTCGATATTCTCAAAGCGGCACGCCTTGCAGCGACCTTTGTCGCCGGGTTGGACAAGGCGGCATTCTCGCTGGACGTCAAGACCCAATCGGCGATTCTGCACCAACTACTGGTTCTAGGCGAGGCCGTGACCCGCCTAAGTGATGAATTCCGCGCGCATCATCCGCAGATCCCGTGGCGGCAAATTGCCGGCATGCGGAACATCCTGATTCATCAATACGACGAGGTGGACCTGGACGAGGTTTGGAAAACGGTCCGCACGGACATTCCAGCGGTAATCGCGCAAATCGAGCCGCTGGTTTCACCGGATATCGCATAAGCAGGAGTTACCGCAATGTTGAACGTCGGTATCGTCGGCATCGGGTTCATGGGCATGATCCATTACCTGGCCTATCAGCGCCTGCGGGGCGTGAAGGTGGCCGCGGTTTGCGAACAGGACCCGGTGCGCCGCGGCGGCGACTGGCGGACGATCAAGGGCAATTTCGGCCCGCCGGGCCAATTGATGGACCTGAAGGGCGTGGCCCAGTATGCCGATCTCGATGCGCTGTTGGCCGATCCGGCGATCGATCTGGTCGATATCTGCCTGCCCACCGCGCAACATGCCCCGGCCGCGATCAAGACCCTGGCGGCGGGCAAGCACGTATTCTGCGAGAAGCCCATCGCTCTGCAACCGGCCGACGGCGTCGCCATGGTCGCCGCGGCCGAGAAGGCCGGGCGGATGCTCATGATCGGCCACGTGCTGCCGTTCTTCCCCGAATATCGCTTCGCCTACGAGGCGATCACCGGCGGCGACTATGGCCGCGTTCTGGGAGGGCATTTCAAACGCATCATCTCCGATCCGACCTGGGTGCCGCGATTCTATGATCCGCAGGTGATCGGCGGGCCGATGCTCGACCTGCACGTACACGACGCCCACTTCATCCGACTGGCGTTTGGCATGCCCCAGAGCGTGCAGTGTGCCGGCACGATGCGGGGCCAGGTCGTCGAGCGGTTCCACGCCCAATTCCGTTTCGCCGATTCGCAACGGATCGTGACGGCCGCCAGCGGCGTCATTTCGCAGCAGGGCCGCCCTTTCACCCACGGCTATGAAATCTACCTGGAGAAGGCCACGCTGCTCTACGACTTCGCCGTGATCGGCGACGAGCCGGACCTGGCCATGCCGGTCACCGTGCTCACCGCGGACGGTCGGGTCGAGTGCCCGTCGCTGCCTGAGGGCGATGCCATCGCGCCGTTCGAGAACGAGTTGAGCGAGGCCCTCCGCGCGGTGCAGTCCGGAGTGCCCTCGCCGCTGTTGGCCGCCGCGCTCGCCCGCGACGCCGTGATCATCTGCCAGAAGGAGACCGAGGCGGTGACGACAGGAAATCGGGTCAACTTCTGAAGCGATACGGAGCGGAGCGGGTGACGGCCTCTCACGCGCTCCGCCGCACGTCCTCGAACTGGATCTGGTGCAAGCGGCGATAGAGCCCGCAGCGGGCGAGCATCTCTTGGTGTGTGCCTACGTCGATGATCCGGCCTGCCTGCATGGCCACCACGCGATGAGCCAGCGAAAGGATCGCCAGGCGATGCGTGATGATCACGGTCGTCCGGCCGCGGGTGAACTCCTCCAGCACCTCCTGGATCGCCTGCTCGCTCTCCAGATCGACCTGGCTGGTGGCCTCGTCGAGAATCAGGATGGCCGGGTCGCGGAGGATGGCGCGGGCCAACGCGATGCGCTGCCGCTGGCCGCCCGAGAGCCGCCCGCCCAGCGTGCCCACCACCGTCTGGTAGCCCTCGGTCAGTTCCGTTTCGATGAACTTGTGGGCGTGCGCCCGCTGGGCCGCCTCGAACACCTCGTCGCGGCTGGCCTGGGGGCGGCCGTAACGGATGTTGTTGAATACCGTGTCGTCGAAAAGTATCGGCTCCTGGGTGACCAGGCCGATCTGCCCCCGCAAGTCGCGCAGCCGCATGGCGCCCAGCGGCACGCCATCCAGGCAGATGCGGCCGCCGGTCGGGTCGGCGAAACGCGGAATGAGGTTGGCTAGCGTCGATTTGCCGCAGCCGTTGGGACCGACGATGGCGACCGTCTCGCCGAAGCCGATCCGCAGCGTCACGTCGTCCAGCACCCGCGTGCCCGGCTCGTACTCGAACGACACGCCCTCGAAGGCCAGCTCGCGGCGGTGCCGTGGACAGGCCACTGGCTCCTTGGGACTGCGGACGCTCGGCTCGCGGTCCAACCGGGCAAAGACCCGGTCGCTGGCCGCCACGCCGCATTGCAGCCGGCTGAAAATGTCGGAGAACTTCCGCACCGGATCGGCCGTGCCGAACAGGAAACCGTAAAACAACAACAGCGAACTGAGGTCCAACGGCCGCGAGGTCAGCGGAATGCCCAGCAGCCGCGTCTCGCCCTTGAGCACCAGCCAGACCCCGGCCAGCAGCGCCAGGCTGATCGTGAGGATGCCCATGAATTCGGTGATCGGGTGCGAGAGCGAATCGTAGCGGGCGATCTTCATCGACTTGCGATAGTACTCCTTGGCGCGGAGGTGGAAGCGTTTCCGCTCGTGCGATTCGTTGGTGAAGGCCTTGACGATCTTGATGCCGCGGAAGGTCTCTTCCAGGACGTTGAAGATCTGCACCATCTGCTCCATCGCCTTGCGGTTGGCCCGCTTGAGCATCTTGCTCAACCAGCGGATGGACCAGGCGGCCACAGGCGCAATGATCATCGAGAGCAGCAGCAGCCGCCAGCAGACCATCGCCGCGCCCACCAGGCAGGCGACCATCTTCAGCGGCTCGCGGACCAACTTGCCGAAGACCGTCTCTACGCCGTTGCCGATGTTGGAAGTGTCGTGCGTGAAGCGGCTCATCAGGTCCGAGGAGCCTTCCTTGTTGAACGTCGCCAGGTCCAGCCTCAGCGTGCGGCGATAGAACAGCTTGCGCACGTCGAAGGTCACCAGGTTGGCCAGCCGCGAAACGAGGATGTCGTTGGCGATTGTCAAGCCGGACTTCAGCAGCGTGCCCACCAGGAGCACGACCATCACCAGAACGAGCGTCTGGAACGGGTCGTTGGGCAGCCAGCGGTCCAAGTGCGGCGCGGCCCGCAGGTACCAGTCACGGGCGCGTTGTTCGGTGTCACGGCGGGAGCGGAGGTTGCGGAGCGCGGCGTCGAGCTTGGGTTGCTGCTCGGTGGGGGCGACGGCCAGTTGCGCCTGGGCCGCGTCGATCTGGCCGTTCAGGTCGATAACGGCCTGCCCGCCGCGGTCGATCTCTTCGGCGACCCAGGTCTGGATCGACTTGCCTTCGAGCACCACTTTGACGAAGGGGAAGACCGCGCCGATATTGCCGCCCCAGAGCACGGCCACGCCCAGCGCGGCGAGGACCGAGCCCACGAGCGTCATGCGGTAATGGCAGGCCATGCGAAGTACGCGAAGAAAATTATTCATGGAAGACGTGTACGTAGGCTGTAGGGTGGGTCAATCGCAGCGCAGCCCCACCGATCGAACTGTTGGTTCCACAATCGCGAGACTTCTTATCAAAATCCATGCGTCAAGCCAATAGCGACTCGCAGCGCAAGGGAATTTAGGCAGGATTTGGAAGATGGGCTGGTCTATTAGTGG
>Ga0302320_10025038_pt1 | contig 11619 bp, 8 predicted proteins | sample Bog_T0_3_FD_202130 | JGI IMG/M metagenome (GOLD analysis project Ga0302320, IMG submission 202130) | Peat permafrost microbial communities from Stordalen Mire near Abisko, Sweden - Bog_T0_3 | ecosystem: Environmental > Terrestrial > Soil > Wetlands > Peat | place: Sweden: Abisko, Stordalen Mire... | reverse complement strand
AGGCTGCCCGACTTGAATGCCAGCGTGTCCAGCGTTCAGAGGATGCTCGTAGGGAAGGCCGCCCTTGCCCATGTAAGTCATGATGACCGGAATCTGAAGGTACTCGGCGAGTTCGCGGAACTCGGTGGTTGCGTCTGAGAGAATTACACCACCGCCCAGAATCATAAGCGGGGCTTTGGCATTCATGATCAGATCCATTGCGTCGCTGATCGCTTTAGGCTCCGGTGTTGGCCGGGTCCAAGGCAAAGGGCTGTCTTTTTCCGGATCGTATTCAATCTCGGCCATCTGCACATCCAGAGGCAGATCGATCAGCACCGGGCCTGGGCGTCCGCTGCATGCAGTGCGGAATGCCTCGCGCATGATCTTGGGTGCGTCAGCGGGATCCGTAATGCACCAGGTGGCCTTTGCGACTGTCTTTGAGATGGTGGCAATGTCCACACATTGGAATGCCTCTTTGCCGAAGGAAGTGGTATTCGCGTTCCCTGTGATGGCGATCAGAGGAATGGAGTCAGCATGGGCCGTGTAGAGTCCGGTGACAAAGTTCGTTGCGCCGGGTCCAGAGGTGCAAATTGCCAATGCAAGCTTGCCAGAGACACGGAAATAGCCATCGGCTGCGTTTACTGCACCTTCTTCATGGCGGGCGATGTAGTGCTTGATCTTTGAGTTCTGAAGAAATCCATAAACTGGATTAATGGCGGCGCCAGGGATTCCAAATGCAACCTGAATACCCTCGTCTTCAAGAATGCGAACTACAACTTCTGCAACCTTCATAGAATGTCCCCTTGCGAAATCAAGGCTGGTGATTTGTTAAGCTTTCGCCGCGTCCGTGCTCGCCCGCTTCACTTCAATCTGAGCGAGTTTCTCGTAGAACCTTACGATGGCTCCGTGGTCGCAGTCGCCCATGCCGTCCACCTTCAGAGCCTGCATGATTTCCATGACAGCCGCGGAGAGGGGAAGGGGAACTCCAACCGAGTGGCTGGTCTCCAGTACGTTCGCCATGTCTTTAATATGAAGATTGATCCGGAACCCTGGATTGAACTTCCGGTCCAGCATGAGTGGCGCTTTGGCGTCCAGGACCGTGCTGCCAGCAAGACCACCGCGAATCGCCTTGTACACCAGCTCCGGATCGACTCCCGCTTTGGCGGCCATCACAAGCGCTTCGGAGACTCCTGCGATGTTGACGGCAACAATGATCTGATTTGCCAGTTTTGTGACATTGCCAGCACCGATTGCTCCCGTCAGTACAGCCGAGGATCCCATGGACTTGAAGATGGGAAGCATTTCGTCGAAGTCTGCCTGCGCTCCGCCGACCATGATGGAAAGAGTGCCGTCGATCGCCTTTGGCTGGCCTCCACTTACAGGCGCATCCAGCATACGGATGCCCTTCTCGGCGAGTGTCTCGGCTACCTCCCGGCTGACAAGTGGAGCAATCGAACTCATGTCGACGACAAGCGCACCTTTGTGCGCCCCCTCTATAACGCCATCCTTGCCCAGAACCACCGCCTTTACCTGTGGCGAATTGGGCAGCATGGTAATGATGATGTTCGCCTTCGAGGCCACATCCTTGGCCGAGGTGCCAACTTCCGCTCCCGCGCTCTTTAACTCTTCCACTGCGGCCTTGTTAATGTCACAGACAACTAGTTTGTGTCCCGCCTTGAGCAAATTCTTGCTCATAGGTAAGCCCATAATTCCCAAGCCAATAAATCCGATTGTGCTCATCTTTGGTGTTTGCTTTCTGCCGTTGCGGCAAGAAGATGCCGGGCCCTGCGGTCCGGCTGGATGGTCATAGCCTTCCCGAATCTGCGAATTCGGCAAGAGTTTCAGTAATGCTCTGATCCTCATGCAGTGCCAGTCCGCTAACGCCGATGGCTCCGAGGACCTTACCGTTCGCGTCCTTTAACAGGTTTCCGCCGGCAAGGGGCGTGAGGTCGGCTCCAAAATAGCTGGCCTCGAGATGATCCTGCTGAAGTCGGGAAAAGAACTTATCCGTTGGCACGCCCATGCGAACGGCTGTAAAAGCTTTATTTTGTGAAATTTGAATGCTCCGGATAGGAGCTCCATCCATCCGTCCGAAGGCGAGCAGAAATCCGTGTTGATCGCAGATTGAAACGCATATTGGCCGATGAAAGTCGGTCTCGGCTTTTCCGATTGCAGCGGCAACTAACTTCTGTGCAAGGTCCAAGCTAAGAGTCTCGAGTTTCTCCACATACTCCAGGGTCTCCATCAAATTCTCCTTTGATGACTTGTTTGAGAGCGGACGTTCCTTTGATACCTCATTGTATGCACTATGTCTACAATAATAATTCACGTGAATACAACAGTGACAATTAGAGATGGAACAGAGGTTTGAATTACACGAAAATGTGGGTCGAAACAGGGCGCTTACTGGAGAACTTCAGGACAGAACAAAGGTGGCATTCTCGGAGATAAGGGGAGAAACCCAGACTTAATGCTAGCGTTTTACGAGATCGTCGTGTGCGTCGAATATTGCTGGAATGCTGGCACGCATGGAGGCTTCCCGTTTTCCAAGATCGAAATCCTGCAAGCGATCGCGCAAACTAGTTCGGACGTGTGCAGCTATGAGTTGCATGGCCCGTTCGGCGTCATGGTTCACCATCGCGTTCAGTAGGTCCTGATGTTCGCGATGGATCTGGTCGAGCAGGGTGGCGGCGTGTCCGCGCCGGTAGCAGGCAAATATCCGAATGAGAAGCCGGGTATCGTTCACAACCTTCTGTATCCGGGAGTTCTGGGCCATGCTCATCAACATGGCGTGGAAACTCAGGTCATGGCTGATGAAACGATTCATCTGGTCGGTGTCCAGGGTTTCGGCGCCCGAACCGACCAATTCGTTCTTCAGCGCCAAAAGATCGTCGACCAGAACCTTGAGGTGATCGGCCTCTTCCTGGCGCAGCCCCGTCCGGACGATCTTGCCCACTTCGTAAACTTCCAGGGCCTCGCGGAGTTCGTAAAGTTCGAGGATGTCCTCACGCTTCAACTGAACTACCAGCGTTCCACCGGTTGGACTTTGCTCAAGCAGTCCCTCGGCTATCAACTGGCCAATTGCTTCCCGAACTGGCGTGCGACTACTGCCCAGTTCACTGGCGAGTTCGACCTCTGATATAGGAGTTCCGGCCTTGAGATGGCCAGAGGCTATCTGCCGCTGCATGTATAGATATGCCCTTTGGCGAGCCGAGGGTGCTTTGCCCCTACTCTTACTCTCGACCTGTAATTTTCTGGCCATTGGACATTTCAGACCTTACTACACTCGGGAAATTCTGTCGACAATATGTGCACAAGCAGTCTTCGTCCGTCCGTGTAACGCTGCATTCATCGACAGCTTATACTCTGAATAGCTTGAGAATAAATACACGAATTCAAAGACCCAAAAACTGTTTTCCACCCGAGGACGAATGAAGATTGTTGCCCTGTTCATTGCCGCTCTCCTCGCGGCTACCGTTGCAAATGCGCAGGAGTCTCCAGCCGCGCAGCCAACCGTTCACACAGCGGCGCCCGAGCGTGCGAACGAGGATGTGTCTGCCGCCCCCTCTCAGGGTGCAGCAGAGACGGTCCCGGCAATGTTTCCGCACTTTGGCGACTCGCGCTTCTGGCTCTCTGGGCAAGCCAACTTCATTTTTCAAACTCATCCCCCGTTTCATGCGGACTACAGCGGTAAGAACAGCATGAGTCCGGACTATGAAAAGGCCACCTCGCGCGTCCTCACCCTTTTCACCGGCGCGCAATTGAACTCAAGCACGGAGCTGCTCGCCGATGTAGAGGAGGCGGGCGGAGCGGCGTTGAGCACCGGACTTGGGCTCGCTGGTTTCACGAACCTCGACATTGTCCGCAACCCATCCTTGAGCAAGGCTCCCTATCTCAGCCGGGGAATGATCCACAAGGTCTTCGCGCTCAGCAAAGACAAGGTTGAGAATCAGCGGAACGCGCTCTCGCTTTTTACCGAGCTTCCGCGTCGCCGCCTTGAAATTCGCTTCGGCAAGTTTGCCATGGTGGACTTTTTCGATCTGAACTCGGTCGGCTCAGACACACATTTCCAGTTCAGCAACTGGGCCGTTGATAACAATGGCGCGTATGACTACGCAGCAGACACGCGCGGCTACACCGTAGGCCTGACCGCGGACTACGAGGATCGCAACTGGGGTTTCCGCTTCGCAGAAGCACTCATGCCGAAGGTAGCCAATGGAATCGACCTGGTGTGGAAGCCGTGGCAGGTGCACGCGGAGAACTTCGAATACGAATTACGTCGCGGATTCATCCCCGGCAAGCCGGGTGTAGTGCGGGCTCTGGCCTTCACCAACTACGCGAACATGGGGATTTATCGTGACGCGGTTGCGCAATTCGAACAGCATCTGGTTGCCGTTCCGGAGATCAGCAATCATCCGTGGCACATCACTCGGAAGTATGGTTTCGGACTGAATGTGGAGCAAAATGTCGCGCGCAACCTGACAGCCTTCGCCCGCTTCGGCTGGAACAATGGCAAGACCGAATCCTTTGCATACACTGAGATAGACCAAACCATGGAAGTTGGCCTGGGTGCAGCAGGAGCGCTCTGGCATCGCAAGTATGATCGGGCAGGCGTGGCCTTCGTGACAAATGGAATCTCCCGCGATCATCAGACCTATCTGGCCGATGGAGGTCTGGGCTTTCTGTTAGGCGACGGAGCTCTGCGCTACGGTCGCGAAAACATTGTCGAGAGCTATTACACTGCACACGTCTGGCGAGGCATCTATGTGGCTCCGGGAATCCAGCACATCAACAATCCCGGCTACAATCGCGCTCGCGGACCGATACTTGTACCATCCTTCCGCTTGCACACGGAGTTCTAGTCGGCGCTTGCCGCCTCGCTCTTCGGCCACGGCGGCAGAATCTTCACTAGCACAGCGAGGATCATGAAGGGAAGTACCAGCAGTCCAGCGGCAATCAACTCGCCCTCGCGTGAAATCAGGTCCACCTTGTAGGTGGTGTATCCCAGGAAGCTTTTTGAGAAGAGCTGTCCGCCGATCACCACATTCCAACGCATGGCGAATATGCCTATGATTGTCAGGCACCCACAAACCGCGTATGCGATTTTTCGCAGCTTCTCCGGCACGTGGAACATCTGAATGGCCCCAAGTGTCAGAATGGGCACCAGCGTGCCCAGTGCAATCTGCAACACCACCTGTGAGAAGAAAAGCTTCGTGTGCATCATGAAGTCCAGCGAGCGGAAGGATTCGTCTGCCTCATAGATCCGATGAATGAGGTCCAGCATCTCCAGCCCGAAATCAATGATGAACGTGTACAGCAGGTATTGCGCAATGGTGTCTACGCAGCGCATGTCGATCGACTGGTGACGCATCCTTGCCGTGGCCATGTAGAGCAGCAGGACAACCGCAATTCCGCTCACCATCGCCGAGAAGATGAACACAACCGGCATGAGCGGAGAGGACCACCACGGGTTCGCCTTCACGGACCCGAAGATGAAACCAACATAGCCGTGCAGCAGGAACGCCGACGGGATGCCGATTAGCGTGATCACCCATCCCACTTTGTCGTCCACACGCAACGCGCCTTCGCTGATATTGCTTGAGCCCAACGTAAGCACGCGATAGAGCAGACGCTTTGCACCCGTGCAGCTTTGCGAAAGCAAGACAATCTCCTGGCGGAATTCGAGCCAGATTTCAAGCAGAATCACCGCCATCAGATACCAGAGGTAAACGAAGCCGAACATCGCCATAGCGGATGACGTATGCGGCGTCAGATACATTTCCAACGAGCGCTCTGGGCGTCCCAAGTGTAGTTGCAGTGGCAGCGGCGCCACTAGCAGGAATGAGAGCGCGGTCAGCAGTGCCAGCCGATAGGTAGGCTTCACCGCCGTCACATGAAAGATTCGCTCGAGCGATGCGAGGATGAATGCACCGGCAACCAATCCGGTCACGAATGGATACACGACGATCAATACGCTCCACTGCAACTCGATTTCATTTGGATACATGAACCCATCAACTGGCATCTTCGCAATCTCCTTAGCGCACCGATCCGTCGAGGTCGTGGTAATAGGCTTTTGCGCCGGTCGCCAGATGCGGCTTCAGCACCTGCACACTGTGCGTTCTCAGAAACTCATGAATGGGATCGTCGGGGTTCTTCAGGTCTGCCAACTGTCGCGCCCCGGTGGGACAGTTTTCGCAGCAGGCCGTTGTCAGTCCCTTGGTGATGCGGTGGTAACACAGCGAGCACTTTTCCGCAGTGTGCTTGGTGGGATGGAGGAAGCGGCAGCCATACGGGCAGGCCTGGATGCAATAGCGGCATCCCAGGCAGTAGGTCTCATCCACCAGCACTACACCGTCCGGCGTGTGCAGCGTGGCGCCAACGGGGCACACCTGCGTGCAGGGAGAATCCACACAGTGATTGCACATTTTGGGCACGAAGAAATTCTTTCCGCCTTCGAACCTGCTCGGAGGGAAGCCCTTGATACCGCCACTAGGAGAGTCCACTTGCGGAGTCTCCTGCTCCCAACCCGCAACGTGGTATCGCTCCACCCATGTGCGGAAATAGCCGTCCGGCACATTGTTTTCGGTGGAGCAGGCGCGTACGCAGTTGCCGCAGCCGATGCACTTGTCGATGTCCAGCAACATGCCCCACCAGTGTTCGCTGCGATTGTAGTTGGGTGCGGTCTCGGGAGTTCCGGCCAGCACATATTTCCACGCCAGGGCTGCCGCAGGAAGTAGCACGATCAGTTTCCGTCGCGTAATCATGATTTCTTCTCTCCCGGCGAAAGCAGCGGACTGTGCGGCTGGTGACAGGTTTTACAAACCTCACCGCTGGAGTGCTGCGCTCCCACTACCTGCGGAAATCCCTTTGGCTTCGCGATGTTTTCTTCGTGGCAGCGCACGCACAGCACGGCTGTGTCCGGCAGTTGTGGCACCACTGACCCTGGGTCTTCGGCGTGCTTGGCGAGCGGTCCGTGGCAGGCTTCGCAATTTACGCCGGCGTGCTTTCCTACCTTCTTCACATCGAGCACGTCGGAGTGGCACTCCTCACAAGCATTGTGACCTGCATAGATGACCGGCTTCGAACTCAATTCGGCCAGTGCGTTGCCGCGGTAGTGACCGTACTGCCCAAAACTTTTGGGAATGAAATGCGCCCGGATCAGCAGGAACAAGACGAGCACGATTGCAAATGCTCCCGCAAGCCGGACGAGATGTTCGGCGTCTTTGAATTTTGTCAAGTGCACCCCGCTCGTATCCGCTTGCCATCCTGCCGCGTTTACGATTGGCTGACACTGTTACTCGATTTGGGCAATGTCATCGGTGATTTTCAGCACATAGTTGTGTGACTATTCTGAAGATGCGAACTATAATCCATCCCTGAGCAGCTTGGCCGAGGTATGCAGGGGTCAACCAATTTGCAGATACCAGGAGTTTTTGAACATAAGGATGGTCCACCGGGGCACCGCGGGGGTGCGCTGATTTTGGGTTTCACGGTTCTTCTGATTTCCGCGTTGCTCATGCTGCGACAGATCGTTGAACCGAAGTTCTTTGTCCGGGTCATGACAGGTTTTGGCGAGAGTAAACCGAATACTGTCATGGGCTTCCTTTTTCTCGCCACAGCACTCATCTTCGTCGACAGCTCCCGCTGGCCTTTGCGTCTCACATCTCGTATCTGCGCTCTCTGTGCCGCGCTGCTTGGCGTGCTCACAGGACTTGAATACATCACTGGGTGGAACCCCGGCCTCGATCAGCTTTTCTTTTCCTTTTCCAGCCCATTGCTGAATGGCAGTCCGCATCCGAGCAGGATGGCCCCGCTGACAGCACTGAATCTTGCATTACTCGGAGGCTCGATTCTCCTGCTGGACACGCGCATCGGACGCCTTGCTATTTCATCTGTGCTTGTGTGGACAGCGGCGGTCCTTTCTTTTCTAACGCTTACGGCTTATGCCTTTGATCCTGGTTCGCACGCGCAGTTAGGAATATTTTCAGCAGTCACGCTTCCCACTTCACTCATCTTCCTGCTTTTGTGTGCAGCCATCCTTCTCACCCGTCCGCAACGCGGCGTCGCCGCCCTTTTGCTGGGCCCCGATCTCGGCGGTGAAGTGGTAAGGCGTTTGCTGCCAGCGGTAATTGTTCTTCCCTTTGCCGTCAGTCTGTTGATCCTCAGGATGTATCAGCATCACGCCTACGGGCTGGCGTTGATGGTGTTCCTTTTCGTCGTGGCTCCAGTGTTCATTTTCCTGCCGCTACTTCTATTGAGTGGCTCAGTGCTCAACCGCATTGAGCGCCGGCGCAAGCAGAGTGAAGAGGACTTACGCATCACCACGCAGAGGTTCTCGAGCGTCGTGGGATCGGCCATGGACGCGATTATCACTCTGGACGAAAGCCAACGTGTGATTGTGTTCAATGACGCCGCGGAGGCTATGTTCCGCTGCCCATCGTGGGATGCCATCGGCAAGACGCTCGACCGCTTCCTGCCGTCCGAGGTTCACGAGCAGCATTCAAAGCACATACGAAGATTCGGCGAGTCCGGGCGTACCACCCGTTCGATGACTTCTCCGGCTGTTCTTTCGGCCATTCGCACAAACGGCGAGCGCTTTCCCATTGAGGCGACCATTTCTCATGTGCAAGTCGCAGGACAAAAGCTCTTCACCGTAATTCTCCGCGACATTACCGCGCGCAAGCTTGCCGAAGAGACTCTGCAACTTAGCGAGGCCCGTTTCCGTTCGATTTATGAGCAGGCTGCCGTTGGCATCGCCCAGGTTGGACTCGACGGGTGCTTCCTAATGGTCAATGCGGCGCTCTGCGGCATGCTCGGTTACGAGGAGGCGGAGTTGCTGGCCAAACGCGTCAATGACATTCTCCACCCGGAGGACCAGAGGCTAGAAACTGGTTGGCGTAGCGTGGTTCAAAATAACCGCGCAAAGACCCACGTAATTGAAAGGCGGTACATTCACCGTGACCGTTCAGTTGTTTGGGTGAATGTTTCGTCCTCCGTGGTCTCCGACGCGAAGGGAGCGCCGCTATACAGCATCTCTGTCATCCAGAACGTCAGTGAGAGCAAGCGCGCCGAGGAGCAACTCAAGCAGGCGCAGAAATTGGAAGCTATCGGCCGCCTCGCCGGAGGTGTTGCGCACGATTTCAATACACTGTTGAATGTAATGCTCGGTTATTCCGAATTGTTGCTTGCGGACCTTTCTCCAGATGATCCTCGGCGCGAGCGCGTAGTCCAGATCAAGAACTCCGGAGAGGCAGGCGCACTGCTTACTCGCCAGTTGCTGGCGTTCAGCCGCAAGCAGGCCATTGCACCAGAAGTTCTGGACATGCGTGAGATCGTTACCAAGATGACCCCGATCCTCGCGCGATTGTTGCACGAAGACGTCGCACTGAACGTAAAGTGCAGCGATGAGCGCTGCCTTGTGAAGGCTGACCCCGGCCAGATTCAGCAAATCATCTTGAATCTTGGAGCGAACGCCGGGGACGCAATGCCCGACGGAGGGCAGATCAATATTGAAGTGAAGCCCGTGGACATCGACCAAGCCTATGTGAAGCAACACCCCATGCTGGACGTGGGGCGCTATGTGATGCTGGCCATTGGCGATTCAGGCATTGGAATGGACGCCGAAACCGCCGCCCACATCTTCGAGCCGTTCTTTACGACCAAGGAAGCAGGCAAGGGGACTGGCCTCGGGCTTGCCACCGTGTATGGCATCGTCAAGCGCAACGGTGGAGACATCTGGCTCTACAGTGAAATTGGAGTAGGGACAATTTTTAAGATATATCTTCCGCTCGCCCCAGCAGAGCAAGTGAGACGTCCGGAATCCGCACCTCGGGTGGTGCGACACCACGGAGGAGGCGGCGAGACGATACTGCTGGTGGAAGACTCCCCGGCTCTGCGCGAGTTGACCCGGGTTATTCTCGTTCGCGAGGGCTATCACGTTCTGGAGGCCGAAGATGGTGTTGCGGCGATGGAAGTGTCCCGTAAATTTGAGGGCACGATCCATCTGGTTTTAACCGACGTGGTGATGCCGCGTATGCGCGGCCCTGCTCTAGCCAGTGAAATTTCGCGTGAGCGCCCTTCCATTGCCGTGGTATTTCTCTCCGGCTACAGCGAGGAGTCGATTTTGCACATGGACGGTATCGCCGGAGCCACACTGGTAGAGAAGCCATACACCAGCGAGGTACTTGTACATTCCGTCCGACGCTCTCTCGACGAACGCGCCTCGCGGATTGCGGCGCGGGCCGATTAGACTCCCCGGACGGAATTCCCGCTGTTCCCGAGTGTTCGTAGCGCATACAATGTTGGCGATTCAATAAGACATCCAAGCAGAGGCCCGCAGAGGTCTCAATGCTCGCGAGCGGAGACTGATCAACACATGGCAATTTCCATTTCACGGTCGCAGATGGCCAGCGCCCCAGCCAACGAACAGAGCCAGGGCGGCGCTATGGCAATGGTTACCACGCTATTCTTCATGTGGGGCTTTCTTACCTGCCTCAATGACATTCTGATCCCGCACCTAAAGTCCATCTTCGAACTCAACTACGCCCAAGTAATGGCCGTCCAGCTTGCATTCTTCGGAGCGTACGCGGTCTTCTCCTTGCCTGCCGGAAAGGTGATTGAGTGGCTTGGCTACAAAGGAAGCATGGTTGCCGGACTTTTGACCATGGCGACAGGTTCGCTGTTGTTCATCCCTGCCGCGCGCACTCCCTCGTTTCCGCTCTTCCTGTTTGCTCTGGTAGTGTTGGCCGTTGGCATCGTGCTTCTTCAGGTCGCGGCGAACCCATATGTTGCGGTACTCGGCCCCGCGCGTACGGCTTCCAGTCGTTTGAATCTGACCCAGGCGTTCAACTCTCTGGGTACTACGCTGGCGCCATTCTTCGGCAGCGCACTCATCCTAAGCGGAACCGTCAAGGCCGCAGCGGAGATCAAGGCGATGAATGCCGCGGAGTTAAGCCGCTATCGTGTGGAACAAGCGCACTCGGTGATCACACCATACTTCGCTTTGGCAGTCGTTCTGGCATTGCTGGCAACGGTGATCGGCTTGTACAAACTGCCAAAGATTCAGGAAGCAGAGCCGTCGCACCACGAGCTTAATGACGCCAAAGACAGCATCTGGAACCACAAGAACCTGATCCTCGGCGCGCTTGGAATTTTCGTGTACGTGGGCGGAGAGGTCTCGATCGGAAGCTTTCTGGTGAACTACTTCCATCAGGACTTCATAGGAGCCATGCCGGAGCAGGCCGCAGCCAGGCTGGTGGCTCTTTACTGGGGCGGAGCAATGACCGGACGCTTCCTCGGCTCTGCCCTATTGCAAAAGGTGTCTACTCGCAAGTTGCTGGCGTTCAATGCGGTGGTTGCCTGCCTGCTGGTAGTGACCTCGATGCTTAATACCGGAAACATTGCGGTATACAGCATCTTGTTTGTCGGCTTCTTTAACTCCATCATGTTTCCCAGTATTTTTACCCTCGGTATTGGAGGCTTGGGAAAATTGACGAACTGGGGATCGGCCATCATGTGCGTCGCCATCGTAGGAGGTGCGGTCATCCCGGAGATACAGGGAGTGCTGGCAGATCGCATCGGCATCCACCACGCATTCATCGTTCCTGTCCTTTGCTACCTCTATATTGCCTACTTTGG
>Ga0302320_10025037_pt1 | contig 11619 bp, 9 predicted proteins | sample Bog_T0_3_FD_202130 | JGI IMG/M metagenome (GOLD analysis project Ga0302320, IMG submission 202130) | Peat permafrost microbial communities from Stordalen Mire near Abisko, Sweden - Bog_T0_3 | ecosystem: Environmental > Terrestrial > Soil > Wetlands > Peat | place: Sweden: Abisko, Stordalen Mire... | reverse complement strand
CTCTCCGGCACCGCCCGCAGGGGAATGTGCCAGGTCGCCAGGACAACCCGCATTCGGCCGCCGCAAAATCCCATGGTCGGCTCGCCCCCCCAGCGGGCGCCGAAGAACTCCGTCTGGCCCGGGTAGGGCCAGCCGATGCGGGCGAGCGCCTCCTTGCTGATCGGCCCGGTGACGACGCCGGCAAACTTTCCGGCGCGGCAGCCGGCCGCCGCCCGCTCCAGGGCGGCCCAGGCGACCAGCGCCCCCTCCCCGTCCGGCCGGCCGGGTTCGGCCGCAAACTCCTCCAGCCCGACCGCGAGCTTTTCGCCGGCGGCGAGGCCCGCCAGCCAGCGCGCCGGGCCGATCACCGCCACCTCCCCGGCAGCGCCCGGATTGGCCGCCAACCAGGCCGCGATGACTTCCGGGCCGATGCCGGCCGGGTCGCCGCAGGTGAACGCCAGCTTAGGCTTCGGCATCATCCGGCCGGGCGGCGGCGCGCCGGGGTCGGACCACCGACCGGGTGCCTCCCGAGAAAAATTCCAGGAAAATGCGCGGCTCGCGCGCGGTGAAGGCGTTGCCCGCCAAGAGCCGGATCGCGTTTTCCCGGAGGTTGCCCGGGGTCCCGTAGACCGCGCGGAAGGCCTCCTTCAACTGGCGGATCGCCTCGCGCTCGGCTCCGCTGCGCTTCAGGCCGATCAGATTCAGCCCGATCAGCTGGTCGCGCTCGGTGGCGAGGCAGAAGGGAGGAAAGTCCATCGTGACCCGCGCCCCGCCGCCGAGCATCGCGCGCTCCCCCACCCGGCAAAACTGATGAATCATGGCGTTGCCTCCCAGGATCGCATGGTCGCCGATGTGCACATGGCCGGCCAGCAGCACCGCGTTGGCCACGACCACGTCCTCACCGACCACGCATTCGTGGGCGATGTGCGCGGTCGCCATCAAGAGGCAATTGGCGCCCACCACCGTCCAGCCGCCCTCGTCGGTGGCCCGGTTGACCGTCACGCCCTCGCGGATCCGGGTGTCGGAACCGATCCGCACAAACGAGCGGGTGGTGCTGCGGAACTTCAGGTCCTGCGGGTCACCGCCGACGACCGCGAACGGGTGCACGGTGACGCGGTCGCCCAGGGTGGCCCACTGCTTGACGATGGCGTACGGGTGGATCACGCAGTCGGCGCCGAGCTGGGCGCCCGGTTCGACGATCGCGGTCGGATGGATGACGGTCGGCATGACGTTAGCGGCTGGGGAGATTGAGCTGGGGGTCGCGGAGCAGCTCGTAATTCTTGAGGATGCGGATCATCTGCAGCGCGTCGCTCTTCTTGTAGCTGCGGTTGGTCTCCACTTTCTCGATCAGGTCGAGGAGCATGGCCCGGAAGGAGATGATGGCGTCGACGCCATGACTTTTCAGCAGCTCGACGCTCTGCGAGCGGAACGGCTCGGCGGTCGGCAAGGCGGGCAGGACGAGGATTTTGACCAGCTCCCCTCCCCCCTCGCCCGTATCCGGGGCGAACAGCCGCTTCACCTGCTTCAGCACATTTTCCTCGAGGAAGCTGAAGATCTCCGGGGCGCTCCGCAGCATGGCCGGGGTGAAGACATCGGTGTGCCAGGGCTTCACGGCGACCAGCGCCCGCTGGATGAAGGGCAGCTCGGAGGGAAACAGAAAGAAGTCGGGCCGGCGGCTCCCCGTCTGCCAGGTGGGATTGTAGACCAGCAGGTCGATCTCCTCGCCGCTGGTCTTCTTGCGCGACTGCACCTGGTACTTGCGCACCTGGCGGACGAAAAATCCGTTTTGTTCGAAGTATTCCCGGACGATGCCTTCGTCGATGGCGGACATGAGTTGAGTGCCAGGGTGAACCCGCCGGGCCGAAAGCTGAAGGCTAAACTAAGCCGCCCCGACCGCGCGGAAGCAGCTGGCGGCCAGCTCCGGGTCGATGCCCTCCCGGGTGGCCGCCTCGCCGACCGACCGCAGGACCACGAACCGCAGCCGGCCCGCCCGGACTTTCTTGTCCCGGCCGGCCGCGGCCAGCAGCTGGGCCAAGGGCAGCGGCGCGCGCAGCCGCCCGGGCAGACCGTGGGCGGCGAGCACCGCCTCGATCCGGCCGACCTCCCCGGCCCCGACGTTTCCCAGCCGCTGGGAAAGCTCCGCCGCGGCGACCAGGCCGATCGCGACCGCCTCGCCGTGCAGGTAGACGCCGTAGCCGGAGACCTGCTCGATCGCATGGGCAAAGGTGTGCCCGAGGTTGAGCAGCGCCCGGCCCCCTTCGGCCGCCAGCTCGCGCTCATCCGCCGCGACGACGGCCGCCTTGATTGCGCAGCACCGCCGGATCACCGCGGGCAGCTCGGGGCTCGCCGCCCGCAGCGGCGTGCGCTCGATGGCGGCAAAAAGCTCGGCGTCGCCCAGCAGCCCCGCCTTGATCACCTCCGCCATGCCGGCGGAGAACTCCCGCTCGGGCAGCGTCGCGAGCAGGCCGGTGGCGATGTAGACCCCGCGCGGCTGGTGGAACGCTCCGACCAGGTTCTTGCCGGCCTGGAGGTTGATCCCGGTCTTGCCCCCGACGGAGCTGTCCACCATCGCCAGGAGGCTCGTCGGCACCTGGTAGCAGTCGATGCCGCGCAGGTAGCTCGCGGCGGCAAAACCGGCCAGATCGCCAATCACCCCGCCGCCGACCGCGAAGACCGCGGCCGCCCGGTCCAGGCCCGCCGCCGCGAAAAAATCCAGGACCCGGCCATATTCGGCCAGCGACTTCGTGGCCTCGCCGGCCGGCGCGACCCAGACCGGCGCCCCGCCGAACATCGCGCCCAGGGCCGGCCCCTGGCGCTCCTGGACGTGCGCGTCGGTGACCGCCACCACCTTGCGGCCGGCGGCCGCCAGCCGATCCGCCTCGGCCCGCACCGCCCCGGAAAGATCCGCCCCGAAGCGTATCGGATACGAGCGCTCGGCCAGGGCGACGGTAAGATCCTCAATCATGAACGGTGCACACTTGCCGGTGCGGCCCCCGGTGTAAATCCTCTTCGAAAGCGCGCCGGGCGCGGCTTCAGGCGGCCACGGGCGGCGCCGCCGCCCGGCGGGCGGCGCGGGCTCGCCAGGCGCGCCGCACCGGAGCACGCACGCCCCCGTGGTAAACCGCCAGCAGGACCACCATGCCGACCAGCGCGTAGGCCACACCCTCGAGGGTGGTCGGCACCGCCGGCCGGAAGATCGACCAGGTCGCGCGGGCGATCTCCGGATCAAAGTGTGCCAGCAGGACGAACGGCTTGGTGAAAACGGAGGCGCCCTGCAGGGCCTGGTTGGCCGCGGCCAGGGCGTCGACCCGGCCGGCCGTGCCGCGGATCACCTCGCCCAGGCGCGCCACGGCCGGATCCGGATTGGCGGAGGTGTTTGCGATCAGGGCTTCCAGGGTCACCCCGGACTGCGCCGCCACATCCCGCAACTGCTCCAGCTGGCGCCGGGCCTCGTCCAGGTGCCCGCCCAGGCGCTGCAGGTATTGCTGCATGAACTCCGGCACCTGCGAGAAGAGCACGGCGCCCGCCACGCACAGCAAACGGTCGAACAGCCCTTCTCCGGCGGCCAGGGCCGAACGAAAAGGACGAAGCCAAGGCATGGGGACATTGTCCGCCAAAAGCGCCGTTCCGCAAGCCCGGCGTGCCGCCTAGCGTCCTCGGCGCCATGGGTTTCTAGATCGATTTCCGGGGCGCACCGGCGACCCGCCGGCCGCCGTGCCTTTCCCCCGCGGCCGCCCCTGCAAACCGGGCCGCCATGTTATATTCCCCTCAAAGGTAACCTGCGCCAATCGCGGACGTCATTGTGTTCCGACCAGCGCGGGGACCGACCGAAATTCAACCTAACTTTCGCCATGTTGATCAGCGTGCATATACCCAAGTGCGCAGGCTCGAGCTTTCGGGCCGTGCTCAAGGAGCTCTACGGGGAGCGGTTTTGGCCGGTGTACGGCCCGATTTCCAGCCGCGAGCAGGCCCGGGCGAGCCTGGTGCCTCCGGGCACGCAATGCATTCACGGCCACTTTCTTGCCAATACCTTCGACGGTCTGTTTCCCGGCGCCCCCGTGATCATCTGGGTGCGCCATCCGGTGGAGCGGGTGGTCTCGAAATATTATTACCTGCTGCGCGACCCGGACCTGAACGACAGCTGCTGCCGGACGCTGCACGAACGCGGACTTAGCCTGCGCGCCTTCGCGGATCTGGAGGAAAACCGCAACGAGCAGACCCGGTATCGGGCTGGCAAGTCCTTCGGGGCCTTCGCGTTCGTCGGGATTTCGGAACGTTTCGCCGCTTCCATCGTCCGCTTCCGCGAACTCTTCTGCATCCACCGCAACCTTCCCGTCCCGTTCGACAACATCAATCCGCTGCGCCAAACCGCAACCTACCCGCTCTGGGGGGCCGACCGCGAGTACATCCTCGAACGCAACCTCGCCGACCTCTGCTGGTACGAGGAGGCGGTCGCGCGTCTGGACAATCCGATGTTTTCGGAGGTCACCCAGGTCGCCTGAGCGTGCAGCGCTCCGCTCCCTAGGGCGCAGCTGCGCCGGGCAGCGATTCCGGCATCTCGCCGGCCAGAACCCGCCGGGCCCGGCCGCGATCCAGTTCGTCTTCCCAGGCTGAAATCGTCACGACCGCCACGGCGTTGCCGATCAGATTGGTGATCGCCCGGGCTTGGGACATAAACCGGTCGATGCCGAGGATCAGGGTCAGCCCGGCCACCGGCACCGTCTGGGTTGAAGCCAGCGTGGCCGAGAGCGTGATGAAGCCCGCGCCGGTCACTCCGGCCGAACCCTTGGACGTGAGCAGGAGGACCGCCAGCATGAGCAGCTGCTGGCCGAGCGACAAGGGCGTGTCGGTCGCTTGGGCGATGAACACCGCCGCCATCGTCAAGTAGATGCACGTGCCGTCGAGATTGAAGGAATAGCCGGCGGGGACCACCAGGCCCACGACCGGCTTCGCGCAGCCGAGATTCTCCAGCTTGGCGATCAGCCCCGGGAGCGCTGTCTCGGAAGAGGAGGTGCCGATCACCAGGAAGAGCTCCTCCCGGAGGTACCGCAAAAGCGAACCGAGGCGAAAGCCGTTCAGCCGCAGGATGCCTCCGAGCACCACGACAATGAACACGGCCATGGTGACATAGATGCACAGCATCAGCGAAAGCAGGCTGCCGATGCTGCGGACCCCGTACTTGCCGACCGTAAAGGCGACGGCCGCGAAGGCCGCGAGCGGCGCCAACTTTACGATGATCCCGACAATGCCGAAAATCACCTTGTACCCGGACTCGATCAGGATGAAGACGGGCCGTCCTTTGTCGCCGATCTGGACCAGGGCGACGGCGAAGAGCACCGACACGAGCAGGACCTGCAGGATCTCGCCCGAAGTCAGCGCGCCGGGCAGGGTGGTCGGGATGATGTTCAGCAGAAAGTCGGTCACGGACATCTTCTTCGCGGTCGCCAGGTAGCCGCTGATCGCTCCCGGATCGAGCGAGGCGAGATGGGCGTGGATGCCCGCTCCCGGCTTGATGAGGTTGACCACGACCAAGCCGATCAACAGCGCCAGTGTGGTCACCACCTCGAAATAAACGAGCGCGACCAGCCCCACCCGGCCGATCTTCTTCAGATCGCGCATGCTGCCAATGCCCAGGACGACCGTGCAGAAGATGATCGGGCTGATCAGCATCGATACGAGCTTCACAAACCCCAATGCGACCGGGTTGAGGGCGGCGCCGGCTTCCGGCCAAATCGCCCCGAACCCGGCGCCGAGCACGGCGCAGAGCAGCACTTGAAACCAAAGCTGGCGGAGGTATCTCATCGGGAGGGCGGGCGCCGGGCCCGGGGGGTGCCGGCCGGTCGCAGGCGCCAGCCTGCAGCCAGTCCCGGCCGGAAGGCGATTCGGATCTTTTCGAGCGGCCCGGCGCACGGAGGGTTGCCCCCGGGTTGATTCGCGGCCAAAGTCGCGCCTCTTCGCCATGCCCGCTGCGCCTGAACTGTCCTCCCTCGGCCGCATTCCCTCGCCGGGCGACAATGTCGCGATCGCGATCCGCCGGATCGAGGTCGGCACCAGCGTCCGCCTCGGCGACGCCGTCCGCACCTTTCAGCACACGATCTTGGAGGGCCACCGCTTTGCGATCGAACCCATCGCCCCGGGCGGGAACCTGCTGTCGTGGGGGCTGCCCTTTGGAGTCGCGCGGCGCGAGATCGCCCCGGGCGAGTACGTCGCCAACCAGGCCACGCTGGACATCCTCGCCCAACGGGATCTCGCCGGCGCCCGCCTCCCGGCGGAGGCGAATTTCGAGAATCGGCTGAACGACTTTAGCTTCGATCCGGCTGGTTTCCGGCCCGCTGCGCAGGTGGCGAGGGCGGCGGGAGCCGACGCTCTCACCTTTCAAGGCTACCGGCGAGCCGCACCACGCGGGGCCGGCATCCGCAACTATGTCGTGATCCTCGGCCTGACCTCGCGCACCGCCGGGTACGCGCGGCTCCTCGCCGAGCGCCTCCAGCCCCTGGCTCGGGCCCACCCGTCCTGCGACGGCATCGTCGCGGTCGGCCATACCGAAGGCGATACCGCGGGGGTTCCGAACAACCAGGCGGAGCTGCTGCGGACCCTTGCCGGTTTCATGCTCAATCCCAATGTCGGCGCCGTGCTCGCGGTGGACTACGGGGACGAGGCGCTGAATCACGCGGTGCTCCAGGATTTCATCCAGCGCTCGCAGGTTCCGATCGGGAGCGTGCGCCACCGCTGGCTGACGCTCCCCGGCCACCTTCCGACCGCCCTCGCCGAGGGCGAGGCGGTGATTCGCGAGTGGATGCCGATCGTGGCGGCGCAAGAGCGCGAGCCCGTGCCGCTGAGCGAGCTGCGGATCGGCCTGCAGTGCGGCGGGTCCGACGCCTTCTCCGGAGTGTCGGCCAATCCGCTGATCGGCGCCGTCGGGCGCGAGGTGATTCGCCACGGCGGCCGGGTGAACCTCGCCGAAACCGATGAGCTGGTCGGCGCCGAATCGTACATCCTGCGACACGTGCGCAACGAGGCGACCGCCCGGGCCTTCCTCGGCAAGATCGCTCGGTTCAAGGAGCGCCTGGGCTGGCACGGCGTCACCGTCGAGGGCAACCCATCCGGAGGCAATCGGCTGCGCGGACTCTATAACATCAACCTCAAGTCTCTGGGCGCCGCGATGAAGAAGCATCCGGACGTGCGGCTCGACCACGTGATCGACTACGCCGACCCCATGGTGGAGCCCGGCTTCTACTTCATGAACAGCCCGGGCAACGACCTGGAAAGCGTGGCCGGGCAGGTCGGCGCCGGCTGCAACCTCCTCTTTTTCACCACCGGCAACGGCTCGGTCACCAATTTTCCCTTCGTCCCCACCCTCAAGGTAACTTCGACCACCCGGCGCCATGAACTGCTCCGCGCCGAGATGGACGTGAACGCCGGCGCCTATCTCGATGGCGTGCCGATGGAAGAACTTTGCGCCCGGATGTGGGCCTTGGTCCTGCGCGTCGCCTCCGGCGAGCGCACCCGCGGTGAGGTTGCCGGACACTCCCAAGTGTCGATCTGGCGGGAGTGGCGTCAGACCGACTCAGCTTCCCTGGCCGCGATCCGCGCGCGGGCTGTCCCGTCGGGTCATCCGCTTGCGCTTGCCGGGCTGGCGACCGGCGACGGGGCGGCCAATTTTGGCGCCTTTCCTGTCGCGGGCGGCGGCTTTGCGGCCGACCGAGTGGGCCTGATTCTCCCGACCAGCATGTGCTCCAGCCAGATCGCCCGGCTGGCGGCCGAGCGCCTGAACGCGGCCGGCCTGGGCGCGGCCCAGGGCATCTCGCGTTTTGTCGCCCTGCCCCACACGGAGGGCTGCGGCTTCGCGGGCGAAACCCTTTACGCCCTGCTGCAACGCACCTACCGAGGCTACGCCGTTCATCCTAGCGTCGCCCTCGGTTTGTTCCTCGAACATGGCTGCGAGAAGATCCCCAACGACGTCATGCGGCGGGAATTGACCGCCGCGGGAGTCGATCCGTCCCGTTTCGGCTGGGCCAGCGTGCAACTCGACGGCGGGATGGCCAAGGTTTTGGCCAAGATCGAATCGTGGTTTGCCGATCGCCTGGAGCGCTTGCCGGCGGCGGCTCGCCAAAATGTCGGTTGGGGAGCGCTGTCGCTGGCCCTCCTGACCGAGAGCCCCGTCGGGGCGTCCAGCGGCGAGGTCTTTGGCGCCCTCGCAGCCGCCATCGTCGGGGCCGGCGGATCGGTGCTGGTGCCCGAGACCGATCCCCTCCTCGCGCTGCCGGCATTCCGGGAGCGGGTGGGTCTGCCCCCTGCCGCCGCCCCCACGTTGGTGTACGGCCAAACTTTCTCGGAGCCTGGTTTCCACATCGTGAGAACGGAGAGCCGTCACTGGACGGAGAACCTGACCGGGCTCGCCGGCTGCGGCGCCCAGGTGGCGCTGGCGCTCGTCCGCGGTCGCCCGAGGCCGGGGCACCCGCTGGTGCCCCTCGTGCAGGTGGCGGAATCCGGCGGGCAAGGCGCACTGGCCGCCGGCGATCTCGACGGATCGCTCTCCGGCAACTTGGAAGCGGATCGCGCCCGCCTGCTGGAGCTCGTGCTCGCCGTGGCAGGGGGAAATCGCCTCCCGGTCGCCGCCGCGGCCGGATTGGTGGAATTCCAACTGACGCGCGGCCTGCTGGGAATCTCGACCTAAGGGCGGCGTCCGCGGCGGCCCTAGCGGATCGCCCGTTCCGTCTCGCCGTCGAAGAGGTGGGCGTGTTCCAGCGCGAAGGCCAGCCGGACCCGCTCGCCCGTCGCGTAGCGGCCCGCCGGAGCGACCCGCGCGATCAGTGTATGCTGGCCGGTCGTGGCGTGCAGGAATGCCTCGGCCCCCATGGGCTCAAACAGCTCCACCTTCACCTCCACCTCGGCCTCCGAACCCGGACACTCGGCTGCGGCGTGGAGGTGCTCGGGGCGCAATCCCAGCACCATGGGGCGCCCCAGAATGGAAGCACCCCGCGCCGCGACCGCGCCGGGCAGAAGCAGGCGCAGGGCGCCGGCCGGCCCATCCTCCACGAAGACGATCCGCTCGCCCGCCAGCTCCAGCGTGCCGCGGATCAGGTTCATCGGCGGGCTGCCGATGAATCCGGCGACAAAGATCGTCTCCGGCTGGTTGTACAGATCCAGAGGCCGGGCCACCTGGATGATGTCTCCGTCCTTCATGACGCAGATGCGGTCTCCCATCGTCATCGCCTCCACTTGGTCGTGGGTGACATAGATCATGGTGGCCGCCAGCCGGGCGCGCAGCCGCGAGAGCTCGAGCCGCATGGAGACGCGCATCTTGGCGTCGAGATTTGAAAGCGGCTCGTCGAAGAGGAACACCTGCGGCTTGCGGACGATCGCTCGGCCCACCGCGACCCGCTGGCGCTGCCCGCCCGAGAGCGCTTTCGGCTTGCGATCAAGGTACGGCTCCAGCCCGAGCAGCGCGGCGGCCTCGCGGACGCGGCCTTGGATCTCCGCCTTGGGGAAATTCCGCAGCTTGAGGCCAAAGGCCAGGTTTTCGTAGACCGAAAGGTGCGGATAAAGGGCGTAGTTCTGGAAAACCATCGCGATATCGCGGTCCTTGGGCAGCACGTCATTCACCACCCGGTCCCCGATGCGGATCGTGCCGTCGGTGATCTCCTCCAGGCCCGCGATCAGCCGGAGGGTCGTCGACTTGCCGCAGCCCGAAGGCCCCACCAGCACCATGAATTCCCGATCCTCCACCGTGAGGTTGATCCCATTGACCGCCCGAACTCCCGGCCCGCTTTTCTCGGGGTAGGTCTTAACGAGGTTTTCGATCACGACTTTGGCCATGGGTCTTGCGCCCCCGAGCATCCGCATCTCCGGGGTTGAGGCGACAAAATATCCCGCCATTGTCCGCTTACCGATGAGCGCTCCGACGATCGTGATCCTGGACGACCACACCCTGAACCCCGGCGACCTGCCCTGGGCTCCCCTCGAAAAGCTCGGACGGCTCGTGCGCTACGAACGCACGCCAGAGGCGCAGATCGTGGGCCGGTCCCAGGAGGCCGACGTCCTGCTCACCAACAAGACCCCATTGACGGCGGAAACCCTGGCCCGGCTGCCCGGCCTCAAGTACATCGGCGTCCTGGCCACCGGGTACAACGTCGTGGCGACCGAGGCGGCGCGCGCGCGGGGCATTCCGGTCACCAATGTCCCCGAGTACGGCACCTTGACGGTGGCGCAGCACACTTTCGCCCTCCTGCTGGAACTGACCCAGCGGACGGGCCATCATGCTGAGTCGGTCCGCGTCGGCCGCTGGTCGGCCGCCCCGGATTTTTGCTATTGGGACTTTCCCTTGATCGAGCTGGCGGGCCTGACGCTCGGCGTGGTGGGGGGCGGCCGGATCGGCCAAGCCGTCGGCCGGATCGGCGAGGCGTTCGGGATGCAGGTTCGCTTCGCCCGCCGGACAGGCGGGCCGGCGGAGCTGGAGGCCGTCCTGCGGGCGAGCGACGTCGTGTCCCTCCACTGTCCGCTGACTCCGGACACCCGCGAACTGATTCGCGCCCAAACCTTGGCCTGGTTGAAGCCGTCCGCCCTGCTGATCAACACCAGTCGAGGCCTGCTGATCAATGAAGCGGACCTCGCCGCCGCGCTCAACTCCAGCCGCTTGGCCGGCGCGGGGCTGGATGTCCTGTCCCGCGAGCCGCCGCCGCCGGACAACCCGCTTCTCAGCGCAAAGAACTGCCTGATCACCCCGCACCTGGCCTGGGCCGCGCGCGCGGCCCGGCTGCGGCTTCTCGAGGTCGCGGCAGCCAACATCCAGGCGTTTCTCGCGGGCAAGCCGGTCAATGTCGTAAACTGAGCCGCGGCGGGACGCGGGCTTCCCGGAGAGATCCCGATGGCACAGCGCCCGGGTCCCAACGCGCTTGCATTGGCGGCGGCGCGTCCTATCTTGGACCCTCCTCGTTCTTTGACCGCTTGGCACTCGATGCCGTCAGCGAGTCAGTATCACTTTCCTGGGTGCCCGGCGCCCGGGTTCCCATTTGGGGGTGTTCCGGATTCGACCCATGGTTGGAGTGCGTTGCTGCCTGTCGAGAGCCGAAGGCCTCTCGTAAATCTCCCTTCGAAACAATAACAGGCAATATCGAACAGATGCCCCTGGCTGCCTAATTAGCGGCCACGTGAGCCCGGCGACACCTGCTAGCCGGAGCTTGCGACGACAGCAGGCATAGTGCGCGGAGCGACTCGCGGTTTGCGCACCGTATGTTCATCCGGGAGTTGGCTGGGGACTGAGCGCGTGTCATCGCATAGCCCCGGCGAGATTCAAAGGACACTATACACGTAGACGCGGCGCGCGAAGGTCATGGGGACGCGGGTTCAACTCCCGCCACCTCCACCATTTTCCTATACAGTCCAACCTTCGATAACTAAGACGTGGTTCAATCAAACCACGAGCCCTCTCCGCTCCTTCTCAGGAGACCGCTCGGCGGGGAGCCAAATTTGGAATCAGAAAAGGCACGCGCTTCGTGTATTCCCGATAGGATTGGCCATAGCGGAGGTTCAGCTCGGTTTCTTCAAAATACCTCAAATTAAAAATATGGGCGGGAATTACCAATAGGAGCATCCCGACAGTGAGAGCGGTCGATCCAGCAAGCAGGCCCACGCCCACAC
>Ga0302320_10025036_pt1 | contig 11619 bp, 24 predicted proteins | sample Bog_T0_3_FD_202130 | JGI IMG/M metagenome (GOLD analysis project Ga0302320, IMG submission 202130) | Peat permafrost microbial communities from Stordalen Mire near Abisko, Sweden - Bog_T0_3 | ecosystem: Environmental > Terrestrial > Soil > Wetlands > Peat | place: Sweden: Abisko, Stordalen Mire... | reverse complement strand
GGCGCTTATGGGAACCACACTGGGAAGACCTTCACGCCCCCCGTATTGATGACCAACGTGGAGTGGGAGGCCAGGAACTTCAAGGAACAGGTCGTTAGACTTCTGAAGTTCGCTAAGGCTCTCGGCATGGAGATTGGCGAGGACAACGACGGACAGCTCCTCATCTACGTTGGCTTCAAGAGCGTTGGCGTGGGGTCTGACTGCCTTGACATCGTCCCCATGCCCAAGTGGTTACCTTGGGCGGAAAGAGTGGAGGTGTGATGTACGGATTCTGTAAGAAATGTCACCGAATGGTGCACTGGGTACAGTCACCGTCTGGTGGCTGGTGGGCCCATGACGAACACCCCGAAGACGGTCACGATGCTAGCATGGACCGAGATCCACGAGACGAGGAGTTAGAGATATGAACATCAGAGAGGTAATCGAGTTCATCTACGACGAGACGGATGAACAGGACATAACCAACATCTTCAACGCTTGCAAAAGCCGCAAACGAGTGCTGGGCCAATGCAGAGCTGCTCAAGTCCGAGTCGATCAACAGGTGAGGGTTGTCAACATCTCCCCCAAGTACCTCAACGGGTTGACCGGCAAAGTGGAGTTTCTTTCCGGTAGCCGTTGTGACATCCAACTCGACGAACGCTCAAAGGCACGTATCGCCATAACAAGGCATGGGCGTGCCGGTGGTCTTTTGAGTGGCGTCCCAACCAGTTGTATAGTCCCGCAAGAAGAGACATCATAATGCGCAAGCACTACGTCGTGCACGCCATCGAGGGCTTGTCACACTGGGAGGACGCCGCTCGACTGGACAAGAAGTTGAACGAATGGGCAGCGACAGAAGGTAGGCTGGTCCATATGATCGACCGTCCGAACGTCATGTTCGCCATTTTCGAGCGAGAGTTCGTCGACGTAAAGCCATGGGTGTCACCGACATGAGCATGGACAACGTTCCCGACGCTCTTAGAGACTCGGCAGCCTACGCGGTTGCTCTCTCGTGCTACACTGCGAACGTCGACGGTAAACCTATCGGACATTGGACGGCCAAGACGATCGCCTCGTGGTACATCAACGACTGTCTCCAGACTACGGTCTTTCTGGAACACGGGATCATCATGTGCCCCGCCCAAGATTTGTGGGGACTGTTCACAATGGGCGGGTCACTCTACGATGCCGTCCCTGCCTTGGACCAAGGTTTTTTGTACTGCCTGCAGACTTATCTGCAGGACCGTGAATCCGGGGGAGACCTTGGCTCACCCCCGGGATGGACAGAACTGACCGAAGGAGCATCATGACGACGCGTTGCTCCTACGGTGTAGTTGACACCATTGAGCGGGAAGGGGTAGACTGTATTGTGATCTACTTTGACGGCACTGAGGTCATAGCGTTCCCACCCGACCACCTGGTCCTGGTAGTGGGACACGTTGACTATGGACCAGAATCCGCTAAGGTGTACCAATGATCGCCACCCTCGTCATCACTGCCTTCTTCGGGTTCCTCTACGTTTGTGCCGCCATCATGGACGCTCGGAACCTGGCACGGCGCCCCATGAAGGTCCCAGAGTGGCGACCATCAATCCCGATGTACTTCGTGAAGGATGAGTTCGGGGTCACACACTGGTTGGGGCTCGACTTGGAGCTGGCCAAGCTGTACCTGGAGCCTGGTTGGAAACTTGGGGAAGGTCACCCCAACATAAAGGTGGACTGGACGTGGATGACCTACGACCAGGTCTTCCCCAAGCCCACAACTGGTCCGATAGAAACCGTTGGTCCTGTTGGTCCTGATCTTCGTCCCAAATGGCTGTGTCCCTACTGCAAGACCTGGTCACCTTCCCAGTCTTGCGATTGTCCGGCGCTGTTGCTCAAGCAGATGAGAGCGCAACAGCCGCCGTACCCGACCCTTGCCGATACCGAGATACGGCACTACCGTTTGGATGGCTCGTGCAAGTGCCACCAGCCCTGGTCACTACCGCAAGAGCCCCGCAGGTCCGAGTACGACACCATACCCACCGAACGGGACAAGAAGCGCTCAGCTGTGCGTAAAGCCCCGGTCGACCTAGCCTGTTGGAAATACTAGCAGAAGAAGGGTATAATGCCCTTCGTCCTTACCATCAGCCTGCCGGCTCTTGAGGATCCGATAGACAACGACAACCTCAAGAGCAAGCCCCTAAAACTACTCAACGGACACTTTAACGGAGACGAATCATGAACAATACCCTACAGACCAAGTTCACTGATTTAGAGACAGCAGTCCTATCTGAGACTTTCGAGATGGAAACGGCAGTGCACGGAATCAACGTGGCGCTGGCGTCCGGCACTCATGTGTTCTTCAACGGGCCGCCAGGAATCGCTAAGTCGTTCGTGATAAACAGGATGGTCTGGAGAATAGCCAATAACAAGCACATGCACCTGTTATTTAGCCCTTACACAATTGTGCCCGATTTGTTCGGACCTGACGATATTCAGGGACTGAGAGAGGGTCATCGGCGCCGGCTGCCCGCCGGCTTCTTACCAGAAGCCAACACCTTCTTCGGTGACGAGATCTTCAAGGCTGGCAATGCCATTCTCAACGCCCTACTCACTATCATGAACGAAAAATTATGGTCAGACGACGGACAAATGAAACCAGCTGCCCTGTCAAGCGGGTTCTTCGCCAGCAACGAATTCCCCGAAGACGACTCCTTGGCTGCTCTGTACGACCGGATCCAGCAGCGCTACGAGTTCAGCGCCATCAAGGAACGGGAGAACTTCACCAACATGCTCATGCTGAGCGAAGCCTCCAAGCCCGACCCGATCATGGACTGGGCAGACGTGGAGAAGGCGAAGGCGGAAGTTGCGAAGGTGGCGTACCCACGCTCCGTGGCTGAAGCAATCACGGACGTTCGTTACGAACTCCTTGAGCAGCACAATATCACCCCCTCGCCCAGGCGTTACCGTCAACTTGGTGGCATCCTGCGAGCCGAGGCGTGGCTTGCTGGTAGAGACAAGATTGAGCTAGAGGACGTCGAGCTGGCTGAGCACGTTCTGTGGGAGAAGCCCGAGCAGCGAGCGGAGATCGCCAAGGTCATCGTCTCTCGTTGCAATCCTCACCACCAGGAAGTTCTCGACCTTGTCGCCGATTGGAGCGAGTTGGCTGCTATGGTGGATGAGACGCAGGCTATCAAAGACACCACGGCCGGCGAGAAGGGACGCAAGTCCACGGCTACCACGGAGTTGACAACCAAGCTCAACGAGGCTATGCTGGAGCTGAAGACGACCCTGGCTAAGCCCCTGTCCAACCGGGCCCGGGCAAGCGCCCTGAAAGGAAAGAGCATCCTCGTGACGGCCTACAAGAGGGCGTTGATAGAGTTGCATCACCTGCCGGAGACTATGATTGACGGCGAGATAGAAAGGTTGGGATTCTAGATGGGCGTAGTCTTCATCGACACAGAGACCACTGGGCTGGATCCTGTCAAGCACGCGATTTGGGAGGTGGGCTTGATCGACGCTGAGCTCGTAGAGCACACTTGGATGGTGGCGCTCACAGAGACGGAGATCAACAACGCCGACCAGTTTGCCATGGATATCGGCAAGTTCCACGAGCGCCATCCGCAAGGCTTTATGACCAAAGTCCCAGACCGGCTGACCCCGGGCGAGAAGGGTTGGGCTAAACGGGAACACAGCTCCGCCGGAGCGTGGACGAAAGATTACGTCGCCAAGATAGTCGCCAGTCTGACCTGGGGCCACCATCTTGTCGGCGCTGTCCCGTCCTTCGATGAGGAGCGCCTGCGTAGGCTCCTCGATGTCTTCAACATTCCGCACCGCTGGCACTATCACCTTGTCGACATAGAGGCGTTGGCGGCCGGCAAGCTCGGAATAGCTCCTCCGTGGAACAGCCACGAGCTGTCGGCGGCGGTCGGCGTTGATGAGTCCCTGTTCACTGCGCACGAGGCACTGAGCGATGCACGGTGGGCCAAGGCAGTCTACGACTCCGTTCTAGTGTTGGGGGTTATCAAAGTTGAGCCCGAAGACTCTCCCTCACCGGTGGCAGAAACAGAAGCCGTACTTGCCGCGCTTTCTTGGAACCCGCCGTTCCATGAACTCGACCGGATCTAGGCTTGAAAGCCTTTACCATTACGGCCGTGACACCATTTTCCCCCGACCCACGGGACTATGGGAGCCTAGAAAGAAGGACTAATGACCTCCACTAGGAGAAGCTTTTGACAAAAAAGACCGTTAGTGAGAACCTCGCCAGCATCAGTGATCATCTGGACTACATGTCCAACACTTTTGATGAACTAAAGAGCGTAGTCCAAATCAACGCAAACGAAGTACGTACTGCTGCATACCTGTCCGTTCTGAAGCAGGGACTGGTTGGTGCCAGGTACACCTTTGACCTCATCAAGGAAGGATCGAATTGAACAGACTTGAAACCGTTAGGGCGCAGGTGGCAGGGCTCAAGCGCGAGTCGATATACCAACGACGCATGGCCGCCTCGGGTTACCCTTTCTCAAGCAAACTGGAGCAAGACCCCATCCTGATAGCACAGGAAATGGCGTACGACAAGGTCTTGCACCTTTTCAACCTGGGAGACGTCAACCCGGGAGAGCCGGTTCTATCCATAAGAGACCAATTTGACCGAGCCGACAGGGCGGCAACCGCAGCGGTTAGAGATTACCACGAAGGACTTGAGTCCGACAGGGTGGCCACTGTCCCAGTGGCTGTCCCAGTGGCCCGGCAGACCACCACTCGTCCTTCCTCTGGGTCCGCAACGTGGCCTTGGTCGGACACGGGGGCTCCCCCCGTCGGACTGCCTGGCATGGAGTACGATGGGGATCCCAAACGGCTCGTGAGACGCCTAGAGACCAGGAACAAGCAGCCAAATGGTCAATGGAACGAGTGGATAACCTTTGAACTGAACGAGTGCCCAGAACTTCCGGACGATTCTCTCGACCACATCTGGCACGAGCTGCAGTCTGGCTGGGACAAGGTCTCGCTGAGGGCCACAGGAGAAGCAGTACAGTACAGGCTGCCTCGCCACTAAGGGATGTACTACGTCATCCGCAGGTCGAAGACTGGTCCTCACATGTCCAGCTACGACCTGCTGGCCGTCCCCGAGGATACCCGCATCCCCAAAGCGGCCTGGAAATTTGGAGCTGCCGGCATTGAAGTCGTCTTCTCTTCGCCCTACCGAGAGAAGGTGGTGCAGTACCAGCGAGGTATGTTGGGCGCCGACATCCGAGAGGTGGCTCGCCAGATGCTCCTGGACGAGGAGATCGACGTGGCAGAGTACCTGCGACTTGTAGGGTGAAACGTGCTAGAATGGAGAAAGTATGACTCTGTCGGATGAGACCGCAATTGCCACTAGAGCGGAATGCCTAAAGCGCTCTGAGGTGGAAGAGCAGATACTTCAATTGGCGTATGCAGGAGGATGCGAGAGCATCACCATCAAGTGGCCCAACACCTACGGCGAAGGATACCGGTTTGAGCTGGAACCTTTGAGGGGGATTGTAGCGGCTATGCCTGCAGTCCGGCAGTCAATCCAACTCTTCAATGACTGGGTTTCGCAGACGACCAACGACGACCAAGACGACACAGACCGGTGACAGAGATCAAAGAAGAAACGTTAAACATGCTGGTAGATGCCCTAGAAGAGATAGCGGCCAACCTTCTGGGCACTGGAAGACGACCTGTCGATGTCGCTTACACTACACTGCAAGCCTACAAACGAACGTTGGAGACTCATGACTGACCGACTGGATGACTACCAACCACGCGAAACGATCGACCCAAAGTCCGACAATACGGTCCGTACGGACAAGTGGGATGGTAGATCCTACGACAATAGTGCTTGGAAGGTCCCGGAATTTCGTCAAGCACGAGACGACCTGTTCAATGTGACTGATACAGCATGGGCAGAGATGAGAGATGTCTGGGCCCTGTTAGCTAAGGCCAACCCTAAGATGCTCCCCAAGGAAGCCGTCCGGACGGACCACATCATCAACCACGAAGTCAACTCGGCAATCATGGAGGATCCACAATACGAGGAGCTGTCGTTCATGACGATGGGAGATCCCGTCGGCGCAGCTCTAGCCACCAAGGACCTGGCGCCGGCCCTGATCAAGCTGTACGAGCGCAACAAGAAGCTGCAGGACAAGCTCAAGGAACAGCAACAAGCCGAGGAAGAGCGTCTCAAGAAGCTGGTAGAAGCGGCAAACGCCGAAGGTATGGGCGACCAGGAAGAGGCAGACAGTCTGCAGGCTGAGGCCGATGCGATGGGCGAGGATATTGCAAAGGCGATGAAGGGCATCGAACACGAGCTCGATGGCGCCGGCACAGCTATGCAGTCGGTCATCGGCAAAGCGATGCAGAAGGCTCTGGACGGACAGGAGGCTCAATTCGCCCTAGCCCGTGGCTTCGACCTCTCCAAGGCTGACCTTCTTCGTCAGGATCCATTGGAACGGGTCAAGTTCGCCAAACTGTTGGACAACGAGCGCATTCGAAAGGCAGCAGAGTTCTTTGGAGCCCTGGTCAACTTGACCCGTCAGCGTACCCGGCGCCGCCGTGGCATTCCACACGAGACCATTGGCGTTATGATGGGGTCGGAGATCGACCGGCTACTCACTGAGCAGTTGGCGCTCCTAGACGATCCCGATCTGGAGATGATCTTCCTGGCAGACTTTGCCGACGGACGACTTCTCCAGTATGACGTCGAGGGTTCAGAGAAGGTCGGCAAGGGTGGGATGGCTGTAGGCGTGGACTGCTCGGGTTCGATGCAGGGCGCACCTCTTAGTTGGGCCGTCGCTGTGACTCTTGTCCTCTTTGGGATTGCGTGCAGGGAGAAGCGGGCATTTCGCCTAGTGTGTTTTAACACAAGAGTCCTGCAAGAGATAGAGTTGACCGACCGAGCTAACATCATCGAGAACATTGGACGTATTGCCTCGATAAGTGCTTCTGGTGGCACAAGTTTTCAGGCTCCGTTGGAGAACCTACTCGCTGGGCTGGAAGGCAAGGCAAGTGAAAATGCTTGTGACCTCGTTTTCATCACAGACGGTCAGGCGTTTGTCGATCCTGAGTGGCAGGAGACATTTCACAAGCGCATGAAGAAGATCGGTGGTAAGATGTGGGGCATAGCAATCAACGACTACGGAGACGGGGAACCACTCAACTCTCTCTGTGAGGGTAGAGTGTGTCCTGTGAGTGATCTTCGACCGTCGGCAACGAAGAACATCAAGACCATCTTCGATGGGGTCACGGCCCATGTCTAACAAAGTCTGACCGACCAGAGAGTCTCCCGACCTGCCCGGGCAACCCCGGGAGACTCTCTAGCTGGCCAACGACGGCGAGCGGCACCAACAAGCGAAATGAGAAAAAATGAAGGTAGTACGTAAGTTCATAGCGGGATCTGCCATGGCAGCGATGTTGCTGCTCGGTACGGCAGGCATCGCCTCAGCGACCGCTCCAATCAGCACGATCCCCACCGACCAGGTGGTTTTGTCCGGGAGCTGCATCACGTTACTCCAGGTCTCTACCGCTGTTTCAATGGCTCAGGACAACTACGTTCCGGGCGGTGCGCCGGCTGAGATCATCGTGAACGGGACCGTTGTCCCCGTGGCTGTAGCAGCCAATACTCCTGGAAACTACGTCGTGAACCTGGGTTGTCCCTATTTCTCGGGATCTGTCAACCCACTCCCGAAGGATCAGGTCGCTCTAGGTGGAACGTGTATCACGTTGGTCCAAGTCCAGAACGCAGTTGCACTGGCTACAGCCAACTACACTCCGGGTAATCCTCCGGCTGGCATTGTCGTGAACGGAAACTTTGTCCCGGTGGGCCTGGCTGGTAGTCAGCCCTGGCTCTACACTGACGCCGGTTGCGGCACTACGGTTCCCTGGACGTGTCCTTGGAGGGCGTAAAGAACCAGAAAGCAGTTCAAGGCCGAGCCGGCTCTGCCGGCTCGGCTTCTGCTGGCAGTATCATACAGTTAGTGTATAATCCACAAAGGAGCATCATGTATGATCCCAAAGACATCGCCAACATCGAGATCCTCCTTGTGGCGCGAGCCAACGGACAGGACGGATGAAGCACGTTATCAAAGTGGAAAAGGAGAACCTCGCTCCCGGTTTGGGGCACAAAAGCCAATGGAAGGCGAAGTGCTCCTGTGGCTCCTGGCAGGCTTACTTCAACAAGCTCGAAGCTTGGTCTTGGGCAGGAAGGCACGTTGAGCTGCGCCGAGTAATCGACCAGGGAAGGGGGTCAATGTGACCACTAGCCTAGATCCGGTCGAGTTCATGGAACGGCGGTTCCAAGAAAGCGCGGCAAACGTCGTACACGACCTAAGAGACCTGGCCGACCGCGTCGAACGAGTGGCCAAGATCCAGGATCCGATAACAGCGGCAAACCTAATTCTCAACAGCGTTATGAACGCTTTGCCCAATTTGAGCCTTGGGCGACTTTTTGACTACGCTCACGATCTGGCCGTGGCAATGGCAGAGAGTGAAAGTCCAAAACCTTGAAAGTTTCGCCCAGAATTTTGAGATTGGTCCCCAAACTAAAACCCTGAAATGGATCTCAACCAGTGAGATCCTGACAACGTCGAGCCTGGGTACGTATTCGATGACAGTTGGAACAGACAACCTCACACGATACCCTCGTCAACCCTGTCGATGAGTTGGGGGTCATAACAAGGATATCGACAACCCAAAGTTGTAATCTTGATTCTCATCAGCCAACAACAAATCTTACAAACCAAAAAGGAGAAATCAATCATGTCCATCACCCAGGAGCTACAGGAGTTTCAGACACGCACCAAGGACCTCGACAAGAGCGCCTTTCTAGGGTCAGTTGTGTGGTTCAGTACCTCCGACTGTGACATCCAGTACACCTCTGTCGTCAACGCGCTGACTCGCTCTGGACTGGCCTCGATGGCACCTCGCCCGCCGTGTGACGCCGACGTTTTCAAGCGGACCTTCTGGGCCGGCACGCACCGTAATGAGGCGGCTACCGAAGACGGCATCATCGAGCGTCTGATGGTCAGGCACGTGTCCCTGGTGTCACCGACCAAAGAAGTCCCCGGTCGCATCGTCCGCAAGGTCGTCTCCGAATTTGTCGACGCCGAAAAGTTGTCGCTGGCCTACCCGTCCCAGGGTGGAGGTGAAGTCGTCTTCAACTACGAAACAGGAAGCGTGGCCATCACGCCCTATGACGAGTCCACGCCTCAAGCCGAGAACCTACTGCACGACCTGAGGAGGCAGTACGACAGGACCCGTGGTTGTTTGGACGGGTCGGCGTTGCGAGGCATCATCACTCGCACGTTGGACGCAGCCAAGGCTGTCAATCTGCGAGGCAAAGCTGGTGGCGTCTACTTCCTGTCAATGAGCCACGAGGACGTCGTCGCCTCTCTGGAAACCTGGACGGAGGTTTTACGTCGGGACCTCTCGTTGGGCGTCGACTTCCACTCCTTGCCGCTTCTGGATGACCTGAAACAGCGCGAAATGGTGCTGGACGGCGTCCGAGAGGACATCAGCCAGGATGTAAAAGCCCTGACTGTCGACGTCACCGAAGCGCTGCAGCAGAACGAGGGCGTTACAATGCGACGGTTCGCCAGCGCCAGCGCTAAGCTGCAGGCCCTACAAGCCAAGGCCAGCGAGTATGAGTCGTTGTTGAAGCACGAGGGACTAGTTGCGGAGACCTCGCTCGGCATGTTGGCACTGCAAGTTCAGGCGTTGTTTGGGCTGGTAAAGTAGGGGTTAGCAAGGACAAGCCCGGCACTATGGTGCCGGGCTGGCAGGGCTTGGCTGGGCTGGGCTTGGCAAGGCGTGGCAGGCATGGCACGGCGTGGCAGGGCGTGGCGTGGCGAGGCGAGGCATGGCAAGGCAGGCATGGGCAGTATTTGACAACCACATACAGGAGGTGTATCATGTTAATTGACACGAAAGTCGGCGGGCCACTGACGCCAGAGAAACTCCTTGAACTTCTATCGACAAGAAAGGCATAAAATCAATGACTACTACCGCAGTATCTACCGCAACCGATGAAGCCGTACAGAAGCTTTACAACGTCTTGCACCACCGCAAGGCTACGCTGAGCATCGAAGTCGCAAATGACCTGGCCAGTGGCGACTGGGTCGTCACCGCCGTCCTCCCCAGCGGGGCCAAGGTGCTCGGTCGGGCATGGACTTTCAACGTCGCTGTGGAAAGCCTCCTGAGGAACCTTCCCAGCGCCGTCCGTGACATCAAGGTCGGGGACCAATGGAAGTACGAGAACGACATCGACGCCATGTACCGCACCGTTGTTGCCATCGCTCCGATGGGTCCGGCGCCGGGTGAGCCTTACGCTTTTTACACCGGGGAGCGGGGCCAGTTGTTTATCTCTGCCGACACAGCCCGGCTTTTCAGTTCAAGCCTCAAGACGTTGAGTAGACCAAACATCACACTCCGGCGCCCCCGCGTAGCCGGTTACAACGAGGTCCCCTTCCTAAACTGACATGCAAATCTTCCCCATGCTCTGTTCTCTGTCGTCGTTCGCGAACAAAAGTTTCGGCCAGCTAGCCCTCCCCTTTCGGGGTGAAGGGTCATGTGCTTCGTGGTCTTGTTGTGTGCCCCACTAACGTGACCCGCTTGGCCAACCAAAGAGGGGCGCCCACTTCGGGGCGCCCCTCCCTCTACAAAAGGAGTTCGTATCATGGTACCAATCATTGAAGTAGACGGCGGCGTCCCCACAGTCTCAGCTGGACATGCCATCGTCGTGGACTGGGACAACATTAGGGAGAGCCTAGAGGCGGCAGAGTACACCTTGTATCAATTACGTGAGAGGTCTCGGTCGCCCGTAGCTAAAACGATCTCCCTCTACATCCTCGCTCTTTGGCCCGAACTAAGAGGTGAATCATGAGCCACGTTGCTTTCAGTAGCAGTCATCCCGATGTCCTTGCTCACTGGGACGCGAGCCAGAAGGCTACCAGTGCCTGGTACGAAAAGGTGAAGAAGGCTGCACTGCAACTTTCTCCCCTCCCCGATCTTGAGCGGCTCGAAACTGGGTTTGGCATTGACCGACAGTGGACTGGGTACAAGTACTTCGGCCGCAAGGAAGACATCCCCGCCGGCTGGAAGATCATCAAGGAATGCTGGCTGGTCCCCAAGGTGAGCACAGTGATTGGCAAGGAAGCGGACGCCATCATACGGGAAGTCGGGCACTTAGAGGATCCCCGCCAGCACATGCCAGGGTTGCTCTTCGATTGGTTCGGACAGCAGCCAGCGATGCGCCTGGTTGGTGACACCCTCTGGATGCGGTTCGGGGATGACTGGGATGACAAACCATCCCGAGTGGACAAGACAATCTGGGTCCCTCGGACACTGGCTGAGTATTACACCGCCACCGAGAAGACAGATGCGTAATCACACGACTCGTGAACGTCCGCCTCTCGGGACCTGTCCTGTCTGTGGCGAGTACCACAAACGGCCCACAGCATGTGAAACCAGAACCCAAGAAGTACTGAATCGACCCGTCATCGCCAGAGCCTTGCAAGAAAACCAACGACCAGATTGTCCATGCCGCACTGCTGGCAGCAACCAAGGCTCGGTCCAACCTCATAGAAATCTTGGGCTCCGAAGAACGGGCAATCCTAAGTGGTACCTGCAGCTCGTGGCTCTT
>Ga0302320_10025031_pt1 | contig 11620 bp, 10 predicted proteins | sample Bog_T0_3_FD_202130 | JGI IMG/M metagenome (GOLD analysis project Ga0302320, IMG submission 202130) | Peat permafrost microbial communities from Stordalen Mire near Abisko, Sweden - Bog_T0_3 | ecosystem: Environmental > Terrestrial > Soil > Wetlands > Peat | place: Sweden: Abisko, Stordalen Mire... | reverse complement strand
AGGGATTCTGCAACAGGGTCTGCACCGTCGGCGCCGGCATGGTTTCGAGCAGCTTGTTGAGGCGGTGCCAGCTCTGCCGCGCGGCGACAAAGCCCTTCCAGTGCGCGATCGCGAGGTCGACCGGCGCCAGCGCCCGCGCGCTCAGGATCGAGCCCGCGATGATGATGCCCGCAGTCGCTTCCTGATGGATCACGAGGTAGGCGCCGACCGCGAGCACCGCCGACTGCAGGGTCATGCGCAGCACCTTGGCGATCGCGCCGAGACCGCCGGAGACGTCGGAGGCGCGCTGATTGCCGGCGAGATAGTTCTGGTTGGCTTCGCTCCACCGCTTGGTCAGGCGTCCGGACATGCCCATCGCGACCAGCACTTCGGCGTTGCGCCGGCTGACCGCGGCGAGATCGTTGCGGCGCGCCGCCAGGCCCATGGCCTCGCGGGCCGGCGTGCGCGACAGATATTCGGTGAGCACGGTGAGGCTGACCAGGATGACGGCGCCGATCAGCGCGGTGAGGCCGATCATGACATGGAAGGCGAAACAGATCGCCAGATAGAACGGCAGCCACGGCAGATCGAACAGCGCGCCCGGTCCCATGCTGGAGAGGAACGAACGGACATTGTCGAGGTCGCGCAGCGGCTGCAGGCCCTCATTGCGGCCACCGACCATCAGTGGCAGCCGCACGATGGTGTCGAACACGCGGGCATTGAGGGCTTCGTCGATCGAGGTTCCGATCCGGCCGAGGATTCGGCTGCGGATCAGGTCCAGCACGCCCTGGGCGATGTACAAGCCGCCGGCCAGCAGCGCCAGGCCAACCAGGGTCGGCACGCTCCGGCTCGGCAGCACCCGGTCGTAAACCTCCAGCATGAACAGCGAGCCGGTGAGATACAGCAAGTTGATCATGCAGCTCATGGCGCCGACGCCGATGAACGCCTGGCGGCAGGCGCGCAGCGCATCACCGAGTTCGGAACGCCGGACACCGGAAGCGGCTGCCATCAGTCCTGATCTCTTTCAAAAAAGGAAGCACGCGCCCCACCGCACGCGGGGCGCGTGAAGCCATATCTTACTGATTTTTATAGCGATCGTCCATTGAAGTCGGGTTAACCTAAACGGCGCCGGCGGGTCCCCGGGCCGGCCGGGCCGGACCCTGCCGGCGGCCACGAAAAAGGGCCCATCCGCCGGGATGGACCCTTCATTTTCGCCCTCAATTCCAGCCCGATCGCCGGGCGCGGCGAGGTCAGAAGCGGCCGCCGCCTCGGACCAGCCGCACGATCAGGAGCAGCAGGACCGCGCCGATCGCGGAATCGATAATCTCCCGAACAAGATGACCGACAGGGATGGCGATGCCAAGCTTCGGAAACAGCCAACTGGCGATGAACGCGCCGGCAATGCCGACCACGATATCGCCGATGATGCCGAAGCCGGTGCCGCGCACGATCTTGCCGGCCAGCCAGCCCGCCACCAGGCCGACGAAAAGAATGACGAGAATGCCTTCATTGGACAGATACATGGCAACTACTCTCCCCCGGTTTTTTCACGCGGCGTTGCTCCGCGCCGGGCGAGAGCCTAGCGGCAATCGCCCGATGTGACGACTCCAATCTGCGGGACCTGCGGGCCCGGTCGCGCCCGCCGCTTTGCGGAAAAACGCACGTTTCCTCTAACGAGCGAAACTTTTTGCCGCCATCGGCGTTACACATTGATGACGCAAACTGATATCTGGTATGTGGCCTTCGGGCCGGACAAAACCGTGAAAACCGACGATAGTGCGACCGGCGCGGTCCGGTCGACCCGGACGTTCAAATCGGAAGTCGACGCCAAACTGTTCGCCGTGCAGATTCTGGCCAAGGGCTGGTCGGCAAGCGCCGGCACGCTCAATCCTCATCTGCCCAAGCAGGTCGTTGGCTCATCCCAGCTCGAATGCTGGGCCAATCCTGGCGTGGGTGGCTGAAGCAGTCGGCGTTAAGGCGCTTTCAAGCGAAGCATGCCCTCGGGCTTGACCCGAGGGTGGAAACCGGTTCGCGTCAAGAAAACACGTCAGACCAAGAATCCGGAGCCCCGCATCGATTCCATCGAAGCGGAAATGGCTTTAGGTCGTAGCGGCCATCTCTCCACGTTCAGCCAGGATGCATCGCGCGACCCGGTCGGGACCGACCTGCACATTGGGCGGACGCTGCGCGACACAGCGGGCTTCGGCAAAGCCGCAGCGCGGCGCGAACGAACAGCTCGCCGGCGCCTTGTCGAGCGACGGCGGCGTGCCCGGAATCGTCTCCAGCCGCTGGCCGCGACTGGCGCCGTGCACGGTGGAAGCCAACAGCCCCTTTGCATAAGGATGGATCGGGGTGCGCACAATCTGGCGCAAGCTGCCCTGCTCGACGATCTCGCCCGCATACATCACCGCGACGCGGTCGCAGATCTCGATGGCGACGCCGATATCGTGGGTGACGAAGATCACGGACATGCCGAATTCGCGCTGCAACTCGCGCAGCAACAGCAGGATCTGGATCTGCACGGTGGCGTCGAGCGCGGTGGTCGGCTCGTCCGCGAGCAGGATTTTCGGCTTGCAGGCCAGCGCCAGCGCGATCATCGCGCGCTGGCGCATGCCGCCGGACATCTCGTGCGGATAGGCCTCCAGCCGGCGTTTGGCCGAGGGTATGCGCACCACTTCCAGCATTTCCAGCGCGCGCGCCATCGCATCCGTGTGGCTCTTGCCTTCGTGCCGCATCACGGTTTCGGCGATCTGCGCCCCGATGGTGTAGACCGGATCGAGCGCCAACGCCGGCTCCTGGAAGATCATCGAAACGGTCTGGCCACGAAACGCCGACAGTTCCTCCTCATTGAGCTTGAGCACGTCGCGGCCGAGCACCCGCACGCTGCCCGAGATCTGGGTCCGCTTGTTCGGCAGCAGCCGCATCAGGGCGCGCAACGTGACGCTCTTGCCGGACCCGGACTCGCCGAGCAGGCCGAGAACCTCGCCCTCGCCCAGCGTGAAGCTGAGATCGTTCACGGCATGGACGGTGCGCTCGCCGGTGAAGCGAATGTTGAGGTTTTTGATCTCGACGAGATGGCTCATTTGAATTCCGGCACCCGGTCATGGAAATCGGTGACGCGCTGGAACGCCGCGCCAATCCGCACCAGCATCGCTTCGTCGAACGAACGGCCGATCAACTGCATGCCGACCGGAAGGCCGTCGCGGGTGAAGCCGGCCGGGATCGCCAGCGACGGCAGACCGAGATAGTTGATCGGGCGGGTGAAGCGGGTCAGCCGCTGGATCACCGCTTCGGCGCCGAGGCTGTTGCCGACGTCGCTCTCGGCGATGGTGGGTGCGGGCACCGGCGCCACCGGCGCGATCACGGCATCCACGCCGGCCACGGCCGCGTTGAACGCGGCCAGCGCCGGGCCGCGCCAGCGCATCGCCTCGAGATAGGACACGCCGGGGATCGCCAGCCCGTTTTGCAGCCGCATCAGCACCTGCGGGCCATAATCCCCGGGGCGCTCGATCAGCCAGCGCTTGTGATAGGCGGCGGCTTCCACCGCGAGTACCAGCTGGCAGGCCGCGGTGAGCTGGCGCTGATCCGGCAGCTCGACCGCAACGATCGTGGCGCCCTCGCGCTTGAGCACGGCGACCGTCTCGTCGAGGATTTTGGCCACTTCGGGATCGAGATCGTCGACATAGAACGCGGTGGGCACGCCGATCCTCAGGCCCTTGATCGATTGCCGCATCGCGGCGGCGTAATCCGGAACGGGTCCTGCCATCGCGGTCGGATCCAGGGGATCCGCGCCCGCTATCAGGCCGAGCAGCAGCGCGCAATCCTCCGCGGTGCGCGCCAGAGGACCTACGGTATCGAGCGACTGCGACAGCGGCATCGCGCCCGCGCGGCTGATCCGGCCCCAGGTGGTCTTCAACCCGGTGACGCCGCAGAAATGCGCCGGCATCCGGATCGAGCCGCCGGTGTCCGAGCCCAGTGCGGCGAAGGTCAATCGCGCCGCGACCGCCGAGCCCGATCCGGACGACGAGCCACCGGTGATGTGATCGATCGCGAAGGGATTATGCACCGCGCCGTGATGCACGTTGTGGCCGGTCGGCCCGTAGGCGAACTCCACCATCTGCAGCGAGCCGAGCCGGACCGTGCCGGCATCCTTGAGGCGCTGCAATGCGGTCGAGGTGGTGGTGGCGACGAAATCGCGGCGGATTTTCGAGCCGCAGGTGACGACGTGGCCTTTGTCGTAATACATGTCCTTATGCGCCAGCGGCACGCCATGCAGCGCGCCCTGATGGTTTCCCTTCGAAAGCTGCGCGTCTGCGGTATCGGCCGCCGCCAGCGCCGCATCGGTTTCGATCGCCATGAAGGCGTTGAGGCGCGGCTGCCACTTCGCTATCCGCTCCAGACAGGACTCCGTCACCTCGCGCGACGACAGCCGCTTCTGCGCGATCGCCTGCACGACCGCGGTCAGCGACAACAGTGCCGGTTCAGCGCTCATGACGACACCCCGGCGGTCTGGACCAGGAGGAAGCTCGCCGGCTCCAGATCGAACGGCAAGGTGCCGGCGACCGCGGCAAACCCCTCGAAGGCGGGGCCGATGGAATTGGCGATCCGCGTCGCCTCCTCGGCGTTGACCGGCACGCCCGCCACGTCGGCCATTGCCTTGATCTCCTTGGGTGTCGGTTTGGTCATGCCGCGTCTGCTCCCTCGTTATGACGCAAGATCATGCGTGTGTCGGCGCGCGGCTGTGGCCCGAACCGGGAATCGCCATGTAGCACGCCGCCTGATGTCCCATTGTATCGAGCGCCGTGAGCTTTGGTGTGGCATTTGCGCAGAGCGGCTCCGCGAACGGACAACGGGTGTGAAACCGGCAACCCGACGGCGGATCGATCGGATTGGGCGGATCGCCGGAGATCGGCGGCGTCTCGGTCCTGCGATCAGGATCGGACGACGGCATCGCCGCCAACAGCGCCCGCGTGTAGGGATGCGCCGGTGCGTCCCAGACCCGGTCGACCGGGCCGAGCTCGACCACCTCGCCGAGATACATCACCAGCACGCGGTCGGAAATGTAGCGCACCACGTTGAGATCGTGGCTGATGAAGAGATAGGTCAGCCCGAATTCGCGCTTCAGATCAACCAGCAGATTGAGTACTTGCGCCTCGACCGACTTGTCGAGCGCGGAAACCGCTTCATCGAGGATCACCAGCCGCGGCGACAACGCCAGCGCGCGGGCGATGTTGACGCGCTGGCGCTGGCCACCGGAGATCTCGTGCGGATAGCGGTTGGCGAAATTCTCCGGCCGCAATCCGACCTTGCCGAGCAGCTCGCGCGCCAGCCCCCGCGAAGCACCGTCTGCCATGCCATGGACCTTCGGGCCGAAGGCGATGGATTCCTCGATGGTCAGGCGCGGATTGAGCGAGGCATAGCTGTCCTGGAACACCATCTGCATGCCGCGGCGCAACTCGCGCAGCGACAGCATCGGCCCGACCTGCATGCCGTCATAGATGATGTCGCCGGCATCGCGTTTCATCAAGTGCATCAGGAGCCGCGCGGTGGTCGACTTGCCGCACCCGGATTCGCCGACGATCCCGACGGTTTCGCCCTTGGCGATGGCAAACGACACGTCGTCGACCGCACGCACTGTCTTGCGCCTTGAGAAGAGCTCGCCGCGCACCGGGAAATGTTTTGTCAGGCCGTTGACCTGCAGCAGCGGCTGCGCGGCGCCGCCGATATCTTCGATCGGTTCCATCATGTCGACGGGGGTCTCGGTCGCACTCATCTTACCTCTCCCATCGGGAGAGGTCGGCGCGAAGCGCCGGGTGAGGGGATCAGGTACCACGAAAGAGTACACCCCCTCACCCGGATTGCATCTAACGATGCGATCCGACCTCTCCCCATTGGGGAGAGGTGGATCGCCGATGCCGAGCCAGCTTGCACCAATTTTCCCATGCCTCAGTTCCGGATATCCATGGCGCTGCGCAGGCCGTCGCTCAGGAGGTTGAAGCCGATCGACACCGCGAAGATCATCGCCCCGGGCAAGGCCGCCACCCAGGGATTGACGTAGATCGCGGTGCGCAGGGTGTTGAGCATCAAACCCCATTCCGGCTCCGGCGGCTTTGTGCCAAGGCCGAGGAACGAGAGGCCCGCGGCCAGGATCATCGACACCGAGATCAGGCCGGTGGCGTAGACAAAGATCGGCCCCAGCACGTTGCCGAGCATGTGGACGCGCATGATGGTGAAGGGACCGGCGCCGGAGGCGCGCGCCGCTTCGACGAAGTCCATGTTGCGCACGCCGGTGGTGACGCTCTCGGCGACCCGGGTGATCTGCGGCACGAACACGATGGTCAGCGAGACGATGGAGTTGACGATGCCGGCGCCGAGCGCGCCCGATATCGCGATCGCCAGCAGCACCGAGGGAAAGGCGTAGAACACATCGACGGTGCGCATGATCGCGGTGTTGATCCTGCCGCCGACATAACCGGCGACGAGGCCGAGCGAGGTGCCGATCACGAAGGCAAGGATCACCGGCAGAATACCGATGACCAGCGACAGCCGGCCGCCATAGATCAGCCGCGCCAGCATGTCGCGGCCGAGTTCGTCGGTGCCGAGCGGATAGCCTGAGGTGCCGATATGGCGCAGCCGGCGGATCATCGAGCCCTGATAGGGATCGGCCAGGCCCAGCCACGGCGCCACCAGCGCGGATAGGAAGATCAGGACCAGGATGAGCGCGCAGGCCATGCTGACCTTGTCGCGCGTCAGGCGCCGTCCGACCGTCGCCCAGTAGCCGCGCGCCTTCGCCGCCGGTCCCACCTGCAGGGCCGAATCCGACATGGCGTCGATGGGGCTGATGCTCACGCGTTCAGCTCCGTTTGATGCGCGGATCGATCGCGGCCTGCGCGATGTCGACCAGCAGATTGAGGACCACGAAGAAAAGCGCCAGCACCAGGATGGTGCCCTGCAGCAGCGGCAGGTCGCGCTGGAATATCGCCGAATTGAGCAACAGCCCTGAGCCGGGCCAGGAGAACACGGTCTCGATCAGGATCGAACCGCCGAGCATATATCCCAATTGAAGTCCCATCACAGCCATCGCGGTCGGCGCGGCATTCTTGATGACATGGCGAAACACGTCGGTCTCGCGCAGGCCCTTTGCGCGCAGGGCCTCGACGAAATCCTGGCTCAATATGTCGCCGGTCAGCGCCCGCACGGTGCGGGTGACGATCCCCATCGGGATCACCGAGGTGGTGAGCGCGGGCAGGATCAGATAGCGGATGTGGTCCCAGTCCCATCCCCAGGCGCCGGAGCCGCCGGGCCCGGCGCCGACGGCCGGCAGCCAGTTGAGCTGCACCGAGAAGATGATCACCAGCACCATGCCGAGCCAGTAGTGCGGCACGGAAACGCCGGCGATCGCGATCGAGGTCGCGACCTTGTCGATCCAGGTGTCGCGAAAATAGCCGGCGATCAGACCGAAGAACAATCCGAGCGAAAAGCCGATCATGGCCGCAGCGATCGCCAGGGTCACGGTATTGCCGACGGCGCGCAGCACTTCCGAAAGCACCGGGCGCCCGGTGGCGATGGAGTGACCGAGATCGCCATTGACCGCCTTCCACAGCCAGAGCCCGAACTGCACCGGCAGCGGACGATCGAAGCCGTAGGCGATGCGCAATTGATTGGCGAGTTCCTGCGACGCGTCCGCCGGCAGCACCGCGACCAGCGGATCGCCCGGCGTGATGTGCACCAGCAGAAAGCACACCAGCGCCACGCTGATGACGATCGGGATCACATAGACGATGCGGCGGACGATATAGAGGAGCACTTTGGGCCTTCGGTCTCTTCCCCTCTCCCCTTGTGGGAGAGGGTGGCACGGACGCGCGGAGCGCGTTCGTGACGGGTGAGGGGTTACGGTCTATCGATAGAAACCCCTCACCCGCCTCCGACGCTTCGCATCGGAGGCGATCTCTCCCACAAGGGGAGAGGTGAAGAGGAGCCTCTCCATCGCGCTACGGCACCATCGTGATCGACGAGAAGTCGACGAACCAGCTCTTCGGCTGCACGAATCCCTTCACCTTCGGACTCATCGCGCGGGGTGCGACGTCGTGGGCGACGTAGAGGAATGCGGCGTCGTCGACGGAAGCCGCGTGCAGTTCGGCGAGCGCCGCGTCGCGTTCGTCCGGATCGAAGGTCTGGCGCGCCTTCTTCACCAGCTCGTCGAATTTCGGATTGTTGATGAAGCCCCAGTTATTCGACACCGGCGGCGCCATCGAAGATTGCAGGAAGCGCACCAGTGCGAAGAACGGATCCATCGCCGCATAGGTCACGTTGGTGGCATTGGCGCCGTTGGCGGACGGATCCTTGGCGCCGCGGCGCCAGTTGGTGAACAGCGTGTTCCATTCGATGACGTCGAGCTGAACATCGAAATAGCATTCGGCCAGCGCCTGCTGCAGGTACTCGTTCATCGGCAGCGGCAGCATCTGGCCGGAACCGGAGGCGGAGGTCTGCACCTTGACCGTCAGCTTCTTGTTCGGGCCGTAGCCGGCCTCCTGCATCAGCTTCTGCGCCGCCGGCTTGTCGTATTTGATCTGGAAGTTGGGGTGGCCGCGCCAGGGATGACCGGGCTCGAAGGTGCCGGTGGCCGGCACCATCAGGCCGGCGAGCAGGCCGTCCTTCAATCCCTCGCGATCGATGCAGAGATTGGCTGCCTTGCGGACGCGAATGTCGTTCCAGGGCGAGCCTTCGACCCGCGAAAACTGCCACGGCCAGACATGCGGCTCCTCGTTGGTATAGATGACAAAACCGCGCTGCTTGATTTCCGCCACCGCGTCCGGCGCCGGCGCCTCGATCCAGTCGACCTGGCCGGACAGCAGCGCCGCGGTGCGGGCGTTGGCTTCCGGCATCGGCAACAGCAGCATCTTGTCGACCTTGGGAACGCGCTCCTTGTCCCAGTAATTGTCGTTCTTGACCAGTTCGAGCCGCTCGCGCGGCGTGAAGCTCGACATTTTCCAGGGGCCGGTGCCGGAGGCGTCCTTGGCGAACGCGGCCCAGGCGGCCTGCGATTTCGCCTTGGCGTCGGCGCCTTCGGCAGCGTCAAAGAACTTCTGCCATTTCGAAGGGCTGGCCATGAACAGATTGGTGAGATTGATCGGCAGGAAACTGTCCGGCTCCTTGGTGACCAACTCCACGGTCATGTCGTCGATCTTGCGCGCCGAGGCCAGGGTCGGCATCCGCGACGCCGTCACGCCGACCTGGCTCGGATCGAATTGCGGCGCATCCTGTTTGAGCACTTTGTCGACGTTCCAGACCACGGCGTCGGCGTTGAACGGCGAGCCGTCATGGAAGCTGACGCCGGGGCGGAGCTTGAACGTCCATTTGGTCTTGTCTGACTCGTCGACCTTCCATCCGGTCGCAAGCCCGGGGATCACGACGCTCGCCTTCTCGGCCGAGGACAGGTCCCACATCGTCAGCGCGTCGAACATGGTCAGGCCGGTGAAGCGGTTGCCCTCAAAGCCCTGGTCGGGCTGGCCCAGCGTGCGCGGAATGTCGGCCGCGGTCATGCCGATGCGCAAGGTCGTTTCCGCGCCAGCGCCCCGCGACAACCCAATGACCGAAGCCGCCGCCAGCATCGCAACCGCCAGCAGCGCCCGGCTCTTTCCACATTTTTCGCTACGCATTCCTGCAAACCCCTTTTTGTATTTTCGTTGGCTAATTCTTATGCAATCTTATGCAACGGCTGTGCCAGTGGCGGCGGCGGTTCCCGAATTGTGATTGTTACGCCAACTCTTTGTGAGACCGCGCGCGAAAATGGCGCGGTTGCCTAATCTGGCATCAAGCTTGCAACATTGGAGCCGAGTACGGCAAGCATTCCGGCACTCTTCTCCAACGGAGTCATAGTTCATGCGCGCCCGCCATTCGATCCTCGCTGCCATCATCGCGATCGCCCTCGGCGCCGGGCTCTCCGCGCGTCCCGCGCAAGCCGAAACGGTAGTGCGATACGGCATTTCGATGGCCGATATTCCCTTGACCACCGGCCAGCCGGACCGCGGCGCCGGGGCCTATCAGTTCACCGGCTTCACGATCTACGATCCGCTGGTGGCCTGGGAGATGGACGTGTCGGATCGGCCCGGCAAACTGGTGCCGGGGCTGGCGACCGAATGGAAGGTCGATGAGGCAGACAAGACCAAGTGGCGCTTCACCTTGCGAAAAGGTGTCAGGTTTCACGACGGCAGCGAGTTCAACGCCGATGCCGTGATCTGGAATCTCGACAAGGTGCTCAACGACAAGGCACCGCAATTCGACAAGCGCCAGAGCGCGCAGGTGAAAACCAGGCTTCCGTCGGTCAAGAGTTACGCCAAGATCGACGATTCCACGGTCGAGATCACGACCAAGACCGTGGATTCCTTCTTCCCCTACCAGATGCTGTGGTTTCTGGTCTCGAGCCCCGCGCAATACGAAAAGCTCGGCAACGACTGGGACAAGTTCGCCAGCCAGCCCTCGGGCACCGGACCGTTCAAACTGACAAAACTGGTGCCGCGCGAACTGGCCGAACTCACCAGAAATCCGGATTACTGGGACAAGAAGCGGCTGGCAAAGGTCGACAGACTGGTGCTGATCCCGATGCCGGAAGCGCTGACCCGCACCAACGCGCTGCTGGCGGGGCAGGTCGACCTGATCGAGACGCCGGCGCCGGACGCGGTGCCGCAGCTCAAATCCGCCGGCATGCGCATCGTCGACAACATCACCCCGCATGTCTGGAATTATCATCTGAGCGTGCTGCCGGGTTCGCCCTGGACCGACATCCGCCTGCGCAAGGCACTCAATCTGGCGATCGACCGCGACGCAGTGGTGGGATTGATGAACGGACTGGCAAAGCCGGCCAAGGGCCAGGTCGATCCGTCGAGCCCGTGGTTCGGCAAGCCGACCTTCGACATCAAATACGATCTGCCTGCGGCGAAGAAGCTGGTCGAGGAAGCCGGTTACTCCAAGGAGAAGCCGCTCAAGACCACCTTCATCATCGCCCAGGGCGGCACCGGGCAGATGCTGTCGCTGCCGATGAACGAATTCCTGCAGCAGAGCTTCAAGGAGATCGGCATCGATATCGACTTCAAGGTGGTCGAGCTGGAGACGCTCTATACGCATTGGCGCAAGGGCGCGGCCGACGAGATGAACGCCGGCATCACCGCCAACAACATCGCCTACGTCACCTCGGATCCGCTCTATGCCATCATCCGCTTCTTCGCCTCCGACCAGATCGCGCCGGTCGGGGTGAACTGGGGCGGCTACAAGAATCCGAAGGTCGATGCGCTGATCAACGAGGCCAAGCAGAGCTTCGATACCGCCAAGCAGGACGCCTTGATTGCGCAGGCGCATGCGCTCGTCGTCGACGATGCGGTGCTGGTGTGGGTGGTGCACGACACCAATCCGCACGCGCTGTCGCCGAAAATCAAGCACTTCGTGCAGGCGCAGCACTGGTTCCAGGACCTGACCACGATCGGCGTGGAGTGAAACCACACCACCGCGGTTCAATCACCCCGCAAGCCGCCATGCTGCTCCACCAGTCTCTCGGCAAGGCCGAAGCTCCTTTGCTTCTATCGCTGGCGGCGTCTCCGGAATACTGAATCAACGGCTTTCGCGGGTTACGACCAAGGGAGTAAGC
>Ga0302320_10025026_pt1 | contig 11621 bp, 10 predicted proteins | sample Bog_T0_3_FD_202130 | JGI IMG/M metagenome (GOLD analysis project Ga0302320, IMG submission 202130) | Peat permafrost microbial communities from Stordalen Mire near Abisko, Sweden - Bog_T0_3 | ecosystem: Environmental > Terrestrial > Soil > Wetlands > Peat | place: Sweden: Abisko, Stordalen Mire... | reverse complement strand
TTTGATCACGACGCAGGCGGCGGATTCATCTGATGACGGCGCAGCCGTTTGATCCCGAGGATGGCACAGCCGTTTTGATCACGACGCAGAGCGGCGGGTTCATCCCGGAGGTGGCCTAAAGCCAGTTCTTCTCATTGAACAATATTCTTCTTCACTTGTTCAATATTGTTCAATGAGAACGAAATAAATAGACGGGGCGATGACTTATAAATTGCTATAATGTCACGTTAGTAGTAATATAAACCATCAACTTAACGCATAGGTGTAATTTTGTCAGGTCTTATTTCAGATATCGATTGGCTTAACTCGTTTGTTGGAGAAGCCACATCATCATCAATTGCCAATAGCTCGGATTGTGCTGCGGCGGATGCCGGTGCTTCTGCACCAGATAAGCCGTGGAGTCTTCCGTTCCCGTCGTTGGGGGACGTCGCGGCGATGCGGCTTCAATTCTTCGACAATGGCTCCAAGCCGGGGCGCGGCAAATCGCAGCATGTTCTTAAAGTGCGCGTCTTCCTCAACGCCAACAAGCCGATCAACCAGAGAAAGCCAGACTGGGAACGCTGCATCCAACTGATCGACCCGCAAAAGGTGATCGCTTGGGCAGAGGGCGAGCACGAGCAGGGCAAAATCTCGGGCGATGTGCTCCGTCGATATTACGACGCAGCCCGTTCGTGCCAAGACTGGATGGCCGAACCGGACGCCGAATGGGCGAAGATGGGCCACGTCGCGTCTCAGCCGGGGACCGTTTATTTCCACGATCAGTTCGTAGCGGTGCGCCGAAAGGGCAGCGGTCTGAACGCGACGTTGTATATCGACGGCGCCACCATCGAGATCGAGAAGTTCCACCCCAATACCGCCGGAAGCCGGACCGGCGCGCCGAAATTGCACGCGCTTTATGACCCGCAGGGCCTCATTGATAAGCGGATGTCGAAATGACTTTCGAGGAGAAAATGGCCTCCGCCCTGCGAAAAATGGACGCAAAAATCGAAAGCGGCACCGCACGGTTCGATGCTGTTCATCAAATATTTGAAATCATGAATCAGGAAATCAATGAACTCAAGGCGGCGCGTGACCTCGACCGGGCGCAGCTATCCAAACTCGAAAGCATTCTTGCCGGGCATGAGGTCTCGCTCATCAATCTCGGCGCCGATCCGCAGGCGGTCGAGGACGAAGCTGTTTCAGAGACCTCGATCAATGCGCCGGTTGCGGCGGCGCCTGACGATCCAACCGACCCAAAAAATCGTGCGAGCGGCGAACTGGTCACGTCCGACGAAGGCTTCACACTCGCTCCCTGTCTCGACGAGTTGGAAGATGCTCACTACCGAGAATTGTCGGGATCAAACGCTATCCGTCCCCCGAACTGGTACGCATGTCTTGACACGCCCGGCCAGAGCGGAATCGGCGGCAGGAAAGCCGTCAAATCTCATCGCCACGAACTCCGAAGTTGACGTCCCATCCAAATCCGGCAACGCCATCACGGTCCCGCCGACGAAGAGCTTGAGGCCAAAAATGAACGATGGAAGCTCCCACCCCTTCCGCCATTGATGCAACCATCTAATCCTACGATAGAAACGGCCGCAGTCGCGCGGGACTTTAGCGCAACGGTGTCGCGCAGCTGAGCTGTCAAGCTGCCCTTAAGACGCGCAACAACCTGTCGCGTGTTGTCGAAAACATTGTCCAACCGGACTATGGCTCCGGGGAACGGTCTGGCAAATCGGACGAGGGTTCCGCGCGAGTCTGTTGCGATGATGGGAAACCGGCTTTGCTTGATCTAGATTCGTCACGATTAATGAAAAATCCCGGCGGGGTTGTGAGTGGACTGAATATACATCAATATAATGAAAGCTGGCCAACCGACCAAAAGCAACACCGTCGTCAGGCGGTGAAGCCTTACGGTGTTTTCGGGGCTGATGGAGGAAGGCGCCGGGTTTGGGACTCCACAATGAGGGCAGGACTTTGAGAGGGTGCTGACGACGCCCTTGCACTCACGACATTCTGCCAAAGCCATTATTCGCCTCCAAAGCTCGACGCGCCCGCGAAAGGCGGTGCATTAAGCAACCCAAATTTCTTTTGATATATGACCTGGGTCAATTATGGCTTTTGCGATAGCCGATCCGTTGAAGGGCTTGTTGAAATTTAGATTGGCGATCTCGCCTTGAAGACGGAAAATTGTAGGCGGTGTCCGGCTTCGGCTTCGGGGAGGCGGCAAAATCGGCGGCAGGAAAGAAGTTGAGGTCCGCTCCAGATCCGTCAACGCCATCACGTTCCCGCCGCCCTCATCGTCGATGAAGGCGGCCTCAGCGTCATAAGCTTATGACAAAACCTTCCAGCCGAGTTTGTTCGAGAGAGGCGTCGGATCGTCCTTGAGCACGGGCCAGTTCATCTTGTTCGATAAAGGCGTAGGATCGTCCTTGAGCACGCGCCAGCCAAACTTGTCCGACGCGGGCGTCGGATCGTCCTTAAGCACGCGCCAGCCAAACTTGTCCGATAACGGAGTCGGAGACTCCGAGAGCAACCTGTCCGGCAAGGGAGTCGATGAATCCTTGAGAAGGCTCCAGCCCCACTTGTTCGACACAAAGTCGTTGGTGTCCTTCAACACATTGAGTTTCCAATAGGAGGAAAAAGGCGTCGCGTCATCGAGGAGCGTTGGCCAGCCAAACCAGGAAGATAAAGGCGCGGCGTCATTCCAGTCGAGGCTGCCGCCGGCAGAACCATTCGGGCGAGCGCTGCTCTTCCAGAGATCGCCTAAGGAGAAGCCGCCTGTCGTGACGGCGGGCGTGACACCTGAGGGTATGGGTTTATTGCTGTCGAGCAAACCGGACGCTTTCGCTCCTGAGCCGAAGGGAGCCTGAACCGTGACCAGCGTGCCGCCTTTCGCGACGCCCTTGGCGTAGATCGCCGCGTCCGCCTTAGGGACAGCGCCTTGCGCGATGGTCGCGGCAAGGTTGTCAACGTTGGCTTTGCCGCTCGTGGGCGGACCGACGACGAAAATCTCCTTGTCGCCGAATCGATTTTCCTTGAGGTTCTTTACGGCCGCCTCGGCGTCCGCGCCGTTGGCATATAAGCGGGTAATTGTCTGCGTCATTTTACGTCCACCCTCGTTGTGAGACCCAGGAAAGGGTTTCGTCCCAAACTTTCTGCCGCCACGCGCAAACGGCACGCGACGAATCAATGGAGAGATAGGAGCGAGCTTCGTGACGAACAAGAGCATCTTCGCGTTCATGGAGTCGCAGGTCAGCGATTCGCCAATCGCCTAAAAGGGTCCAGACGCCAAATCTACCAATATATCAATGCTGTGCCGAAGTGCCGCAGACGCAGTAGCTGTCAAGGTTGTTTTACGGAATCGTGAGGGGAAGCTCCCCTGACAGAAGCTTAGCTCAATTCACGCGGAAGTGATCGCGCGCACTGCGGTAATCGTTGTGATGAGAAAACAAAGGCTTAAAAATGCCTCGTCTCCATTATCTCTCAAGCTGATTTGAATCCGGCGGCCAGGCGGAGCGAATCTGTTATAAGCTTGTTTGTAAAAGTTCCGTTACAATTGTTGTTCAGGCCGCCGAAAACCGCTAGGAGTCTAGGCATGCAGCGCATTCTGGTTGTCGAGGATGAGTTCCTTGTCGCAATCCACATCGGTTCGATCCTGGAAGACGATGGCCTCCAGGTCGTCGGTCCAGTCGGATCGCTGCTGGAGGCCATCAAGCTTGCCAGCGACGAAAATCTGGATGGCGCGCTGCTGGACATCAACATCGTCGGCGGCCGTGTCGACGACGTGGCGGATATTCTGGCGCGGCGCCACGTGCCCTTCATGTTCCTGACCGCCTATGGCCGCGACCATTTGCCAAAGAATTTCAGCGACGCGACACTCGTCGCAAAGCCATTCTCCGCTCGCAATCTGCTGGAGCATGTCCACAACATCACCGCCGCCTGACGGCTCCTGGGCCGCGGATGGAGCCTGAAAAAAAGATGGCCGCTTCATACCTCTGGCTGATGTTTTGTGGCAAAAATTAGATAAGATGGCCCCCTAAGCGGGATCAAGAACAACTCCGCCGCATCATCATCTTCCCCGGGGGGAAAGACATGGAATTACTAGTCGCCGTTGGCGCACTCTGCTTTTTGATGTTCGTCGCCTATCGCGGCTTTTCGGTGATCCTGTTTGCGCCGGTCGCTGCCATGGGCGCAGTCCTGCTCACCGATCCCGCCGCTGTGCCCGCCGCCTTCACCGGCTTGTTCATGGACAAGATGGTGGGGTTCGCCAAGCTCTACTTCCCGGTGTTCCTGCTGGGCGCGGTCTTTGGCAAGGTCATTGAACTTTCGGGCTTTTCCAAGTCTATCGTCGCCTCGGTGATCAAGGTCGTCGGAGCGAGCCGGGCCATGCTGGCCATCGTCCTGGTCTGCGCCGTGCTGACCTACGGCGGCGTGTCGCTGTTCGTGGTGGTGTTCGCGGCCTATCCCTTCGCGGCGGAAATGTTCCGCGCCGGCAATATTCCCAAGCGCCTGATTCCCGGCACCATCGCTCTCGGCGCCTTCTCCTTCACCATGGATTCGCTGCCCTTCAGCCCGCAGATCCAGAACATCATCCCGACCACCTATTTCGGCACGACCAACGGCGCCGCGCCGATCCTCGGCACTTTGGGATCGATCTTCATCCTCATCCTTGGCATGACTTATCTGGAATGGCGGCGCCGTTCGGCCGCCACCGCCAATGAGGGCTATGGCGAAGGCCATATCAACGAACCGGCGCCGGTCGATGTCACCCATCTCCCGCCCGCAGCCATCGCCTTTTTGCCTCTGATCATCGTTTTCGTCGTGAACCTCATTCTTGGCGGTTTCCCGGGCGTGTTCCACGGCCTGATCGACAGGTCCTATGGCGCCAACTACGATCTGAAGCTCGCCATGGATCACGTCATTCCCACGCCGGTCGGGGCGATCCGCGCGGTCTGGGCGGTGGAAGGCGCATTGCTGGCCGGCATTCTGACCGTCTTCGTCTTCGCCTTCGGCAAGTTGAAGGAAACCTTTGCGGATGGCAGCAAGGCGGCGGTTGGCGGCGCTTTGCTGGCCGCCATGAACACGGCCTCCGAATATGGCTTCGGCGCCGTTATCGCGGCGTTGCCCGGCTTCCTCGTCATCAAGGACGCTTTGAGGGCCATCCCCAATCCGCTGGTCAACGAGGCCGTGACAGTGACCACGCTCGCCGGCATCACCGGTTCGGCGTCGGGCGGCATGTCCATCGCTCTGGCGGCCATGTCCAAGGACTTCATCGCCGCCGCGGATGCTGCGCATATTCCGATGGAAGTCCTCCACCGTGTCGCCTCGATGGCGTCGGGCGGCATGGACACGCTGCCGCATAACGGCGCGGTGATTACACTGCTGGCGGTGACGGGCCTGACGCATAAAGTGTCGTACAGGGACATCTTCGCTGTCACCTGCATCAAGACCCTGGCGGTCTTCTTCGTCATCGCCGTTTACTACACGACAGGTCTTGTCTGACGCCGGTCGAACAGACTATCCTGCTCGAGACGCCCGGTTTTCCGGGCGTCTTTTTTTTGGAAAGACGTCTTGTTCCTGATCATGGCTAGCTGCGCTTTATTACGATAGCATGACAACGAGACCGCCGCAGAATGAAGGGAAATTTGCGTGGACGACAAGATCGAAACGCCCGCCGAGGCCTCGTCGCCAGCAGCGGTTCCGCAGCAAATCAGCAAAGTCTCTCACGCAGCGGCGCGGAAGAGCAAAGTCGCTGCAAGGAAGACCTCGCCGGGGAAGACCAGGCTGCAGCGGAAGCCTCGGCCAGGTACTGAAGCGAATCCCGCGGGCGCGGAATCGCCACAGCACCATCTGGCGCAGATGCGGCACGATCCCGTGGCCATCCGCCGCGTGTTCGAAACCGGTGAATACCCCTATGCGTCACGGCTGCATACCGGCCCCTACGAAGAGCACATGCTGAAATTGCAGCAGGAATTGCTCAAGGCCCAGCGTTGGATCGAAGCGACCGGCGAGCGCATCGTCATGCTGTTCGAGGGCCGCGACGCCGCTGGCAAGGGCGGCACGATCAAGCGCTACATGGAGCACATGAATCCGCGCACCGCGCGCGTCGTGGCGCTGCAAAAGCCGACCGAGCGCGAAAGCTCGCAATGGTATTTCCAGCGCTATATTTCGCAATTGCCGGCCGGCGGCGAAATCTGCCTGTTCGACCGCTCCTGGTATAATCGCGCCGGGGTCGAGCGGGTGATGGGCTTCTGTTCGCCGACCGATTACCTCGAATTCATGCGCCAATGCCCGGAAGTCGAGCGCATGCTGGTGCGCTCCGGCGTCCGCCTGTTCAAATACTGGTTCTCCGTCTCGCGCGAAGAGCAGCGCCGCCGCTTCGACGCGCGCAAGGACGATCCGCTGAAACAATGGAAGCTATCGCCGATCGACCTCGCATCGCTCGGCAAATGGGACGAGTACACCGAGGCCAAGGAGGCGATGTTTTTCTACACCGACACCGCCGACGCGCCCTGGACGATCATCAAATCGGACGACAAAAAGCGCGCCCGCCTGAATTGCATGACGCATTTCCTGTGGTCGCTGCCCTATCCCAACAAGGACCTGTCGATCGTCCGAGCGCCGGACCCGCTAATCGTCGGCTCGACCGAACATGTCATCGGGCATGATCTGCACATCATCGACAAGACCGTGCATCCAAATTTGAAGCGCGGGTGATCCCTTTCCGTTTCCGCGTCGGTTCAGGGGGATTGGCGCGCCGCGTCCTTCAAGATCGGGTCCAGGGTCGGCGCGAGAATGTTTTTCACCGCCCAGATCGAACCGGCCTCCGTGTAATGTCCATAATCCATGGCGATGATGTCTTCCGGCAGGCGCGGTCCGACAATCCGGCGGCAGCCCTGATCGTTGCAAAGCGCTTTGGCCTGCGAAATATAGGTGACATTCTCGCCCCAGCGGTGGGCGGAGAAAAGGGCGTCCGTCTGCAGACTTTCCGGATTCAAGTGATCCGACGAAAACTCGCGAAGATGCTTTTCGGAGTTCAGTTCTTTGCCCAGCAGATTGGGAATGCCCAAGGTCCATGTCGGCACTTCGCCCATGATGAAAATCGGCGTATGGACGCTGGCCTTCCGGATGGCTTCGATATTGGCGTCGAAATCTTTGAGAAATCCGGGGAAGGGCCTGATATCACTGGTATAGAATTGAGTGAAATAGGATGAGACGACGACTGCTGCGGGCTTGAGCTCGACTATGTCGCGGATGGTCTCCTCGTTGAAGGCCTGACACCGGGTCGTTCCGGCTATGCCTTCGCGCCAATCGGTTTGCGCGACGAGCGGCGCACAGCCCCCCACTGGTAACATGACGATATTCGCGCGATCGGCGTAGACGCTCTCCAGACCCGCGAGAAAATGCATCGCATGCGAATCGCCGACCAGGAGAATTGTCGGCTTGTCGGGATTGTCGATCTTCAGGCAGCCTCTTCCCTCCCAAAAGGATCGGGCGATCGCGCGCTCCTCCGCCAGCGTTCCAATGCCGGTTATGCGCCCCTCTCCGCACCGTACTTTCCCTTGCGGATTACCGTTGCCTTCGGTCCGATAACCGAAGACCTCCGCAACATTGGCCGGAAAGCGTTGTTGAAAGCCATGCGTCTCGCGTGTGATGGCTCCCAGCAGCCCGGCGAGCGCGAGGCCCGCGAGCAAAGGCCCGACGACGCGTAAAGGGTGTCTTTTGTAGGCCGCTGCGACGGGCCGCTCGACAAACTTCCAGGTGAGAAACGCAAGAAGAACCGCGAGTCCGAGCAACGCCGCAGTCAGCGCGACAGGCAGACGGTCGCCGTAGTAGGCGTGGGAGACTGACAGCAGCGGCCAATGCCACAGATAAAGCGGGTAGGAAATCAGGCCGAAAAACTGAGCGACACGATGCCCGAGCAGGATTCGACCGATCCTCGCTCCAGGCGCCGAGATGACGAGGGCGCAACCAAGGGTCGGAACCAGCGCCATGGATCCGGGCCATGGCGTGCGTCCTGTGAAGAAGCATATGGCCGTCAGCATCAGGAGGACGCCGAGTCCCGCGCGCGCTTCGGCCGCGAGCGGCGAAGCCGGCTTCGGCCTGGCGAAAACCTCGCGCCAGGCCAGCAATGCGCCGAGCGCCAGCTCCCAAGCGCGGGTGCTCAAGAAGTAAAAAGCCGCGGTGGGGGCGGAATGGGTCAGGACAATGCAGAAAACCAGCGAGGCAAGGAAAATAGCGCCGATCGCCGGCGCGATAAAGCGCTTGGCCCGGAACAGAACCAGCAGGAGGGCAGGCCAGATGAGGTAGAACTGTTCCTCTATGCTGAGCGACCAGAGATGAAGAAGCGTGACATAGCGGGCGTCCGGGTTGAAATAAGCCCCTGGCGCGCCGGATTGACGGAAAAGCCAAAGATTGACGGAAAAATAGGAGCTCGCCTCCATATGGCCGCCGTAGAGCCGAAATTGCAACGGATCGAGCAAGAACCAGCCCATGATCCAGCCGGCGAACAGCACCAGCAGAAGCGCGGGCAGAATGCGCTTGACGCGCTTGCCGTAAAACCCGGCCAGCGAAAAACTTCCGGCCGCGCGTTCGCTCAGGATGATCCGCGAGATCAGGAAGCCGGAAATGACAAAAAAGATGTCGACGCCGGCGAAGCCTCCCGAAGTCCATCCGAAGCCGGCGTGATAGCCGAGGACGGACAATACGGCCAGCGCGCGCAGGCCGTTGATGTCGGGACGGAAATCATGGTGCGCTGCTGGCTTCGGCGCCGCGGCCGCGTGTCCGTTATCGAAAACCTCTGATTTCATTCATAACTCCAGCGGCCGCGCGTCATGCCGCGAGCGCGGAAAGCTAATAACCCGCGGGAAAGCCGGGTCAAAACGGTTTTTGCGGTTTTGCGCCTTCGATGACCGGGTCCAGCGCGGGCCCAAGAATGCTTTTCGCCGCGTTGATAGAGCCACTGGCGGTATAGTGGCCGTAGTCGAGCGCGACCATGTCTTCCGGAACGCGCGGCCCGACGAAGCGGCTGCAGCCTCGTTCGTCACAAAGCTTGGCGACCTGCGACATGTAATGGACGTTCTCGCCCCAGGGGAAAGCCGCCATCACCGAGTCGGTTTCGATACTCTCGGGTTGCAGATTGTCTCGCGTGATCCGGGTTGGCTCCTTGCCGGCGCTTAGCTCGGCGACCACCAGATCCAGGAGGTCGGGCGACCAGGTCGGCACCTGTCCCATCACGAAAACCGGGGCGGTCACGCCGGCTTGCCGCAGCGTTGCAACATTGACGTTGAAATCCTGCATGAAGGCTCGAAGCTGGTCATGATCTGAAAAAAAGCTCGAAAAATAACCGCCGACAACGATGGCGGCCGGCTTCAGCGCGATGATGTCGCGGACGATCTCCTCGTTATCGGCCACGCAGCGGGGGCTGCTGTGAATCCTCTCCTCCTTGGCCAGCAGCGGCCGGCAGCCCAGGGCCGACAAGAGCAGAACGTTGGCGCGGTCGCGATAGACCTTCTTGAGGCCGGAAACCAGTTGCAGACCATGCGAATCGCCGAGGACGACGATCGTCGGCAGGTCGGCGCGGGGCGGCTTGGAGCAGGCGCTGTCGTTGAACAAGGCGCGCGCCTTCTGCCGCGCCTTTCCAAGCGAATCGTGGGTATCGACGGCCTTGTCGACACAGGCCGATTCCTTCCATGCATGCTCGCCGTCGCGGACGGAGAAGTGGTAGACAGCAACGATGGACTCGGGAAAACGTTGAGCGAACCCGTCCGACATGCGCGTGGCGACGCCCAGCGCGCCGGCCAGGGCCAGCCCGACGAGCAGCAGGATCGCCACGCGCAGGGGCCGCCGGGCATAGGCTGCGGCGATGGGCCGCTCGACGAAGCGGAAGGTCAGCCAGGCCAGCAGCACAGAACCCGCCAGCAAGACGGCCGTCAGGGCGCCAGGCAGATCCTTTCCGACCTCACGATGCGCAAATGACAAGAGGGGCCAGTGCCAGAGATAGAGGGGATAGGAAATCAGCCCGAAAAATTGCGCGACCCGGTTGCCTAACAGGATTCGGCTGATTTTGGCGCCCGGCGAGGCGATGACGAGCGCGCAGCCGAGCGTCGGCGCCAGCGCAAGATAGCCAGGCCAGACGGAGGCGCTGTCGACCAGCCAGAAGATGGTCAGCAGCATCAGCACGATCCCTGCGCCCGCGCCGAGATTGGCCACAAGCGGCGAGGGCGCCGACGGCTTCCAGAAGACCTCGCGCTCCGCCAGCAGCGCTCCAAGCGCCAACTCCCAGGCGCGGGAACTGAGCAGATAGAAGGCCGCCGTCGAATTGACGTCCGTCATGACGATGCAATAGGCCAGCGAAGCGACAAAAATCAGGGCTATTGCGGGCGTCAACAGTCGCCGGACGCGGAAAAGCAGCAGGATCAGCGCCGGCCAGACAACATAGAATTGCTCCTCAATGCTCAGCGACCAGAGATGCAGCAACGGCAGCAGCCGTGATTTCAGGTCGAAATAGGCGGCGGGGCCGCTCGCCTGGCGGTAAAGCCAGAGATTGACCGAAAAATAGGAGCTGCCTTCCATATGGCCGCCAAGAAGGCGGAACTCTATGATATTGAACAGAAACCAGCCGGCGATCCAGGCCGAGAACAAGGTCAGCAGCAACGCGGGAAGAATTCGTTTGACCCGCTTGCCGTAAAACCCGGCCAGCGAAAAATTTCCGGCCGTGCGTTCGCTCAGGATGATCCGGGAAATCAGGAAGCCGGAAATGACGAAGAATATGTCGACCCCGGCGAAGCCGCCCGGCGCGTGCAGGCCGGCATGGAAGGCGAGCACCGACAAAACCGCCAGCGCTCGCAGGCCATTGATGTCCGGACGGAAGTCATGATGCTCGCGTGGCTTCGACTCCAGGGGGTCGAAGCCCTTCTCAAAGATCGGCTTATTCATTTACATCGCCGCCGGGCCGCGCGTAATCGCCGCAACACCCGTGCGCGAAACCTCGACCAGCCCTATCGGCCGCATCAGCTCGACGAAATCGTCGATCTTCTTCGGCGCGCCGGTCAGTTCGAAGATAAAGCTTTCCAACGAGGCGTCGATGACGCGGGCGCGAAAGGCCTCGGAAAGACGCATGGCCTCCATGCGGTTCTCGCCCTTGCCCTTCACCTTGACCATCGCCAGTTCGCGCTCCACCGCGCCGCCCAGCAAAGTGAGGTCGGTGACGCGGTGAATCGGGACGATGCGCTCCAGCTGATGCGAAATCTGCTCGATGGTCGCCGGGGCGCCCGTGGTGACGATGGTGATGCGCGACTGGGCCTGCGCATGCGCCACTTCGGCGACGGTCAGGCTTTCGATATTATAGCCACGCCCGGAAAACAGGCCGACGACGCGCGCGAGAACGCCCGGCTCGTTATCGACCAGTACGGAAAGCGTATGTGTTTCGCTGACGGACTTCTTGCCATTGGAAGAGGAATAGGGCGACAGCGCGGCGGCGGGGGATTGGGCGTTCATGGTTGCGATCCATTGATTTGCAAAGCGGGAAAGGCGAAGCACAGAGCGCGGGCGCCCTGTGCAAAAAAATTCACACCAGCATCTTGCCCTTGTCGTCGATGACGCTGCCGATGTCCTCGTCGGCGTCGGGCAGGATCATC
>Ga0302320_10025025_pt1 | contig 11622 bp, 11 predicted proteins | sample Bog_T0_3_FD_202130 | JGI IMG/M metagenome (GOLD analysis project Ga0302320, IMG submission 202130) | Peat permafrost microbial communities from Stordalen Mire near Abisko, Sweden - Bog_T0_3 | ecosystem: Environmental > Terrestrial > Soil > Wetlands > Peat | place: Sweden: Abisko, Stordalen Mire... | reverse complement strand
ACGCATTTGGATGGCACCAGCAACCAGTATGACTACGCCTGCTGTTATCTGGAGGACATGGTTGACCAGGACGGAGTGTTGACTGGTTATCTTTATGATTCTGCCAAGCGACAATATGGTTTTGAAAAATTTTACAACCGCACAAATCCGATCACCTATCAAAACACCCTGGATGCCGCCGGCCGGGTCGTCCAGTCGCAGCGGATCGGCACGGACGGCTCGGTCATCAACTTGAGCGGATCGGTTTATGACACGGCAGGATGGTTGCTGGCGCACTCCGCCCCGCTTGGTGGAACCCTGAGCATGTAAACAAGCAAGCTGTGGCGACCGACAAGCAGCTCTATCCGACTACTAATTTATGTTAGTCAATTATTCAAGCCATTTTTGTAGCGGACATTTGAAATTTGAATCCTAATGGTCGGACGAACCCTCACCTGCCATCACTGCGGAATGGATAATCTGCTCTTCATTCCCGAATCCATATAAAAAAAGTGCGTGGGGTGTTTTTCAAAATTACTTAAAGGGCGGCATTGAAAGCGCAAGTGACTAACACGTTTCAAGCCGGTTTTGATTTCTGCATCGTCACAAGTTTTCGTCTCATCCCCACCCGTCCCCCTTCAGTGATTTAATCGTTTTGGTGGTATCATATTAAGGTGCCGAGCCAGCTTCCGCTGACATCGACAATCACCCCCGATCCCAGCCTGCATGATTCATTTCGTGCAGGCTGTTTCGTTTCCATCAATCCCCGCACACAAAATAATAATATGAGCCCACAAGCAGCCTGGATCCTTAAAGAAGAAGTTGCCCCTCGTTTAAGATCTGCCATTCCCACCAACGTAAGCCTGATCGGTTCCGAAGATTACGAGGAACTGGTGCAAGACTCGATTTGTATGGCCGCGAAGCTCCTCCAAAACGCCGAGAACCAGAACAAACAGGTCACGCCAGGAAACATCAGCTACTACACCATCCTCCACATGAAATCCGGCCGGCGTCCCGAGTGGAAGCGGCAGATTATTCTCGATGGCATGGAGGAAAATATAATTCCGCAAAATGTGCCGTTCGATGGATTGCTGAAACGCTTCACCGCTGCTTTCGAGGCGTTTGAAAAGATTGGTGCGGCAGAATCCCATGAGCCGCTTGCCAGCGCGGGAGAGGTCGGCGAGTTGTTTGGCTTCAGCCGGCGTGGGTGATTTTTGCGGCTTGGCGGCGATGTATTCATCCTGCCCGTGTCCATAACGTGGCAGATTGAGGGCGTTGATTGCGGCAACCACGTCCGGCGCGTAAAGTCGGGCGTATTGATCCTCGGGGTCTTTCTCGTCAATTTTGAACTGCACCGTTTTGGGGACACGCTCGGGGAAATAAGAGCGTGTGCCGTCTTCAAACGTGAGGAACTTGCGCCCGGTGGCGTGATCCAGCGTGGCGTAATTCTCCTGAATAAAACTGCGCGTGCGCCGCACCATGTAGAGGCGCATCAGTTCGCGCCAATCGTCGGTGTAGTCACTATGCTCAAATGCGGCGAGCGACCGGACAGGGCACTGATGGCGGCGGAGAAACTCAGTCTCCCCGATGTCGCGCAAGAGCCGTTCGGGCCGGATGCCGAGGTCTTTGTCTTCGAGCACGAACAGGCGAAGCTGATTGGACAGATCGAGGTATGTTTTATTGTAGGGCGTCGCCGAGAGCAGGATACATTTGCTTTCGTTTTCCTGAAGGTATTCCTGAATGGCGCGGTAGCGTTTGCCGGCGCGATTGCGAAGATTATGACTTTCATCAATCAGCACGACGCGGTAACGGCGCAACTCGGGCAGCTTGGTAATGGCTTGGGTGACGGAAAGCACCTTGGCGACCAGACGATATTCTGCGACGTAATCCTCCCACATTTTGACGAGGTTTTTCGGGCAGAGAATCAGCGTCTCGGTGAAGTGGTCGTCCTGAAAAATCTTGGCGAGAGCCGTCGCCATCAAAGTTTTGCCCAAGCCGACGACATCGCCGATGAGAACGCCGCCGCGCTTGTTCAAATGATGGGCGGCGATTTTGACGGCGGCGACCTGATAATCGAACAAGCGATTCCCGAATTCAGGCGGGATGCGAAATTCCGACAGGCCAGCACGCGCCTCCTGCGCCAGATGATAGGCCATCTTGATATAAATATGATAGGGCGGCAGCGCCTTCTCGCTGGCCCAGCTTTGCTCGATGACCTGGATTAGCTCAGCGGAAATATCCACGCACCACTTTTCATTCCAGCGGTCTTCAAACCACTTGGCGAGCTTTTGCGCTGCGTCGTTGTCGAGCACGTCCACATTTAATTCGCCCTGATAGGAAAGGCCGGAAAGAGTGAGATTGCTGCTGCCGACATAACCGATGATGGGATTTACCGGGTCGGTGCGGAAACACAGATAAAGTTTGGCGTGGAGCTGGTGACGGAGAAAAAGTTTGACGACCAGTTTGCCGGCCTTTAGTTGCGCGGCCAAACGGCGCAACGCTGCTTCGTCGCTATTGGTGGGCACACCGATTACCAACTGATTCCGAAAATCCTCCGCGAGCTTTTTCTTGAGGCGTAGCGCGGACTGATTATCGAGCTGGTTCTGGTTCTGGCTGAGGCTGAACACCGCCCGCAATTCTTCCTGGGGAAGCCGCTGCATCCCAACGAGGAGGCGGCAGCAATTTTCCTTCCCACCGGCCCATGCTTCAACGTGCGCGTCGAGTTCCTTCCAGCCGCGCAAATTAAAATAACCGACGCAAAAATCGGCGCGTTGGGAAACCTGCAACGTTTGCTCCAGAGCCGGAAGCAGTTCCGCGTCGATGTTGTCGAAAATCCGTGGCATTGGCGGCACAGAGTTTTATGGGATTGGCGCGCAGGCGCAAGCGGTAAGATTTCAGGCGCGGAAAAAATCAGCGGCGGGAGCGCGGAAGCCGGACGGTTGTGCCGGGCTTGGATGCCTTGACGCCTTTGACCTGTAACATGACTTTGGCGAGCGACCGCATTTCCTTGTCCGGAATTTTCGGCGGGAGAATTTGCGCGAAGCGGCCTTCCATCTTGTCCATGCCGGGGACGGTGGTTTCGCCAAGATTGAAAAATTTTCCGTTACCGTGGCGGATGATGGGCAGGAATTTTTGTTTCTGGCCGCTGTGAGATTCGCCCATGAGGACGATGACTTCCTGCCGGTCAAACGCTTCGGACGGCGGTTCGGTCATGTCCATCTTTTCGCCGGGCGTCGCGGTTTTCATCCAGGCTTCCAGTGCCATGACGGAAACCGTGGCGGCATGGGCGATGCACACAAGCCGGGCGGTGGTGGCGAAAGCGTCCTTCTCGTCGGCATCCACCAACGATGCCGGGACGAACATGAGCGGCCCGTCCGCGCCAATCAGGAAAATCCACTTCGTCCGCTGCCTTGACTGCGGCCGCCAAAGCTAAACTCTCGGCTCTGGCAAAAGCGCGATGGGCCAAGATTCATGCGAGCGGGAAGAAAAAACTGTAATTTAGGTTTAGATCAAGGATGCAGTTCTCCTTTTGGTGGGACTGCATTTTTTGTTGTTGAGATTTAAACGGCATAATTCAAGAGTCAGGGCGCAGGATCATCCTCACTCAACCCCTCTCTCAATTTATCCTCCTTTGCATGACTGTCCGCGTTCTCATTATACGCGGTCAGAGCTTTGTCCAATACACTCCGGCCCATCATTCCTGGCATTGTTGACTATTGAAGAAACTTGGCGGCAATCCATGAGATCAGTAGGGAACGGCCTCAGCAACGTCTTCAAAAACTCAGGCTCAAACTTCGGTTCCAGCCACCACGAATAATGCTCAGCCCCAAGAATCACCGGCATTCTGTTGTGGACTTTCGCTGCCATCAAATTTGGCTCACAAGTGATGATGGTGAAGGTCTCGACGATTTGATTCAAGTTCGGTCCAGAGTCGTCCAAATCCAATTCGCCTTCTTGATCAGGCCGAATCCAGCGTTCCCAGAGACCGGCCATGCAAAAGAATTTGTGGTCGGCCATCGTGAACCTGAACGGGATTTTGCTCTGACCTGATCGCTGCCATTCAAAATAACCGTCAGCAGGAATCAAACATCGCTGCTTCTGGAACGGTTTTTTGAAGCTCGGTTTTTCGGTCAACGTCTCGGCCCTGGCGTTGGTCATTTTGTCGCCAATCTTTTCATCTTTGGACCAGGACGGAATCAAGCCCCAGCGCATATTTTTCAGCACCGTCTCATGGTTCTCCCAAACCAGCACCGGGACAAGAGAACGAGGGGCGATGTTGTAGCGCGGTTTGAAATCCATGACTTTGCAGATGAACTTGACCAGCTTTTCAAGTTCGCTGAGGTCTTGCGTGATGGAATATCGGCCGCACATCAGATTAGACTCAGGTATAATAGTGATATTTTCTGTTCATTGTCTTTTTGCCATTCGATCAACCGAAACCCCATCCAAAGTCGGGATGAATTCTCCCTGAACAAAATCTACATGATTGTCGTTGCGTGCAAACGAAACCGCCAGGGTGTCAAAAGGTGCTATTTTTACACTTCCATCCGTTCGCAAATAGACCTTTTGCTGGCCTTGTAATATTTGCAATCCATCAAATTCTTGGGAATCCCCAATTGCTGGCGTCGTAGAAACCTCACCCAAAATCATCAGCACTTGGTTTCCATCACGCTTTTCGTATGTCGCCTGTGCATGTAAATATAATGTGTAAAGAATATCTCCATTCTTATCGTAAGCATCATATACTCCATCCTGATCAAAGGGTTGGACGTGTAGTGTTTCGGCCGCGTAAAGACGCTCTTTCAGGTCAAGAAGCGATGGATCATCAATCTTTTCTCCACTGATGGATATCTCAACTTCTTTACTAGTTCGAATCTTTTTTAGAACTGACAGCAACGGTTCCTTCGATTTCCCCTGGCTCTGCAAATAAATTAAAGCATAGATGTCGGCCTCCTCATTGTGTTCTTTTGAGTAACCGATTTGAGCTAATTGCGCGCACAGATTTGCGAGCAAAAAAGAGATGGTCCCACTCGCCGAAGCCACATTTACAGAGTTTTGGTAGCCCGCTGCTGCTCCAGCAGCGCCGACTCCAAGGGTCACAATACTGGCAAATATCACCGCGTCTCTGGCACCACGTTGCGCCTCCAAATATTCCATAAGGCCATGCCGAAGCTCAACATGGGCAATTTCATGTGCCATAACCGCTTCGAGCTCATCATCGTTGTCGGTTCCCTCAACAAGACCACGACTGACAAAAATATATCCACCCGGACAAGCCACCGCATTAAAATCTTGATTGTCAATTACACTAAAACGGTAATCATACCCCTTTAGCTTAGTTGGCCAATGTGCAAGCACCTTTTGACCAATACGAAATACTCGTGCTTGAACTTCAGGTGTTTGATCAAGTTGGTAATAATGGCGAATAGATGCTTCTGTCTCCTTCCCCATTGCCATTTCTGTTTTGAGGTATGGCAATCGAATCAGTGAATTGAAACACAAAGGGCACAGTTTATATCCAACTGACAATGCTTCCTCTTTGGTGGAAAAATATTGCAGATCGGTGGAAGTTGGCACATGTCCACTCCCTACATAATGCAGCATTTTTGAAGACTGTGAACCAACATACATAGTTGGATTGGGCAGATCTCCCCCCTTTAGCACGTATCCCAGGACGGCAATAACTTCATCAATGTTATCGGGAAGATCTCCATTTGTTTTCGTAATAAGAACCGCGTTCTTTCCGAGCGATGGATGTTTCAAAGTGAATTTCCATAAGTCGGATTCGACGGTTATATCGTGACTAGTAGTTTTGTTATCCTGAGGTCTTACAGCTGTCGCTCGCTTAAATAATATTTCAGTTTCTGATGTTGTGGTGATTTTTGAAATCGTTACATTTTCCAAATCGGCCGGCAGCGGAAACAATGAACCCGGCTCTATCTTGCAAAGATAGTCATTGGTGTTAACATGAACATAGAGAAATCCTGAATGGTTGGGTTGTTGCCGGAGCGTATAAGATTGGTTTTGAATTCTCTCCTGCAAAGCGCTTTTAAAATCGTCTTGAGACTTTGACCAAGTGGCGAAACAATCTTGAACGCCGGTTACAATCTGCAAACAAAAGCAGAAAAATATTAAATGGGCAAAGCGGGATCTAAAATGGCTGTTCATACACAGATGCTGTTATAAACTGAATTCTTCGTCAATTCGCACTCTCGTAAATCTGACCTCAGTTTGATATGGCACATTTTGGAATTCCTCATCATGTGTTCATTAAAATAACGTGCCTTGAACTGGTTTGGCCGGCCCTTCAGAACCCCACAATTTCGTTATCATTTCTCTCTGCGGTGTGAACGGGCATTTGGCTTTGGGCTGCTTCTGTGATGCGTCAATGTGCCGTAAAGCCAACTGCGCTCCCGTCATCAAGGCCGTTTTTCCCAACCGCTGATTCAATTCGTGTGTCGCATCATCCAGAGCACCCCACCTCTCTTCATTCGTTCTACCCCATAATGTCGGGTGCGTGTCCAGCCTCTCAAGATTAAACATCGCGATTCGGATTTGGCGAACTGGTCTCTGGCTCTCTTTCATTATTTCCCTGAACATCTGCTCCAACACTGAATTGATGACCGAATTCAAAAACTGCGGATGTTTGAATCTGTGGCTGGTTCCGACTTCCGTAAAATCGTTGAACCTGACCGCCAAGCTAAATTCCCGAGCCTGCATCTGTTCCCTCCGCAATTGACCAGTTAAACGGGTGGCTTCGCTCAACATAAACGTCAGAGCCGCTTCGTAATCATGTTCGTCCTGGGGCAATGTCGTGGAGCTTGAAATTGTCGTCCTGTCCTTGATCTCCAACACCAGAGGCTCGTTCCATTCACCATTTGAAAACAACCACATCTGCTGGCCCCATATCCCAAATTTCTGCCGCATCAACATCGAGGGCAGTTTGGAAATATGCCCGAACGTCAGAGCACCCAAAGCTGCTAAACTACGCTGCCTGTTTTTCCCAATTCCGCTCATTTCTTGAACTGGCCGGTCTTTGAGAAATTCTTTTTCTTGACCTACCGGCACTTCCAGAAACCCGACGCCTTTTGCAGCATCAGTGGCCAATTTCGCAAGTTTGGCTGAATTTCCAAGACCAGCAGTGACGGGCAATCGAACCTCTTTTTTAATGCGCTGCCGGATGCTTTGAACGTAATCGGTGGGCGTTGTGTTCCGCCAGACACAAGAATCCATTGTCGAAAAATCCAAGAAACCCTCGTCAATTGAATATGGAACCAGGGTCGGCGCGTATTGTTCCAAGATCAGGAACATCTGCCGGCTCAATTCCCGGTAAGCGTCGTAGTGAGGTTTACAGAGGACACCGTTAGGGCAAAGTCGCTTCGCCTCAAAACACGCAGTCCCGGTTTTGATGCCATATTTTTTAGCCATCCGGTTCGCAGCGATCACAATGCCATCACCTCTACGACCACCACCGACCCAAACCGGCCTGCCTTCCAATGATGAATCCAAGGCAATTTCACAGCTGGCGAAAAAGGAATCGCCATCTACATGCAAAATCCGGTTGTTCTTGGCGCTCATGGACAGCAGAGACGTTACGCTCTCTGCCTCATCCGTCCATGCCAAGTTGTTCACACTGGTTGGAGCCTTGGAAAAAAAAGGGTTTTGCGTGCCGGTTCTTCACGACAGAAATGCGTGAACACAATTTCATGGGCGAACAACGAGGCCCATTCAAAGGCGGCGGCTCGATCACTGTCAGAACCGCCAATCAATTCGTGCTGGCCGTTGGGATGTTTTATGAGTTTGGCATCACCGAATTGCCGGACGACTTGTTTGCGATAGCGTTTGGGAATCAGATTTTTTAGTTTCATACGCCTCAACTTTACGGGAGGGGGTTGGACATTGGCTGTCTATATGAAAAATATTTCAAATTCATTTTCTAGCCTTAAATCCACTCTCAACCATAAAATATCAACATGAATGGCGCATCTTATCGAACAGCAGGCAGATTCCTCTCAGCCTGTTTGCTGCTCGTCGCATTGACCGGCCAAGCCAAAATCGGTGTCGTTTACCAGATGCAGTTGGGCGATCCGACTGACGCCAAACCAGACCGCAGCAACCACGAGCACTACCTGATTCAACGCAGTGTATTGGCAGAGGATTATGATGATGAGAGGGGCGAGCCGAATTGGGTTGCCTGGGATTTGACCGCTGATGACCTCGGCCCCGCTAAACGAACGCCAACCTTCCATCCCGATTCTGAGTTGCCAGACAGTTTTCACCACATTACCAGCGGTGAATACAAGCAGTCTGGTTTTGATCGCGGTCACATGTGCGATTCCAAAGACCGCACCGACAACGCTCAGGACAACGAGATGGTGTTTGCAATGTCGAACATCATTCCGCAGACCAAAGACAACAACGAGGGTGTCTGGGAGCATCTGGAGTCGTATTGCAGGGAACAGGCTCAATCAGGAAACGAACTGCTCATCATCTGTGGGCCGGCCGGTTTTAACGGTGACAGAATTCCAAATGGCCCGGTGCTGATTCCTTCACACACTTGGAAAATCATCGTTGAAGTGCCAAACGGTCCAGGTTCAGTTTTGAGCCGCATTTCCTCGCAAACCAGAGTCATTGCTGTGGACATTCCGAACATTCAAGGTGTGCGTGATGATCCTTGGCAAAAATATGTGGTGTCGGTGAACAAGATTGAAGCGTTGACTGGTTATCGTTTCTTCACAACTTTGGCACCGGATTTGGCGGCGGTATTGAAAGCGAAGGTTGACGGTCACGCTTCAGAAACAGTTGCCTACGCCAAAGCTGAATCTCGACCAAATTCAACAGCCGGCAATCAACAACCGCTTTGGGTTCCTGTAGCCATCGTTGTTTTGATCGTGCTGCTGGTTCTGGGCTTCAGTGTGTTGATTGTGTTCTTTAGGACCAAGCCGAAACGCCGCAACTGAATTCACCAAACAGTATTTGTAGGTCGAGACAAACGAACCCTCCCCCAACATTCTGTTTTGTTCATGCTGAAAAGCTAACGTCAAATTTAAACGTGACGAGAATAAATTCACCGTCCGTTCTTGACTGGAATTCCCCATCAACTTCTGCTTCAATCGCACGCATGAGGATTTATTTAACGCTTTTTTTAGCCGTCAGCGCCCTTCTGCTCCCCAACTCCGTGATGGCTTGGGGTGGTGCCGGCCATCAACTAATCGCAGCGGAAGCATATCGTCAACTCTCCCCGGAACTGAAAGCCGAGGCGTTTGAAGTTCTAAAATCTCATCCAGATTTTGAGAAATGGACGAACGCCTATCATCCCAACGCCAATTTTGATCTGGCCGCCTACGTTTTTATGAGGAGCTCGACCTGGCCAGATGAAATTAGGCGATCAGGAAATAAATACGATCATCCGAATTGGCACTTCATTGATTATCCTCTACGACCACCAGCATTCACGTTTGAACCAGATGCCAGGCCCACAGATAATGTTTTGTTCGGGATCGCTGAATCTGAAAAGGCATTGAGCAACACCAACGTCGATCCAGAAACGAGGGCGGCGATGCTTTCTTACCTCGTGCATTTGGTGGGAGACGAACATCAGCCGTTGCATTGTGAATCTTTGTTCAACGCCGATTATCCTAATGGCGATAAAGGTGGGAATAATTTTTATGTGATGCCGGCTCAAAGGGTGGTCGGTCTGCACAGTATTTGGGATGGCTTGCTCGGTTCATCCATCAATCCCAGGACCCAATGGAATTATGCGATACAGCTTGAGGCAAAATTTCCGACCAATGCTTTGCCCGAACTGACCGCGCACACTACACCTAAAGAATGGAGTTTGGAGAGCCGTGAACTGGCCATTGAAAAGGGGTATTTGAACGGAGAATTGAAAGGCAGCACGAATCGGGATGAAGCACCAAGCCTGCCCGCTGATTACACCAAAAATGCAAAAGCTGTGGCGGAGAGACAAGGTGCGTTGGCCGGGTATCGTTTGGCGGATGAAATTCAGAAATATTTGAAGTGTGCCGGTCCAGTTCCTTTGCTTCCTGAAAACACATTTAAAGCGCAAGCAGTGGAGGTCAGGAAAATCGGCACTGGAGAGGCGAGCAAATATTATGACGAATTAATGGTGGTGACGGGAAAAGTCGCACAGGTCACAGTCAGGCCCACCATCACGTTTATCAATCTCGACGGGTCTGGTCCAAGCGCACCCTTCACCGCCGTCATTTTCCCGGAGAACGAAGACAAGTTCAAGGATCTGCAAAGCCTGAAAGATGCGAACGTGGAGATCAGCGGCACCGTCACCGAATATCGCAACAAGCCGGAGATCATTTTGGAAACGCCAGATCAAATCAAAGTGGTGGGTGGAAAATGAACGTGGCAGCTAAAACATGTCAATTTCATGCGGCCTGCGGTATGGTTTCAGCGTGACCATTGACCTCACCGATTTTTCAGAATCCCAGGAACGGGCGCTGTTCGAGCTTCTGATTTTGGCCATGTATGCGGACGGCCACCTCACCACTTTTGCCGACAAGCATTTGCAGCAGTTGTTGGCGACCATGGGATTTACCGAAGAAATTGACCGCCAACGTGAATTTGATGCCGCCGTGACCAGGGTGCGGCCGTTTGTCCAATCCATCCATCAAGCCAAGGAAGAATTCCTGACGCTGGCAACGGCTTTCACCACGCGCAGTCAGCAGAAGCGGGTGTATGAGGCGGTTGAACAAATGGTGATGGCGGACCAGCATGTAACTTCCTGGGAAAGCGTTTTGTTGATGGAGCTGCGAATGAAATTTAGATTGTGAACGGAACATGAAACTGGAATTGAGCGACCAACGACACCTGGATGCGGCAGAGGGTTGGCTTGAGCTTGGCGATGTGGAAGAAGCGACGGAAGAATTGGAACAGATCACGCCACCAATGCGTGCTCATCCATTTGTGTTGAGGGTGCGCTGGGGAATTTATGCCAAGGCCAACAAACATGAAATGGCGGCTGAGGTGGCGAGAGGGATGACTGTGATTTTGCCTGAAAATTCATGGGGCTACATCCATTACGCCTTCAGCCTGCACATATTGAAACGGACGAAGGAAGCCTGGGGTGTTTTGGTTCCGGTTGCAGACAAATTTCAAGATTACCTGATCCGCTACAACCTCGCCTGCTATTGTTGTCGGCTCGGAAATTTGAAGGAAGCGATGCAGTGGTTGGAGCAGGCGATCGATTTAGCTGGCAAAAAAAAAATTAGAATGATGGCTTTGGATGACCCCGATCTTGAGCCGTTGTGGTGTCAGATTTCGGAGATTTGAGGCGGGCGTGGGCGTATTTTACCAACTGACCGACTTCAGAAACCGAGCTTCTGTCTGCAACCGTCAACTGCATTCACGTCCACACCAGCCACGGTCAGGATCGGCTTGTTCTTGGGGATGTCAAACGCTGGATGTTTTTAATCCTATGACGAGCTTCTGCCATTCATACGTCTGTGCTAAACTCCTTGGCAATGTTTCGTGTGATTCTCCATCTGGACATGGACGCGTTTTATGCCTCCGTGGAGCAGCGCGATGACCCGAAGTTGCTTGGCCGACCGGTGATTGTTGGCGCACCTCCAACCCAACGCGGAGTGGTGTGTGCCGCCAGCTATGAAGCGC
>Ga0302320_10025024_pt1 | contig 11622 bp, 7 predicted proteins | sample Bog_T0_3_FD_202130 | JGI IMG/M metagenome (GOLD analysis project Ga0302320, IMG submission 202130) | Peat permafrost microbial communities from Stordalen Mire near Abisko, Sweden - Bog_T0_3 | ecosystem: Environmental > Terrestrial > Soil > Wetlands > Peat | place: Sweden: Abisko, Stordalen Mire... | reverse complement strand
ATCAACGGCGCCGGTTGTAGTAGTAGCCACCACCACCGCCGAGCAACAGCACCACTAGCACGATTAATAAGATAGTTGACATGTCTGAAGTGTAGTGCCGGCAGTGCCTTTACGCTATGGGGTGTTTTCCCCATAAACCGTTCGGTGCAATCTCCAAGGCCAAAGACACGGACATTCACCCACCACTCCCTCCAACCCGCCCCGCCCACCCCAGAACCCGGCTCCGCAAGGCCGGGCGTTATTTTGCCTGCCCTCCGTAACTCATCAACACTATGAAAAAACGAAACACGACCACCACCAACCAGCCCATCACCACCGCCTCCATCACTACCGAAATGCTCGCGCAAGTCGCCCGCGAAATCCCCGAGCCCGACGCCGGTTTTCCCGACGAACGCGCCCGCCGGGCCTTCCAGCGCCGCCGGGACCAACGGTTCGCCACCCTGCAAGCCGGCATGCAGTGGTTCCTGGACACTCATTGCGAAGACGACGTCGAGCGCCAGATGACCCTCGACGAATATCGCAAGCAATCCGCCACGTTCGCCGCCCTCCACCAAGCCCGCAACTGAAACGCCACCATGACCACCAAAATCCGCAAATCCCGCAAGTTCAACCAGCGCCCGCCCCGCCCGTACTTTTACCACTTCAAGCGCTTCCTCATCCTCGACGGCGGCAGCCTCGACGCCAAAGCGCCCCGCCGCAGCCATTCCACTATTGAACCACAACAACCACCAACAACCACGACCAAGGAAAAAACATGATCACCGACTCCATCACCCGGGAACTCAACGCCCAAATTGCCTGGGAAATACCCTTCCCGGCAGGCGGGTTCGAGACCGATGCCGAACGCTCCGCCTTCACACTGCGCCGGGAAGCCAGGCAGTTTGAACTCGTGTTCCAATTCCAGAAGATTCTGGACCTGTACTTCCAAAACGACGCTCAGCGCAAAATGTTCCTGGCTGCATACCGCCTGAAAGCCAGCCAGATCAAGCGTCAGATTGCCCCGCCTCCAGATCCCAGTCAGGAAGAAGATGCCGATTGGGAGGCTTTTCTCAAAGAAATCAATGATCCCCCTCGCTTCCGGGAACCGACCGACGAGGAAATCGCAATGTTCGAGGCTGGGCGGCGGGAAGACGAAGCACTGTTCGAGGATGAAGATTGAACGACGAACACCGCCACGAAACGTCACCCATTAGTCTTTGGCCGTGCCGCTGTCGGGGGTGGCAACGAATCTGACCGTCCGCCAGAACCGGCCCCACAGTAGCTGGCGGGAGTTTGACGCAGTCTGGCGAAGGTGCGCGGTTTTTGCCGGAACCAAATTTGCCTGTCGGAACCAAAATTGGCTTGCCCGCAGGCTGAAATTCTGTCAAACTTATAACAAACCTGAAATCAGGTTAAACAAATGAACACAATCGTGCCGCACGGTGCGGCTGAATATCAACCCTCATCACCTCATCACTATGAAACGCGACATGGAAATGATTCGACAGATACTGATCGATATGGAAGCGCATGATAAAGTTGATGATGTATTGAGAATTGCTGATGCGTACGTTGCATATCAGGTATCTCTTATGAAAGAGGCTGGACTTATTGATGCAGTCATTATCCAAAATCAGATGGGGCTTCCCAGTCAGGCGGCGTTGATGGGGATTACATGGGCTGGCCATGATTTTTTGGATGCGTCCCGCGATAGCACTCTCTGGAAGAAAGCGGTTGAGCACATAATTAAACCTGGTGCATCTTGGTCGTTTTCAATTTTGGTTGAGTGGTTGAAGCAGGAGGCCCGTCGGCGATTACTTGGCGTTCAGACCAGCAGTTGTGACAGCATACCTGGAAATATTGTTTGAGTACGACCATGCCGCCTAACCATTCCCCGGCACCACCCCCGTCGCCGCTGACCGGTGTGCTGGCGCGGTACAGGACACGGACCGTGGATGGCTTGGCTTTCCTCGTCAGGTAGCAGAGCTATGCCATGAGACCACCTAAGCTCATTAAGCCTTACGTCATATCGTTTTGTCGTGGCGTTGTGGCAGACCCCAATCCTGTCTATGTGCACTTGCACCCACTCGACGGAGTAGCCGCAAATTCGTGCTTTGAGATAGTTCCCGATTACGTTGCCAAGCATGGTGGTGAGCAGGTTACCGGATGGTCTATTTGGGAGTGGCCGCGAGTTTTTATTGAGGCCGAGTTTCACGCGGTTTGGCGACAGCCCGATGGCACTTTGCTTGACATCACCCCCAAGGTTTTCCCGATGCCGCGCATCCTTTTTCTGCCAGACTCAGTCAGGACTTACAAAGGGAGGCAGGTTAACAACATCCGAAAGCCCATTGGCACTGACCCGGCCATCAAGCGGTTTTGTGAGATTTGTACACTCATTTACCAAGAAACGAATAAGGGCGAGCTTGCCGAATACCACGGCACGATGGTTGCCTCACCACTCCTCCAGAAATATATGGCAGAAAAGGAGGAGATTGTTATGACCTTGATGAGTCGTCACGGCCTCTACACACCCGAACCATTCCAGAGTTGACGCATCCATGTTACGTATTTGATTATCACACCATGACATCCAGCAACTCCACGGCATCACTCCTCGTGGCCGCTGCCCGTCCCGCTGGCACCGCGAGGCTCTGGCCATACAAGAGGTGGATGGGTGGGCAACTTCATCAAATTTCGAGCCATTCCACAGGCACGAGTTTACGGCCGTTCCGCCATTCTTCGACTAGGTGCATACCAGTGACACTGCCCCAGACCGATTGCGGTGCATGATCCAGCACAATGATTTGCAGGCGGGACTTGCTTTCAATCACCACTTCATTCATCACGCGGAACGCCTTTTGCACCGCAGCAACGTCCTCGTCATCCGTGAACTGGGGATCTGTCTCCTCTTCTTCACCCGGGCGCACAGCAAGGCGCTTAGGAAAGTAAACTTGGCTTGGTTGGTCGAACACGAGCAGCCCAGGGACGGGGCTGTGTTTCAGTGCCAGGAAAAACTGCTGCAACCCAATTAAGACGGCAAGGTGATAGGAGAGCCAGTTGGAACCACTGCCTATTTCCCAGAGGTAATCCTTCCGCTGTGCGCCTATCACCTGGAGCGTGAGATCTTGAATAGACAAGGATACAGGGTCGTCTGGTCGCTCCACATCCAGTCTTGGCAACAGCTTACCTGCATTCGCATTGACCCTTGCCAGCGCGAGACGTTTACGGTCTTCGACGTTGGCAGCGTTGATTTCCCGGCGAAGTGCCGTGACGCGTTCGCGGAGCTGATTCACGTGTCCGACCAATGTGCTGTCTTGGCCGAGGCGCTCATAAATCTGAAGAGCGTTCTCCAGACTGCCAACAAAACGTGAAGCGGAGTTCGCTTTGAACTGGCGTTCCCGCACCTCCGCAGACGTTCGTTCGAGGGCCTGCTTCCGAATCTGAATGGCATTCAGCTTTTCCGCCGTCTCTCGCGCAGACGTCTGCACTCGCTGAAACTCCTTGTCGAATGCGGCCGGGATTTGCTCGGTTACGCCGGCTTCCTTCTCCAGCTCCTTCAAGGCACCGACGAGCTGGTTCAGCTTTTCCCCCGGCTCTTCCAGATTGCCGCCACAGACCGGGCATGCCACATCCCCGGTGTGCTGCGCCGAAAGCCAATCGGACACTTTCATCCGATCACGCTGGATATGCAGCGCCTCATGGTAGTTGCTCGCACTCTCGCGCAATCGTTTCATTTCGCTGAGACGACGTCGGAGATCCCCCAGCTCGCGCGAAACCTCAGACTCCTCCTTTTCCAGTGCCATCAGTTCGTTTAGGGCTCCGGAAATGGTTGTCGAGGTGACTTGCAGCGTGAGGTCTGTCCTTTTGACAATGCCGCGCAGCAGATCCAGCCGGTCATCCAGCGTCATCGGGTCCGGCAATGGACTCTGGAGGAGCCCGAGTTCAAGGGCTTCGCTGATCTTGGATTGAATCTCCGCAACCCATTGGGCCGAAACTTCTTGAGCGTCCTTGAGCTCGCGCTCCTTACGACGGAGTTCGCGCTCCAACTGCTGAAGCTCGTGCTCCTTTGCCAGCAGGTCGGGGGTGATGGCATTCAGGACGTATGGGAAGATAGTGCGCAGCTTCTCTCTGTGTTCCTGCGTATCGGCTTTGTAGAAGAGGATGTCGGGGTTGGCTACAATGTTCTGCGGTTGGAAGACGAAGGCTCCAAGGTCACGGAAGCTCGGACGGGCGCTGAACCCACTCGAAATCCCGCCAGCAGTAAAATCGAGGTTGGTCAGGCCGCACAATTCGTCAAGCATCCGGCGGACTTGGTCAGCATTCGCGTTCTTCATGGCGATGTGCTCAGGCACCTGTACCGTTGGGGCTTCCAGCAGGAACATGTCATCGGTCGCACGTTGATCACCGGGTTCCCGGCGAGCGAACAGCTTCTCTCCTTGCGGAGTGGTGATTACCACGCCAAACCAAGCACAGGCATCGCGGATGGTTTGAACCGGAATTCCACATGTTCGCGCACCCAGACAGTAATCAATGATCGGCGTGACGGCTGACTTCCCTGTGCGGGAAGCACCGGTGATGATGTTCACCTTTCCTGGCGCAAATGGGATTCGGCGCGGAGAGACACCGGTGCGTCGTGGCCAGAGGACGAGTTCTTTGATTTGGAATTGCATAATTAGAATCGGACGCGCAGTAGATTGGAGATTTCATGGACCGAGAGCTGACCGCACCAAAAGCCAAATTTTTCACTCTCACGCAGCAACTTCCGCACGGCTGGTGGAATGCCGGCAGTGGGCGGCGTTTGCGAGAGCGGGATCACCTTGCCATCAAGGTCTAGATGCAACAATCGGGTAGCGAGCGCCATCCGCAGAGCTTCCAGGGAAAGGTCGCGCCACTGAACAACACGGTCATGAATTCCAAGGAGAAGGTCCTGTTTGACTGAGGAAGCCTCGCCGAACTTCGCAACGCAGGCCCGAAGTCCAGAAGCTTTCAGCGTGCCCGCGATGAATGCCACGGTCGGCTGGTGCAACATCACCGGGACAACCAAGAAGACCAACGGCAGTGGCACATGATCAGAAGTTGGGTGGGACTCGCGATACCCGCAGACAAAACGCCATTGCAGGATGGCACCCAACGCAGGGTTCTGTGTGAACCGGACCTCTCTTGAAAGGATACTCATGCGCTCTCAGTCCTCCTCTTACGCTTCATTTCGGCCGCGTAGTCGGGATGCCATCCGACCTTGAGTTCATCGGCGAGCAGGTGAAAACAGCCCGGAATGAAATGTGAAGGCGTATCGGCACCTTCCAGCTTGTCTTGGTGAAGCATGCAATCGGAGAACAAGATTTGGCCCTTGGCTGCGTCCTGTTTCTCGGACGCCTCAATGAAAGCTTTTCGTTTCTTATGCTTCCACGTCTGCATCAACCGTTCGTCCAGGTCATCAAGTGACGATGGATGGACATCTCCATTTTCACCCCATTTGGTTCGGTCCAATGATGCTTTGAAAAACTGGCTGACTGCGTCCAGTCGGTCCGGAAAATCCAGGCCAATTAACTCAAGTTGCTGCACGAAGATCCTGGGTAGCAGTCGTGCTGTATCGCTTGGACCTGGGTCTGGTGCGAAGCTCTGAAGGATGTCGCGTTCGGCCACTTTGCGGATAAAACCGGTCATCTCCTTCCCAAAGTCAGACCACGCAATAATCGCCGGCTTGCGCTGTTCCAAGAGCTTGTCCACCTCCCGCTTTACCCAGCCAGCGGCGTAATTGGCGACCGTCTCTAGCCGATTGGCCGGGACGTAATGCCGTTGGAGGATTTGCGCAAAATCAGCTTGCGGGCTGCCTGAGCCACGCTCGATTTCGAAGGCTTGGATCACCCAGGCCACTACTTCAGGTGGCGCGGAAAAGACTCGCTGAACCTGTTCAGCCAGGCCAGGGCTAACGCTGGACCGTTCCGGAAGACCATCCGTGTTTCCGTGGAGAAGCTGCCTAGCCTCGGCGATCGCTGCCATTGCCGCTTCTGGGGTTTTTGCTGCGTGGAACTTCTCTGCAAGTGGACCTGTTACCGGGCGAGACACATAGATAACAAATCGCGGCTTCAAAGAATCGCGCGGCTGGTCTCGAACTGCATCCACCCAGTTTGCGATTGTCTTCCATAGCTCGACGGAACGGTCAGCGAGCGGATTCCCCCGCAGAGCGCTCTTGGTCTGCACAAATGTGCGCGTGCCGTCCGCCGAATCCTCACCGACATCATCGAAGACCTCAAAGCTCACCAACCCTCCCGGTCCTGACTCAAACAGCATCGCGGCCATCCGGGTAAACTGAAGGGAGTAGCCCAGCGCTTGGGCCGGAACATTTGGGCTTTTTCTTGAGCGTTTAGGTTTCATTTTGCTGTGGCATGCTTCACAATTTCCAGCCGTCTTTGATTTTGCCCAGCACATCGTTGGCGGTTTTCAAATCCACCCCCGTCTTAGTATTGCACGAGATCGCCACTTCAAATTGCACATCGCAACCGGCCAGCGATTTTTTCAAAGTTGAGACATTTTCGTAAAGAGTTTGGAGTTCCCCCGGAGAAAGCGAAACGCGTTCGGACAATTTCCGTCCCGATGGCGGCTGTGGCGGCGGGGGTAGCGGTGCCGAGGATTTGACAGCCAACACCACGTTGCCATCCGTTGCCAGCGCCACGAGCGGGCCGCTACCGCTGACTCGCGCCACCAGTCCCCGGCCAATCGCATCGCTCAGCGTGCTGATGAACGATTTGGGCGGCCACGGATTGCCCTTCAGCTTTTTCAATTCGGTGTACAGTTTTTCCACCGTGGTTTTCGGCTCGGCGTCCTTGCTCCATGCGCCCTTGAGCAATGCGTTTGGTAAAAGCTCGATTGAGTTGAGCGTTGCCGGCGGCCGGTAAATCTTCGCCGTCGCGTCCAATTGCAGCGCCGTCGGTTCATCCTGCCACACACTGTCGTTACCGAACACTAGCCACAGGTCGCCTGCCTTCACGGCTTGCGCGACCGCATTGTGGATTTCCGGCACCGCCACTTTCGGAATCGGGCGGGATTCGGGCTGATGGCCCGTCACTTCTTGAAAGTCGTGCGTTCCGTCGAACCACGAGCAGAGCACCGTCAGGTCCACGCCCGCCGGTTCGGCTGGCCACAGGCCCGGCAATGCTTCCGGCAGCACCGCCCGCGCACTTAGGCTATTCAGCACCGCCTTGTTGGGTAGCCACGCTTCGCCGGTCTTATCCCATTCCGCCACGTCAATCTTCGAGCGCCAGAACCATTGTTCCGATCCGTCCGAGCGTATATGGCGCAACGCCAGCACACCGCGTTGTACCGCATCGGCAATCGTGTTCGTCACCGTCTGCGGACTCAATAGTTTCGGCAGGCTGGGTTGCCGGGCAAATTGTTGGTAAAGCGCGCTCACTTGCACGCTGCTGTCAGTCGGCGGCCAGACCGGATATGGGCCATCGGACATGATGGACGAGGCGTCGATTTTTTCCTTGAATAGCCGCAGTTCTTTTTCTTGCAGCAGAGTCGGGAACAGCGCCTGTGCGCCCATCGTGAATTTCTTCACTTGCAAGGCGCCCGCCTTATCCACGTGCAGGACCAGTTCAAAGGCGTTTTTCACCGCTGTTTCCGCCGCCTGCTTGGACTCCCGCTCCCGCTTATCCACCGCTGCCTTAACGTGTGACTCAAAATCCTTGTAGTCTTTCCTGCCTTTGACTTGCTGCCACGCCAGCCAGTCGGCAATCTGTTGCTCCGCCTGTTGCAGCCCGCCCACACTGGGCGTCACCACCAGCACCACGTTTTGGTAGATACGATTGTCCGCCGGGGAGGAATGCGTCCGCAAAAAGGCTTCCGCGTCGGCGTGCGGCTTTGTGTTCGGCTGGGCCGCATAATCCGCGCCCAGGATGACCAGGCGAAATACGCTGTCATCTGCGACTTCCGCTGGTTTGTTCGGAAGCCTGTGAACTATGATCCCGTCCTGGTCACAGCCTTCTATTAGCGGCTTGCAGTTTTTTGCGAGTTCGTCGAATTTCCCCTTGGCGAAACTCAACTGCTTGAGTTTGTAGCTGTGATGCAACTGGTTCAGATTCGGCTTTGGCCCCAGCCGCCAAAACTTCGGCACGCCCGTCGTTGGCTCGGTGGCGTCGGTTTCTTCCAGATACCAGGACGACTTGGCCCAGCCGATCAGCCCATTGTTTAACACCGCCGGCAAATCGCACGTAGGCCCGACTAGCCATCGCAAGTCGCTGACTTCCGCCTGCTCGCCTATCGGCTGCGAATAAATAAATGTCGCCACGCACGCGGCCTCCAGTTCACGCCCCATCAATGTTCCGGCGTGCGCCTTTTGCGCATCTGCCACGCGGGGTAATTCCGTTTTCAGGTTGGACGGCCATTGCGGATTCTTTTCCGCCTGCGAATCCTTCGCCACTTCTGCCAGCTTTTGCAAGGCGGGACTCAAATCGTCATTGCCTGGTGCGTTCAGAAACACCTGCGGCCCGATGACGGGTGACGTGTCCCACTTTTCCGCCTCGCGCAATGCGGCCGCGAAGGTTTGCAACACGCCGCGCGTCCGCTGGAATTGATGCAGTTCCGTCCATTTGCCGAAGAATCGCGCCAGCAGGTCGGGATGGAATGGATAGGCGTCGCGCAGTTTTTCTTCCGCGTTAGGCTGCTTGGCTTGCCCCGGGTCAATCGCCTTCATGCGGTCCCAGAACGCCGTCACATGCGGATGCCGGTCCGCCGGGTTCTCCGGGAACTTTTCAAACATCCGGCGACGCAGCAATTCCGCCAGGTCGCCTTTCTCCACCGGCGACTGCACCGAGGCTTGCCGATTCAATCCCTGGTTGCAGGCATCCAAAATCCCTTTGCCAACCTCATCATTTTTCGAGGGCTCGGTCGCCAGCAGCGACACGACCAGTGACGAGTGCTTTGAGGCTTCCACCGCCTGCGCCAACTTTTGAAAAAAATTCTTCAACCGGTCATTCCACACCGGGCCGCGTTCCTTGCTCAAACCCGTCGGGTCGGGCGAAGCCGCGTCATGCGCCCACATCAAAAATTCATCAACCAGGATCAGCGCGCCCTTGCCGCTTTTCTCCACTTCCGCGAGCAGCTTGCTCCACAGCGCGTCCGAAGGCGGCGTGTCATAGTCCGGTTCTTTTTCGTCGCGCCCGATGATTTCCAGCCCTTTCTCGCCCAGCAGTTGCCACGCGATCAGATTCCACGGCATCCGGAACGAACGTATTTTGCCGTCGGGTGACTTGGCATCCCCGCCCTTTTTCCAGTCCACTTTGTCGAACGATACCGCCGCCACGATGGCTTCCGGCGGCAGCTCCAGCTTCGCTTCCGCGAGGATGTGTTGCACGGAGGTCGCCTTCATCGGCAGCTTCTTGCCGAGCGTCGTCATATAATACAGCGTCGTCAGCGTGTGCGATTTTCCGCCGCCAAACGTCTGCGCCACGTTGATGATCGGCTCACCGCCATCCTCGCCCGCGAGCCGCCGCAGCACGTCGCGACAGAACCGCCGCAGGTTTGGCGTGGCGTAGGTCGTGGCAAAAAACGCATCCGGGTTGGTGTAATGTTTGCCGCTGTTTGGCTCAAAGATGACGCGGTGCAAATCCACCGCGAAATCCGCCGTCGTCAGCGTCTTCGTTTTGATCTCTTCCCGCAGCGTGCAAACATCCTTCCACGGTTTCAGAACTTGTTTGGCCATAAATTATTTCTTTCCTTTCCGGTAACTGACTTTCGTCCGCGTCGCGTCGTCAATCGGAGCGAAATACGGTGCATCCTTCACTGCGCCATCTTCCATAATCTGCCGTCTCAATTTTAATTGCGTCGCCAGTGCTTCCACCAGCCGCCGCTCCGTCTCGTTCCCGTCTTGAAATGCCAGTTCACGGATGGCTTGCAACAGCGGCGGGAACGCCCGCTCGCTCGCCAGCCCCCAGCTTTCATAAAGCGCTTGAACTTCACCGGCTTGGTTGCGTTGGAATAGTGACATCAGCCGGTGCAGCTTGTCTATCAGGGGCGACGGCAACCCGCCCCGGCTTTCGCCCAAGTCGTTGCGCTCGACGCGCTCCGACCAGTCAAGTAGTCGGTACTCACTACCTTTGCTTTCTTCAGCATCTTCATCGGTTTCGACTTCTTCGCCATCTTTGCGCGGACGACCTTTTTTGCCCGGCCCGGACTTGCCGCCTTGTTCCAGGATATTCCAGACCACCTTCAGTTCCGTCTCATTCTTCCCGCACGCATTCGCGTAAAGGATGCACGCCCCGGCAGGCGCCGGTTCCGGGCCAAAATAAGCGCGGTGCAGGAGATAGTATTGCGTCACTGGGTCCAGCGCCACCGTTTCACCACGCCCTTGCGTCTCGCGTTGCAGTTCGCGAAAGCCCGGCAGCTCGCCGAGCGAGAATTGCAGCACCAGCTTGCGCACTTCATCCAGAAATTCCCGCACCGTCATCATGCCGCCGCCGGTTTTTTTCACGAACGGGTGTTCGCTATAGGCTTGCAGCGACGGCCCGAGCGCCGCCCAGATGAAGTCCGGCCCCCGGATGCCCAAGTCAAAATAGTATTGCAGGATGTTGATGCCGCCGAGTTCATCGCGCCGGTCAAACAGAATTTGTTTCATCCGCTCCAGCACCATTTCTTCCCAGCCGGGCGCAGTGGTAGAAAGCCGCTTGCGGCAGACAATCCAAACCGAACTGGACAATGCGGCCGACGCCTGACCGCGCGAACGCGCTTCGCGTTCCGTTTGAATCGGCCAACTCGCAGTAACTTCAGCGCCGCCACGAATAAGTGCCTCTACCAATGTTTCCCAGGCGATAACGGACTTATTTGCGAAAACAATTACCAAACGGCCAGAATCCTTCAATTGCTCGCAAGCTCGTTGAAACGCCTTTGCCATGCCGTCAGTATAATTGCGTTTGCTGGCTTCTCGGTTGCCATCGAAACGTGAATCGTCGTCAATCAACTCACCGTCCGCTTGTTCGTGGTTCCATTTTGGCGACAAAGATTCGGCAAAAACGGTATCCAACTCTGAACTAGTTCCGGTAAGCGTCCGCCTCAACCAGATGTAGAAAAAATCCATCAGGTCGGAATAGGGAATCGCGTCGTAGTAAGGTGGATCGGTGACTACAGCATCAAGCTTTGACTCAGCAGAGTCCGGCACAAGGGCCGATTTGCGAATGATGCGTGGGGCCAGTGGCGCTCCAGTGGTTTCAGTTGCCAGTTCCACATATTTGGCGACGAGCTCAAGTTGTCCTGGATAGCCACCCGAGACTTCGGCGGTGGTTACGCACTCCGCCATGTCCCAGCACATCGGGAGTGCGAAGCGGGCAAAAGTGTTGCGAATCTGGTCGTAGTCGATGGTCCAGGAACAAATTGCGCTACTTCGGTCTGCAAGACGGTCAAGGGTCATCGCGAGATAAGCACCAACTGCTTCGGCAACTTCCGAATTCTGCAACTTCAACTGCGTTGTCGCCTCGCGGATATGTTTTACGAACACACCAAGCGCAAGGGTTTGGCGTGGAGTAAACATGTCACCCCATTTCCTAAAGCCATAAAGTTGAACACGCATTCCTGGTGCTCCAGCAGGTGGCATCGGTTCATTCAGCAGTCCAAACGGAACTCCAAGCAACCCTTCCTCGAGATCCTCAA
>Ga0302320_10025023_pt1 | contig 11623 bp, 14 predicted proteins | sample Bog_T0_3_FD_202130 | JGI IMG/M metagenome (GOLD analysis project Ga0302320, IMG submission 202130) | Peat permafrost microbial communities from Stordalen Mire near Abisko, Sweden - Bog_T0_3 | ecosystem: Environmental > Terrestrial > Soil > Wetlands > Peat | place: Sweden: Abisko, Stordalen Mire... | reverse complement strand
ACAAACTGAGCGATTGAACCGCGCTGGCGAGGCGAGAACGTTTCACTCTCCAGTATTGTAGTTTGAGCAGTTGTTAGGCTTGTTCACCGGCCTTAATACGGATAGTTTATTGGCGGCGCAACAGGTATGGTTTGAAGTTCGGAAGTAGAAGGCGGAGAACAACTCCCCGTCTGCTTTCGCAAACGAGGAGCTATTTTTGGGGACGAAGTTCGAATTGCATGGAACACGTCCGTTCGAGCAGGCCGAGAATCTGCGCGGACGAGGTTGGAGGTTGGAATCCTCCCGTCCCCATCCTAAATCTTGCTCCAAACTACTGGTGCAGGAGAATAATGCAATCCAATTTTCCCGTGTTTAGGCCGGAGGCAGATACTCCGCCGGGCGAGTCTCCATTAAATGAGGTCTCGTGGACTGAAAACGGTTGATTGATCTGGCAGCAGGTCGTACAACTTTGCATGTGATGAGACTGTTCACTACCAAAGAGGCCGCTCAAATCCTCGGGGTTACGGCCGTCCGGGTGCGTCAGTTGATAGCTGATGGACGCTTGTTCGCGGAGAAACGCGGGCGGGATCACCTGCTTGAGGAGCGGGAAGTGCAACGGTTTAAGCGGCATGGGCGGCGAAGCGGGCCCAAGGGCGGAAGACCTCCCGTAAATAAAACTTGAAAAAACCATTTCGTATGCGATAGTGTTTAAGAATCTTAGCATGAGACTCACGGAACATGATGTTTGCACGGGGATGGAATCGTCACTGGCGCTCGCCGCACGCCTGGGCGAGGAGGCTTGCGTGGGGTTGGGAGAGGCCTATCGCAGCGCAATGGGCCAGTTTATGACGCCGCCACGGGTGGCGGGTCTGCTGGCGGGCATGTTTGAAACGGGTGACGAGGATGTGCGGCTGTTGGATCTGGGTGCTGGCGTGGGGGCGCTTACCGCCGCCTTTGTGGAGAAGGTTCTAGGACATGAGCGTAAACCGCGTTCGCTGCATCTAACGGCATGGGAGGCCGAGGAGGCTTTGATCGAGCCGCTGGAGCGCGTGCTCGAGGATTGCGTCGAGGCTGGCCGCGCCATAGGGGTGCCGACGAGCTGTGCGTTGAATCGAGGCGATGCGTTACGCGGTGCGGTGGAATTGATTCAGGAGGATGAGCTTTTTGCCGTCCATCGCGAGTTACGCGGGTTTACCCACGCCATCATGAATCCGCCGTATCGGAAGATTAACGCGAACTCGGAAGCGCGGTTGCTGCTGCGGCGGGCTGGACTGGAAACCTCGAACCTTTATACCGGGTTTCTTTGGCTAGCCGCGAGACTCCTTGAGCCAAACGGCCAGATGGTGGCGATCACACCGCGAAGTTTTTGCAACGGTCCTTATTTCCTTCCTTTCCGAGAACAATTTTTTGGCCTGATGGGTCTTGAGCGGCTGCATGTTTTTGATAAGCGGAATGCGCTTTTTGCGGGTGATGATGTGCTGCAGGAGAACATCATCATGGTTGCACGGAGAGGAGCCAAACAACACGTCTCTGTAGTGCTGAGCAGCAGTGATGGGTTGCCATCAGGAAACGGCCGGGTGCGGACTGTGCGCTACTCGAGGGTCTTGGATCCGACCGACCCCGGCAAGGTTGTTCACCTTGCGCTCGACGCGGCTGATGATGACGTGAGGGGGGCGGTAATGGGACTGCCGGCGCTTTTGAGCGACTTGGGCGTGGAGGTTTCGACTGGCCGGGTGGTGGATTTCCGAGCCGCGGATTTTTTGCGGAAAACCTCTGCGGACGACACAGTTCCGCTGATTTACCCAGCGCATTTCAATGGGGGCTGTGTGCATTGGCCTTGTCCCGAGTCGCGGAAGCCGAATGCGATGCTGGCGGTGCCTGAGACTGAGGGCTTGATGGTGCCTAGTGGTGTTTACGTGCTGGTGAAGCGGTTCACGGCCAAAGAGGAGCGGAGGCGTGTGGTCGCGACGGTGTTTCGGCCTGAGGGCAACCTGGCAGGTTTTAGGACGGTGGGTTTCGAGAATCATTTGAATTACTTTCATCACCGGGGCGGCGGTCTGGATGACAGGCTGGCTGAGGGGTTGGCAGTCTTCCTGAACTCGACTTTGGTTGATGCGTTCTTCCGGCAATTCAGCGGACACACTCAGGTCAACGCCACCGACCTGCGGAGCCTGCGGTATCCATCGAAGGCTCAGCTTTACAAATTGGCTGAAAGTGCAGCGGCTGGGACGCGCAACCAAGAGGCTATTGATTCAGCCGTTGGGGCGATGATTCAAAAGTCTCGACGTTGAACTGCTTCGCACCGTCCTCGCGAATCCAAATGCATGTGCCGGGAGCAATATTCTTGTGCTTGCCTTGCCGGGCTGCGGCGTCTCTCCATGTCATGTAGGCGGTGGTGAAGCCAACCCCCTGCTTTCCCGAGCGCACGGCCAGGCGAGTGAGACTCTCGACTTTATGGAGGTCAACCTCGCCGTCGCTGGTTACAGCTTCTACGACCCAAAGTTTGTCGGTCTGTTGATTCCAGAGAAGGATGTCGGGCATTGAGTCGCCAAGCAGTATGGTAATGCCAGCGTTCTTGAGGGCTTGTTCCTGCTCGGAGTTGATGCGTTGGCCGTCAGTGGCGTCAATGTAAAGGATCTGGAAGCCAGGGAGGAATTTGGGCACGTAAATTTGCGCGGCAGCGGTAATCAGCTCCATGTGGGGCGTGCCGACCTTAACCCACGTGGCTTCGGCGAGCGTTGCCTGAACCTGAAGGCGGGCGCGCGTGGTATTCTCGCTGGCCCATGCTGCCAGGAGGGCTGGGCGATCGCTGTCCGACGCGTTGAGGATTTCCAAGAAAGCCGGGGCGATGCGGTAAGCCGAGTTGGGTGATTTCGGAACGGGATGGCCAGGCAAAAAGTCGGCAGATTCAGAGTCAAAATAGAGCTTTTCGAGGGCACCAATTTCCCAAAGGGGCTTGAGCCAATAATCACGGCCTTCGCGGTCAAGCTTTCCGCCTTTGCGCTGGAGTACTCCGACGTGACAAGCGATGTGGGCCGTGGATGCTCCATGGCAGAACTTGAGACCTTTTTGTGCAGCCTCAAAGAAAAAGTTTGGGTTTATGTCGTCGAGTAGGGCGAAAACGGTGTCCACCCGGTCTTTGGACTCCCGGTCAAGAGCTTGGAGCACCTCGGAAATCCGTTGCTTGGTGACGCCTTGCAAGGTGGCTGGCGGCGGTTGCAGTTTTTTGGAGCTGACATCTGAACGGAGTTTGTCTTCTAGTTTCATGCGGAATAATCCAATAGGATATTGCGCCCTCGACAACGGCGGAAGAATTATAAACTATTGCGCTAGCGAAATAGAAATAGTACCTTGAACCATTCATGAAAAGCAAACTGCTGGGCAACATCACTCCGGGGGAGATTCTGCAGGAGAATTTCCTGAAGCCAATGGGGTTGAGCCAAAGCCGGCTAGCAAAGGATATTGGCGTGCCAGCGCGACGCATCAATGAGATTGTCCAGGGGCAATGCGCCTTCACGGAGGACACCGCATTGCGTTTGGGCCGATATTTCAAGATGTCGGCACAGTTTTGGTTGAACCTGCAATCGCACTACGACCTCCAAGTGGTCGGTGACCGGCATGGCCGGCGATTGGAACGCGAAGTCAAAGAACTGGTAACGGCCTGATCTTGATGCAACCCTACCAGTGGCTTCTGTTCGATGCCGACGGCACGCTTTTTGACTACGACAAGGCCGAAAGCATCGCGCTGCGCGAAGCGTTCCGGCGGATTGACGTAACCTTCGATCCCGCCTATCTGGCGGCGTACCGCCAGATCAATCATGCCTTATGGGAGGCTCTGGAAAGGGGAGAACTCACGCCAAATCTGCTCAAAGTGCGGCGGTTTGAACAGTTGCTCCACGCCGTTGGCGTGGCCTTCCCGCCCGCCGCGTTCAGCGCCAGCTATCTTGATTGTTTGGCGGCTTGTTCCGAACTAATTGCAGGGGTCCCGGAAATGCTACACGCGCTACAGGGGAAATACCGCATGGCCATCCTGACAAATGGCCTCCAAGCCGTCCAGCGGCCAAGGCTCGCTGGCTCGGTTATCCACCACCACTTCGCTGACATGATTATTTCCGAAGAAATCGGCGTGGCCAAACCCGCCCGCCAGTTTTTTGATGCCGCTTTGGCCCGGCTGGGAAACCCAGCCCGCCGGGAAGTCCTGATGATCGGAGATAATTGGGCTTCGGACATTGTGGGTGCGACCCAATATGGTCTCGATGCCTGCTGGTACAATCCCTCGCGCAAACCCCGTCCAGCCGGAGGCGCCGTCACTCGCGAGATCGCCTCGCTCAGCGAATTAATTGGTTGGCTGGGCTAAATTAAGACCTTCAGCTTGGCAGCTATTTTTCCGCAAAAAATTCTTGACACGCATGGATAAGTGTACTACTTGTAATAGTACAGTGAATTTTGGTTTTACCATAAGCACCGGATCGAAGGTCGCGATCTACAAGCAGATCACCGACCAGGTGTGGATGGCGGTTGCGACTGGCAAGCTGGCCGTGGGTGACCAGCTCCCAAGTGTCAGGGCCTTGGCCGAGGAATTGGTGGTCAATCCCAACACCATCGCTCACGCCTACGCCGATCTGACGCGGGATGGATTGATTGAATCCCGCGCCGGCCGCGGCGTGTTCATCGTCCAGAAACGGAAGGTGTTCACGCCAGAGGAAGCCTGGCGGCGTTTGGAACCGCTGCTTGACGCCGCCATTGGCGAGGCGCTGGCGCTGGATTTTACCCGCCCGGAATTGAAGGCGGCGTTCGACAGGAAACTCGATCTATGGACCAAAACGAAGGGAGGCAGTCCAGACCATGAATGAACAACCCGTTATCCGCACGCGCGATTTGACCCGGTATTTCGGCGGCAAGCCGGCGGTGGAAGGCCTGACCCTGGAGGTCCCGCGCGGCAGTGTCTTTGCCTTTCTGGGCCGCAACGGGTCCGGCAAAACCACCACGATACGCATGCTGCTGGGATTGATGCAGCCAACGCGGGGGGAGGGAACCATCCTCGGCCACGACATCCGCGCCCTGCCGACGGAGGCCAGGGCGCGCATCGGCTATCTGACCGAGGAACATCAACTGTACAGTTGGATGAACGTCAGGGAGTGCGGCGATTTTCAGTCGCGCTTCTATCCTCGCTGGAACGAAAAGGTATTTCGCGGCGTGGTCGGGCATTTCAACCTCAAGCTGACCGCCCGGGTAAAGGACCTTTCGCGCGGAGAGCGCGCGGGCCTCTGCCTGGGCTTGACGCTGGCGCCCGAACCGGAACTCTTGATCCTGGACGATCCAACGCTGGGATTGGATCCGGTGGCCTGCCGGGTGCTGGTCGAATCCATGGTGTATCTCACCCGTCGCTCGGATCGGACGATTTTCTTTTCCTCGCACCAACTGGCTGACGTGGAGCGGGTGGCCGATTACATTGCCATTCTGGATCACAGTGTGCTGCGGGCCAGCTGTCCGCTGGAAACCTTCCGAAACAGCGTGCAGCAGGTGCGTCTCCGGTTTCCCGGCACGCCGCCGCCCCTGCCGGTCATCCCGGGGTTATTGCAGGCCATCCGTGCGGAGGGAGAACTCCGGCTGACCTGTGTGCATTACAACGGAGCCACCGAAAAGGTCTTGCGGGCATTGGCGCCGGCGCAATTGGAACTGGTTCCCCTCAGTCTGGAGGATGCCTTTATCAGCTACCTGGGTGAGCGGGGTGAAAAATCGTTCATTCTTTCCGAAACGGAGGCAAAATGATGAGTACATTGATACGCAAAGAATTGCGCGAAAATTTCAAGCTGGCCCTGATCGGCTTCGCCCTGTTTGCGTTCATGTTGGTAGTCAACTACCACGCTAGCACCGGCCTTTATGCCAGCCTGGCCTTGGGACAGACCAGTTGGAACATTTATACCGCGCAGCCATTGTTGTCAAATGGGGTCATTTCCGTGGTCGGCATTTTTTGCACTGTCTTCGCAGCGCTGCTGGGCTGGCTGCAAATTCACAATGAACGGCACCGGGACCTTTGGGCGTTCCTGATTCATCGGCCGGTGTCGCGCACCAAGATCTTCGCGGCCAAGGCGGTCGCCGGCCTTTGCCTTTACGCACTGGGCGCGGGCCTTCCGTTGCTCGGCCTGATTGCGATGACCCGGATGCCGGGCCAAATCGCCGCGCCCTTTGAATGGGCGATGGTCCTGCCGGTTTTCTCTTTTTTTCTCTCTGGAATGGTTTGTTACTTTGCCGGCCTGCTGACCGGCCTCCGGCAGGCGCGCTGGTACGCCAGCCGCGGGCTAGGTTTGGGGGCGGCCTTGCTGGTTTGCGTGGCCATGGGCAACATGCCGGAATTTTCACGCGCGCTCGTCTTAATTTTGGTGGCCGGCGCAGTTCTGGCGACCGCAGCTTGGGGCAGCTTTATGAGCAGCGGCTATTACGAAGGACAGCCGGCGTTGGGCCGGCGGGCGCTGGCCGGTTCCTTGGCGGCTGGCTGTTTGCTCGTGCTTGGGTTCGCGGCTGTGATGCTTGGGTCGCTGCTGCCGAACGAAATCTACGCCTGGTCGCGCTATCAAATCACCAAGGACGGTGCGATTTACAAAATGACGCAGCCCGCCGGCAAGCCCTTGGAAATCACGGATCTCAATGGCGTGCCGCTGAATGATCCGAAGACCGGCCGCACCATTACGCCGACCGACTTCAATCATCTGGCGGCTCCGGAATCCGTCTTGCGACCGGATTTTGTGGATCTGTCAAAGAATCAATCTCGGGTGCATGGAACCTTCCAGCAAACCTCTCGTTTTTTCTCTTTGTGGCGGCAAACCCCCGACACCCTCTGGTATTGGAACCGGAATGGCCGCTTGTGGGGATTCGATATCGCCTCGCGCCGGTTCCTCGGAAGTCTGGGGCCCGAAGGATTTGCCCCCGGGAAGTCCTCGGGCCCGGCCCGCTTTAGCCAGGCGGAGGGTCAATCTTGGAGTGACTACTACAATGCATCCTACCCCGCGCGGACGCTCTTGACTGACCACGCCGTTTATCAATTGGACCTGGAACATCGCGCCATCAAACCGTTCTTTGAAGCAACCAACCACGACCGTGTCGGCGGGGCGTTGGATGTTGCGTTGCAGGGTTACGGCTGGGATTACACGATCGTGGCCACCAAAGAATCTGTGTGCTTGCTGACACCGGACGGCCATATAGTCTGGCAAAGACCCTACGTGCCGGGCTATCCCGCTTACAACGACGTCGAAGTCTCGTTCCTCGAAGTCTCCAACCGGTTCGTGCTCCAATTCCGGCCGGCTTATCAGCCAGAGCAAACGAATCGCCTGCCGTTACATGTCGTCTGGCTCGCCGCCGGCCAGGGGGTGATCAACCAACAAGATCTGCCGTCAAACCCCCGCGTGTGGACACCGCCTTGGCCGCAAAGGTTGCTTGGTTTGGTGTTGCCGCCGGCCTTCTGGCCCGTAGTTGGCTGGCTATATGGCCATTGGATCTTCACCAATTTTCTGCGGCCGGAAATGTTGTGGTTAAGTCTTGCCGCGGCGGTCATATCCGCAGGCGCAGGCTGGTGGCTCGGCCGGCGATACCATTTCCCGGTCGCTTCCCAGTTAAAATGGGCCGTTTTCCATTTGCTCATGGGTTTGCCCGGGCTTTTAGGCTTCCTCTGCGTCCAGGAATGGGCTGCGCGCGAAGCCTGTCCCAGCTGCGAAAAATTGCGCCTGGTGGACCGGGACAAGTGCGAATACTGCGGGGCGGGCTTTGCCCCTCCGCCAAAGAATGGAACCGAAATATTTGCACCCGCCGGCGCCTCGTCTGCCGGCTCTGTCCCGATTCCGGCGATGCGAGAATAAGGGTCTTCAAGGCCGATTCCGCTTCACTCCCCTGGCGGCGGAAGAATTTCCAGCCCCTATTTTTTGGCAATCTCCAGCACGCGCGGAATGTCCTGCTGTTCTTGCGGGCTGAGCGCCCCGATGTCCTCGAAGAATCCCTCGAAACCCGAAGGCGTGATGACGCACATGAGCTTGCCGGGGGTCTGGCCGGCGTAGCGGTAGGTGTGCGCGATTCCGCGCGGCGCAAACAGCGTCGCGCCGGGTTTGGCCAGGATGGCCTTGCCGCCAACCATGAACTCATAGTCTCCTTCGAGAATCTGAAACGTCTCGTCCTCACGCTGGTGGATGTGCGGCGGCGGCCCGCCACCCGGCACGTCGTGCGATTCCACCACGCTGAGCGCGCCGCCGGTGTCGCGGCCGTGGAGGCGGATGAACATGGGAATTCCCAGAATATTGACGGATTCGCCGCCGTGGTTGGGAACTTGGATTGGATTCATAGCATGAATAATCATCCTTGGATTTATTTTCTGCCAGCCTGCGCCCGCTGGCAAGCCGCAATTCACTCATTGCAATTCAACCGGGCTTTGTTCGACGATTTTGGCGTCACCGAACCAAATGACTGATGGGCGCCAGGAGTATCCATGGATGATATTCATCAAGTTCGTGCCCCGAGGTTGCATGGGGGTTGGCCAAAGACTGTCCGGGCTGAAAGATATTATTCGACGAAATCGAATGTTTTCCTCAATTTCCTGCCGCTTCCCGGATCAGCCGAGGCACCTGTTTCTTGATCGCATAAACTTCCGCCGTATCTGAATAAAGCTCCGCTGTTTTCAATGCTTTCGCCATGGCCTGATGATCGGTGTGCAGTTCAGGATGCTGATGGACAAAATCAATCCGGGCCACTTTCGCTTGTTGGGCTGTTAGCAGCGAAACTTTGGTCCATTTGAAGCTGTCCAATGCCGCTTGCGTGCCCGCCTCCGACAGCAATCGCAATGTGCCTGGTAATTCCAGCATTTGCGTGAACAGATGCGCAATCAAGGTTTCCATGGGGACGAGCCATTGGCCCTTGTCCAGAGTTCGATTTGGCTGGGGCTTGAATTCAACCGTTCCGGCGTAAACATTAAGTTTGGCTTTGGAGCGTGGCCGATCCTGCGGGCATACCCACCCAAACCTCACTGACAACGCCCGGCCGTAGGAAAAGAAGCTGATCACTTCAAACCCGGCTTTGGCCAGCTCAGAGTGCATCAGCTGTGCGCCATCTTCACGACGAGAGTAGGTGCAGTGGTTGATCGGGAGATGCTGCCGGATTTCTTGCAGAACTGAGGTGATGGAGCGGGTGACCTCATGTTTCACATACAGGGAACACAGCATGGCTTCCAATGACACGAGAACTCCGACCGGCGAGGTTTGCGCTTGAAGTTTCGCAACCGGCAAAAGGTTAAATGGAATTTGGTCAACCCTGACAAAAAAATCCTCGAACCCGATAGCGCCGGGTTGCCAGTCATTTATCCGGCGATAAAGGCAGATGTTCTGGGCGAACTCGTCACCGGACAGCTCCATGGAATATCCGAGGTGCTCCAAATTTGAAGCTGCCAAACCAGTCTGGCCGTTGTTTACCAGAAACGGACCGAGGGTTACGTTTGCCATGCCGAGAGTGGACACGAAACAGGGATAAAAACCAAGCCGTAAACTATAGCTGTGGGCGGCGCTGTGTGTACACACCTTGCAGCCGCTTCATCCCGGCCACCAGATTGCCTTCGGGCGTCTCGGCCAGAAGCTGGCAATGGTGGTTCATGAGCACGCAGGCATGGATGCTCCAGCCGGCCTTACCGGACGCTTCCCCAAGCGTCTCTACAAACCGTTGCCGATGCTGGTCATCCTCGAAGTGGCACGACCCTGATTGCCCCGCGCCATGATGTGATACATGGCTCCGGGATATTCGATGCGCCAAAGTCTGGCATGCCGCCATCAGGCCCCACCCCCAGATCACAAATCAACTCTGATTACCACTTTCCTAGGACCCTTTAACGAACATCTCTGACGGAATTGGATATGCGAACCTGTACAACGCTACAAATCAGACTGCGGTTCCATCTGTTCGCTGGGTGGCAGCGACAACCTCGTGTTACTAAGCCGCTCTTTGCCAATGGCGATCAACCCGGCCCGCGCCGGGTTCAAATGAATATACGTGGTAAGCGTCTCCAGATAACCCGCGTTGGCCGCCTCCACCGGCACCGCCTTGTACCGGCCTTGAAACAAATGCCCAAAACGCTCGTGCCGGCCATTGTAGCGCTGCGTGTACGTGCCTTGCAGCCACTTCATGCCGGCCACCAGATTGGCCTCCGGAGTTTCCAACACCAAATGAAAATGATTGCGCATCAGGCAATAGGCGTGAATCTGCCGGTGCGTCCTGCCACAGGCCTCCGTCAGCGCGGCCAAAAAAAGCCGGCGATCCCCCCGGTTCAGCACATGGTAGATCGCCCCGGCGTACTCACGGCGCAATTGACGAGGCTCGTCGAAGAGCCTGCCGCACTCTGCCGCCGTCAACTACTTTAAATAGTGAGAACTGACACTTGCCCTGCCTGCCCGAACTTGCCCGAACTTCTGGCCATGGGCCGCTGGGCCCATGGTCCAAATCTGCTTGTCGCGGAGCGAAAACAATAAAATCTAAAAAGTGAGACACTTGCACGCAACCAGCACGCTCTGCGATCTCGCGCCCGATACATTCAAAACGGCCCGCCGCCATGCATTGGCCTGACTGAAGACTTGGAAGGAATGGCGCCGCCAACTTCCGAGTCAAACCTCCACAGCGTCAATTTGCTCGCAGATGCTGCGCAGCCAGAGCTTGAGGCGCTGGCGCTCCAACAGGCCGAGTCCATTGACGTTCGTGGCATTCCGGTTCAGGGCCGCCCCGAAGCTGGTACTGCCGGCGTCGATTTTAATCATCAGCGGATCGGGGAGGTGCTTGAGCGTGATGATCCAGCCATCCGACCCTGGCAAGCGTTCCCGTTCACCCGATTGCTGGAAAATGTCGAAGCTTTCGCCGCGCAGTTGATTCAACACGACGACGTAACGCAGCCGTGCGCCAAAGTGATCCAGGAGCTTTTTCAGCAGATCCACCGAGTCCTTGCCGGTATCCATCACATGCCAGTAGCAGAACGAAACCTGGAGTTCCTCCGCTGTTTCGAGCACGCCCGATTCGTCCATCCACCTCACTAGCGCCTCGTGCGTCTGCGCCGCGAGATCCACCAGCACGCGCTGGTCAGGATGCTCCACCTCCGATTCCATGATGGCATCCAGGCTTTCATAGTTGTCCACCACCACCGGGGATGCCTGGTCCGGGTAAAACCGCCGGAGTGAACCGTGCGACTTGTCCGTGTCAAATCCCACAAATGGAATGTTCCTATCAATCATATATTGCGCCAATACCCGGGCCACCACGGATTTCCCCACTCCGCCTTTTTCGCCGCCTATCAAATGTATCTTGTTCATCAGTATTTTTGGTAAAAGAAAAACTCCCGCGCTTGCCAGCGGTGGAACCCGGTGCGAAACCTACCATTCGCGGCCGGAGAAGGCCAGCACGCAAGCAGGCCAGCAATCAATTGCGGGTTTCTGCGCTCTGCTTTTGCCAGGCCGAGGTTTGGCATTTCTGCTTTTCCTATCGCCGTCCACCTGATTCCGCCTGAATCCGGCCACCCACCCGTTGACTCATGGATAAAAGACACCGGAGGTTCTGAGTAAGCAGGTCGTTTGGGACTCCGGTTTTGGTTTCTGGAACTGTGATATAATTTGGCGTGTCCGGCAGCAAGTTA
>Ga0302320_10025021_pt1 | contig 11623 bp, 11 predicted proteins | sample Bog_T0_3_FD_202130 | JGI IMG/M metagenome (GOLD analysis project Ga0302320, IMG submission 202130) | Peat permafrost microbial communities from Stordalen Mire near Abisko, Sweden - Bog_T0_3 | ecosystem: Environmental > Terrestrial > Soil > Wetlands > Peat | place: Sweden: Abisko, Stordalen Mire... | reverse complement strand
CCCGGTGCGACGTTACGCACATTACGTTGCACCGAACGATAAGAATCAGCCAGACAATGGCTTACCGATAATTACATCGAAATGAAGGAATTTGCGTCGGGATTGTTGACATATGCTGTCATTTGATATCATATGACAACATGACTTGGCTCACTATCGAAGACGCTGCGACCTATCTCCACATGGGCAAGACCGTCCTCTACACCATGGCACGGGAGGGGAGAATCCCGGCGAACAAGGTTGGAAAGAAGTGGATGTTCGAGCGGGAGCAGCTCGACGCCTGGACGCGGGGCAACCAGCCCGTGACCGGGTTCTTCAAGGGCCTCGACTTCAAGATCGAGGACAACCCGCTGCTCCGCGCGCCCCAGCGCGAGGCCTATATGAGGACGAGCGAGTTCTTCTCTGCCGGCAAGAACGGGGCGATCCTCCAGATCCCGGTCGGTTGCGGAAAGTCCGGCCTCGCCGCCATCCTCCCCCTGGGCCAGGCGCAGGGGCGCCTCCTCGTCATAGCCCCAAACCTCACGATCAAGAACGGCCTCTACGAGGCCATGGACATCACGAACCGCCAGAAATGCTTCTGGCGGAAGGCGGGCGTCCTCTCGGACAAGGCGATGCTCGCGGGGCCCCTGGCCTGCACGCTCGATTCCGGGAACATCTCCGTGGCCGAGAAGTGCCACATCGTGATCACGAACATCCAGCAGCTGGCCACGAACGTGGAGAAGTGGCTCAAGCAGTTCCCGGACGACTTCTTCGACATGATCATTGTCGACGAGGCCCACCACAGCGCGGCCGAAAGCTGGAAGGCCGTCCTTGGCCGGTTTCCCAAGGCAAAGGTGGTTCACTTGACGGCGACCCCGTTCCGAAGCGACCGCCAGGAGATCGATGGGGAACTCGTCTATCGCTACTCCTTCCGCAGCGCCATGCTGAGCGGCTACATCAAGCGCCTCAAGGCGAGCTACGTGGCCCCATCCGAGATCCAGCTGGAGTTCCGCGACGACGGAGGGAAGGTGTACACCCTTGAGGACGTCCTAAAGCTCAAGGAGGAAGTGTGGTTCAGCCGGGGAATCGCCCTGTCCGTCGAGTGCAACAAGCACATCGTCGACAGCAGCCTCGAGAAGCTTGAGGAACTGCGCAGGACAGGCACCAACCACCAGCTAATAGCGGTTGCATGCAGCATCAACCACGGGAAGGAGATCCGCTCGCTCTACCAGGCGAGGGGCTACCAAGCGGGGCTTGTCCACAGCGGTCAGGATCCGCTCGAGCAGGAAGCTGTCCTCCAAAACCTCAGGAACGGAACCTTGGACTGCGTCATCCAGGTTCAGATGCTGGGAGAGGGCTTCGACCACCCGAAGTTGAGCGTCGCCGCCATCTTCCGGCCGTTCCGCTCGCTCGCCCCCTACATCCAGTTCGTCGGGCGCATCATGCGGGTTGTCGTCCAGAACAACCCGGGCCACCCCGACAACATGGGCCACATCGTGACCCATCTCGGGATGAACCTCGACCAGCGCCTGAAGGAGTTCAAGCAGTTCGAGAACGACGACCAGCTCTTTTGGGAAAACATTGTCGGGGGCGCGGAGCCCGAGGTTCCACAAGCGGTCAAGGACGGGTCCGCTAGGCTCAAGTCCGAGGGCCGGGACGTCGTCGTCAACTCCGAGATCGTGGAGTCGGTGTGGGAGGAGGACTTCAACGTCCTGGACGAGTCGCTGCTCGTGGACGAGATAAGGGCGAAGCTCGAGGCCCTGGGACTCGACCCTTCGCAGGCGGAGGAGACGGTCCGGAAGGCCCGGCCCGGTTCGATGGTGCGCCGGAAGCCCGCGGAGCCGTTCGCAGTCCAGCCTCAGGCGGAATGGGAGGAATCGAGAAAGCGTCTCTACGAGAAGGTGAACACCACGGCGAAGATCCTGCTGAACAATGCGGGCCTTGAACCAGCCGGCACCGAGCTGCCGTTCAAATACACTAGTCTGGCACTGAGCGGTAAGAGCAACTTCATGTGCGCGGTCATCATGCTCAACCGCGAGGTCAAGAAGCTCCTCCCCAAGGGCCGCGACCAGTCGTCGACCGCCGAGCTACAGTTTGCCGGCTCCAAGCTCGACGATATCCTCCAGCACCTCGTCCGGCAAATAAAGAAGGTCCAAAATGAACACGCCAAAAAAAGCAAAGAGCCCTAGGGGAAAGACGCCGTCGCTGATAGGCAGCACGAACGGGCGCCCGCACACCGCAACCGTCCAGCGTCTGTGCGCCTGCGTCCGCTGCGGCCAGGGCCTTGTGGCCGGAACGACCTGCTTCGAGATCCCAAGGCTGGGACGATTCGTGAAAAATCGCCGCCATTGCAGGGACTGCTACGACAAGATCCTGAACAAGACCCAGGAGGACCTGGCTGAGCTTCGTGCGATTCTCGGCTAGATCCTTCGTTCGCCTCTCCCCGACCGCGCCCTCCACTTCAAAGAATCCCATGGATCCCAAGGATTTCCTGCTAACCCCGTCGTCATCCGTCACCCAGACCCAGTCCTGGGGCCATTTCTTCCGGGATGCCGACCGAAAGATCGACGGCTACGCATTGACCGAGGAAGCGATGTTTCGGATCGCCACCGACCCGACGATGCTCTCAAAGCTCGTTCCTCCGATTCTTGAGGCGCGCATGCGCGGCGAGCGGCGCACGGTTGTCGTGTTTGACCGACGACCCCCGGAGCTGGACCGACAGTACAACTGGATCGTGTCCCTGGACGAGATGCTCGCCCTTTACCCGGGGACGCCCGCCGAGATGCTCGACCGGGCTTTGATAAATGTCTCGAGGCTGATCAAGCATCCAAGCGACCCGATCGAGCTAAAGGGGGCGCGGGAACACCTGCTGTACGGGAAGAACAAGGAGCAAGATTTTTGGATGATGAGGCAGCTCCAGAACATGGGGTACATCCATCAGGAGAATGACGGCGACATGGAATCGCTGCCGACCTTCACGATCGAGAGCGAGGGCTGGAAACGCATTGGGGAGCTAAACCGGGGGCTGAATCCAAGCAGCCGCGAGGCATTCGTGGCCATGAGCTTCCAGACGGACATGCTGCCTTTCTTCGTGGAGGGAATGAAGCCCGCGGTTGAGGCGGACGGCGTCACGAAGTGCGTCCGGATCGACGGGGTTCAGCACAACAACAAGATCTGCGACGAGATCGTGGCGGCGATCAGGAGGTGCCGATTTGTGGCGGCGGACTTCACTGGCAATCGCGGCGGGGTCTATTTCGAGGCCGGATTTGCCAAGGGCCTGGGCATTCCGGTCATCTATACGGTCCGGAAGTCGGTGCGTGGACTTCATTTCGATACACGCCAGTTCAACCACATCGTTTACGCGACTCCTGAGCAGTTGAAAGCCGCGCTCAAGGAACGCATCGCGGCTACGATCTGATGGTGAGTGGGTCGCGTGGGCCGCTTACCTTGAGCTTCGCCAGAGATTCTTCGCCTCGTCACGATACCAGGCTGCGATGAGCCTGAGGATGACGATTTCGGGGTCGGCGCTCCTGAAGTCGCGCGTTTGGATTGCGAGGAATGAATACGTGTCCGGCGATTGCCCATTTTCGGCGGTCGCCTCCTTCACGCGCTTACGCTCGGCATATTTCTTCAGTGCGGTCAAACCGAACACCTCCAGCACAGTGATGGTCGCACCATGCTTGGGGAACAATATCAGGTCCGGGAGAAATGCATAGGCTTTGAGGTTTCCGGCCCAGCGGGATCCTAAAGCCGCTTGGAGGTTGTCGAGTTGGTCCTTATGCATCGGCAGGAAGCAAACACCGCCAAGAGCATGGACAGCTTCTGCCGTGAAACGCTCATACCCCGAGCGAACAACTGCAAACGTGGATGAGTTAGCCTCGATCCAGACCGGCCACATTCTGGCGCGGAGCGTTAGGTCCGTGACATTATCGATAGCGGCGACGACCAAGAAGGGACCCTTCACGTGACTTTTCCCGGGAAGGGAAAACTTACGCTGAGCGGTCTCCCAGCGCTCGTCGGTCAGGTTAAGGATCTTCTCGGCCGAGTTTACGCCAGCGGCCATTAGGATGGGAACGCGGTGAACCTTGAGCGTCTCACCGGAAAAAGGGCTTCCATCGTCCGGCACGCTGATAATTTCCGGTTTGGCGGTGATATCGGGGACGAGCGCCACAACAAGTCTGGCGCGTTTAGAGCGGAAGAGCTCGGCGTAGTTTCCTTGGCCTTCGACCTCGTAAGCAAGTAGGAGCAAAAGAATGCGGATCAAGAGCTCCTGGGTGCCTGCATAATGCCAGTCGATCGACTGTGGGTCGCTATTGGCCTCGATGGTGATCCCATCGAAAGCACGTCTCACGGCCCAGGTACATGCGTCATCAAAGCGGACAACGCCATTGGGGTTTCCGAAGCAGCCGTTCCCTTCGCCCTTTTTTTTGCGGAGCTTCTTGGGGCGGCGGTCGAGCGAGTGGCGAGAAGCTTTCTTCATGGTGGTTAAAGAAAGTATGGGGGACTCGGCCTACCAAAGCCTTGGGGGCTTCTATGCCACGTCTATACCGACCGGCCTCGGAAGTCCTCCCAATGCTTCCTGCACAAATTCTTGAAATACACCTCGATTCCGCCATAATCCGTTGTGGGCAAAAATGATAAGTCGAGAAAGTGCAGCGGCCCAATTTCTGGGGCGAAAAGCAGACTGTGTTCGCTTTGGTGGCGCGGGAGGTTCTTCGCATCGCAAAAAGGGCTAGCCGAAATCTTTGGCGGCAGGAGACCAGGTGGCCCCCCGGGGGGTGGCATGCAAGGCGAGGCTCTACAGAGGGAGAATCGGGCGCCAAGGAGCCCCAAATGGGCAAAATCGAGGCTCTTGTGGCTGGCTGTTCAGGAGGCTAAAATCGCTTCCTGCGAGGCCCCCCGGGGGGTACCCCCGAAATGTTTCAAGGTGGGGTCAGGGTTCGACTGGATTCCAAACTTGCGGTCCCAATGGGCGTCGAGCGTAGACTCCAGCAGCCCCTATCAGTCACTCGAATCTAAAGTTTTCCCCAATAGTTGACTTTGGCGTAAGCGAATGAAGGGTAGGGACTAAAGGGGCGTATAGGCGAAAACGACTGATTTATGCCTTAGGCGCCTGCCGAGCGGCCTGCGCCTTCGCGACCCGCGCGCAGAATTCGGCCAGGAAAGGAATCCTCTGGACGTCGGCTTTCGGGATCAGCCAGCCGGACTCCCGTAGGAGCAGAGGCCTAAGGATTTCGTCGGGCGGCGCCGAACCGACATCAAAAGTGAAAAGGAGGCCGGCTATCAGGCACCGATAGAGCCGATTGTGCCCCAGACGGATGAAATCTGGAGAGACGATCCAGTCGGGGTAGTGGGTCCCGTCCAGGTAGGGAGCCGTCATGGCCACGGCATATTCGTCCTCACCGAGCTTCAAATCCGCCAGGAGGACCTGGCGGATACGCTCTTCGTGCCGGGAGCCGAGCGAGACCTCGGAGAAGTAGGAATCCTTCGAAATGCTCATCCTCCACAGCACCGAGACGAGGGCGTTTTTGACCCTCCGGTAATCGTATCCTTGGACATGAAGGGCGTGGTCGCCGGGCTGGACCTGAAGCGCGCAGCCCCCGTTAAACACGCGCGCCAGGTGCTCCTCATTTCGCTGCAGTCGCTCGTTGTCGCACTTGGCACAGAAGAGCCTTTCCGTGATGCCGCGCTGGCCCGTGCGCTCACCAACATCCGGGTCGGTGGACATGATGGAATAGCGACCCTCAACCTTCTTTAACGGTTTGAAAAGGAATGCCGGAACGATGTGAGAGTCGACCAGGGCGGCCTCCTCTCGGCATAGTCGGCAGGTTCCAATGAAGGGCTGCTTTGCCATCAATTCCTCGTGGTCCGTCGACGGATTGGAAGCAAACCCAAACGGCAATTGCTCCCAAGGAATGGGCTTCTCCAGCCCATGGTAAAGGGCGAATCAGGGACCGATCCGGGCTCAGACGACGTGCCCGCGCCATCTTGAAACATGGAAACCTAGCACACGTCTACAGCCAGGTAAGTCATAGCTTTTGCATGCGTAGGAACGCCCTTGCGCAGGAGAAAAAGAGGACAATCTGGTGGCCGAATGTGAATACTGGGAGTGGGCTCGATGTCTTCCCGTCTAGACCAATTTGGTGTCCGAATCCGCCGAATTCTCGCCGCCTGCGTGCTCACGGGACCCAAGCAAAACGAGGCCGTCCGAGGTGCCGTAAGTCTCCGTCATAGGCCATCGATTTGGCGGCGTTTGTAATACCTCGGGTGGGTCAATGTGAGGGAGGAAATGGCGGCGGATGATCTGGAAATCCGGTCTTGGGAGGGAACGTTTCGCTTAAATTCTTGCCCCACTCGGTGGGCATGGATCTGGCATTTTGGATGGTGCGGATCAGCAGGCCGAACCGACCTAATATGCTGCCACCGTTTACTATTTCGAGACCGCTGTGGGCTCAACATGGTGGGTAAAATAGCCTATCAATCGGACTCGAAAGGCCTCAGAAACCGACGCTGAGAGGGTCGAAGGGAGCCATGATTTCAGCGATCTTAGAGGCGCCTTAGCCGCGATTTTTCGCGAGCAAAGGGGTCGTAGTTTCCACTTTTTGTCCAGGGCCAAGGGGGCTCAACTCGGCATGAATCCCTCACCCGAAACTGTAAGGCAAAGGCGAAGTACTGGGCCTGGTTTGACGTCTTTGGAGAGGTCGATTCTCGCGGAATTGAACGCCAAAACGATCAATGCAGCCGGCGGAAAGCATCGGGGAAATTGATGCAAGAACGACATGGATTCAGCTCAAGATGGAGTGCCAAGACGAGGTTTCGACAGCCCTGGAGATGGGTTTGAAATCGGACGGGGTCGACGGATTCTTGCGCTCGTTTTTCGGGATTTAGGGTTCCTGAAGTGCATGCCAAACCCTCGCCATCTCGACCTAAAACCGCATCCAACCAGCCCGACAACCCCACGGCACGATGATGCCAGGAGAATGGGAGGAACGCTCCTAGACGGGAAATGAGTCGGTCTTGGTTACGGAGCGGCCGCGTCGGGTTAATTGTCGGGAAATATAAGACAACACATACTTTGACTGTTCTTTTCGGTTGGGAATTAATTGCCCGGTAAGATGCAGCGGTAAGCGGGTTGTTCCGAACCGAGATTCGTCAGTGCCATTGAATCGGATGTTCTGGCGGCGCGCTGCTGCCAACGTGCGCCATACTGCGAGCTTGGCAACGGACCCTGGCTCAGCGATACCGTCCTCCGCCATGGGCAAGATACCGCCAGTCGATCCCCAAAAGGATCCTGTCCCGAGCGATACGCCGCCTGAGGAGTGTGTGCGGATACGCCGCGACCGCAGCCGGTTCGTCGTTCCGGAACCGTCTCAGGAGTTTTTACGATCTGAGGCCTTTGGGATGTTTAGCATTACGACCTACGAAGGTCCGGCGCCCGAGACCAATTGCGTGCAGGAGATCCAGATCATTGCCTATCTCGGGAAGGAGGCCGTTGGCTATATGGAAGGATACGTCGCGGACCTGGCCAGCTATGGCTCACAGAGCAGCTTTCGCTTGGATATGGATGCCGTCTCGCAGACGACTTATGACGCCGCTGAGGCTGTCTTGGCCACGGGGAGTTCCTTTTGGCGTCGCCGAGGGCTCCTTCTCTTCCTCGACACGGCCGAGGTGTCTCCGGAGCATCGTCTAAAGGGCCTCGCCCGCGCCATGACCGGCGCAATGGTTGCGGCGGCAAAGACAGGGCGCCGGAGCCTCGACATAATTGCCCAGCCGTATCCTCTCGACATGAAGATCGTGAAACCCGAGGACGTAAAGGGCCGCCAGGAGGTAACCAAGGAGGAATGGGACGCCGAGGGGGAGGCCATCACAAAGACCTGGCTCAAGTTGCTCCCGTGCCTCTGTTGCTTGGGCAAGGGCGGGCTCGAGGGCGACAGGCTCTATTACTTTGGGCGGCTCTCCGGGTGATCGGCGCCCGGTGATTCAAGGGTTACCCGGGGTCGCTCAGATTGATTCGGATGCGGGCGGTTCCGGCCGAAACGTTGACGACGGGCGGCCCGTGAGCGGGCCCGGCATGCTTCCTCGGACCAAGGGTCCGCATTGGATGGGGTAGGGGTGTTCATGGTCCCCTAAAGTATCCGGCTTCGAAGCGGTCAGGCGGCGTGGCCTCAGCGTCCGCCCGAGAGCCGCCATTGCAGGATTGCCCATGCCGCTGCCGCCGTGGCAACCAGAAATGCGGGTTCGTGCCTGTAGGCCCATACTGACAGGGCTACAATCGTCAAACCGACCAGGAGGAGTGTATTTGCTTTCATGGTGAATCCCCGCTTCCGGGACCTATTCTAACGGCCTGGTAAGGCCGCCGGGTTATTTTGGGACGCCTCGTTTCCGGCACGCGCTGCGCCAGGTTCTCCATGGGTGACGAGGAACGCACCATCAAGGCGTGCAGGCCCCTTTTCCTCGTCTTTTTTGCGCCGGAGAGCATGGCTTTCCGCCAGTCGACGACGGCGCGCCAGCCTCGAGCGCAGGCGGTAGGCCTCCGGACTCCAGGCGTCTGGATCGTTGGGATTGTAGATGTTCACCCCTACTAAGAACTCGGTCTTTTTCTCCGAAAGAGAAGTTTTCCCAAAAATGATCCAATTCGTATGTTATACATTACCGGATAATAATTTACGCGCTTTATGGCGCAGCAATTTTACCTAACCATTCGTCGCACGGTCGAAAAAAGATCGATCCCATGTGACTCACGCTCCATAGCCACCCTCGCGGTCCACTCCTGCGGCGAGGGGTACCGGCCGGAGCGTCAACCATTCCTCAGCTGCGCCTCCAACCAGGCGAAAAGATCGAGGGCGTCCTACTGCTACGAGAATCTGAACCACTCCCCAACGGTGATTGAAATTACCTTGTGGGTAGGTACGGTATGCATGGAGGCATCAACTGCAGGGGTTTCATTGCGGCGAAGTCCAATTGCCGCCGATGGGGTGCTGATGGAGGCTTAAGATTTCCCCCTAACTTCACCCCATACTTTATGGCATGCACATCACGCATGCCATCCAAAGCAACAAGCTCTCGTACCTCGTCGGCCTGCACCCAGGCGACCTAAGAAGCAAGAAGGCTCGGATACCTTCCACCGAAGCTGCCAACGAAAAACTTAGCAATGCCCCGGCCTTTTCCTCGGGTATCTTAGACTGCCGAAGCCGGAAAGCTCCAGTTCGAGACCAGGTAGGAAGCCGGCACCCGGCGCTGGAGATAGTCTTTGCGCTGCCTCCGGGTTTGGACGCAAGCGCGTTCCAGGAGGAATTCGCCAAAACAGCGGCCGCCTTCATAGAGCGGACGTTCAAGAGCAAGAGCATCCCGGCACTATGGGTACATAGCGATTTGGGTGTGCCAGCACGAGACGCTGAAGCTGCTCTCACGTGCCGAATGCAACGTGGTGTTCAAAAAGGACAGGCAGACGGGACCCCCACCTGAAAGGTCATCCCCTCAACGCCCCCCAAAGTTAATCCTATGAACACATCGAACACGACGTACACCGTTCTCCGTTTCAAGTGCATGCGCGAGGATCAGCTCCGTGCTTTGGAACTACACAACGGTCGCCAAATTCCAGTGCGTGGGGCCAATCCGGAGGTCGAGGACGGCGTCAGGGTTCTCCGGCTCGACGGGGTTACCACCCTTGACGCTGTCGAGACACGGGTCCGGAAATCCGGTGCCCTAAAGCAAAAAACAGGGCGAGTCGCCGCGGTCGAGATACTCTTAACATTTTCCCCAGGTCCCGACCTGATGCCGTCGCCCGAGCTATTTGCGGAGCGGGGTGAGCGCTTTCTCAACGAGACGTTTGGAAGGGACAACGTAGTCGCTATTTGGTTGCATCTCGATGAAAAGACGCCGCATCTCCATGCTCTCCTGGTACCAATATGTATGTCGGTCGCACCCGGGCGACCATTCGATAACGAGGAAGTTGCTGAGCAAGTCCTGGCAGTGAGCTGGCACCGCTATTCGGGCAGCGACAAACGAATCTACCGCGACCCGGCGAAGGCCAAGAAACCGATAAAGGCGCCTCGGAAATCGCGGGCGCGGAAGTTAGAGAAGAATCACAAGAACGACCTGATGGTGGCCTGGCAAACGGGATGGTCCAAGGTTTGGCTGGATCACGGCTTCAAGCGGGGGATTTCATCGACCCGAGAGCACTTGCCGATGAAGTACATTCACAGTCGGCAAGACGCCATCGTCGGCCGCGCAAAGGAGGCTATTGAGGCCATTCAAGGGACGGCCGCGACCGTGGTCGAGCTGCCGCCTGAAGATCTCGCAATACTGCAACAGGCCCCCACCTCCGAAACGGTAGCGAAACTGGTCAAGACACACTACGTCTCGAAGTTCCTTGCGCACGTGCAGCCCCTTCTGGAGTCGGGTATGACTGGCATACAGTTAGCGTCAGAACGCCATGCCAGGGCAGACCTCTTTAAGGCCTACGAAGCACTCCGGAGGGACTATGACGCACTTCTCGAAAAGATCTCCGGGGGGCATCCCGATTACCTCGAGCTCCTCACTGAAAATGGTCTCCTCAGGGCAGAGGTCGACCGTCAACACTTGGCACTTCTAAACCCGGACCCTGAGGTCCTGGCGACGCAGCTTTCGGCGCTTACCGCGGCAGAAATTGACAGGATTTCAGCCAGCGCGAAGGCCGTTCACGCGCAAGGGAGCCAGGCTGAGCCCGCCGAGGGTGCCCAAGCCCATTTTGAGCTTCCTGCGCCCAAGCCGAAGACCAAGACCCAATCGGACTCTGTGCAACCGGAACTGCCCGGATTTCTGTCATGAGCCCGAAAGCAAACGAAACCACACTGGCATTTGTCGGCGGGCCCCGGGACGATGCTTGGCCAAGTGAGGCAAGCCCGCGTGACTTCATGGCCCTGGTCGGGATAGGCGTGTCTGACCGTGCGACAGCGCCTACATCGTCTTCGGAGGACACGACGGATGTCGTAGATCGAACAGGAGGCGAAGCAGCCCTGGGAATGCATTCCTGTGGCGAGAGCTGGCCCAGGAAAAAGGTCTGAGCCACCATGGCAACGATCTCACCATTTGCGGCACAACCGCCTGACGCTGACCCTCCGAGGGCGGAAGGGTGGCTAGTTGACGGGCTTGTGCATGGTGATATCGGCGTCCACGCGGATGGATCGAAGGCCATTCATAAGAAGAAGACGAAGGCCCAGCTCAAGGCCGAGAGTCGGTGGCAATCTTCACAGTGGAAGAAATGGCCTGATAAGAAGGACTGGCCGGGGACATTGGACGTGTACGAATCCGCCGCGTACCTTCGCGTCAGTCCTGACCTGCTACGTAGCCGCTTGCGGCCTGGTCGCGATCGCAAAGCCGAACTCGGCCACCAGCGGATAGGGGGAGTCTATCGGATTGATCGCTCCGACCTGGACAACTTGGGCCGGGTGCTTGGGCGGCGGCCCTGAGTGGATCCAAAGGTGCTCATCATGCTCAAAAAGCCCAAAAATTTGTCACTAAACTGTCACTGGATGCCGTCTTGTCTGAGCCCTCATAGGGAAGCTCCCTAGAAGGTCGCGGGTTCGAGTCCCGTCCATCCCGCCATTATAAGTTACGGTCCGATAATATGATAGGTAACAGCCCCTGTCTATTCATCGAAAAG
>Ga0302320_10025019_pt1 | contig 11624 bp, 12 predicted proteins | sample Bog_T0_3_FD_202130 | JGI IMG/M metagenome (GOLD analysis project Ga0302320, IMG submission 202130) | Peat permafrost microbial communities from Stordalen Mire near Abisko, Sweden - Bog_T0_3 | ecosystem: Environmental > Terrestrial > Soil > Wetlands > Peat | place: Sweden: Abisko, Stordalen Mire... | reverse complement strand
CGCTTACGCCATCGACCATGGGTCTCACGATCCATAATTTCATCAAAGGGCTTGCGCCATGGGGAGTAACCACTCTGTGTATGCTCATAGGTATATGGATAGCCGCCCAACTTTTGCGGCACAAGCACGCCGAGGACCCTCTCCGTGATCCCCACTTCCTATTTCTTTTCATACCCATCAGCATCGTTCAGCAATTCATGTACCAATCGGTTTTATTACAGAAACTTTTACAAACATTCGATCCGCTCCCCGCCATCGTCATCTGCGGCCTTTGTTTCGGTTACATGCACACTATCTTCCCGCGCCGCTGGCGCAATTTCACGCTCGCCATGACAGGAGGCATATTCTTTTCCTCGCTTTTCTATTTTTACCCCAACTTCTTGCTCGCCATATTGTCTCATATGATCTTGAACTTCGCCGCAGTATATTTTGGGTTCTTCACGCTTCTCACATCCGAAGGAAAACCACGCCCGACAAAACTACGTCCGATACAGTCCGTAAAATAAACGATTGGATCCCGATATGAAACTATATAAACAAGCTGGTCTGTATTACGTCATTTCCGGCATCACCGTCGTCATTAATTTACTAGCGTACGCATTTCTCATTTACTATTGCCATATATATTATCTTCTGGCGGCGACCCTTGGATTCATCGTCGAAAATATATTGGATTATGTCGGTGAAAGGATGTGGGTGTTCAAAAAAACCCGCGTGCGGCCCATCATTGGCTACGCCCGCTCCCTTGGTGTGGCCCTCACGATATTGGGACTCATTCTCATCCTAACCTACACAGGCTTTCACGTACTGGGAATGAGCTATCTCTGGGCAAGAATCTTCGCGGGGATCATTGCGGGTATCATAAATTTCGTTCTTGATAAGAAAGTTACGTTTGTGGTTTAAAATTATAAAAAAGAGGCCTCGCAACCAGGGGCGATGGGCCGTTTGATTGCGAGGCGTGAGTCATGCGCCGGAGGGCGCTTAGCAGGAATTTCTGGTCGCGTGAGCAGGGGTCATTGAGGCAGGTCCGGTCGCCAGCACCGCGACGAGATTTTTCAAAGAAATCCGACCTTCCTTCCTGAACTTCACCGCCACAAGATCATTGCCTTTGCGCCGGAGACCGACGGGAATGTCCTCCATGTTCACGAACGCCCGCTGGAGTTCGATCTGGAGATATTGGTTCATGACCCTGGCAAAATTCGCCGCGGCATGCTTCCGCCGCGATGACTGCCGTAGGTGCACGAGGGGTTCGAAATCCTGATCATCACGTATTGCGATGAGGGCCAGAAGTTGAGCATCGGAGACGAAGCCTAGAACTTCCTCGCCTTCCTGTTGTTCCAAATAGTTCTCGAGGTCAGGCGTTTTGCCTGCCGCAACAGCAGCGGTCACCCGGACCGCAAGTTCATGAAGAAATGTCATTTCCTTCCCTCCTTGCGCCACTCGCAAAGCTTTAATAACTCGGCGGGCTGGGCACCATAATAAAACCTGTCGTGCATTAGGTCAAGTAATTTGGGCGAACCCGCCGAAAAACAACCGCTCGATATTTTCGGCGTTAATAATAAACGTGCTTCGAGAACCTATTTCAACCCGAGCGCTTTTTCGAGCGTTCCCTTGTCGAATCCGACGATGATCTGTTCATCCACCATGATCACGGGGACACCCATTTGATGGGTTTTATCGAACATCTCTTTCCGCGCCGCAACGTCAGCCGCAACATCATGCTCTTCGTAAACAACACCCTTCTCTTTGAAAAATTCTTTTGCCATTTTGCAATACACACAGGTCGGCGTCGAATAAATGGTTACTTTTGCCATAATATTTTTTAATTTATTTTTTTTCGGACAATGCCCACGCATTAACAACCACGAGAATGATGCCACATAGAACGCTGCTCCATTTTATCAAAACATTATCGGAAAACCCAAGCACCCACGGAGAAACGATGAGCCATCCTCCTATGACGATATCCGTCCATCGCTCTGCCATTTTTTTATTGGCCATTTACAGCGCTCGCAATCGCTTGAATGACCGCCGTCGGATCGGCGCCAGCGCTCGAACCATCCGCTTCCGTGACCATTTTTCCATTCACGATCGTGGTTGGCGTCGATTGGATACCGGCCGCAACCGCCGCCGCTTTTTCGGCGGAGACATCATCCGCATGCTGATTGCCGTCGAGGCAAGTGGTGAAGGTTTGCGTGTTCAAGCCGACCTGATTCGCCAATAAGAGAAATTCCGCCCGCGTATAAAAACCGTCATTCTCGGCACTACTGCTCTTACTTTCATCCACGGCTTTCGCGGTATAGAGCGCGTCGTGATAAGCCCACAGTTTGCCCTGATCCTCCGCGCACTGCGAGGCATTCGCTGCCGTGATAGATTCAGGACCAAGGAACGGAAAATCCCGGAATATCATTTTTGCTTTCCCGGTGTCGATATATTGGGATTTTATCGCCGGCTGGATCTGCGTAAAGAAACGGGTGCAGAATGGACACTGATAATCGGCATATTCGACGATCGTGACGGGCGCGTTCGCATTACCAAGCGCTTCATCACGTGAACCAAGCGTCATAAGGGTCGCGACGTTCACGGTCGGCGTTCCTGGCTGCGCCACGACAGGAGCCACTTTGGCAGCCGGAGATCCGGAGTGATAGAACACAGAGAACAAGATCGCGCCACAGATCAAAACTGCGGCAACAATAATGCTGATCGGCAGAAATCTGTCCTTTTTTTCTTGCATCGGTCCTTCTTGCGAAGTATTCGACCCCTCTATTTTTTCTTCTTCTTGATATTGGTTGTTGGTCATACGGTCAATTTTAACAAACCATATCCACTGAGGCAATATGCAGAACTGCTTCTCTTTCCTATGAAAACGTGTCAGAATATATCCCATGAGAACGGGCCGACAACTCAAGACGGGGATCCTTCTTCTGGGTGATATTATCGCGCTTTATGCCTCACTCCTTATTATGCTCGCCATCCGCTATGGCGGCGATCTTTTTGGCAGCACGGCGAATATCAATTTTTGGCCTTTTACCGTAATTTTCATACCATGGCTCATCGTTTTTTATATCGCCGGCCTCTATGACCTGCGTCGCCTTCGTAATAATATCGAATTCCTGAAGATGCTGGCGCTCTGCCTCGTTATAAACGCCGTGATCGCCATTCTCTTTTTCTACTTCATACCAGCATTTGGCGTAGCGCCGAAAACAAATCTCTTCATCTTTTTCATAGTTTTCTTCGTCGTAGAGATCTTTTGGCGCCGCAACTTCAATCACGTGACGCGCGGCGGCGAAGCTCCAAATCGGGTGATCCTCGTGGGAGACGGCGAAACCGCCGAGGAGATCGCGGTGGCGATCGCGGAAAATCCCCAACTGGGATACGCGATCGTGCAGCGAATTCCAGAGAAAGAGGCGGCGGATAAACCGCGGATGCTCACCGTGGCGGCGGCCGAGCTCCGCGTGAACATCATCGTTGTTCCCCGCCGCTTGAAGCGCGAGCAAAAATTATTGCTCGTACTCTATACGCTCTTCGGTAAAGGTGTCCTCGTCACCGATCTCGCCACTTTCTATGAACAGGTGCTGCAAAAAGTGCCGCTCGGCGACCTTGAGGAAACGTGGCTCATGGAAAATATCGAGGGCGCGGGTCATTATTACGATTCCCTGAAGCGCGCCGGAGAATTCGTGTTCGCGCTTCTTGTCGGCGTTGTTCTTTCGCCTATTGAAATACTCATCGGCCTTGTTGTGAAACTGACCTCTCCAGGAGCCGTCATCTATCGGCAGGAACGCACCGGAAAAAATGGTCAGTCGTTCATGCTGTATAAATTCCGCACCATGCGGACCGATGCGGAAAAAAATGGTGCGCAATGGTCATCGGGAGCTACCGACGCACGCGTAACGGCATTCGGCAAATTTCTCCGCGCGAGCCATCTCGACGAACTGCCGCAGCTTTGGAACGTCATCCGCGGCGACCTCTCTTTTGTGGGACCCCGGCCGGAACGTCCCGAGTTTGTGACGAAACTGAAAGAACAGGTTCCCTATTATGAGATCCGACTCCTCATCAAACCCGGCGTCACCGGCTGGGCGCAGATCAACCATCACGCGGACCAAGGCGTGGACGATGTCAGACAAAAGCTCCAGTACGATATTTATTACCTTAAAAATCGTTCGCCCATTCTCGATTCAGCTATCATTATAAAAACCGCAAAGTCGCTTTTCGTGAATCCCGGAGAATAGGGAGAGATGCCAAAATCGGGGTCTCCTTGGGAGGTCCCGATCTCAGTATCATTTCTTTGCTTCCGCGCCAACTGCATCACTCACGTGTTCGTATCCGTCGTGGGCGAGAAGTTCGACCAACCCTTTATTGATCTTTTTCACGACCGTCGGCCCTTCATAGATGAGGCTCGTCACGATCTCGATGAGTGAAGCGCCTGCTTTTATCTTTTTATATGCATCTTCCGCGGTGAACACGCCACCCAATCCGATCAGGGCATATTTGCCGTTCGTTTTTCGATAGATATGTCGAATGAGATCCGTCGAAAGGTCCTGAATCGGCGCGCCGGAAATACCCCCTTTTGGAATGATGTTCAATCGGGCCGAGGACGACTTTAACCGCAAGCCGTCGCGCCGTTTTGCAAGATTGCCCATCACAAAACCATCCACGAACGGATATTTTCCGGTCACCGCGAGGACCTCATCGACCTCGCCGAGAGATAGGTCATTGGATATCTTGAGGAAGATCGGGGAAACTTTCCTTTCTTTCGAAAAAGCCGCGAGCAGATCGTCCAGGAGACGCGGATCCTGGAACAGGCATCCATCCTGCGCGTTCGGACAGGAAACATTGATCGTGGTATACGCAAAATGTTCGGCGAGAATGCGATAGGTCATCACATAATCCTCTACCGATTTCTCCCCTTTTATGTCGGCGCGATTTGTCTTGGCGATGCTGAGGCCGATCGGAATATCGAACGGCAGCAGTTCCGCTAATTTCTTTTGAACTGCTTCCGCGCCGATATTCTTGAGCCCATAGTAAACGACGATCGATCGATCATCGGGCAAGCGGACCAAGCGGGTGCCCGGATTCCCGCCGAACGGAAAGTGGGTAACGGAACCAACTTCCATAAATCCGAAACCGACCGACGGAATGATCTTTGTAAGCCGAACGTCTTTGTCGAATCCCGCGCCAAGACCTATGGGATTTTTAAAATCGATTCCCGCAACCTTTGTCTCAAGCGCCGGATGTTCGTAATTACAGACTGAGCGAACCATTGCTCTGCCTGGCGCGATTTTTCCAAGGACCTCGCCGATCCAGACGAAAGAATCGTGCATAAACTCCGGATCAAAGAGGAAAAGGATGGGCTTTAGTAATGATTCGTACATGGCCTCTATCTTAAATTCCTGCGCGCGATAATGCAAACGCTAAAACAGACATCGCAAGTCCATTGGACTTGCGATGTCGGCGAATATCCGGAAATTGAGCTATGGTACGGGCGTTATCGCAGAAGTGCTCGTCGTAGTACTTGATAAAGACTGCAAAGCTTTGGCTATGTTTGTATCAGTTGGCCAATTCGATAATATCCTTTCTCCGATCGCGGTCGAGCTCGCCACATTTCCTTCGGCGTGATACACGTCAAAAAGTCCGTAGAGCGCTTGTGGACGATTCGGTCCAAAAGCGACGCCCTCTTCGTAATATTTCTGCGCAGCAGCGAGATACGCCGGGTTTCCAGTATGAGCATATGCCGTCTCATTGATCGCGCCCATAAGATAAAGGTCTTGACCGAAGCTCATCCCCTTGCCTCGCGCGATGATCGGCGCGTAGTAGCTGTTCAAAAACGAGACGAGGACTGCCGTTGAGGTCGGATCCGCTCCCTGCGAGATAAAACCTAGAATATTGTTCGCCGTATTACGCACCAATTCCTCCTGCCCAATAGGTGAGGTGTAGTCGAGCGGAACCGCAAGCCGTGATTCGAGCTCATTCAAACTGCTGACTGGCTGTGCCTGCAGGCCCTGAAGTGTGGCGATAAAAATTTCCGCTTTCCGCATGGGGAAATACGAGCCGTAGACAGCGACGCCCGCCACAAGGATGGATACTACGACAGCGATAACTTGTTTGGTCGTTGTGGACATGGATCTTCTTATGATTGACCGCCATTTTTCGGCATTGCCCCGCGCGCCGCACTGAAATAATAGGTCCCGAATGCAAAGAAGAGGAATAGGTTCAAATACATCGGAAAGACATCAAAAATGGCGACACCTTGTCCAAGGTATGCGAATGGGATCGCGAGAATGATGCCTCCAAGAACGACTGACGCGATCTTACTGCGCCGCGTTTTAAAGAATTCCCAAATGAATACGGCGAACATGCCAAGGTAGCTGAGGAATCCCAAAATGCCGGTTTCCGAAAGATAATCGAAGAACACGCTATGCGCGCGATCGAACCACGTCTCGCCGTTCTGAACCGGTACAAAGAATTTCGTATTGAAATGCGCGTCGTAAACCGCTGTGAAATTTTCCGGACCCCAGCCAAGGATCGGTCGCTCTAAAAATCCCTGCCATGCTTCGCCCCATACCCAGAAACGGGATTGCGCATCGGCGTCGGAGAACTTAAGCTGCACCAATCGCCCTCCGGGGATATTGTTCAAAAACGGTTCGTTGCGTATCGCAAAAATACCGCCGGCAAGAACCACCATGATGCCCAGCGCGACAAGCGACCATGTTCGGGCCTTTCCCGCTCCGGAAAAAGCGAGGTAGAGCAAGAAAACGAAAATTCCAAGCGCGAGTCCGAGGAATGCGCCACGTGTCTGGCTTAAAAAGAAAAAGAAAAGAAAAATCGCAGTGAGCGCGCCGTAAACCCATGCCATCCCTGTGGTCAAACGTTTTTCACGCCATGCCATGATCCATAAATATGCCGTAAAAAACATCGAAAACATGAGGTAGGGTGCGACATAGGCCGGATTGCCGAGTGATCCATCAAAACGACCGTCGACCAGCTGATGGAACCATCCCGTCGGCGCTGTGGCGCCGGTATAGGAACCGATGAAACTGGATGTTCCGAAATTGGCGAGAACGCCATAGCCGATCATGAATCCCGCGGCGCAAAGCGAAAAACTGAAAATGCGACGCCAATCTTTGTCATCGCGGAAAAGAAATGCGAGCAGGAGGAAAAACAAATAGTAATGGATCATCTGAAAACCACCCTCGCCACGCTCGTAGTTCGACCAGAACGCCGCATGCATGTCATATCCGAAGATACAGGCGAGAAGAAATGCGGCAACGAACACCGTGACCGCTATGACCAGCGGTTTTTTAAATAGTTTCTTAAGCTGCGCCTCGGCTTCGCCCGCGCGAGCTTCAAACGCCCACCAGAGGAGTGCCGCGATGAGTGCGAGCTCGACCGCAAAACGGAAAAACCAATCCTTGCCGCCAATGAACGGGAAGAATATCGAATCCATAACCACGACCGCAGCGAAAACCGCGGCGTACAGATACCACTTCGCTATCCGATTAAAAGATTGCCCAAAAGCCTTTGCAGCGATGCCGAGGAGCGGCAATGCCGCAACAACCGTGAAGACTCCCGTATGGTTAAAGAGTGTGTCGGTCATAAACAATGGAATAAGTATAGCATTTCGAGAAGCGCAAGCAAGTGATTGCCGAGATCGGATCTCCGTGGGAGATCCGATCTCAACATCCGCTATCGCGCGTACTCCACCGCCCGCATCTCACGGATGACATTCACCTTGATCTCGCCCGGATATTTGAGCTCCGATTGTACGCGGTCCGCGATCTCTCGCGCCAGTTCAAGCGCGCGAAAATCGTCGATCTTCTCCGGAATGACAAAAACGCGGAGTTCGCGGCCCGCGGAAATCGCGTAGGCGGTCTTTACGCCCGGGAAACTGGTCGCTATCTTTTCAAGATCGCCGAGTCGTTTGATATAGTTCTCGATCGTGCCACGCCGCGCGCCCGGCCGCGCTGCCGAGAGAGCGTCCGCGGCCGTGACCACATAGGCCTCCGGTCGCGCATAGGGGTAATCTTCGTGATGCGACTGCATCGCTTCGATCACCTTTTCGCCGATATTATATTTCTTAAGTATCTTGATGCCCAGTTCCACGTGCGTCCCTTCCACCTCGTGATCGATCGCTTTGCCGATATCATGGAGCAGTCCGCCACGCTTCGCCGCATCCGCGTCGAGGCCAAGCTCACGCGCCATCATTTCGGACAAATATGCCACTTCAATGGAATGGGTCAGCGCATTCTGGCCGAAGCTCGTGCGGAAATGCAAACGACCCAACAGTTGCAATAGTTCTTTCGGAAGGTCAAAAATGCCAAGATCCTGCGCCGCCGCATCGCCGATCTCCTGCGTCCGCTTCACCAGTTCCGTTTTTGCCTCTTCCACTTTTTCTTCGATCTTCGCGGGCTGGATCCTGCCGTCCTTCACCAATTTTTCAAGCGCGAGCCGCGCAACCTCGCGGCGATACGGGTCGAACGATGAAATGATAATGCCATCTGGAGCTTCGTCCACCAAAAACTCGACGCCCGTCGCGCGCTCGAGCGCCCGAATGTTCCGGCCCTCCCGGCCAATAATCTTTCCTTTCATATCATCGTCACCAATCGGAAATACGGTCGTCGTAATGTCGGAAACGTGAGAACGGGCATATCTCTGAAGCGCGGTCGTAATGATGCCGATCGATTTCTTCTCTATCTCTTCGTGATTTTCACGGTCGATCTTTTGTATCGTCTGCGCGAGATCTTGCGCCCGGTCCTCCTTCGCCCGATGAAGGACCTGTTCCTGCGCCTCTTTCATGGAAAGCTTGGCGATCTCCTCTATTTTGTGCTCTGCTTCATTTTCTCTCTTTATAATATCTTCTTCCTTGGCGCGAAGCGCATCCTCACGCGACCGAACCGCGCTTTCTCCCCGCGAAAATTCTTCGGAACGTTTATCGAGCGTCTCTTCGCGAGAAACCAAACGCGTCTCGAGAGCATCAAGTTCCTTACGTCGATCTTTCTCTTCGTTCTTCGCGTCGGCCAAAAGAGCCGCAGCCTTTTCCTTGGCGTCGAGAATGATCTCTTTTGATTTTGTTTCCGCGTCCGTGAGGCGCCGCCCGGCTTGCTCCTCTACAGAACCGAGTTTTTTACCGGCAAAATACCGCCGTCCGATATATCCCGCCCCGATGCCGATCGCCAAAAAGACGACCCCTATGAGTGCTATTTCCATGGTAATAAAGAATCCCTATTAATTTCATTGAATATTTCATTGCGAAAAAAGAATGAATTCGACGAGGGATGATAATTTAATGACTTTTGTGAGCTCATCGTAGCATAATATTGGCCTTCCCGCAAATGCCAACACAAAATCCATAGCGCATGACCGTACATTTACCGAATTTGCCTAAAATTGTATTATAAGGGCATGAAGGTTCATTTCGCCTGCTCAACGTCGGAACTCGAGATATATAGCAAAAACTATATTGATATTTGCGATATTCTTCGGGATATGGGCCACACCATTACCCGGGATTGGATCAATAATGCCGTTGCGACACTCAATGACTACAAAAGGGGGAAGTTTAAAATCGATCGGGTCGCCATTTATAATAAGGCTGTTGAGTCGATATTGGCATCGGATGCGGTCGTTATAGAAGGGACGGTTTCCAGCTTCAGTATCGGTCATCAAATGACACTGGCCCTTAATAAGAATAAGCCAACCCTTATTCTTATCTATAACGACGGGTCAAGTAAAAATAATAAATTTCAAAACTCTTTTATCCATGGCATACGGTCCCCCTTGCTGACTGTGGCGAAATATTCAAATACTGAAGATCTGCGCCGGATACTCTCCAACTTTCTGAAAGAAAAGTTTGGCGCCAATATTAAATTCAATATCGTTCTGAGTAAAGAAATTGAGAATTATCTGGATTGGGCAAGTTTTTACTACAAAAAAAATAAGTCTGAGTTTATTAGGGATATCATTTTAGAGCACATGAAGAACGATGATCCGAACTACCAAAAATACGCTTCTTCGGAGAATCCGCTCTGATTATCACCTATCCCATTCGTCCTCAACGCTGAAACAACATGTCTTCGCCGAGAGCAGGAAGATCGCGCTCCTTTTTATAATCTTCCCAAAGTCCTAAATAAGATTTTGTTATCCTCTTCGATCCCGTAAGCTTAAGAAGTGCGATAGTTTCCTCTATTTTTTCCTCTCCCGCTTCTATCTCTAGGAACCATCCCATCGGGGTCTCGTCCAAAAAGAAGCATATCTCCATCGCGCCGGATGGATCATCTTTTATAAATGCGCATCGCTTCTTTTCCCAGGTTATTTTTTTAGGAAATCCCAGATAGGGCATCATGCCGACAATTTCATCGGAACTGGCGATGATTGTTTCAAACTCTTTGCGTTCAAAAAAATCAGTGGCGCTTTTCGTTTTTACCTTTACTGTCAACGTAGCGTCTCCCCCCTGTTCATTACGAATACGGGGGAATACGTCCTGCTTCGTCCAGTCTTCATAAAAAAATTGATGAGTGGTCTGGAGAAAAGCTTCGGCTTTTCTGCATTGAAAAAGCTCCTCTATGCTCGAAACGAGGTTTTCGATGTCTTCGTTGGAAATGGCAAATTTAACCTCGATCTCAATTTTCATCTTTTTTTAAATGTAATTTTTCTTCTGCTTCGTGATCGTAATAGGTGGGATAATTTTCTGACATCGGGTTCTATTTTGATATACATGAGGAATTTAATAAAAGTGTGTATTACGTCTATACTTACATATCTTATGTGTATAATTAAGCACGGTTGTGGAAAACCTGTTGATAGGGTTTCCTCGCCAAAAACTCCAATTTCCCCAGCTCTGAAGCACGATAGCATTGTATAAAAAGGATTAAGAGCCCACGGGGAGGCGCAACGTGTTTAAAACCGAGGGCTCTCGGTCTTTAAAAAACTTCCTTGGCTTTTGCGGCGGCAAGAGACGATCTCTAAGAACCACAAAAAAGGCTGTGTTTTGTGGTTCTTACGAATGGAGGTTTTTCTTTTTCCGGAAGCATCGCGGAACTGCGGCGGTCTGAGGCATGCCGATTCCTATCGGCGCTGCCTGCCGCGGTGAGCGCGAGGCACGTTTCCCCGCTGGAAGAAACGATGCCGTCTTCCGGAAAAAAACCGAAATTGTTGCCGCGGCGGGACTCGGACCCGTCTAGGTCTTAAAAGATTTAGCCTTGCGCCATCACAAGTCCGAGTCCTGTCGGGGTGGCTCGTTTTTTGCGAAAAATCGATTTTGAGAATATAGCAAAAATGAGGCCTGTAGGTCTTAAAAGATTGAACCTTGCGTGTTGGGGCGACAGGACTCGGACTCTCGTCTAGACAGTACAAGCCTTATTTGAGCTCCGCTCAGTTGACCTAGTGCCATAGGGAATAGGTCGCCCGGAACTTTGTGCCAAGTCGCGAAAACTGGACATAAATCCATAAATTATATATAACGAAAATGGTAATCTTCACATTTCAACCATAGGAGATGCTCCAATGGACAATACCGCCAGAACAATCAATCCCATCCTTGAACGGATATTAAGCGAAGGCGAATTGCCCAAGGACTTAATTCTCCGCCTCGAAAACCTCCAACCAAAAGACCTTACCTCGCTACTTCT
>Ga0302320_10025018_pt1 | contig 11624 bp, 11 predicted proteins | sample Bog_T0_3_FD_202130 | JGI IMG/M metagenome (GOLD analysis project Ga0302320, IMG submission 202130) | Peat permafrost microbial communities from Stordalen Mire near Abisko, Sweden - Bog_T0_3 | ecosystem: Environmental > Terrestrial > Soil > Wetlands > Peat | place: Sweden: Abisko, Stordalen Mire... | reverse complement strand
TTTAGGTAAGTATTCGCCACATCCGCATTGCTCACAACAGCATCGGCACGGTACGTCTCGCCGCCCGCGGTTACTACACCCTTGGCGGTCCGGTTTTCCACCAGCACTTTAGCAATGGGCGTCGAAAGATGTGTGCGCCCACCCAGTTCGCTGAACAATTTGCCGAGCGCCGCGATGATCGCCCCAGTCCCTCCAATTGCGTAGTGAACGCCCCATTCACGTTCCAAATAATGGATGAGCGCGTATATAGATGTTGTCTGAAACGGATTGCCGCCCACCAATAACGGATGGAAGCTAAACACCCGCCGCAGCATCGGATCCTTTATATAACCTGCGGCGAACTGGTAAACCGTCTTGTAGGATTGCAGTCGCATAAGGTCCGGCGCCACCCGCAGCATGTCCGAGAATTTCAGAAACGGTTTGTCTGACAATTCCAGGAAACCAGTTTTGAACACTGCCTTCGCATGCTGAATCAACCGCCGGTAACCAGCCAAATCGGCTGGCGCGAACTGTTTGATCAGTTCTTCCGTGCGGCTTTCGTCTTGCCCATATTCAAACCAGCGCCCGTCATGAAATTCAATCCGATAAAACGGATCTACCGGAACCAGCTTGATGTAATCGTCAGGGTTCTTCCCTGCTCCCGTAAACAATTCCTTGATCAGAAACGGCGCCGTGATAACGGTCGGACCGCCATCAAACTTGAAACCGTCCTGTTCATAAAGGTACGCTCGTCCCCCGAGTTTGTCGCGCGCCTCGAAAAGGTCAACTTGGTAGCCACGCGTCTGCAGCCGAATGGCGGTCGCCAGCCCGCCAAATCCGCTCCCGATCACGACTACCGACTTGTTACCGCGCACGCACAGCCGGGACACGCGCATGCAAGTAGTCGATCAGATTTTCGAGTGCGCCCGAAGCGGGGCCGAACGGCCGGATAGCTGCGCGCAGCGTGAATAGCTTTTCTTCGAACGGAGCGGGGTTAGCCAGTTCGCCATCCAGCAAGTCGTCGCTTAGTTGAAAGGCCAACCCGAATTCACGGCCGAAGCAATGGAGAAGCGCTCGTTCGTTGGCGCGCAGATCCGCCAGATGTGACCCAGCCATGACGGCCAGGTTGAAGAGAGGAACCGTCTTCAGTTCGGAAATAGCGGATGACGAAGTGTGAGCTTGCAGATCCAGAGATTGCCCCGCAATCAAGCCAGAACAATCGAGCGTGCGCAGCAGCGCGATTTGAAACTCGATAAGACGCGAACGGTACCTTTCAGGGCAGGACGGTTCGAGAACACTCCGCGCGGCGAGCGCAACAAGACCGAAAGCTGCCAGTAGAGCGGTCGCTTCGCCAAATTTGACGTGAACGGAGGCTTTATCACGACGGTAAGCCGAATTGTCCATGCAGGGTAAATCATCAACAACTAGCGAGGCGCAATGGATGAGTTCCACAGCAGCAGCCAAGCGCAACGCCAAATCAGGCGGAGCCTGCACCATCCGGGCGACCCGCAGGGCGAGAATCGGACGCACGCGCTGCGCAGAACCAAGAACAGCATAACGCATCGCGTCATGCACTATGCGGGCACCGTCTACAGGTCCCTCGAAAGAAAGGAGTTGGTTCAGGAATCCATCAATGGCGAGTCGCTCCGAATGCAAATCCGCCGTAGAAACTAGGGTCATTCGTATAGTCTCTGATTCTGATCAATCCCCGTTGGAGCCAAAACTTTGCACACAGATTAACAAAGATAAACATGACACCTAGGGGTAAACCAGAATACCAGTTCCTTCGTTCTAGTATCGAAGGGGTAAGGCTTGCAGCACTGCTAGGGGGCAAGTCACCACTTTGTATATCCAGTACTTCTTCAAAGGGGGAGATTTATGAATATATCCGCGTCTATGCGTTTCGCCGCGGTCGGATTGTTTTCCGCATTCCTGAGTGCGGCACAAAGTCCGGGGCCAGGAATGACGGCGTCGACGGCAGCGCGTATTCTGGAACAGGCCACTTGGGGGCCCACTCCGGCATCGGTTCAAGCGTTACAGACCGCAGGCTTCGATAGTTGGTTCGCCAGTCAGGTGTCCGCGCCGGTCACTACTTATGCGAATCTGCCAATGCTCGCATCCGACGGCACGGCCTTTTCCAACATGGCCGGTACGCAGGTGCAGTTTTTTGAAAATGCGCTTTACAACCCAGATCAGCTCAGGCAGCGCGTCGCCTTCGCGTTGAGCGAGATTTGGGTGGTATCGAAAACCAGCACCATTGGCTACGCAGCGGCTTTTCCGCCATTGCTCAATATATTTCAACAAGATGCCTTTGGCAGTTATGCGCAATTAATCAATGACGTAACCTTGAATCCCGCGATGGGCCAGTATCTCGACATGGTGAACAACCACAAGACCACCGGAACCTTCTTGCCGAACGAAAATTACGGGCGCGAAGTCATGCAACTGTTCACCATCGGATTGAACGTCCTCAACCCCGATGGAACTCTGCCCACGACACCCGCGCCAACATATTTGCAGCCAACCGTTGACGCTATATCGAAGGCGTTCACCGGTTGGACATACGCCGCGACCCCAACAGGCGGAACCAGCCCCAATTATTTCTCGCCCATGGTTCCAGTCCCCACGCAACACGATACCACCGCAAAACAATTGCTGTTCAATACTGCTAGCGGCGCCGTTCAAACCGTGAACTTGCCAGCAAGCAACACCCCGGCACTCGACTTGGCTGACGCGATCGCGGCTTTAATGCAGAATCCCAACATGGCGCCGTTCATTTCCCAGCAATTGATCCAACATCTAGTCACCAGCAACCCAAGTCCAGCTTACGTTGGACGGGTCTCCGCCGTGTTCACTTCATCTGGTGGAAACTTGCAAGCAGTGGTTAAAGCGATCTTGACCGACCCCGAAGCACGGGCCGGAGATGCGAGCGTCGCTGGCGATTTGACGCAATTTGGCCATTTGCGTGAACCTGTTTTGTTACTGACGAATCTTCTGCGCGGCATGAATGGCGTGGTTTACGACTCTTCAACCATATACAACTACTCAAGTGCTCTGGGGCAGAATCTGTTCTACGCGCCAAGCGTGTTCAGCTACTTTTCGCCCGATTACCACGTGGGCCAGTTGGCAGCGCCGGAGTTTCAACTGCATAACACCCAGACGTCGGTCACGCGCGCTAACTATATCTACTCCATTATTTACAGCGGCAAGCTGGATGCGAGCACTCTCTTCGATATCTCGGCATTCGTAACGGCCGCCGGCACTTCCACGGCAGCCTTAACCACCGCGATTAGCAATCAGTTTTTCCATGGAATGATGTCGCCGACATTGCAAACAGCAATCACCAACGGCATCGTGGGCCAAACAACCGCAACTACCAAAGCCCAGGCCGCGCTCTATGTAGCGCTCACCTCGAGCGAATTTCAGATCATGCACTAAGGCGAAAGGACAAAGGAGAAAAATATGCATTCACGTCGCAAATTCATTAAAATAGGCGCGGCCTCCGTTGGTTCGCTCGCCCTACGTAACTTCGGATTGATGCCGGCCATGGCGCAAAGCAGCGGCAATTATCAGGCGCTCGTTTGCGTGTTCTTGTATGGCGGTAACGATTCGAACAATATGATCATTCCCGCGAATCAGTACACCGCTTACCAGACTATTCGCGGCACCTCGAATCTGGCGCTGCCCACGACTGCGTTAACGGAGGTGGTCGACAAAAGTTCAAACGGCTACTATTTCCACGGGAAAATGCCACAACTGGCGAGCCTGTTTACTTCGGGCAATTTAGCGGTTGCAGCCAACGTTGGCCCGCTCATGGCTCCTATTCAGAACAAGAATTTGACCAACGTGCCGTCAAATCTCTTTTCTCACGCGGATCAGCAGTCGGAATGGCAAACCACCGATCCCACCGAGCAATCCCATCCGGTATATGGGTGGGGCGGTCGCGCGGCGGGCGTCGTTCAATCGTTGAACTCAAGCTTCCCGACTCTTCTTTCCGTTTCTGGAAACGATATCTTTGGCAGCGGCCCAGACGATCAAATCCAGATGAACCCGGGCGGCAACTTGAACTTGACGGGATTCGATTACACCCTCAAGCAAGCTCGTAGCGTTGCCATGAACAACTTGCTCACCACCGACACCGGCCTCAGTCTTTATGGCGCCGCCAACGGCGTGATGTCGCAATCGATCACCAACGCGAAGCTGCTGAGTGGCGCGCTAAACGGCGTTACTCTGAACACCGTCTTCCCAGCGGCAAGTGGCAGCCTCGGGCAACAGTTGAAGCAGGTCGCACTCATTATGAAGGCCAATCAAACCGGCACGGGTCTTGGAATGACAAAGCAGATATTCTTCTGCTCGCTGGGTGGATTCGACACCCATACCGGGGAATTAGAAGCGCACAACAGTCTTTATCCGCAAATGGACTCGGCGATCAGCACATTTTGGGCTGCCCTCAACGAGATCGGTTTGCAGAAAGATGTAGTGCTCTTCACGGAATCGGAGTTCAGCCGGACGATGCAGCCGACAACGACAGATGGCAGCGACCACGCTTGGGGTAGCCACCATCTTATACTCGGCGGCGCCGTGAAAGGCCAGACGATCTACAATTCGTTTCCGACATTTATGTTGAATGGCCCGAGCGATTTTGACACCCGCGGACGTTGGATTCCCACCGCCGCCGTTGACCAATATGGCGCCACTTTAGTCAACTGGTTCGGTATTCCAACGGGTTCGGCGGGCATGCAGACGGTGTTCCCGAATCTAAGCAAGTTCGGCACAAATCCGCTTACATTCCTGTAGTGGCCAAAGTAGCGTAACGGTTTAGGTTTCACGGAGGGGGGCTGCCGAGGTGGCTCCGGACTAGGCATGCAGGCTACAGTCCGGGGTTCCCGGTAGCCTTTTTTTCTTGTAGTACACATTTACGTACTCGCAATTCAAGGTTAAGGGTACGGAAAAGAGTGAGTTACGCCGATAAGTATGCTGGGTGCCCACGCTTCGGAATGGGGGGCCCAGGTACTGTTCAATGAAAATCGGCCGATTCTTAGTATTCCTTATCTGTGCTCTGTTTGTTGGCGTGACGATCCGCTATGCGGTAGGCAAATTTGGCGCATTTGGATCGATTAAAGGTCATACGGCAAAGTTGACCGAAGCGATTCCGGCCTCTACCAGAGCTTTGCATCCGAATTATCCGTATTCCATCATCCCTGGCGGAGTATATTCCCCTACTGAACTGACCAACGCTGATCGAGATGACCCAGTTGTGACCGCGCATTATGCGGACTTCAATGTAAAGAACGCGCATATGGTGCAGCTATCGGACGATCGCTATCAATACGTGTCGTATCGGTTGCGGCAGAAAGTGTACTGGACGAAGAAAAAACTGCGTATTCCAAAGGGAGAGCTATTGCTAACAGATGGCAACAGTTGGGCTCGTGCGCGTTGCGGTAACCGGCTGTCTAATACTCCCCATAAGGAGGTCAGTGCCGAAGAGCCGCCAGCCACGGCACTATTGATGCCAACGATGCCGTTGGGGCCGCAAATGCAATTCGCAGAGACGCGAGCTCCGAGTGAACTGGCATCGCTACCGCCAGCGAATACTGAAAGATTAGCGCCGGTTCCGCCACCCAGTTCAGCGATGCCGCCGGCTGAATGGCCACCGTTGGCCCCTACCTTACCGGCAATTCCGGAAATGCCGATCCTGCCGATTCTGTTCCAGCCGGTCGCGACGACGACGGAGATTATTCCGCCTGCCACGTTGCCGCCGGGGACGACGATAATTCCGCCTACCACGTTTCCGCCGGGAACGACATCGTTGGTACCTCTTCCGCCCGGGCAGCCATTTCCACCACCCGATTCTCTACCCTTGTCATCGGTCCCTGAACCCAAGGCAGTGTATCTGTTTCTGGTGACGCTCATCCTCTCGCTCTATGGATTGACGCGGATGATTCCAGTGCTAAAGAAGACAAAAACTGCAAATAAGGATCACGGATAGAAACACCAACTACTTTACATAACAAAGTATTCGTGCCATAATCGCGCTATGAAGGTCGTTGCGCTTCTTTTCTGGTGGCAAAACCGCCGCCAATTGCGAGCCCAAGGTTATTCTTTGGACAGCTTTTGTGAGATGACTCTTACGTATTGGAGAAATCTGCTGCAGGGCAGAAGCGCGGAAGTCTTCTGCCGTGAGCAGTTGCGAGCCCGTTGGTGACCAAGCTCCTTGGTGATTCGACTTAAGTACTGGCGAGCGCTGGGTTGGTGCGCCGACGAAATGCACACAAACCAAGAAGAACCAGACCCGTGCCCGAGAGAATAAGGGTTCGAGGTTCAGGAGCGGAGACCAATTTTATGACCATGTTGTTGAAGTCTTCGTTGCCGAAATTGGTATCGTCGATACCCGCGTAATATGTGCCGCCACCTCCGCTAAACAGGGCAAAATGCTGCAACCCGTCAACCGGATTTTGTCCGGGGCCAGCGGTGTAATCGGAACTTGAATTCATGAACCAAAAATAGTCGGCCTCAACATTTGTGCCGCCGCCCTGGATATTCTCTAAAAACAGACCGTATTTCGTTCCTGGGGCGCCGGGTGTAAAGGTAGCCGTTTCGCCCAGGCTATCCGTCTTTGAATTCCAGAGTGGCGTCGTTGAGGCGATCGTACCGTTCGCGTTGATCGTGTACCAGCCGAATACGTTATACCCGGAGTTCTGAGCTGAACCTACCTGGTTCGTCAACTGCTGCAGAAGAGTCACTGTGGCAGGGTTGCCGGTACTCACGAAGTTCATATTCTGCACCGCAGCTTTAGTCGCAGTGCCGTAGTAGCTAATCGCGCCTGGGGGACTGGCAATGGCACAAGCGCCCCCGCCTGTTAAGCACCAACCAATATTCGCGGTTGCACCATCGCCGGACAGATTGTTCCAATACGGAACGCCGTTATTGGTCGGGGCGCTCTGTGGACCTAGAACAGAGGCAGTCCAAGGTTGGAAAGCCCCGCCGGGACCAACCAAAACATCCGCCTTCATGGTCTGAGCGAGGAAAGTCGAAGCGAGGATGATGGTCAGTTTTAGAAGATTGCGTTTCATTAGTTTAAAGTTAAATCCCCGACACAAAGCGCCAAGACATATGATACTTGCTTGATTATACTAGGGTCTTAAGGTGATCGACAACGCTCGAAGGCGTTGGAAAGAATGCGGTTATCTCCTTATAGTACTATCCCTTACAAAGTTTCTAGTGGCGTACTACAGTACTATTTGAGAGTTTCGAAGCGAAACGTATCCGATCAAGACTCCCCTTCGTGCGTGCGACGAAAGTGTCTCCAGAAGACTAAGCCGATAGCGAGTAACGGGATGGCTAAAACCAACCCCAAAGGTCCAAACACGAGACTTCCCAGCAGTAGAGCGGCGAACACAGGCAGCTCCTTGAGGCCGAGAGGCCGGCTTATGAGGCACGGCAGGAGAACAAAGAGCTTGATGCCCTCAATCAGGAACCAGACACCCAACACGACGAGATAGTTTTTGAGAGGAGCGTCGGTCAAGAGAAGCGCCAAAACCGCCAAACCAATCGGCACCAAGGCGCCAATGCGCGGAATAATGGCAGCACAGCCGCCTAGAATTCCGATCACGTACCAATAAGGCACGTGTACAAGCCAAAACGCTCCGGAATACAGGACGGCCAAAACGAGACAGAGCAGGAATTGCCCGCGCGCATATATGCCGAGTACCCGGAACGACTCACGGACCGGCTGGCCGAGGCCAGGTCTAGGCGTTTCAGGCAACTGACACCCTGGCCTTCCCTTCTCCGATAATCTTGACTAATGCTCGCTTCCGGCGGCGGCCGTCGAACTCGCCGTAGAAGATCTGTTCCCAGGGACCGAAATCAAGCTGCCCCGCCGTCAAGGCAACCACTACTTCGCGGCCCATGACTTGCCGTTTCAGGTGAGCGTCGGCATTGTCCTCACCAGTGCGGTTATGCAGATATTGGGAGGTTGGCGCGTGCGGGGCCAGATGCTCCAGCCATTTTTCGTAATCCTGCAGCAAACCGCCTTCGTTGTCATTGATAAAAACGGACGCGGTGATGTGCATGGCATTGACAAGTACCAGGCCCTCCCAAATACCGCTCTCGCGAATGCAGTCTTCCACCTGCGATGTGATGTTCACAAAACCCCGGCGTGACGGGATCTCAAACCAGAGCTCTTTGCGATAGCTTTTCACAAAAGATCTACTTTTGAGAAGCGATCCATTGATTGATATTCGCTTCCAATACGTCGAGCGGCAAGGCGCCGTGATCGAGAACGGCGTCGTGAAAGGCCCGCAGATCGAACTTGGCGCCCAGTTGCTGGCGCGCGCGTTCGCGTAAGCGAAGGATCGTCATTTCGCCTAATTTGTAGCTAAGGGCTTGGCCGGGCCAAGCGATATACCGGTCCACCTCAGTTTCGATGTTCTGGTCGTCCATGGCGCTATGATCATGAAAGAAATCAATCATTTGCTGACGTGACCAGTGTTTGGAGTGAACGCCGGTGTCCACCACCAAGCGGATCGAACGCCACACGAGATTCTGCAGGCGGCCATACTCGCTGTAAGGATCCTGATAGAAACCCATTTCGTGCGCCAGCGTTTCTGAGTACAGTGCCCAACCTTCTGAAAAAGCACTGTAGAACTCGAATTTACGGAAAGCTGGAATGTCGGTGAGTTCGTACGCCAGAGAGATCTGCAAATGATGACCCGGAATTCCTTCGTGATAGGCGATGGCCTCCACATTAAGCAGCAGACGTTTCGTCGGATCATATTCGTTGACGTTAATACGGCCTGGCCGGGTGCCGTCGCCTGAGCCGGGGGAATAGTCGGCCGGCGTACCGTGCGGTGCGCGGAATTCTTCCATCGGAACAACCGTAAGCTTGGCCTTCGGAAGACGGCCGAAATACTCGGGTAACTTTGCATACATCTGATTTGTGTAGCCCTGGTATAAATCGAAGATCTGTTGCGCGGACTTACCATAGTGTTGCTTGTCGGCAAAGATATGGGCGTTGAATGACTTGACGTCCGGGAAGCCCTCCTTTTTCGCGATAACAAGCATGCGTTCCTCAATCTCGGCCACTTGTTTCAAACCGAGCGCATGCAGTTCTTCCGGATCTGACTTAGTGGTGGTCAGCTCTTCAATCGCCTGAGCGTAGCGGGCTTTGCCATCGGGTAGCGCCCACACTCCGAATTCAGCGCGCCCCTTGGGTTCGTAGTCTTCTTGGACAAATTTGGCAAAAGCGGCGAAAGCGGGAAGAACTTGAGACTGGACTGCGTCGTTGATCTCTTGGGTGAGACGCGCACGGTCAGCGGCGGGAATGGCGCCGGGGAATTTTCGGATTGGCTCCGTAAAGAGACTTTGCCCGAGGGGCTTGTGTGCGACATCGTTGGCTTCTTCGACCACCTTGGCAAGTAAGTATTTAGGCGGGATGAGGCCGTCGCGCATGCCTTGGCGCATATTGGATGTGACCTGAGCCAGAACGGCGGGCAATTTGTGAAGCCGGGTCAAATAGTTCTGATAATCCTGAACTGTTTTGAGCGGCACCTCTTTAGCGAGACCGGCGTATCCTAAATGCGGCCCGCCAAACTGCGTCACCGGCATTTCCCAGTGCTTGAAGCGTGCCCCCGCGATCTCTAGCTTGAGTGAGCGGATCAGCAGACTTTGATTGAGACGGTCGTCAGGCGAAAGTTGCGAGGAGTCGATCTTTTCGAGAGATGCCAGAAGGGTGCTGCGGTAGTCGAGTTCGCGGGCAACGGCAGCGGGAGAAAAATCGCTCAGCCGGTCGTTATAACGGTTGTCGCCGACCGACGTGGCGAACTCCGGATCGGTCTCCAGCCCGTGCTGCCAACTCCGCTCGATGAGCGCGTTGAGCGTCTCGTGCGGAGTTGCGGCGAAAGTAGAAAAAGAAAATAGGGAAAGGCAGCACGCCCTAAACAATCGCATGGATTGTCTTAAGCTATCACGTGACCTTTGCTGGCGCGCGACTTTGAATGCTATTGAGGGGTGATGAGCCCGTCGGCTACGCGCTTGCCTTTCACCTCGTCCCAGCGCTCCACTAGTTGGCGCCATTGATCATAGGTCAGAACTTCGCGAATGTGGGTGCTCATCTCGAGAAAAACGCGGCTGGAATTAGCGCGCGCTTGAGCAACACGGGCAATCACGGGTTCTGCGGACTTCGCGTTCATGTCGTTTTCGTTCATCAATTCATCCAGCGCGGCTTCCGCTTTTTGCAATTCATTGCGGACGTCAAAAAGCCGCTCCCGATAGGAATGAACAATGGTTCGGATGTGCTGGGTCTGAGCAGGACTGAGGCCGACTTCTTTGGCGACCGGGCTATTCCACCAAGGGAACTGAGCCCGATTTTGGGCGGAAGCGAAGAACGAACAGAATAACAACAAGCATAGAAAACGACTCACGGGGTTCCCTCTATGAAAAGTCCCTGAAGAGGAGCCGTGGCCTGTGGTTCCGATTCGTAGGACATTTGTGAAACATCCTGAGCCAATTGTGCGTCCGCGCGAGACTCAGCTATCTCTTGGCGGTGATCTTGATAAAGGGCGGCAGAGCCGGCAACAACGGTAAACATTGCTACCCCAGCCGCCCAACGGCGGACCGGCACGTCTTGCCACCAATGGTGGGTCTTCGACAGGCGAGCGTAGATAGCGCGGCGTTGTGCCGCCAGAAACTGATCGCTCACTGAATCTTCGATAGAAAACCCTTGCCGCCGCGACTGCATGGCGGTTAAGCGGGAACTGCAACTGTCACATTGGCTCAGATGGCCACCTGCCGGACCTACACCGTACAAATGGTTCATGATCTGTTCATCTGTCCAATGCGCTGACTGAGCGGACATGATGTTCATAAAATTACCCCCGATCTATCCATCCGACCTATTGATCTAAAGACAGATAAAGATCTTTGAGTTCTTCTCTCATTTTATTTAAAGCTCGGAACAGATGAGCTTTTACTGTGCCAACGTCTAATTTTAGGACGTCGGCTATTTCTTCCAGTGCCATCGCCTCGTAGTGCCTTAGAGCGAAAACCGCCCTTTGGCGTTCGGAGAGTTTGGCCTGTGCTGTGTCCAGTCTTTGCTGGATCTGCTTTGCAAACATCAAACGTTCGGCGTCGGGATCGGTGCCCGCCGTCATTTGTAAAATGACCTCTTCGTCTTGCGGAGCGGGCCTGCGTTGCCACAGCTTCCAACTCTTGGAACGAAGTTTATCAAGACATGTGTTAACGGCGATCCGGGTTAGCCACTTTCCTGGGTTATCCAGATCGGCCGCTTGGTCTTCCGAGCGCTTGGTAAGCGCCCGGTAAGCTTTCAGAAAGACGTCTTGGGTGACAGAATCTGCCTCATCGGCATCCTGTAGTAACCGGCGGCATAGGAGAAAAACCCGCCGTTGTTCGGAGGCCATCCAGGTACCAAAATTTCGAAGGTCCAAGCTGGAACAAACTTCACCCTCGATCTTTTCGGCCATGACGCCTATCATATCGGTCCAATACTGATTGAACGCTTGGCGCGCGGAAAGGTTTACAACGTGTGCCTAGGAGTCTGTCGGGATGAAAAAGGGGGCTCGACAGATGCAAGTCGGCTTAAAGGGGACCGGCACTGGCTAGAGGGCTAGTGGATTGACACTAGCGGC